>Ga0075355_1000150_pt1 | contig 10747 bp, 8 predicted proteins | sample WestPond_Cattail_6_FD_120069 | JGI IMG/M metagenome (GOLD analysis project Ga0075355, IMG submission 120069) | Natural and restored wetland microbial communities from the San Francisco Bay, California, USA, that impact long-term carbon... | ecosystem: Environmental > Terrestrial > Soil > Wetlands...
CAGCACCCGCAGGTACCAGCCGTAGCGATGGTGCTCCAGCACCAGCTTGACCATGTCCTTCCGGTGGAACCGGCGGCTGAGCGTGGCGCACGGCTGCCGCGGCTGGCTCACCTCGAAGTGCGCCTGGCCGATTCCGAAACGGTCGCCGACACAGACCGTGGTTTCGTCGAGGCCGTCGATGGTGAGATTCTCGCCGAACCAGCCCGGCCCCACGTCCGCCCGGCCGAGGAGCTCCCGCCAGGGTGCGTAGTGCGCTGCGGCGTAGGCGAGCACCGCCTTGTCCACCCCGCCGTGCACCTGGCGATCGGCCTGCATGTCGCCGGCGATTCCCAGCCGCCCGGCCCAGACCGCCCCCGACACTCGTTGCTTCGCGATCGCGCTGGTCCATGGGCGGTCGAGGGAGTCCTCCGCGCCCTCGGCGCCGTAGGACCGCGGTGTACCGACCTGGATCGAAGCGAGGTGCATGGGGCTCCACGGGGTGACGGTGTGGGGATGATCCTCCGGTGCCGGAGGCTCGCAAGGCGTTTCAAGATAACGAGTTCACTCCCGACTCGCCGCGGCCGTCCGAGGAAGGCGTCCCTTTGACTTAAGTCCGCGCCACGGCTATACTTTCCCGCTCACATATCTCCTCCTCGGCTCCACACCTAGGGCCGGGGCAACAGTCCAAAGGAAGGTGTCATGACCCGTCAGTATGAAGCGGTCTATATCTTCGATTCTGCCCTCGAAGAGGCCGCGATCAATGAGCGTCTCGAACGCTTCCACGCGCTGCTCGCGCGTCCGGGCGCCGAGGCCCCGCAGTTGGCGCACTGGGGCAAGCGCACCCTGGCCTACCCGATCAACAAGCACGAAACCGGCTACTACGTCATCGCCAAGCTGGAGACCTCGCCCGACGCGCTGCCGGAGTTCGAGCGCGCGGTGAAGCTCGAGGCCGGCGTGCTGCGGTTCCTCGTCGTGGTCAGCGAGGGCGCCCAGCCGGTGCCCGCCACCGTCGACAAGGGCGACGGGGAGGACGACGAATGAGGCGCCCACAGAAGACCTGCTCGATCTGCGAGTCCGGCGTGCGAGTCGTGGATTTCAAGGATGAGCGGACCCTGTCCCGTTTCCTGTCCGAGCGCGGCAAGATCCTGCCGAGCCGGCTGTCGGGCACGTGCGCCCGGCATCAGCGTCAGCTCAGCACCGCGATCAAGCGGGCGCGGGTGCTGGCCCTCCTGCCCTACCTGAAGGGTCACGGCGGCTGACCAGCGTCGCAGAGCGGTCTCCGGGCGGGCAGGCGCTGTCGCTCGGGGCTCGCTTGGCAGTCGCGGCCTACGTGCTGTTCACGTGGCCGGTCATGACGGCGTTTCTCTTCGGGCCCCTGACTGTGCTGGTCGCGGCCAGTCGGCCCGAAGGGCGCCGGGTGTGGATCTGGCTGGTCGGGCTCACGGTCTGGCTGGCGCTGTGGGCGGCCCTGCCGGGCGGGCTGCTGGAAGGGGTGGCGCGGGCCGCGGCGGCGCTCGCCACCGGGGTCGGGGCCATGGTCCTGATGACGGGGTCCGGTCCGGTGTCCACCCGCGCGCTCCGGGGCACGGCCATCGTGGCGGCGGGGACGACCGCGCTGGCCGCCATCGTCGGCCTGCGGTGGCACGACGTGGAAATGGCGTTCGGCCGGCAGTGGATGGCGTCGGAGCGGCTGGCCGAGCAGTTCCTGAGCCGGGGCGGCACGGCGCCTGACGCGGCGACGCTCGAATCGCTCCGCACCGTGGGCGACGCACTCGTGCAGTTCGCGCCCTACTTCCCCGGGATCCTGGCGCTGGTGCTGTTCGCCGGGCTCTGCCTGGCGGCGATGCTCGCTCCCCGGATCGCCGGCCGGTCGGTCGCCCCCGCGCCCGGCCCGTTTCGGGAGTTCCGGTACAACGACCACCTCGTGTGGCTCGTGATCCTCGGCCTCGTCGGGGTGCTCTTCGCCGGCGCCACGCCGGCGGCCGGCCCCGCCGCCAGCGTGCTGGCCTTCGGCGTCGGGCTGTATGCGTTGCGCGGGGCCGCGGTGCTCGCCACGGCGGTGGGGCGGGCGCCCCGCCTGTTCGTCGGGATGCTGGTCGTCGGCTCCCTGTTCCTGTTCCCGTTTGCGCTGGGCGGGCTCACGCTCCTCGGCCTGGCGGATACCTGGCTCGATTTCCGGCGGCGCAGGCCGCCGATTCCCGGAGGGTTGGACCGATGATGGAAGTGATTCTGCGCGACGACATCAAGTCGCTCGGCAAGGCCGGAGACCTCGTGCGCGTCAAGCCGGGGTATGCCCGCAATTTCCTGCTGCCGAAGGGCCTCGCGTACGAGGCCACCGAGGGCAACAAGAAGCGCATCGTGGCCGAGAACCGGGCCCGCACCGTGCGGCTCGCCGCGGAGAAGGACGCCGCCCAGGCCGTCGCCTCCGCGCTGTCGGCCGTCGTGCTGAGCTTCACCCGCAAGGCGGGCGAAGAGGGCAAGCTTTTCGGGTCGATCACCACGCAGGACCTCGCCGAGGGGCTCGCCGCCCAGGGGCACACGGTGGACAAGCGCAAGATCGAGCTGGCGCACCCCATCAAGGCCCTCGGCGAACACACGATCGTCGTCCGCCTGCATCCCGAGGTGCACGCCGACGTGCGCGTTACGGTCGCTGCGGAATAAGGGCCGTCCCGCAGTGGGCGTAGGCATCGCCTACATGGACGGGCCCCGGCTCGCCCGGTCGCTCTATGCGGCGTCGGACTGGGTCGCGGCCGGGCGGGAAGAGATCAACCGCATCAACGTGTTTCCCGTCCCCGACGGCGACACGGGCACCAACTTCAGCCTGACGCTCCGTGCCGTCGCCGACGCCCTCCGGGCGCTCGGCGACGCGCCGCTTCCGGTGACGGCCACCACGGCCGCGCGGGCCGCCGTCCTCGGCGCCCGCGGCAATTCCGGGATGATGCTCGCCCATTTCCTGATGGGGTTCGCCGAATCGCTCGGCGCCCGCGAGGCCGCGACCCCGACCGACGTGGCGGCGGCGGTGACCAACGGTGCCAACAGGCTCTACGGCGCCCTCGACGACCCGCGCGAAGGCACCATCCTCACCGTGGCGCGGGAGGCCGCCGCCGCCGCGGAACGCGCCGCCGCCAGCTCCCCTGACCTCACGGAGTTCATGCGCCGCATGTACGCCGAGGGCGAGGCGGCCCTTTCCCGGACCCCCGAACTGATGGCGGTGCTGAAGGAAGCGGGCGTCGTCGACGCCGGCGGCATGGGCTTCATGCGGATGATCGAGGGCGTCGTCCGGTTCATCGACGGCGACCCGATCCTGCCCGTCGAGCCGGGGACCACGGGGGAGTACGCCATCCCCGCCGCCGACGCGGAGGTCGCCGCCGAACGGGACTTCCAGTTCTGCACCGAGGTGGTCGTCCGGGGGGAGCAGTTGCCGCCGGCCAACGAGGTCCGGGCCGCGCTCCGGCCGTTCGGCGGGTCGCTGGTCGTGGCGGTCATGGGCGACATCCTCCATGCCCATGTGCATACCGACACCCCGGACGCCGTCTTTACCTTTGTCTCCCGGTGGGGAGCCCTGGAAAAGTCGAAGGCCGAGGACATGCGGGCCCAGCACCGGGGCCTGAAGCACGGTGTCCAGCGGCGGGTGGCGATGGTGACCGACAGCGCCGCGGACCTGCCCGACGCCGTGCTCGACCGTCACGGAATCTCGCTGGTGCCGCTGCAGGTCATCTTCGGCGATGAGGTCCTCCTCGACCGGGTGGAACTCAAGCCGGAGGAGTTCTACCGGCGAATGCGGACCTCCGCCAAGCCCCCCTCGACCTCGCAGCCGACGGTCGCCGACTTCGTCCGGGTCTTCCGGGAGGCGCGGCACCAGGCCGACGAAGTGGTGGCTGTGCTGGTCTCCTCGGGGCTCTCGGGCACGTTTGGCTCCGGTGCCGCGGCCATTCGCGCGGGGGGACTCACGAACGTCCGGCTGGTCGACAGCCGCTCCGCATCGCTGGGGTCCGGGCTCCTGGCGCTTCGGGGGGCCGAGTTGGCGGAGCAGGACTGGCCTGCCGCCGCCATCGCGACCGAACTGGAGCGGGTGCGGGACCAGTCGGGCGTGTTCCTGACGGTGGACAAGTTCGACAACCTGCTCCGCAGCGGCCGGGTGAGCCGCGGCAAGGCGTGGATCGGCGGCCTCCTGGACGTCAAGCCGATCCTCTCCCTCGACGGTGCAGGCAAGGTGGTTCCGGTCGATCGGGCGCGCGGACGCGAGCAGCTGGTGGCCAAGGTGCTCGAGCTCCTCGACCGGCGGCTCCAGCCTCGGCCCAGGCAGTTGCGCTTCGGGGTGGTGCACGCCATGGCGCCGGACGTGGCCGAGCGGGTGCGGAACGCGCTGGTGGCCGCCTACCAGCCGCGGGACTGCTTCGTGTCGCTCGCCACGGGGGTGCTCGGCACCCATGTCGGCGAAGGGGCGTGGGCGGTGTTCTACCAGATCGAGGACGGCACCCCGCCCGCCCCGCCGAACCCAAGGAGTCCCGCGTGACGCGGGGGCAGGCCCTTCCCGCGGCGCTGCGCGCCGCGATCACGGCGGCCGACGGCCTGAAGGCGCGGGACCTGGTGGTGCTGGACCTGCGCGGCCTGCAGGACGGCACCGACTTCTTCCTGGTGGGCTCCGGCACCTCCGACGCCCACGTGCGCGGCATCGCCAACGCTGTCCTCGACGCGCTGGGCCGGGTCGGCCAGCACCCGCACCACGTCGAGGGGCTGCCGGGCGGCCGCTGGGTACTGCTCGATTTCGTGGACTTCGTGGTCCACCTGTTCCACCCCGAGGCGCGCGCGTTCTACCAGCTGGAGCGCCTCTGGGACGATGCACCGACCTTCACGCCGCGGCCATAACCGCCATCGGTTCGCCATGACTCTGCGGTCCATCCTTCTGCTCTCCCTGCTCGCGGTCCTTCCGGCCACCGCGTCGGCACAGTATTTCGGGCAGAACCGCGTCAAGTACGAGAAGTTCGAGTTCGAGATCATCCACACCCAGCATTTCGACATCTACTTCTACCCGCGGGAGCGGGAGGCGTCGCTCGACGCAGGCCGGATGGCCGAGCGCGCCTACGGCCAGCTCTCGCGGATCCTGAATCACCAGTTCATCGAGAAGAAGCCGATCATCCTGTACGCCTCCCACTCCGATTTCTCGGAGACCAACGCCCTCGGCGGTGACATCAGCGAGGCGACGGGCGGCGTGACCGACTTCATGAAGCACCGCGCCATCATGCCGTTCACCGGCGCCTACCGCGACTTCGAGCACGTGCTCACCCACGAAATGGTGCACCAGTTCCAGTACGACGTATGGTCGCACGGGAAGGCCGGCGCCGGCGTCGCCACGATCATCCAGGTCAACCCGCCGCTCTGGTTCGCCGAGGGCATGGCGGAGTACCTCTCGCTCGGCCAGATCACCCCCGAAACCGCGATGTGGCTTCGGGACGCCGTGCTGCAGGGCAAGCTGCCGACCATCCAGCAGCTGACCTACGACCCCTACATCTTCCCCTACCGGTACGGCCACGCCCTCTGGGCCTACATCGGGATGCGGTGGGGGGACGAGGCGGTGGGCGCGATCCTGGCGGCCACGCTCGGCGGGGGCGGCGTGGAAGGGGCGTTCCAGCGGGTGCTCGGCATCAGCCTGGCGCAGCTCTCGGTCCAGTGGCGCGACTGGGTCCAGAAGACCTACCTCCCGGACGTCGCCTCCAAGCAGCTGGCCTCCGCGGTGGGCAAGCCGCTCCTCACGAAGGAGATTTCCGAGGGCACCCTGCACGTCGCGCCCGCCCTCTCGCCCGACGGAAAGCAGATCGCGTACCTGAGCGAGCGAAACTTCTTTTTCATCGACTTCTACCTGGCCGACGGCGTGACCGGCAAGGTCGTCAAGCGCCTCGCCAAGTCCGTCTTTGACGCCAACTACGAGACCTTCCGGTATCTCAGCAGCACCGCTTCGTGGTCGCCGGACAGCAAGTACCTGGTCTTCGCGGCCAAGGCCAAGGACTACGACGACATCGTCGTCTTCGACCCGAGGAAGTCCAAGGCGGTCCGGCGGATCCACGTGGACCTGAACGGGGTCACGTCGCCGGTGTTCAGCCCCGACGGCAAGCAGCTGGCGTTCAGCGGCCAGAACGGCGGCATCTCGGACCTCTTCGTGGTCAACGCCGACGGCACCGGGCTCCGGCAGCTCACCAACGACAAGTACGCCCAGCTCATGCCGGCGTGGTCGCCCGACGGGCACACCATCGCATACGTGACCGACGAGGGTCCGGAGACGAACTTCACCGACCTCAGCTTCGGCAACCTCCGCGTGGCGCTGTTCGATCTCGACACCGACCAGCGCCAGTTGCTCCCCCACATGGAGGCCGGGCGCAACATCAGCCCGCAGTGGGCGCCCGACGGGAAGTCGTTCGCGTTCGTCTCCGACCGGACCGGGATCGCCAACATCTACCTGTACGAGCTGGGCGGCGACGTCTACCAGCTGACCAACCTGTTCACCGGGGCGCAGTCCGCCACGCCGCTCTCCCCCGCCCTCAGCTGGGCCCGCGACGTGGACCGCCTGGCGTTCGTGTACTTCGAAAATCAGAACAACGACGTCTACACCATCCAGAATCCCCGGGCGCTCAAGGGTGAGCCCTACCGCGCGCCGGAGTCGGCCGCCGTCACGGCCGCCCGCCCGGACACCACCCCGGCGGCGGTGGCGCTCGCCCCGGCCCCGGCCGACTCCGTCAGGCCCCGCGCCGACACCGCCGCGGTGAAGTCCCCCGCGGATACCGCGCCCGCCCCCGTCGTCCCGGGCGTGCCCCAGGCGCGCGAAGGTGGCTCGATCTACCGGACGCCCACCGGGTTCCGCGCGGCGGCCGCGGCCCCGGTGGTCACCGACACCGCGGGCAGGCGCAAGGGTGAGCTGACCGTGATGGCCCTGCTCGATTCGGCGACCCTCGACCTGCCGGACACGAGCGCCTTCACCGTCGGCCCCTACGAGCGGCGATTCACGCCGGAGACCTCGGCGCGGCCGTCGGTGGGCTACACCCGCGACAATTTCGGGAACGGCATCTACGGCGGCGGCGCGATCTCCTTCGGGGACATCCTCGGGGACGAGCAGATCATCCTCTCCGCCTATATCAACGGCTCGCTCAACCAGGGCGACTTCCTGGCGGCGTACGCGAACATGTCGAGGCGGCTGAACTGGGCGGTCGGTTTCCAGCAGACCCCGTCCTACTACGTCGAGCCGGCCTACGTCTTCCGCGACACGCCGACGCCCGGGGAGAACGCCTACGTGACGAGCACTCGACTCATCACGTACCGCTCGATTTTCGGGCGCGCGTTCTACAACCTGAACCGGTTCCAGCGGATCGAACTGGGGCTCGGCGCCGGCCAGGTCGACGACGCCATGCTGAGCTACATCCAGTACTACTACGCCGCCACCGGGGCGCAGAGCCGCAACCCCGAGCAGGTCACGGTGTACGCCCCCGGCGAAAAGGTCCTGGTGCCCTCGCTCGCGCTGGTGTACGACGCGACCTTCATGGGGTGGATCGGCCCGCTGTTCGGCACCCGGTACCGGCTCGAGGTGGCCAGGACGATGGGCGGGTGGAACGTCTCGCAGCTCCTGGCGGACTACCGCAAGTACATCCCCCTCAAGGGCCCGATCATCCTGGCGGCGCGCGCGCTGTACTCCGGCCGCCGCGGACCCGAGGCCGACCAGCAGCTCTTTTTCCTCGGGAGCACCGATCTCGTGCGCGGACGGACGTCCGGGTCCTACTACCGCTACGAATGCACCACCACCAGCGGCGGCATCAACTCGGTCACGGGCTGCCGCGCGCTGGACCAGATGGTCGGCACCGAGATCGCAGTCGGCAACCTCGAACTCCGGTTCCCGGTGGTCAATTCGTACCTCGGGATCGGTCCCCGGGGCCTGCCCTACGTGGACGGCGTGGCCTGGATCGACTACGGTGTGGCCTGGAACAACTTCAACACCGTCGCCTTCCGGGTGAATCCCTCGGATACGCCGGCGCAGCAGCTGGCGACCAGGACGCCCGTGACCAGCTTCGGGTTCGGCCTGCGAATGAACCTCTTCGGCTACATGATCCTCCGGGCCGACTATTCGTTCCCGCAAGGCCGGGGAATCCCGCCCTACTGGACCATCAGCATCGGCCCGCCGTTCTGAGACCAGCCGGAACTCCGGCGCCCCGCGGTCTGGCCCCCACCCCGCAAGGCGCCTATTTTTGGCGCGTGAGATCCCCCCGACTGCACGGCCTCGCCACCCTCGCGCTGGGCCTCATGGCCTGCCAGGGAGGGACCGGAGCTCCTGCCGGCGCCCTGCCGCCCGCCGCCCAAGCCGTCCCCAGCACCAGCCTGCTCCGCCTGCCGCGAGCCGGCGGTAACCCGCGTTTCTACTCGACGCCGGCGCTCGCCGACCTAGGCTGGCGTGCTCGTGGCCGCCTGCCCGCCATGCAGCTTGCCGTCGGGTTCGACCTCGACCAGGAACTGGCCTACGCGGTGGACTCCGCCAGGAACCTGCAGGGGCTCGACGTGACCACGGGCACGGCGCGGGTGCTGACCAAGGACGTGCGGGGCGTCGCCCTCGGGCCAGAAGGCACCCTCTGGGTGGTGGACGACCAGAACGGCGTGGTGCGCGTGCGGCGGCGGTTCGCCGACCGCCTCGACGCCGCGCTCCCCGGCCGGCCGGTGGCCCTCTATGGCACGGGCGACCGGCAGCTTCTCGCCGTCGAAGGTGGGGACAGTGCCCGGGCGCTGCTGGTAGCCGGGCTCCAGCCGGGGGCCAGCGAGCCGCTTCCCGGCACCGTCACGGCGGCATCCCCCTGGGGAGATCTCCTTGCCGTGGCCGCGTCGAGCGGGGTGTATCTGTGGGACCCTAAGAGCGGCACCGCGATGCGGCGGGTCCGGATCAGCGGCACGCCGCGGGTGGTCCGATTCTCCGCGTCCGGACACCGGATCTACGTCGGTCGCGAATCCGAGGACCTCGCGGTGATCGACCGCTACAGCGGCAACCGCCTCGACGACATTTCGATACCCGGAGCAGCCGCCTTCCTCCGGGTGGCCCCCTATGGCGCCTGGCTGCTCGCCCGTCCCGAGAAGGGCGAGACCACCTGGATCGTCGACCTCGCCACCGGAAAATACGCCGGCGAGATCGAGGCCCCGTGGAGCGCCGACCTGCCCACCGTGCTGGGGGAGGGCACGCTCCTGGTCCGGCGGGGCGGCGACGTCGTCGCGCTCGACCTCAAGACCGAGGGGTTTCCGGAGGTGGGGCGCATCAAGGGCGGCGCGGGCGACCTCTACCTGCCGGTGCCGTGGCTCCCCGCCGCCAACCGGCCCGCCGAGGCCGTGGCGACGAGCGCCGCGCCCGATTCACTTCGCCCGGCGGCCCCGGCCGTCTCCGTCCCGGACACCAGCGGCCCAGCCGGGGCGGCGATCCTGACGTTCCTGCAGGTGAGCCGGTCGCAAAACCCGGCGTGGGCCCACGCGCTGGCCGACGAGATCCGGGGCAACGGATTCCCCGCACTCGTCCTCGACCCGAAGCCTGGCGAGGAAGCGTTCCGCGTCGTGGTGGGCCCCTACCCCACTCGCGAGGCGGCCGAATCGGCCGGCCGGCGGCTGGGCCGCCCGTCCTTCATCTATCAACCGTAGTCGCACCCCCGGGATCTCCCCCATGAAGCTCTCCAAGCTCGAGTTGTCCGGCTTCAAGTCGTTCGCCGACACGGTGACCCTGACGTTCGAAGAGGGCGTCACCGCCATCGTCGGCCCGAACGGCTGCGGCAAGTCGAACGTGAGTGACGCGGTGCGCTGGGTGCTCGGCGAGCAGTCGGCCCGGCTGCTTCGCGGCGGCAAGATGGAGGACGTCATCTTCCAGGGGGCCGCCGGACGCCGCCCGGTGAACGTGACCGAGGTGTCCCTCTATCTCGACAACAGCGACGGCACGCTCCCGATCGCGTACCAAGAAGTGCAGATCACCCGGCGGCTCTCTCGGTCGGGGCACAGCGAGTACCTCCTCAACCGTGCCCCCGTCCGCCTGCGCGACATCCAGGACCTGCTCCGCGGCACCGGACTCGGCGGGGACGCGGGCGTGGTGATCGAGGCCAAGATGATCGACCTCCTTCTCTCCGACCGCGCGGATGAGCGCCGGTCGCTGTTCGAGGAGGCCGCGGGGATCGGCCTGTACCGCGACCGGAAGCACAGCACGGAGCGGCGCCTCGAGGAGACCGCGCTGGACCTGCAGCGCGTCGAGGACCTCGTGGCCGAGGTGCAGTCGCAGCTCCGGAGCCTGGCCCGTCAGCGCGGGCGCGCCGAACGCCACGCCAAGCTCACCGAGGAGAAGTTCGCCGTCCAGCTCACGCTCGCGCGCCGGCACCTCGACCGGCTGAGCGGCGAGGTGCGCGACAAGGAAGCCCGTCACGCCGAACTGTCGGGGACCCTCCCCGGGCGTCGCGAAGCGCTGGCCGCCGTGGAGGTCGAGCGCGAGGAAGCCGCCCGGCGTCGCGCGGCCGCCGAGGCCGCCCGCACCGACATCGCCCGGCGGCTGGGCGAAGTGCGGGTCAACCTCGGACGCCTCGAAGGGGACCTCAACCTCGCCGCGGAGCGGCTGGCGAACGCGTCGAACCGTCGGGTCCGCGCCATCGAGGAGCGCGGGGCGATGGAGCAGCGCGCCCAGCAGGCGGCTCGCGAGCGGGACGCGGCGCTGCAGGAACGCGACGCGGCGCAGGCCGACTACGACCGGATCCAGGGCGAGCTGCAGGGCCGTGCGAGC
>Ga0075355_1000151_pt1 | contig 10743 bp, 12 predicted proteins | sample WestPond_Cattail_6_FD_120069 | JGI IMG/M metagenome (GOLD analysis project Ga0075355, IMG submission 120069) | Natural and restored wetland microbial communities from the San Francisco Bay, California, USA, that impact long-term carbon... | ecosystem: Environmental > Terrestrial > Soil >...
GATGTACGCATTGGCCGCCTTGATCTGACCGTCGAGCTGGTCGAGCCGCTCGTCGCGCAGCCGCTCGATGTCCTTGGTCGAGGTATAGGTGGTCAGCAGGAAGTTGTCGTGCTGCGCGCGCTGCTGCTGCGCCAGGTCGCGCTTGGCCTGCTCGGCGCGCTGTTCGGCGTTCTTCTCGGCGTCGACGTGCTGCACCTCGACGCCCTGGCCATTGAGCACGCGGCGCTCGCTCTGTGCGTACTCGGGCGGCACGCTGTCGCCGTAGTGGCGCTCGCCGTTCTTGTCGACCCAGCTGTAGCTCGGTGCGTGTTCGGTGGCGCGGGCGGGCAGGGCGGAGAGGGCGGCGAGGGCGGCCGCCACGAGCGCCGCGACCAGCAGGGCCGTGCACGACAGTGGCGCGGCCGAGCCTGGATGGCTTTCCGGGGATTCTCCAACTGGGCGTGATGCTGCCGTCATGTTGGCTGCCTGCTGGTAGGCAATTGTCCACGAAGCGGCGGGCGGGGCAAGTGAGGCAGTCCTCAAACCCCGTAACGCCGCCGGTAATCCTGCAGCGCCGCGAGCTGCGCGGGCCCCACGGCGGGCGTCGCCTGGGCCGCCAGCGCCGAAATCAGGCCCGCCAGGCTCAGGATGCTGACGCACTTCAGCCCAAATTGCGATTCGACTTCCTGGACCGCCGAATGCTCGCCCTGGCCGCGCTCCTGGCGGTCGAGCGCCAGCGCCACGGCCACCGGCGTGGCCCCCGCGGCGCGGATCAGCTCCACCGATTCGCGGATCGCCGTGCCGGCGGTGATGACGTCGTCGACCACGACCACGCGTCCGGCCAGGGGGCTGCCGACCACGAGGCCCGCCTCGCCGTGGTCCTTCGCTTCCTTGCGGTTGAAGGCCCACGGCAGGTTGCGCCCGAAGTGCTCCGCGTACGCGACCGCGCAGGTGGCCACCAGCGGGATGCCCTTGTACGCGGGGCCGAACAGCATGTCGAAGTCGAGGCCGGACTGCGCCAGCGCGGCGGCGTAGCAGCGGCCGAGCCGGGCCAGCGCGGCGCCGTCGTTGAACAGCCCGGCGTTGAAGAAATACGGGCTGACGCGGCCGGACTTGAGCGTGAACTCGCCGAAGGCCAGGGCGCGGCGCTCGAGGGCCAGTGCCAGGAAGTCCCGCTGGTAATCCTGCATGCGCGGCAGGCTATCATGTCGCCGTGCGGGTCATCACGCTCAACGTCAACGGCATCCGTTCCGCCGCGGCCAAGGGATTGTTCCCCTGGCTCCTCGAGCAACGGGCGGACGTGATCTGCCTGCAGGAAGTGCGCGCGCACCAGGAGCAGTGCGCGGCCCACGACGCCTCGCTGCCGGGCTACCAGTGCGCGTATTTTCCGGCGCAGCGCCCGGGCTACGCGGGCACCGCGCTCTATTCGCGCACGGCGCCGACCAAGCTGGTGCGCGGCTTCGGCGTGGCCGAGTTCGACCGCGAGGGCCGCTACCTCGAGGCGCAGTTCGACGGCGTCGCCGTGGTCTCGCTCTATTTGCCGTCGGGTTCCTCGGGCCCGGAGCGGCAACTTTCCAAGGACCGCTTCCTGAAGAAATTCCTGCCGCACCTCGCGGCGCTGCGCCGGCGGCGCCGGCCGTACATCCTGTGCGGCGACTGGAACATCGCGCATCGCCAGATCGACCTGAAGAACTGGCGCTCCAACCAGAAGAATTCGGGCTTCCTGCCGCACGAGCGCGCCTGGCTGGACGAACTCTTCGACGAGCTCGGTTTCATCGACGCCTTCCGCAGCGTCAATGCGCAGCCCGACCAGTACACCTGGTGGTCGAACCGCGGCCAGTCCTGGGCCAAGAACGTCGGTTGGCGCATCGACTACCAGGTCACGAGCCCGCAACTCGCGGGCGCCGCGCGCGCCGCGCACATCTATCGCGAGCGCCGTTTTTCGGACCACGCGCCGCTGATCATGGACTACGAGCTGTGAGGAGATGACGGACAGCAGGCCGGGGTTCCGCCAGATCTTCGCCAGCCCGAAGCTGCTGGTGATCATGGCGCTCGGCGCGGCCTCCGGCTTTCCCAACCAGATCACCGAGAGCGTGCTGCAGGCCTGGCTCAAGGATGCCGGCAACAGCAACACCAGCATCGGCGTGCTCAGCTACGTCGCGATCCCGTACCTGCTCAAGTTCCTGTGGGCGCCACTGCTCGACCGCTTCCCGCTGCCGTTGCTCGGGCGCAGGCGCGGCTGGATGCTCGCCATCCAGCTGGCGCTCGCGGTCGCCATCGGTTCGCTGGCGCTGCAGGACCCCGCGGTGTCGCTGGGCTCCGTTGCCGCCATCGCGCTGCTCATCGTGTTCTTCTCGGCCTCGCAGGACATCGTCATCGATGCCTATCGCACCGACGTGTCGCTGCCGCAGGAGCGCGGCCTGGCCGCGGCGGCCAACAATCTCGGCTATCGCGCCTGTGCCTGGCTCGCCTTTGCCGCCGCGCTGATCGTGGCGGACGCCTTCGGCTGGTACCTCGCCTTCCTGGCGCTGGCGGCGGTGATGGTGTTGTTCACGCTGGTCACGTGGGCGGCGCCGGAGCCCGAGTACCGCGCACCGCCGCCAACCTCGCTGGCGCAGTCGGTGCTGGTGCCGCTGCGCGAGCTGCTCGGCTCGCCGGGCGCGGCCGGCCTGATCGTGCTCATCATCACGTTCAAGATCGGCGGCGCCTTCGCGCTGAAGCTGTTCACGCCGTTCCTGATGGAGCTCGGCTTCAGCAAGACCGAGATCGGCCTCGTGGCCAAGGCCGTGCTGACCTCGAGCGCGATCGCCGGCGGGGTGCTGGGTGGATTGTGGATGGTGCGCCTCGGGCTGTTGCGCTCGATGCTGCTGTTCGGCGTGCTGCAGACGGTCTCGATCCTGGCGTTCTACCTGCTCGCGGTGACCGGCAAGAGCTTCCCGCTGATGATCGCCGCCACCGCGATCGAGAACCTGTCCGCGTCCATGGGCAACATCGCCGAAGTGGCGCTGATCATGGCGCTGTGCAATTCGCGCTTCAGCGCCTTCGAGTACGCGCTGCTGTCGGTGCTGGCGATGCTGCCGCGCTACCTGCTCGGCGGACCGGCCGGCTGGCTGGCCGATCATGCCGGCTGGGGCGACTACTACATCGTCGCCTTCCTGCTCGGCCTGCCGGGGTTGCTGATGGTGTGGCTGATGCGCGCGCGCATCGCGGCGCTCGACGTACGGCAATGAACGAGATCGACCTCGAGCGCGTGCTGTGCCGGATCGATGAGCTGCGCGCCACCGGCTGCCGCGAATTCCGGGTTGGCGGTGGCGACGCGGCGCTGTCGTGCTTTGCGGTCAGGGCGGGCGAGGGCGTGCACGCCTACGTCAATCGCTGCGCGCACCAGCAGCTGCCGCTGAACCTGCTGCCCGATCGCTTCCTGACGCACGACGGCAGCATGCTGCTGTGCACGGCGCACGGCGCGCTGTTCGAGAAATCGACCGGCTATTGCGTGTCGGGTCCGTGCGCGGGGCGTTCGCTGGTGCCGGTGCCGGTGCAGGTGCTGGGCGGCTGCGTGCTGCTCGACGCAACGGTGGACGCGCAGGCATTCGCGCTCGCGCATTCGCCCGCCTGAGCCGCGCCCGGGGCTATTCGAACAAGTCGAGGTCGTCGAGGCGGTCGGCGCGCATGCGCCGGTCGTCCTCAGCCGGATCGATGTCGCTGCGGCCGTCCTCGGGATCCACGTCGACCGAACCGGTCCAGTCCTCGGGCGCCTCGGCTTCCTCGATGACGCCGCTCGCGCGCTGCGAGCGCCAGTCGTCGTACTCGTATTCCTCGACGGTGCCGTCGAAGTACTGCACTTCGACCGTGCCATCGGCCGGATCGAAGGCGACCACTTCGAGCAGCTCGCCGCTGCGCAGGCGGTACCATTCGCCGATGCCGGGTTTCTGCACGGTCATGTCGTGGCCTCCGCACCGATGGTGCGCCGGCGCCGGGAGCCGGGCAAGTCGGATTTCATTAATTCTTCCGCCTGACGCATCGCATCAGTCCCGGCGGTCGTAGACCAGGTCTACGACCTCGTGACCGAGGCGCAGGCCGCGCTGCTCGAAGCGCGTGGTGGAGCGTGGCGCGAGTCCCGCGTGCGCCGCTCCGGGCGGCGCGGGCGCGAGCAGCGGGCAGGCGTCGAGCACGATCCGTATGTGCTCGGCGTATGGCGCCCAGTCCGTGGCCACGTGCAGCCGGCCGCCCGGCCGCAGGCGGCTGGCGGCCAGCGCGGCGAATTCCGGCTGCAGCAGGCGGCGCTTGTGGTGCCGTTTCTTGGGCCAGGGATCCGGGAACAGGATCTCGATCTCGTCGAGCGCGCCGGGCGCGAGCTGTTCGCGCAGCACCTCGACGGCGTCGTGGCCGATGATGCGCAGGTTTTCGAGCCCAACGACGGCGGCGAGCTGCAGCAGGTGGCCGATGCCTGGCCGGTGCACCTCGACGCCAAGGAAATTCCGCGCCGGTTCGGCGCCGGCGCGCTCCGCCAGGTGGGAACCGTTGCCGAAGCCGATCTCGAGCGTGCACGGCGCCGCGCGCCCGAACAGGTCCGCCAGCTGCAGCGGCGCGGCCAGGTAGTCGAGGCCGAAGCGCGGCCAGAGTTCCTCGAGCGCGCGCCGCTGCGCGTCGGTCATGCGCCCGGCGCGCAGCACGTACGAGCGCACGCTGCGCTGCTCCATGGTGGCTACTTGCGGTGCGCGGCAGCCGGCGCCGCGACCAGGCCGGGGGGTTCGGGCGATTCGCGCGCCATCTCGCGCAGCCAGGCGAGCAGCTTCTGCATCTTGGGCATGGCGAGGTAGGGCTCGGGGCATACGAAGTAGTAGGCGCGCGGGCAGGGCACCGCGATGGCGCTCGCCAGCGCGAGCCGCCCGAGCTTGATGTCGCCGACCGCGAGCCGCCAGCGCGTCAGCGCCAGGCCCTGGCCCTGTTCGGCGGCGGCCAGCACGGTCACCGAATCGTCGAAGGCCGAGCCATGCTCCTTCCAGTCGCGCTCGACGCCCGGCTTGGTCCACAGCTGCCAGGGTTCATCCGACGAACGCAGCAGCGAGTAGCGCTTGAGCTCGGCCGCGCTGCCCACCGGCCCGCGCTTGCGGTACAGGTCGGGGCTGCACACCAGCACGAACCATTCGTCGAGGAGCTTCTCGCTGTAGAGGCCCGGCTCGGGACCGGTCACCATGCGGATCGCGCCGTGGAAATCGGTCTGGCCGAAGTCGACGACCTCGCGCGAGGTGTGGATGCGCAGGTCGAGGTCGGCGTGCCGGTCGTGCAGCCGCGGCAGCAGCGGCAGCAGCCACTTCTGCAGGAACGAGGCCATCGTGGTGATGTTGAGGTGGCCGGCGAAGCGGCTCTGGCGCAGCTGGTGGAGCGCCTGCTGCAGGTCGCCGAGGCCGCGGCGGATCCCGGGCAGCAGCATCATGCCTTCCGGGGTGAGTTCGATGCGCCGGCCAGTGCGGCGGAACAGCGGCACCTGCAGGTAGTCCTCGAGCGTCTTCACCTGCATGCTCACCGCGGCGGGCGTGACGTGCAGCGCCTCGGCCGCCGCCGAGAAGCTCAGTTGCGACGCGACCGCCTCGAACACCCGCAGCGCGTTGAGCGGCAGGCGGTCGAAGGCCAGCGCGGCCTCGGGTTCCGTTGCCGGTCGCTTTGCCATCGGCAGTGGGCGCGGCGCGGCGCCGATGCTTCAGCCGCGCAGCAGGGCGCGCAGCGCGCCCGCCAGCGCGGCGAGCAGCAGCGCGAGCGCCGGCAGGATGCTCAACGCGAAGCCGAGGCTGCGCGACTTCGGCTCGCGCACGTAGTCCTTCAGGTAGATGAGGCGCCCGATGAGGTAGACGCCACCGACCAACGCCATGTAGTGCGGCGCCCAGTACTTCGCTGCAATCCACAGCGCGGGCAGGAACACCAGCAGCGTCTCGATCGTGTTCATCTGGACACGGAAGTAGCGCTCGAACACCGGGTGCCCGCTGGTGGCCGGCGCGGCGACGGCGTAGCGCGCGCGTGCGCGCCCGACCAGCACGCTGAACACGACCAGCTGCGCCAGCGCCAGCAAGGCGACGATGTCGACCCAGATCATGTGGTCACTCCCCCGCAAGGACCGGTCCGGCCAGGCCGCTCATCGTCGCCGATCGGCGCCGGCATTGTCCACCCGCGCGCCATGGCCCGGATTCGGTCTAGTTTGACCGATTTATTGCGCGACCCTGCAATTGGTGCAATGCTCGCGCACAGTCGCATTCGCAGGGGAGCGGGCCCGGATGAAATCGATGATCGCCGCAGTGCTGCTCGTGCCCGTCCTCGCTGCTTGCGGCGGTGGCGGTGGCGGAGGATCGAGCTCGCCACCTCCGCCTCCTCCGCCAGTGGGCTGGCAAGCGGGCGTGTTCAAGGCCTCATCGAATTACGTCGCGCAGTGCGCCGCGCCGCGCTCGGGCACCGATCCGGGCACCGGCGCTCCCTATCCCGACACGGCGGGTAGCACGCTCGACGAGAACAACTGGCTGCGCTCGTGGACCAACGAGCTCTACCTGTGGTTCAACGAGGTGGTCGACCAGGATCCCGCGCTGTTCAATACGACCGCGGCGTACTTCAACGTGCTCAAGACGACCGCGACGACCTCCACCGGGGCGGCCAGGGACCGCTTCCACTTCACCTATCCCACCTCGCAATGGGAAGCGCTGTCGCAGACCAACGTGCAGGTCGGCTACGGCGCGCAGTGGGTGATCATTTCCGGAGTCCCGCCGCGCCAGGTCGTGGTGGCGTACACGGAGCCCGGCTCACCCGCGGTCGCGCCGGCGGCGAACCTCGCCCGCGGCGCCGAGGTGCTGACGGTCGATGGCGTCGACCTGGTCAATGACGGCACGCAGGCGGGCGTCGATGCGCTGAACGCGGGCATGTTCCCGGCGGCGGCCGGCGAGACGCACACCTTCGTGGTCATGGACGCCGGCTCGACCACCCCGCGCACCATCACCATGACCTCGGCCGATGTCACCTCGCAGCCGGTACAGAACGTCAGCACGGTCACGGGCAGTTCGGGCCCCGTGGGCTACATGCTGTTCAACGACCACCTCGCCACCTCGGAAGGCGAGCTGGTCAACGCCTTCACGACGCTGCACACCGCCGGCGTGACGGATCTCGTGCTCGACATCCGCTACAACGGCGGCGGCTACCTCGACATCGCCAGCGAAGTCGCCTACATGATCGCCGGGCCCGGCCCGACCGCCGGCCAGACCTTCGAGGTGCAGCAGTTCAACAGCAAGAACCCGACCACGGATCCGGTGACGGGCCAGGCCATCGCCCCGGTGCCGTTCCACTCGACGACGCAGGGATTCTCGACCACGGCGGGCCAGGCACTGCCGACGCTGAACCTGTCGCGCGTGTTCGTGCTGACCGGAGCGGATACCTGTTCGGCCAGCGAGGCGATCATCAACAGCCTGCGCGGCGTGAACGTCACCGTGGTCCAGGTGGGTTCGACCACCTGCGGCAAGCCCTACGGCTTCTATCCGCAGGACAACTGCGGCACGACGTATTTCTCGATCGAGTTCCGCGGCGTCAACGCCCAGGACTTCGGCGACTATGCGGATGGCTTCTCGCCGGCCAACTCGACGACGCCGACCAACGCCATCGTGCCGGGCTGCTCGGTCGCCGACGATTTCACGCACGCGCTCGGCGATCCCGCCGAGGCGCGGCTGGCGGCCGCGCTCGGCTACATGACGAGCGCCACCTGCCCGCCGGCGAGCGGACTGGCGCTGGCGCGCAGTGCGCGCGCGACGAACCTCATGGCGGTCGACGGCAGGTTGCCGGCCTCGCCACTCCGGCAGTTGCGGATCCTGCGCTCGCTGCGCGCTACGCCATAGCGCGCGCGCCCGCGGCGGCGCGGCGGCGGCCGCGCAGCCAGGCGGCGCCGAGCGTCAGCGCCAGCGCGACCACGCTCACGTAGAACTGGCTCGCGAGCGCCGGCGTGACGGCCATCGCCACCAGCACCGCGAGCATGCCGACGATGCCGACGTAGCTGCCGAGCGGGTAGCACCACATCTTGACCGGCAGGGCGGCCTGCTCGGCGGCGCTGCGCGCGTTGCGCAGGCGCACCTGCGCCACGGCCGTCAGCAGGTACACGAACAGCATCAGCGCGCCCGAGGCATTGACCAGGAACGCGAACACGCCCTGCGGCGAGACCGTCGCGGCGGCGATGCCGGCGAGGCCCGCGATGCTGCCCATCAGCACCGAACGCACCGGCACGCCGCGCGGGTTGAGCCGCACCAGCGCGGCGGGCGCGTCGCCCTTGGCGGCCAGCGCGAACAGCACGCGCGAGGTCACGTAGAACGCCGAATTCAGGCACGACAGCACCGCCGTCAGGATGATCAGCGTCATCGCCTGGTTGGCCCAGTTGAAGTGCATGACGGTGAGGGCGGTGACGAACGGCGACTTGCCCGGCACGATCTGCTGCCACGGCACGACCGCGACGATCATCAGGATCGAGCCGACGTAGAACAGCATGATGCGCGTCATGACCGCGGTCGACATGCGCGCCACGGCGCGCACCGGCTCGCGCGATTCCGCGGCCGCGACCACGGTGATCTCCGCGCCCACGATCGCGAAGTAGACGCTGGTCACGGCCGCCAGCACGGTGACGTAGCCGTGCGGCGCGAAGCCCCCGCCGCTGGTGAGGTTGCCCCAGGTCGGGCCGCTGCCCGAGGTCAGCCCGAAGGCCCAGGCCGCCGCCACGATGATGAAGGCAATGATGGCCGACACCTTGATCAGCGAGAACCAGAACTCGAACTCGCCATACGAGCGGGCCGACATCAGGTTGACGCCGGTCATGATCGCCATCAGGCCTACGCCGATCAGCCATGCGGGCAGCGCGATCCAGTGCTGCAGGAGCTGCGCGCCGGCGATGGCCTCGACCGGCACGACGATGATCCAGAAGTACCAGTACAGCCAGCCGGTCACGAACCCGGCCCAGTCGCCGAGGCCGGTGCGCGCGAAGTCGCCGAAGGTGCGCACCTGCGGCAGCGCCACCGCCATCTCGCCCAGCATGCGCATGACCAGCAGCACCAGGATGCCGGCGATCATGTAGCTCAGGACCACCGCCGGCCCCGCGGCGTTGATGGTCACGCTGCTGCCGACGAACAGGCCGGCGCCGACGATGCCGCCGATGCTGATCATCGAGATGTGGCGCGAGGCCAGGACGCGCCGCAGTTCGTGCCCGCCCGGGGCGGACGTTGGTTCGCTGTGCATGCTGTCGGTTCCCCCGCCGCCACCGGCGCGCTTATGATGGCCCATATTATGGATGTCGGCGCCGTTAATCACCTGCCGGCTGATCACCCGCCGGCCCTCGCGCGCGCCCCGCAGCCGTCCTGCGCCAACTGCGGCGCGCCGCTGGGCGGCGACTACTGCAGTCGCTGCGGCCAGCGCGCCGACGTGCATGCGCATTCGGTCGGCCACTTCGTGCACGAGTTCGCCGAGGCGCTGACCCACGCCGACTCGAGCGTCTGGCGTACCCTGGTGATGCTGCTGCGCCGGCCCGGGTTCCTGACGCGCGAGTACTTCGAGGGGCGGCGCGCCCGCTACCTTCCGCCACTGCGGCTCTACCTGGTCATGAGCGTGCTGTTCCTGCTGCTGAGCGCGACCCTCGGCGGCGGCTCGGGCAAGCACGTCACGGTCCAGGTCGACAAGCCCAGGGCCGACGAATGCGCTTCGATGCGGACCGACCTGCGCTGGGGCGGCGAGGCGCTGCTGCCGCGCCTCAAGGCCGCCTGCCGCAACATCGTCGCCGACAATGGCGCGCAGTTCAGCGCGAACCTGGTGCACAACATCGGGCGCGCCATGTTCGTGTTCCTGCCGCTGATGGCGGCGCTGATGAAGCTGCTGTACTGGCGGCCGCGGCGCTTCTACCTCGAGCACCTGGTGCTGCTGCTGCACAACCATGCCTGCATGTTCCTGCTGCTGTCGCTGTTCCTGGTGGCGCTGCGCGCGCTGGGCTCGGGCGACTGGGTCGGACTCCTGCTGCTGCCGCTCGGCTGGTACACGGTGCGCTACCTGTACCGTTCGATGCAGGTGATGTACGCAGAACGGCGGTGGCTCACGCTCCTGAAATTCAGCGTGCTGGCTTGCGCCTACGTGGTGTGCGGATCGCTCACGCTGCTGGCCACCGCGTTCTTCAGCGCCGCCACGCTGTAGCTGGCGGCGCTAGAGCTTGTGCGTCGAGAGCAGCAGGCTGGTCTCGGTCTTGGCGATGCCGTCGAGCTTGCGGATGCGGCCGAGCGCGCGGTCGAAGGCCTCGAGCGTCTCGGCGCGCAGCTCGGCGATGATGTCCCAGCGCCCGTTGGTGGTATGCAGCGTGCGGATCGCGGGATCGCCGCGGAGGCTCCGTAGCACGGCTTCGGCGCGGTTGCCGGCAACCGCGATCGACATCAGTGCGGTGACGCCGGGCTCGTCCACCTGCGTGCCGAGGCGCACCGTGTAGCCGACGATCGTGCCGTCGCGCTCGAGCCGCGCGATGCGGTTCTGCACGGTACCGCGCGCGACCTGCAGTTGCTTGGCGAGCGCGGCCACGCTGGTCCGGGCGTTGCCCCGGAGCCGGGCGATCAGCTGGTGGTCGAGTTCGTCCATGGCTTGATCATTATGCCAGTCTGTCTTGGCATTGTAATCAATTTACCTCACAGATTGCGCATCTAGCTCGCTTCTTGTTAGCCGCGCCGCCATAGGATCATGGAGCCTATGGTCGACTACATTGGCGTCAGCGACATCCAGCGC
>Ga0075355_1000152_pt1 | contig 10665 bp, 8 predicted proteins | sample WestPond_Cattail_6_FD_120069 | JGI IMG/M metagenome (GOLD analysis project Ga0075355, IMG submission 120069) | Natural and restored wetland microbial communities from the San Francisco Bay, California, USA, that impact long-term carbon... | ecosystem: Environmental > Terrestrial > Soil > Wetlands...
GGCACCTGGTCCAAATTTGAACCAATTACCAATACGTCGATGTTGGCGGGGTTGAACTGCGCCGTGAGACTTTGCGATCCAGAGGGAGCAGTAGCTACTTCCAGGCAGCCGTCGCGCCGTAAAGCATCGGCGAGCAGCTCAGTGTGTACGCGAGTATCGTCGCTGACGAGTACGCGAATGGTCGTGGCAGAGGGTCGTTGGCGCATCTTCCACCCAGTTAGCTTCGTTCAAGAAATGTTAATGCGAACTCCCAGGAGAATGGGACAACTCCTGGCAAATTCAGTTTCACGGCCAGATCATTTCTTTGTAGATGCACATTACCTCACCTTATATGCGAAATACAAGACAACGATAGTGCAGGACAGGCACCACCATTGCGCCGGTCAGCAATCTACAAAAGTCTAATCTGACGACGGCATAATATTTACTAGAAGATTACTGAAGAGCGTGTAACCAGTGGAAGTAAGTTAAGTTGGCTTAATTGGGGAAGTGGCATTTTTACGCTCTCAGTAGAAGCCGGCACGCTTTCTTACTGCTCGGATGGCACTTCCGTTCCCCGTGACTTCCTCCTACGGTTACGACGGCGTAGCAAACGCCTACCCAGAGAAGATCGTCTCTAAGTCGACCACCCCTCACCCCGGAGATGTATCGCTCTGGCGGAATAGAGAAAAGCTTCGCTGAGAGGCTGGGCCTCTTGCTGTTTTAGTGCAACATGGCCTACAGTTTAGCAACTCGAAAACTTGAGCCAGATGCTGATTTCTTCCTGAAGTTGTCCCGGACAATGTTCATGGTCGGCTGGCTGGCTGTGCGGACTGAAACTTAGATCCGCTACGGTCCGAGCAACTGGAATTTACGTCTGACAGTCACTCTGTGACTGAGAGGGCGAAGCTATACCTATGAGCAGTCAGCAGTTACAACTCGGGGCAGTGGCGGCATTTGGTGGTCTGCCGTTGGATGCGGGCGCGGAACAGTGGTTCGCGCTTCAAACCTACGCCAGGCACGAGAAAGTTGCGGAGCAGGAGCTCCAACGCACTGGAATCAGCACATTCTTACCTCTGGTAAAAGAAGTGCGCAATTGGAGCGATCGGCGGAAAGTGGTAGAACTTCCCCTGTTCAGCTGCTATTTGTTTGCAAAGTTGGCGCCCAGCAATGATGAACGCGCCAAGGTGCTGCGGATCAACAGCGTTCTCAAATTCGTAGGCGCGGGTGGAGTGGGAATCCAAATTCCCGAAGAACAGATCCTCGCAGTCAAGACCCTGGTAGAGGAGCAGCTTCCTCTGTGTTCACATCCCTTTCTGAAGGTCGGCCAGAGAGTACGGGTACGGGGCGGTGCGCTGAACGGGTTGGAAGGCATCCTGATATCGCGCGGCCGCGACTGCACTCTCGTCATCTCCCTGGATGCGATTCAGCGATCGCTGAGCGTCCGACTACAAGGTTACGACGTCGAGCCGATTTAGTACTTCGTATTAGTACCTTGCAGTTTCGTGTCACCTTTCATGCGTAATTCAAGATCACTCACTGAAGTTAAGACGGCGGTTCTGCGCCTGCTCGTAGTGAGCCGCGAGTCTGCGGTCCTACGTCCGCTGTGGTCGATCGGAGAATCGAACAGCTGGCAAATTGAAAGCGCGACCGATGGATGGGGGGCGATGGAGAGAGTTCAATCGGGCACAACCCCCGATCTGCTCATCCTGGACCTGGCCCATGGCGATTCGAACGGGTTGCATTTCTTGCACTGGTTACGCCGACTCCATCCAGAACTGCCGGTGATCGTGCTGGGCACTTGCGAGGACACGCCGATATCACACGAAGCTATGCGGCTTGGAGCCAAGGCTTATATCCCTAAGCCATTCGACGAACAGATTCTGGAAGACGCCATTCACACGCAGTTATCCGACGTCCTGGACACCAGATCGGCAGAGATTACGAGCGATGACATGGTGGCATTTGGGAAGGGCACGTTCTTCGTGGGAGCGAGTCCGATCATGCGCAAGCTTCGGACTCAAGCTGAGTTGCTAGCGCAAACAGACTCTCCGGTGCTGATCCTGGGTGAGGCCGGAAGCGGCAAAGGAACGGCGGCTCGTCTTATCCACCAGCTGTCCGTCAGGTCGGGGTTCAATTTTGCGAAGGTCAATTGTGCTGCGCTGCCCAGTGATTTGCTGGAAGCTGAGATTTTTGGATACCAGAGCGATGAACCGGATCCTGCACGCCTGAAGATTGGCAAGTTGGAGCTTTGCCAGAACGGCACAATTCTCCTGGATGAGATCCCGGAGATGCCACGGACCCTTCAGGCCAAGCTGCTGGAGGTATTGGAAACCGGAAGGATGTACCGGCCGGGGAGCGGCAAATCTGTACGGGTGAATGTCCGCATTCTGACCTCCAGCACAAGTAACCTGGAAACGGCTATTTCCGCGAAGAAGCTTCGTGATGATCTGTACTACCGGCTTAGTGCACATATCCTGCATGTGCCGCCATTGCGGGAACGCAGCGAAGAGTTGCCGCTGCTTTTGCACCACTTCATGCGCGACTTGGCCAAGCGCTATGCGCTTTCGCCTCGGAGTTTCTCTCCCGCAGTTCTCGAAGCGTGCCAGTTACACGGCTGGCCGGGAAACTTGAAAGAGCTGGAGAATTTCGTGAAGCGGTTCCTTTTGGCGGGAAGTAAAGAACTGCCTTTCGCGAACGGGCCTGAGGCTCAGAATGTAGCGACGAGCAAAATTCCGTACTTCGAAATGAAGAGCGAAGAGCAGCCGGCGGCCCCGGTGGAGGCCACAGCTCGCAGCTCTGATTCCTTAAAGTCGCTGGTTCAGGCAGTGAAGTTAGAAGCCGAGAGGAATGCCATTGTTGCGGCATTGCAGAAGACGGGATGGAACCGAAAGGCGGCTGCGCGCCAACTGAAAGTCAGCTATCGGACTCTGCTGTACAAGATCGAGCAGTACCAACTGAGACCAGCTGAGTCTGCTCTCATGCCGGGAGGCACCGTAATCAGAAATCGTGGAACCCAGTTCCCTGGAAACGGGCGTCCTCAGTGAGTTCGGTGCATCGAGCCGTCGTCGGTCTGCGGTCCGTTGGAGGGTAAGTATGAAGGCTTTGGACGTTAAAAGGTGGAGCACAGGCATAAGCATCGGACTGGGCTGCCTACTGCTTTCTTCCTGCATATGGGCGCAAACGCAAGTAGCCAACCAGTCTAATGTGAAACCGCTGGTTGCTGCTGACGTGGCTTCGGTTTCGAACACACCAGACATAGCGACGGCCAAACCTCACGATGACGACTTTGTCATCGGAAACGGTGACGTTCTAGCAGTGAGCGTTTGGAAGCAGCCAGACCTCTCGCGTTCCATTCCAGTGCGCTCCGATGGCAGGATTTCTCTGCCGCTGATCGGTGAGGTGCAAGCCACGGGACAGACGCCGCTGAAGCTGGAAGAAGAGATTTCCAGCAAATTCAAGCCGTTTTTGACCGAACCCGAAGTTACGGTGATCGTCGAGCAGATCAACAGCCAGAAGTTCAACATCCTTGGCAGGGTAGCGAAGCCCGGGAGCTATCCGCTGGTAAATCGCACCACAGTGCTCGATGCCATCGCGCTAGCAGGAGGCTGTCGTGATTTCGCAAAGCAGAAGTCAATTTACATACTGCGTCGTGGTACCGACGGCAGCGAAATGAGGATGCCCTTCAATTATCAGGATGTGATCAAGGGCAAGAATACTGCTCAAAACGTGGATCTGCGACCCCATGACACTATCGTCGTACCGTAAATCGGGCGTGCTGGCACGAGTCTGCGTTGCGCTCGTGGTGCTGGTGTGTGTTCCAGCCTGGTGCCAAAAGGGCTCGGACGGCGAAGAACCAAAGAATGATTCGGCGCAAGAAGCGCAGTTAAGTGTTCCGCCGCCAGTCAACGGCCAAGCTTATTCAACGGCATTCGTCGGGGAGAGCAAGTCAAACTACTTGCGTGCGGGCGTTTCGTTCAGCACCGCTTATTCCAATAACATTAACGGTGGTGATCCGGCCATCAGTAGTATGAGCTATTCGATTTGGCCCACGATCGCCCTCGATCGGGTAACTTATCGATCGCATTTGCTGTTGAACTATAGCGCGGGGTTCACCTTCTATCAGAAGGAAAGTGCCATCAACGAAGGTGATCAGAATCTTGGACTCAACTTTCAATATAAACTCAGTCCTTACCTGACCGCGAGCATACAAGAGAGTTTTCAGCGGACTTCCAACATCTTCAATCAGCCGAGTCCCCTTTCGGAAATATCTGTATCCGGGGCGTTACCCACGACCGGAGTTGCGATCATAGCGCCGGCACTCGACCAGCAGAGCAACACAACGAGTGTTCAACTGACGTATCAGACCAGCGAAAGCGGAATGCTCGGCGGAAGCGGAAGTTTCACCGGCCTCCAATATCTAAACCCAACGCAAGCTTCGAATCTCTCCAACTCACAATCGGCGGCAGGATCGGTGTTCTATTCAAGCCGACTGCGAGACAGATATTACGTGGGCGCCAGCTATCAGTACCAAAACTTTCTTTCCTACGGATCAGGCGCTCCCAGTACACGAACCGAAACCGACACAATTTTCTTTTTCTTAACGGCTTACCTCAAGCCTACATTGTCAATCTCAATATCGGCTGGCCCGCAGCACTACAACTCGATGCAAGCGCCGCTACCAACAGTGGCATCGTGGCAGCCGATGACAATGGCGAGCCTGAGTTGGAGGGGAGAGCGAACGACAGTCGCTGCCAGCTACGCGCGGACGGTAGGCGGTGGCGGAGGGTTGAATGGCACTTTCAACTCCAACAATGCGGGGGTTTCGGTTTCATGGCGGGCAACGCGAAACTGGACTGCGGCAGCCTCGGGAGGTTATTCGAATTACCAGACATTGACGCCCTTATTCGTCGGAACCAATCCTGGAGGCCACAGCCTGTTAGGTACGGCTACAGTACAAAGGACCATCAACGATCGTCTGCAACTCGGACTTGGCTATAACTGGACGCATCAAAACTACAGCGGAATTCCAGCGGTGTCGAATGCTCCTAACGTCAACCGCGTTTTTGTAACGCTTACCTTTCACGTAGATCGACCACTGTAAATACGGCTATGCCAACAGTCACAAACAATAAGGGTCCTGAGGGTATGGGGTTCCAGCACTACCTGGAAATTCTTAATCGGCGCCGGCTATTGTTCCTGGTTCCTCTCTTTCTTGGCTGGCTCGGCGTCTGGACGGCAAGTTGGATTCTGCCTCCGAAATACAAGTCCGGCACGCTGATCCTAGTGGAGCAGCCCGCCATGCCCAAGGACTATGTACTGCCGAATGTGAGTGATAATGTGCAGGAGCGGCTGCAGAGCATTACACAGCAGATCTTGAGCCGATCTCGCCTGCTTCATATCGTCGACGATCTAAACCTCCTTCCCAAAGAACGCACCCAGTCAGGACCTGATGAGATTGTTGCCCGGATGCGCAAGAACATCGACATCGAGCTTGTGCGTGGAACTGACAACCGCATCAGTGCATTCAATATCTATTACACGGCAACGGACCCGCAGGTTGCCCAGCAGGTCACGAGCAGCCTGACGAACCTGTTTATCAACGAGAATCTGGAAGCTCGACAACAGGAATCTGAAGGCAACACCAGGTTTCTTGAGAACCAATTGGGGTCTGCCCGGGAGAGCCTTGAGGAGCAAGAGCAGCAAATTAGAGCATTCAAAGCGGAACATGTGGGCCAACTGCCGAGCCAACTCAATAGCAACCTGCAGATAATGGCAGGCCTGCAGGCGCAACTACAGGCGGAATCCGAAGCACTCAACACTACCAAGCAGCAGCGCGTCTACCTGGAGACTCTTCTGGGGCAATACAAGGCATTGAGCGGCGGGTCGAAAGATAAGGACATGCCGTTAACCGGTCCCGCGGAACTCGATAACAGACTGGAGAAGCTGCAGACGCAATTGCGCGATCTTAGCGCTACTTATGGAGACCAGTATCCGGAGGTTCGCAAGGTGAAGGACCAGATCGCGAAAACCGAAGCAGAACGCGACCGGCTTCTGGCAGAGCAGAAGACAAACGGCAATAAGGGAACCGTCGAATCCAGCGCTCCGGCCCCCTACAGTGAACGAGGGGCGAAGGACCCGTCCACCGTGGCGCAATTGCAAAGCCAGCTAAAGGCCAACCAAATTGAAATCGAAAACCGCGAACGTGGGATTGCGGCGCTCGGTGCCAGGATTGGGGAGTACCAGGGTCGGCTGAACCAGGAGCCCGTACGGGAGCAGCAATTGGCCGATCTCACTCGCGGTTATGACCAATCGAAGGCTTCCTACGACAACTTACTGAAAAAGAAGAATGACTCTGCGATGGCGACGAGTATGGAGCGGCTGCAGCAGGGTGAACGGTTTCGAATGATCGATCCCCCGAGCCTGCCGCTGAAGCCGACTTTTCCCAATCGCTTGAAATTCTGCGGCATTGGCTTGATGGTGGGCTTGGTTCTCGGCGTCGGCACTGTTGCAGCAGCGGAAATGTTTGACGATCGGGTCTACAGCGAGACGGAGTTGCGGAAGTTGTTGCCAGTACCGGTGCTTTCCGAGTTGCCCATTATTGGTATCCCAGAAGAGGAACAACGTGACAAGCGGAAAGAGTTGATCAGTTGGGCAGCCACGGGGGCCCTCGTCGCCACGATTATTGCCGGCACCGCAGCCAGTTATTTCAGAGGTTGATCTCTACCAGATGTACAAGGCCTTCTACAACTTAACCCGAAATCCATTCGACATTAGTCCGGATCCGGCCTTCCTTTTTGCTACACCGCGGCATAACGAAGCGATGGCAGCCTTATACCACGCGGTGCGAGGGCACAAGGGTTTTGTCGTACTTACCGGCGAGGTTGGAACCGGAAAGACCTTATTGCTGCGTTGTGTGCTTGAGCTCTTCCGGCAGAGCAACGACATAAGATATGCATATGTGTTCAACGGACTGTTGTCGCCCTGTGAGTTTCTGGAGTACATAGCCAACGATTTTGGACTCTCCGTCGCAGGGAAGAACAAGAGCCAGATACTCTCTGATCTGAGCAGGTATCTGGTCGCTCGCGGTTCTGAACGGTTAACGACCGTGCTCGTGGTCGATGAGGCGCATCACCTTTCCGAGGAGATACTGGAAGAAGTTCGGCTGCTAACGAATTTGGAGACTGCTCGCGGCAAGCTGCTCCAGATCCTGTTAGTAGGCCAGCCGGAGCTGGACGACAAGCTTGACTCGCCCAACCTACGGCAGCTTAAGCAGAGAATCGCCCACCGGGCGCACCTTACCCCGCTGGATATCACCGAAACTCAGGGATACATCGCCTGGCGATTGCAGGTCGCCGGAGCGAAGGAGGCGCGAACCTTGTTCCCTCCGGAGACAGTAGCTGCGGTGTTTCGCCACTCTAAAGGCATACCTAGGCTCATCAATACGCTCTGCGATAACGCCATGATTACTGCCTATGCGCGGAAGCTGCCAAGCGTACCACCGGAGATCGTTGCCAGCACGGCCTCCGACTTGCGCCTCGACGTAGTGCATCCTGCCGCGGCCAACATGACAGAGGTCATGGATGAGGCTTTCGCGCGCCGGGCATCTAAGAGTCTGCTGGACTTGTTCTCCTACCTGCGAAGAACACCGGTGAGCAATGTTGAGCAGGAGCGGTCTTGAAAGTGGTGAAGTGCTGATATGAGCCAGATCTTTGACGCTTTACATGAGTCTCAAGGGGGGCGAGCGGGCGGCACGTCGCGCAAGTTCCCGACTGCAAAGGAGCTGCTCCAAACTATCGAGCAGGACACTGGCAGTTATCCGGAAGGGCAAAAGCCGGCCGGCGAGCTTATTTGCCGTGAAAACTTGCAGAGGTTTCCTGTCGCCAAGATATCTATCCCGGCCAGCAGCAGGTTGGTGTGCTTCTCGCGAACAGACAGCCTGCCTGCGGAGAAATTCCGCTTTCTGGCTACTCGTCTGCGGCACCTGCAACAGAAACGTGCTCTGAAGCGCATTGTAATCACAAGCTCGGTGCCCGCCGAGGGCAAGACTATGGTAGCGGCGAACCTCGCTTGTGCTCTGGCCGCCGGCAAGCAGAGTGTTCTTCTTGTGGAAGGTGATCTTCGTCGACCTTCACTAGGGAGGCATCTGGGGCTAGCGGACGGTCCGGGATTAATTGAATTGCTACAAGGTAACGCCAATGGATTCAATAACATTCTTCTGCTGAAGGGCCAGGGCTTCTGCATTCTACCTGCAGGAGATGTCCCCACAAATCCCCTGGAGTTGATGCAGTCAGGGAGACCGGGCGAGTGCCTAGATAGCGCGGCAGCCGGATTCGATTGGGTGGTGATCGACACGCCGCCGATCCTACCATTGGCCGACACCACCATATGGATGCGTTTGGCAGACGCCATAATGCTGGTGACAAGGCCTGGCACGACGACGAAGAGCCAGCTTCAACGCTCGTTGGAAGCTATGGAACAAGCAAAACTTCTTGGTGCGGTAGTCAATGCGTCCGCCGAGGCGACTGCGAACAAATATTACTATCATTACGCGAGGACTTCAGCCGCCATTCCGATCAAGTCATCCGCAGCCAGATAGCTGAGTCCTTAAGCATCTACCCAACACTGCATTAGCACAGCCCCGGCCTGGTCTGCCCGCACAAAAGATTCGAGAAATACGAAAGAATTGTGTGACTGAACAAAGACGCAATAATGGATCTCGCTGGGATTCGGTTGTTCCGCGCCCTGAAATAACGATAGATCGCGATGCACTGGACGAAGAGTCCTTTAAGCGGATGATCTCTCTCGAGCGCAAACGAACGGAGCGGTCAGCCAAGCCCTTTTTGCTCATGTTGCTCTCCACAGGAGAACACTTGAGCGAAGAAAGGAACCGCCAGGTTCTAGAGAAGGTCATTGCAGCATTGATCGACTCAACCCGAGAAACCGACGTGGTCGGCTGGCACAAGACGAACGCTTGCATCGGGGTATTGTTCACAGACTTGGGGATTTTTGATCAGAAATCGATTATGAGCCAGATGCTTGGCAGGCTTGGAACAATCCTGCGCGATAGGATTAGCTCCGAGCAATTCAGCCAGGTCAGCATCTCGTTCCACTTTTATCCAGACAAGTGGGACGATGACATGTCCGATAGGCCAAGCAATCCCGCGCTGTACCCAGACCTCTCTCGAGCCAAAGGCATCGCCAAGGCATTCACTATCACGAAACGGGCTATGGACATTGGCGGTAGCCTGATACTCTTGGCCGTTACCTCACCAATCCTGGTGCTGGTCGCTCTGGCAGTGAAGCTTTCATCGGACGGCCCAATTCTTTACCGTCAGCGGCGTATTGGTCAGTATGGAAAGCCCTTCACATTTCTGAAGTTTCGCTCGATGTATGCGAACAATGATGTGACCGTCCATCGCGAATACGTGATTCAGCTTATTGCTGGACAGGCGAAAAAGCATCCTGCGAACGGTGACGGTAACGGGTCGGGGGTCTACAAGTTGACAAGTGACAAGCGGGTGACGCCCTTGGGGGCATTTCTGCGTCGCTCGAGCCTCGACGAACTACCTCAGTTGCTGAATGTCTTGAAGGGCGAGATGTCGCTAGTTGGCCCACGGCCGGCGATTCCTTACGAGGTGGCCGCGTATCAAACCTGGCACCGCAGGAGAGTGCTGGAAGTCAAGCCCGGCATCACTGGACTGTGGCAGGTAGATGGACGGGGACGGGTGAAATTTGATGACATGGTCCGCCTAGATATCCGCTACGCTCGGGAATGGTCGCCCTGGCTCGACCTTAAAATTCTGCTTCGCACGCCACGCGCTGTCATCGGCGGCAGTGGCGCTTACTGAAGTCAAAATCTTCACATAGCTTCAGTTTGCCTTTCCATCAGTTCATCAGAGGTGACATCGTGGCAAGCGCTGAAAACTCCACTCATGTAGCAAAATCAAGAAGCGACACTAGCCTCATCAACTTCGGGGCTATCGGCTATGGATACTGGGGTCCAAATGTCGTCAGGAATCTCGAAGGTCTGCAGGGAGCCCGCATCCTGTCCATCGCGGACAAGGCGCCCGCCGCTCGCGAAAGAGCGCAGCGTGCGGTGCATGGCGTTACGGTGACCGCAGATACAAACGAAGTAATTTGCTCTCCGGACATCGATGCGGTTGCCATCGTCACCCCTGTCTGGACGCACTTTGAGCTCGCCAAGGCGGCCTTGGAGAACGGCAAGCACATATTCGTCGAAAAGCCCTTCACGAGTAATACCGCACAGGCGGAAGAGCTGATTAATCTGGCCGCGCGCAAGAACTTGCAGATCATGGTGGACCATACGTTCCTGTTCACGGGAGCGGTGAGGAAGATTAAGCAGCTATTGGATGCCGACACCCTGGGCAAGCTCTATTACTACGATTCGACCCGTGTAAACCTAGGCCTGTTTCAGCACGATGTTAACGTGATCTGGGACCTCGCTCCGCACGACCTGTCGATCATGGACTACCTCATAGAAGGCAGTGCAGAACAGATCGTAGCCACTGGGCAGACTCACCTGAATCGGCACGAGGACGTCGCGTTCATCACCCTCTATTTTCCCAACGACGTGATTGCGCACATCAATGTCAACTGGCTGTCGCCGGTGAAAGTACGCATGACGCTAATCGGTGGGGAGAAGAAGATGCTGGTGTGGAACGA
>Ga0075355_1000153_pt1 | contig 10662 bp, 5 predicted proteins | sample WestPond_Cattail_6_FD_120069 | JGI IMG/M metagenome (GOLD analysis project Ga0075355, IMG submission 120069) | Natural and restored wetland microbial communities from the San Francisco Bay, California, USA, that impact long-term carbon... | ecosystem: Environmental > Terrestrial > Soil > Wetlands...
CCCATTGGGAACCTGCTGTTTCTGGGGCCGACGGGATCGGGCAAAACCCGCGTGGTGGAGGCGGTGGCCGAATCGCTGTTCGGCGATCCCAAGGCGTGTATCAAGATCGATTGCGCCGAATTCCAGCACTCGCACGAGATCGCTAAGCTGATCGGCTCGCCCCCGGGATACCTGGGCCATCGCGAGACCCATCCCCTGCTCACGCAGGAAGCCCTGGACCAGTGGCACACGGAGAAGATAAAGCTCTCCATCCTGCTTTTCGACGAAATCGAGAAGGCGTCAGACGCGCTATGGCAGCTGCTACTGGGAATCCTCGATAAGGCCACCCTCACGCTGGGCGACAACCGGCGCGTCGATCTCTCCCGCTGTCTCATCGTGATGACGTCTAACCTGGGTGCCGGTGAGATGAACGAACTCATCAATGGGACCATGGGATTCGCGCAGACGCCGGCGCAGATGGACCTCAAGCTCGACGAGAAGATCAACCGCACCGCGGTCGATGCTGCGCGGCGGAAGTTCTCCCCCGAGTTCCTGAACCGCATCGACAAGATCGTGGTCTTCCGGACTTTGCGGGCCGAGCACCTGCAACAAATCCTGGAGATCGAACTCGGATTAGTACAGCAGCGCATTCTTCAGGCCACCGGGAATCAGCAGTTCGTCTTCAGTTGCACCAGCAACGTAAAGGAGTTCCTGCTGCTGGAGGGAACCGATTTGAAGTACGGGGCGCGTCACTTAAAGCGCGCTATCGAACGTCACATCGTGTTCCCTCTTGCGAATCTCGTGGCTACCGGCCAGGTAAAGCTGGGCGACTACATTCGTATCGACCTCGATGGCCAAGGCAAGATGACCTTCGTCAAGGAAGCCGAAGGCGCGCTGGTGCCGGTGTTGCTGGAGCGCTACGGCCCGGAAGTGACTCAGTCGGCTGTTGCCATGAGAGCCGGCAAAGGAACCTCGGGCTCGCGCGTCCGTGAGCTTGGTACGGCACCCTTGCTCGATCGCAAGTAATCGCCCGCGCTACTCTCTGTCCTTCTACACAGGCGGCTTACCAAGCCGCCTTGTTTTATTGTGCGACCTTGACCAAAAGAACACTTCCCCTGCAAATTGCTGCGCAAAAGGGCTTTCCACAATTCGCAGGGTTAGGTATCCTCAAGCCAGCGGCCCAGGCAAATCCTGCGCGACACCCAGAAATCCCGGCCCGAGGACCGCTTCCGGAGCAAGACATGTGGAAACCTACACGCAAGGAAGACGAAAGACCTATGCCGATACAGGAACCCAGCTCTCCTTCCCCCGCGGCTCTCGCTCCCCCACCGCGTCCGAATGAGCCTATGCGGAGTGATCCTCCGCGCAACGTTGACGTCGCTACCATTGGCAAGTCCGTTGTGGTGAAAGGTGAGCTCTCCGGCAGCGAAGATCTTTATGTCGACGGGCAAGTGGAAGGCTCCATCACCTTACGTGGCCAGAGCCTGACCATTGGGCCCAATGGCCGGGTACGCGCCAACGTGGAGGCCCGTAACGTGATCCTTCATGGCCAGGTGGATGGAAATATCACAGCCAGTGACCGGGTAGAGCTTCGCAAGAGCGCTTCCCTGCGGGGCGACATCTCCACCGCGCGCATCGCCATCGATGACGGTGCCTATTTCAAAGGAACCATCGATATCCAGAAGACGGAAGGTTCCAAGGCCGAAGCGAAGCCGCAAGCCATGCCTGCGGTCTCCACTCCGCCCGCGCCGCCAACTTCCCAGCCATCGTTGCTGGAACCCAAAAAGGCCTGAGCACGATTTAGCACCACTCCTACCGGAGGGCTTCGCGCCCTCCTTTCTTATTGCCCGCGGGCCCGCGTCTCAACCAACGCTGTCGAATAAGGTAGGATTCCAGTGAACCCTTCTTATGAAACGCGGCCTTTGCGAAATCGCTTCCTTCTGCCTTCTCCTGATCACAACCTCTGCTTATGGCGGACAGCTTCCCACGGCGGGCGGTACTTCGCCCTTGCCTGCCAAGGACGCGCCCACGACGCCGGCCGCTCAGACGCCGGTGCCGCCTGATTACTCGCAGCAGGCCTACGTGGTCGAGCATTTTCTCCAGTCGCAGCGCTTTGAGAACGACGGTACCGGGCGTGAAGAGCAGGAAGCCCGCATAAAGGTCACCAGCGAAGCTGGAGTGCAGGCCCTCGGCCAACTGAAGCTGGGCTACAGCGCGCTCAGCGAGAAACTCGACATCGAATACGTGCGCGTGCGTAAGCCGGATGGATCGGTCATTACCGCCCAGGATTCCGCCATCCAGGACCTCACCATTCCGGATGCGCCGGTCTACACCGACTACCACCAGAAGCACATCAGCGTGCCTTCGTTGCGCCCGGGCGATACCCTGGAGTTCCGCTACGTGCGCACCATCGTGAACCCGCTCATTCCGGGGCAATTCTGGGCGAACTATAACTTTACCGAGCACGGCATTGTGCTGGACGAACAGGTGGAGCTCAACGTTCCCAAAGATCGCCAGATCAAGCTGAAGACCAAGCCGGGCTTCGACGCGAAGATCACCGAGGAGGGCGATCGCCGCATCTATCGCTGGAGCCACTCGCAGACCAAGGATACCGAGCCTCCCAAGAAGAAGCGCCGTCAGCCTGATACCGAGGAAGCGCCGGCGATTCAGATGACCACCTTCCAGAGCTGGGAGCAGCTCGGCGACTGGTACCGCTCGCTGGAAAAGGACCGCCGCGAACCGACCGCCGAGGTGAAAGCGAAGGCCGACAGCCTGGTGCAGGGCAAGACCGATGACATGGCAAAGGTGAAGGCGCTTTACGATTACGTCTCGCGCGATTTCCGCTATGTGAGCCTGTCGCTTGGATTGAGCGCTTATCAGCCCCATCCTGCCGCCGATGTGATGCACCTGGGCTACGGCGATTGCAAGGACAAGAACACCCTGCTCGCTGCGTTGTTGCAGGCGGAAGGCTTCCAGTCGACGTCCGTGTTGATGAATGCCCTGCGCAAGATCGATCCCGACATTCCGTCGCCGGCACAATTCGACCACGTCATCACCCGCGTCCCGGTTGACGGACAGGAGATATGGCTCGACAGCACGTCCGGCGTAGTGCCCTTCCGCATGCTGGCCTTCTCGCTCCGCGACAAAGAGGGACTGGCGATTCCTCCCGACGGCAAGCCGGGCCTGGTGCGAACTCCCGCCTCGCTTCCCTTCCCCGCATTCGACCGCAGCAAGATGGATGGATTTCTGAATGACACGGGAAAACTGACCGCACATTTCTCAACCACGGTTCGCGGCGATGGCGAGATTGCCATGCGTTACGCGTTGCGGCAGATTCCGAGCAACCGCTGGAAAGAAGTATTCCAGGGATCGCTGCAAGGCTCGCCTCTGCGCGGAGCCGAGATCAGCAATCTGCACGTGAGCGATCCCTCGGACACCGACAGTCCGCTGCAAATCGATTACGACCTGGCGGCTTCGAACTACTTCAATTGGTCAGCGGTTGAGTCCGTCCTTCCGCTGCCGATCAGCCCCTTGCGCCTGCCGCCGGCTGACGACTCGGATAATGACGAACCCTATCGCCTGGGTCCGCCGCAGGAGATTCAGTCCGAAGCCTCCATCAACGTGCCGATTAAATATGTCGTCAAATTGCCAATCGGCGTGGATGTGAAGCGCGACTATGCCGAGTACCATTCCGCCTACAAGGTCCAGAACAACGAGCTGGTCGCAAGCCGGGTCCTGAAGACGGTGCTTTCGGAGCTTCCTTACGACCGCCAGGCGGACTATGCCGCATTCGTCCGCGTGGTCGATTCCGACCAGGCGCAGCAGATTCGAATGGAAAATCAGTCGCCCGGAGTGTCCAGCTCGGAGGGCGGAACCCCCGACGAATGGTTCGACTCGGCCGTTCAAGCGCTCAACACGCGCAACTACGATGAGGCGGTACGGCTTCTCGAGAAGGTGCAACAAGCCGATCCAACTCACAAAGATCTTTGGAAACAACTCGGCCGCGCCTACATGGCGATCGATCAAAGCCAAAAAGCGGTAGGCGCCTTCCAAAAGCAGATTGCCGCCAATCCCTATGACGGGTCGGCTTACGGCGAACTGGGGCAGGCCTACGTGCGGCAGCAGAAATACGACGACGCCATTACGCAGTTCAAGAAGCAGATCGAGATCAATCCTTTGGATGCGACGGCCCACGCCAACCTGGGATTTTTGTACATCAGTCTGAAGCGGTTTAACGAGGCGGTTCCCGAGCTGGAGAAGGCGGCATCCGTCGCCCCCAACAATCCGCTGCTGCTGGCTAGCCTGGGACAGGCTTACCTGGGAGACGGTCAAACGCAAAAAGGTATGGCGTCGTTCGATAAAGCCATCGGTCTCTCCCCGACGCCGCTGCTCTGGAATAACGTGGCCTACGCGCTGGCCGAACAGGATACCGAGCTGAAGCGCGCCGAAAATTATGCCGACACCGCTATCACGGCTCTGGAAACTCAGTTGCGCGATCTCTCGCTGACCAGCCTGCGGATCCAGGACCTCGGGACTACGCAGATGCTGTTCAATGTGTGGGACACCAAGGGCTGGGTGCTGTTCAAGAACGGAGACATCGACAAGGCTGAGGGCTACATCGTGGCGGCGTGGGAAGGAACAGCGAGCGGCGCTGTGGCCGAACACCTCGGCGATATCGCCCAGAAGCGAGGCAATCGCGATCAGGCCGTGCATTATTACGTGTTGTCGCTGACCGGGAACAGCCCGAGCTCGACCGCCCGTGACAAGTTGAAAGGCCTCGGCGTGAGCGGCGGCAATCTCGATTCGATGATTGCGAAAGCGCAGAAAGAACTGATCAGCGAACGCACCCAGAAGCTCGACATGGTGCAGAGCGGAACTGCCGACTTCTTCCTGCTGGTCAGTCCCGGAAAGGTCGAGCAGGTAAAGTTTGTGCGCGGCGAAGAGAGCCTCCGCACATTTGCCGACAGCCTGAAAAGCATAAGCGTGTCACTGAAATTCCCGCCATCGTCACAGGTCCATGTTGTGCGCCGAGTGCGGCTCACCTGCGGCAAGCCCTCGCAGTCAAAGGATAAGGCAGGCTCGGACAAGTCTTCGCACGGACTGCCCGGCCCTTGCAGTCTGGAATGGATACCCGCCAGTGAGGTGCGCGGGCTCGATTAACCGCGTCGAATCGGTAGTAGATTAGTAAAAAGAGGTGCAGCTTGGCAGATCTAAGATACCCGGTCGGCAAGTTTGAATGGATTCCGCCCGAGAACGATGAGCAAATGGCACAGCGGCGCACCCACTCTATCGCAGTGCTGGCCAAGCTGCCGGCAAACCTACACAAAGCGATCGCAGGTCTTGATGCGAAGCAACTCGACACCCCTTATCGCCCGCAGGGATGGACGGTGCGCCAGGTTGTGCATCACTTGCCTGACAGTCACCTGAATGCCTATATCCGTTTCAAGCTGGCCCTCACCGAATTCGAACCCGCAATCAAGACCTACAAGGAAGACCTGTGGGCCAATTTGCCGGACTCTGCACAGACCCCTGTTGATACCTCCCTGCGCATGCTTCAGGCGCTGCACGAACGGTGGGTCACTCTGCTGCAAGCAATGAGTGCCGAAGACTTCGCCCGCACCCTACGCCACCCTGAACTGGGTGTGCTTTCGCTCGATCGAATGCTGGCGCTGTATGCATGGCATTCCGCGCATCACACCGCGCACATCACCGCGCTGCGGGAACGCATGAATTGGGACTAGGACGAAGCGGACACAATTGGTCCTGAAGTAAAAGCACAATTCCAGAGACGCTGCCAATTAAGGTGAGTGCGATGCCCTGCTTTAGGGTTGGGTTGGCCAGTCAAACTTCTAACTGCATTTCATCCCGCTATTCAGTGTGCTCATCCCACCGCTAAAAATGCGCTCGTTACAATAGTTAACAGTTTTTATCTACTCTCGACGGAACTAAGCAGCTCAACCCTTCGTAACAGCTACTGGTCAATAATTCACGAAACCTTTCGACCGCATCGTAGTCAATATCTTATGTGGTCAGAGTAGGCCAGGACTAAGAATCTATCTATCACCAAGAAGGAGTTTACTCAATGAAGCGCGTTGCAACTCTCGTATGCGGTACAGCTCTCACTCTCATGCTGACTGGCGCTGCCTTTGCCGGCAATGTCTCTAAGACCGTGACCTTCTCGAGTCCGGTTCAGGTCAATGGCACCACCCTGCAGCCGGGCGACTACAAAGTTTCTTTCGATGATGCTACCCCCACGACCCAGGTGACATTCAAGAAGGGCAAGAAAGAAGTCGCCACCGCTCAGGCGCAGGTAAAGCAAGCTACCAACAAGGTCAATGCGACCTCCGTCCAGTTCAACGACGAGGGCTCGAGCCGCAAGCTGCAGCAGATCCAGTTCGGTGGATCGACCCAGTCGCTCGTGCTGTCGGATGGCGGGACCAGCACAGCCTCGGGCCAGTAAGCCGGGTTCAGATGCGAAAAGGGAGGCCGCGGCCTCCCTTTGTTATTGCCCAATAACCCTCGTACTATGCCCCCGCAGCAACCAGGCGCGGCGAACTCTCCTGCAGCCGCACGGAAACCAGCTTGGATACTCCCGGCTCCTGCATGGTCACGCCGTACATCGTAGGCGCCATGCTCATCGTCTTCTTGCTGTGCGTGATGATGATGAACTGCGTCTGCGTGCTCATGTCGCGAACCAGTTCGGTGAAGCGGCCGATGTTGGCCTCGTCGAGCGGCGCATCCACCTCGTCCAGGATGCAGAACGGGCTCGGCACATACTGGAAGATTCCTACCAGCAACGCAAACGCCGTTAGCGCCTTCTCCCCGCCGGAGAGCAGCAGCACATTCTGTAGCTTCTTGCCGGGCGGCGACGCGACCACGTCCAACCCGCTCTCAATTGCATTCTCCTGATCGGTGAGCCGCATGAATCCCTGGCCCCCACCGAACAACTTTGTAAACGTGCGAGAGAAGTTCTCGTTGATCGCAGCGAACGCCTCTTCGAACTTCTGCCGCGATACGACTTCGATTTCCTTGATGGTGTTTTGCGTGTTCTCGATCGAGTCCAGCAGGTCTTTGCGCTGGGTCTCAAGGAATTCGTGGCGCTGCGCCGTCTCCTGGTACTCCTCCAGGGCCATCATGTTCACCGGGCCCATGTTCTCCAGGCGCGTGCGCATCTCTTTGTACGCCTCTTCTTCCCCGTTCAGCTCGGCGCCTGCGATTCGCACTACGGACTCGTCGCTCATCAACTCTTCGCGCTGCGCACTTAACTCCTGCACGCAGGTCTCGGCCAGGTGCTGCATGTCAGACTCCAGCCGCGCCTGCTCCGCTGCCAGTTCGCCGCGGCGATCGCGGGCCGCATCCAGCTCGGCACGCGCCGTCTTCAGCTCCTCTTCCAGCTGAGCCAGGCGGGTACGGACCTGCTGCAACTCTTCCGCGATCTCCTGATCACGTTGCTGGGCAGCAGCACGTTCTGCGTCCCAGAGAAGGGCTTGTTCCGCCAGGCGCACATTCTCCGACTCGCGCTGTTGTTTTTCAGCCGCGGCCGATTCAATCTGCCCCTTCAGTTTCGCCAGACGGCTGGCGACTTCGGCCGTCATCGACTCCAACCGCTGGACGCTGGCAATGGCTCCCCGCCGCCGCTCTTCCAGGGTGGCCAGTTGTGCGCGGGCTTCGGTCGCCAGCTGCACCGATTCGTCACGGCGCTGGCGTAATTCTTCGAAGCTGCTTTGCGCCGTTTGTAACTCGTCTTCCAGGCCACGCTGCTTCTGCTCGAGCTGCTCCAGTTCTGCCGTTTGATTGGCGACAAAAGCCTCGCGTTGCGTCCGTTCCGCCGACATCTGCTGCAACTCATTCTCGTAGGTCGCAAGCCGCTCGCGGACACGCGTCATTTCGCTGGAGAGCTGGTTCAACGTGTGGCCTGACGTCATTGCCTGGCGTTCGGCTTCGCGCTTGTCGTCCTCCAACCGCTGCAGCAGGCCGCCCAGCTCGCCAATCTCGCGACCGATCGCTGCCACCCGCAGCTCCTTATCGCGAATCGCTATCTCCACCTCGTCCATCTGCTTCAGCACCTCGCGCAGGTCACGCTTCATGGACAGCGGACCTTCGCTGCGCTGCTTGCCTCCCGTGACCGTCACGTTGTGGAAGCACTCGCCCGATTGCGACAGGAAGAAAGCGTCGGGATTCTCCAGCGCCAGCTCGCGCCCCACGTTGGGATCGGGAACGATAAAGCCATTGCCCAGCTTGGGCAGGATGACCTCCAGCGACTTGCCAAAGCCATCCAGCACCCTGATGCAGTTCTTCATGGGAACGACGCTGTCGCGGCGCGGACCGCCGTAGCTCATCTCGTCGTGAACGAAGGAAAATTTCGCCTGCGAGTCTTCCGGGTGAACCAGGAAAGTCGCACGGCCATCGACGTCGCTGCGCAGCAAGCGCAAGCCTTCATCCGCCGCATCCCACGACTTCACCACGATGTAGTTCAACTCGTCGCGCAGGAAGTCTTCCACCACGTGCTCGTAACGGTCTTCCACTTCCAGGAAATCGGCGAGAACGCCGACCGGCGCGTGACCGCCATTCAGCGCTCCTGACTTGAACAGGCGGCGAACTGATTCCGTCGAATAACCATGTTCGGCGATGACTGCTTCCAGCGACCCGCGGCGCCCCATCAGGCCGGCAAACTCCGAACGCATGCTGTCGAGCTGGCGCTTCCCGTCGCTTTCAGCCGCGCGCAGATCTTCCAGCCGCTGGCGAGTCTCGGTGATGCGCGCGTTCAGCTCCGCAACCTGCTGCGTCGCCGTTTCAAACTCCAGGCCTAGCTGCCCGCGCTGACCACCGAAGGTCTCAAGTTGCTGGTTGGCGGCAGCGACTTCCGACTTCAACCGTTGCGCATCCCGCTCCAGCGCCGCCAGACGCTCTTCCGCCTGCGTGATGCGATTGCGAACCGCCGAGCCCTGCGACACCGCCTGCAACATCTGGCTGCGCCGCTGCTCCTGCTGGTTCTCCAGCTGCATCAGGTTGGCTGACGACGACGCCGCTTCCGCCTGCCGCTGCTGAAGCTCGACCTGCGCGCTGTCAACGTCTGCATTGGCCGATAGAAGCGTGGAGCGATTGCCATCCAGTTCCTGCTCCAGTTGCGCGAGCTGGCCCTCATTGGCCGCGATCTCGGCCTGCGCACCGGCAGAGCGCGCTTCCAGCTCAGCGCAGCGCTCTTCATTGGTGCGACGCCGCGCCGCCGCCCGGTCCAACTCCATCGCCAGCGTGTTGAGTTGCTCGCGATTGCTTTGCGCCTCGCGCTCAACCGCGTAGCCACGCTGCGTCAGCGAGCCGTGTTCCGACTCCATCTGCTGCGTTGTTTCCAGCTTCACCCGCATCTCTTCCGCGAGAGCCGTGAGCTGCGCATCCAGCGATTCCGCTTCCGACTCAAGCTGCGAGAACTTGCTGGCGAGTACCACGCGCAGCTTGGCGCGCATCTCGTCGCGCAGCTTGGCGTAGCGCTCGGCCTTGCTGGCCTGGCGCTTCAGCGAATTCATCTGGCGCGTGACTTCGTCGAAGATATCGTTGATGCGCGAAAGGTTCTGCTTCGCGTCTTCCAGGCGAGCTTCGGCCAGGCGCTTGCGCGTCTTGAATTTCGTGATGCCCGCCGCCTCTTCGATGATGGCGCGGCGGTCGGTCGGCTTGCTGCTCAGGATCTGTCCAATGCGTCCCTGCTCGATGATGGCGTATGACTCCGGCCCCAGGCCCGTGCCCATGAACAGGTCCTGGATGTCGCGCAACCGGCAGAGCTTGCCGTTCAGCAGGTATTCGCTTTCCCCGGTGCGGAACAGGCGACGCGTAACTGCGACCTCTCCCGCCTTGAAGCTGCGCTTGAATTTGCGCCGGCGAATTTTCAGCACCACCTGCGGAACTCCGGGGGCACTCGCCTCCGCGCTCGCTTCCGCCGCAGCGCCCTCCTCATCGTCACCCTGCCCGGGACGCACTTCCTCCGTATAACGCTCGGCATCTTCGGCCTTGGCCGCACGAATCGACGACTCATCCCAGTCCTCGGGCATGTCGTCCTGCACATCGACTTCAGCGTCACCCACATCGCCGTATACCACCGGATCGACCAGCGTCAGGGTGACCTCGGCCATGCCCGTGGGCTTGCGCTCGCGCGTGCCGGCAAAGATGACGTCCTGCATGTTAACGCCGCGCAGCGAGCGCGCTGACTGTTCGCCCAGCACCCAGGAAATTGCGTCGGAGATGTTCGACTTGCCGCATCCATTGGGGCCGACGATAGCGGAGATGCCCTCGCCTTCAAAACGCAACTCTGTGCGGTCGCAGAACGACTTAAATCCCAGGATCTGCAGCTTCTTGATTTTGAGCAACTTCTACTCCTTGCACTCGCCGCCGCGCCAGCCATTTTCGGGAGGTCGCGCCCGGCCGGAAAGGTGCCTTTTTCTCTCGACGAACAGCACAGTCAGAAAAGCACCGGGGTACGAATCTTGTTGCCCTCGGCTTAGTCCATCGCCACTTTAACGGCCTACGGGGGAGGGGTCAAGATACAAAACGCTATATTTAGTGCCTTAGTTGTGGAAACCACAGCATATTGCACCCAAATTGCAGCAAACGCACAAAGTTTAGCTGTGAGGAATTTTGGGAGGTCGAGGAGAGTCCGAGAGCTTGCACCAGTCTAGGTGCACGTTAGTGTAG
>Ga0075355_1000154_pt1 | contig 10661 bp, 2 predicted proteins | sample WestPond_Cattail_6_FD_120069 | JGI IMG/M metagenome (GOLD analysis project Ga0075355, IMG submission 120069) | Natural and restored wetland microbial communities from the San Francisco Bay, California, USA, that impact long-term carbon... | ecosystem: Environmental > Terrestrial > Soil > Wetlands...
CATCGAGGGCAAGGTCAAGATCCCGAACCTCGGCACCAACCGCTACGCGCTGTCGGTGACGCCGCCCGATGGCACGGGCTTCATCCAGACCACGACGCTCGAAGGCAACCACGACTGGGACGCATGGGTCATGGAAGGTGCCACCGGCCTCGACACCGAATTCCTGATCGCCGGCGAGCCGTTCCCCGCCATCATCTTCGGATACATACCGACCCCGGGCACGCCTTCGGGCACCGGGAACGGCGCACCGTCGCTGACCTTCGCCGCGAACAACGGCGCCACGGGCACCATCTCCGGTGTCGTGGATCGCGTCAAGATCTACGTGCCGACCACCGCCGGCATTCCCGGACTGCCCGGCTCCATCTGGGGCGGCCTGCAGGGCGCGAGGATCGATCAACCCGAGCCGGAAGCCTGGGTCACGCTCTCCGACCTGAACAACGGCGACACGATCGTCTATGCCGGGCAGGCCGCGGCCGACGGCAGCTTCACGATCAACAACGTCCCGGACGGCAGCTACACGCTGACCTGGTGGGACGAACCGCAGAACCAGATCCTCGACCTGGTGAATGTCACCGTCAACAACGGTGAATCCGTCGACATGGGCATCCTGCCGCTGGCCGGCTGGTGGACCGTCATCGACGGCTACGTATTCAACGACACCAACCGCAACGGCGTGCGCGACGCCGGCGAGCCGGGCCTGTCGGGCTACACGCTGACGATGCGTCGTCGCGAGAATTCGCTGATGGACCGCGGCAGCACCGTGGTCACCACCGACGCCAACGGCTACTACACATTCGAAGCCGCCTATCCGATGACCCAGTACCTGGTCGAGGAGGCGTACGACGACGCCCACTACACCACGGGCATCACCTACCAGGCCGACAACCAGCCCACGCCCACCACGATCATCGGTGCGGGCGTCGACGTCAGCGTGCACCCGATCATCGGCCTGAGCGGCACGCTGGACTGGGGCAAGCACACCTACGACGCGAGCGGCCGCAACGGCATCGACCCGCGCAACGGCGGCATCGTCGGCACGGTCACCTACGACACCACGCGCAACGAGCTCGACCCGCGCTACGCCGCGGTCGAGGACTGGCAGCCCAGCGTGCCGAACATGGTGGTCGAGTTGTGGGCGCCGGTGCTGGCCGCCCCGGGCTGCGAGCGCCTCAAGGTCGACGGCTCCAATGCCGACACCGCGCAGTGCGACGCGACCGGCCAGTACGAGCTCGACAAGGCGAACAACAATGCGCTCGCCAAGGCCAAGCTGCTCAACAGCTATTTGTCGGAAACCTGGCAGCGGCCGACCGGCTGCACGGTGCGCGACCTCGACGGCAACGCACTGGTGCCGGGCGAGCATGAGAAATTCCTGCCGATCGATCCGAACGGCGGCTGCATCGAGTCGCCGATGACCGGCGTCCAGTTCGGCGCCTACGAAACCGACCAGGGCACGCCGGACGCGAACTTCGGCGCGACCGTCGACGGCAACTATGGCTTCGGCGATGGTTGCTTCAACGGCACGCTGGACGCCACGGATCCGTCCGCGCCCACCTGCGAAGGCGGCACCTTCGATGCGCTGCCGGCGGGCGACTACCTGGTGACCGTCAACCTGGCGCACGCCAACAACCTGGACCGGTTCGGCCGGCAGATCTACCAGGTGACGCGCGAGGACGACATCAACATCGGCAACGGCGACAACTTCGTGCCGGCCGTGCCGCCGCCGGCCTGCGCGGGCCCGCTGCACACGGTGCACGCCACCAATCCGACCTTCCTGGACATCGGCGGCTCGCCCTACGAAGGCCAGCAGAAGCCGTTGTGCGACACCAAGCTCGTGAGCCTCGCCAACGGCAAGTCGATCGCGCCGGCCTTCAACGTCTTCACCGACGTCCCGCTGCCCGGCCGTCACTGGTTCATCATCATCGATGACCTCAATTTCTCCAGCAATCCGCAATCCATCACCTACGGTGAGAAGGCCGGCATGCCCTTCGTGCCGGTGGGCATCTACGACTACACCGATCGCCTCGTGACAACCGTGGAGTCGGACTACAACGGCCTCGCCGACGTGCTGCTGCCCTCGACCAACCGCATCGCCTGCCCGACGCCGTCGGGCGTGTGCGCCAACCTGTATCGCTACGTCGGCAACGACCCGGGCGTGCCGGGTCGGCTGAACACGAACTTCAATCCGAACTTCCGCACCATCGCGGCCGAGTTCGAGGTGTTCCCGGGCCAGATCATCCCGGCCGACCTGGCGCCGACGCAGGTGGGCGTGACCGTGCAGCTGCCCGGCGGCCAGGTGACTTCGCCCGTGCAGTGCGCGCTCGACGCCGCCACGCCGCAGCTCTATCGCGTGAGCGTGCCGTTCCTGGCGCGTCCGGCCACCGGCAGCGCGAGCTTCACGATCAGCGGCGTGGGCTTCGGCGCCTCGCAGGGCACCGGCAGCGTGACGCTTGACGGCGTCGCGCTCGGCACCACGGGCTGGTCCGATGCGCAGATCGTCGCGCAGATCACCTCCGCGACCGCGCTCGGCCCGCACCAGCTGAAGATCACCTCCGGCAACGGCCAGAGCACCGTGAACGGACTGACGTTCCATGTCGTCAGCACCGCCACGGGTTCGACCTACAACCCGCAGATCTACCAGGTGGGCCCGGGCCTGACCGGCGTGCGCACCTACGTGCCGCAGGAAAGCCTGCCGGCCGCGGCGGACCACGCCATCCAGCGCGCCCTCAACGACGCGTCGAGCTACGTCAATGGCGGCAGCACCCGCACGGCGCTGGTCGTGGTGTACCCGAACAATCCGTCGGCCAACCCGCGCCAGAATCCGCGCGGCGCCTACTACGAGAACCTGATCATCAACGCGCGCGTCAAGCTGCAGGGCGTCGGTCCTGGCAGTGCGGACGGCACGGTGCGTGGCTCGATCATCGACGGCAGCGCCTTCGCGGGTGACAGCCCGGTGTCGGCCGACTGGTACACCACGCTCGGCAATGTCACCTGGGCCGGCAACCAGACCGTGTTCGACGGCGCGGTGATCTCGCTGTTCCTGCCGAGCAACGGCAACCGCGCCTTCCCGGCGTCGTACGTCGCCGCCACGGCGCCCTCGATCGACGGCTTCGACCTGCGCGGCGGCGACCAGCAGGGCTTCCCGGGCAACATCAACGTGCCCGGCGCGGTGGGCGAGCCTGGCCTCGCCACCGGTCCGCTGACCACGCAGGGCGGTGCGATCTTCGCCAACGCCTATGCCCGCAACCTGCAGATCACGAACAACGTGGTGCAGAACAACGGCGGCGCCTACGGCACGATCCGCATCGGCACGCCGGATCTGGCGGCCACGCCGAACCACAACGAGAACGTGGTCATCGCCTATAACCGCGTGATCAACAACGGCGGCACCAACCAGGCCGGCGGCATCGGCCTGTTCGAGGGCTCGAACGCCTACCAGGTCAAGTCGAACGACATCTGCGGCAACTTCTCGGCCGAGTACGGCGGCGGCGTCAGCGCCATCGGCCTCAGCCCCGGCGGCGCGATCAGCGCCAACCGCATCTACTTCAACCGCTCCTACGACGAAGGCGGCGGCATCATGATCGCCGGCGCGCTGCCCGCCAACACCAACACGTTGTCGCCGGGCTCGGGCGCGGTCGACATCTTCGGCAACCTGATCCAGGCCAACCTCGCCAATGACGACGGCGGCGGCCTGCGCTTCCTGATGTCGGCCACCGACTGCAGCACGCTCTCGGGTTTCCAGGCCTGCGCGCAGAACGTCTACAACAACATCATCGTGGACAACATCTCGACGCACGAAGGCGGCGGCATCTCGCTGAACGACGCCCCGAACGTGCGCGTGTACAACAACACGATCATGAAGAACCTGACCACCGCGACCGCGATCACCAGCAATGGCGCCGCGGCCCCGGCGGGCCTGTCGACCTCGGCCAACAGCGCGCTGCTGCAGGCGCGGCTGCCGGCGGGCTCGCCGGCCTTCAGCAACCCGCTGCTGTTCAACAACATCTTCTGGGACAACCGCGCTGGTACGCGCGTGGGCGATGGCGTCGCCGGCCTCAGCGATGCCGACGCCGTGCACTGGGACCTCGGTTCCGCCGACAGCTCGAGCTACCTGCTCGCGCCGACCAACTCGGTGGTACAGCAGGCCGCGGCGGTGTTCCCGTATACCGCCAGCGCGAGCAACAGCGTCGCCGACCCGCAGGTCGTCACGCCCTACGACGTCGGCGTGACCTTCAACGCCTGGCGCAACAACCCGGCCTTCCTCGGTGCGATCATGATCTCGGCCGACCTGCCGCCGAACCGGATGGGCGACTTCCACATCCGCACGACCTCGTCGGCCTCCAACCTTGGCGCCCAGAGCAAGGCCGTTCCCGCCTACCAGGGTTCGGGCACGCTCAACAAGCCGACCTCGGACTACGACGGTGACGCGCGCGCCGCCTCGCCGGCGGCGGTGGAAGCCGGCGCCGACGAGCTGCCGAGCGCCGCGAACGCGAACCTCGGCGTCACGATCAATGACGGCCTTGCCAGCGTCTCGGTCGGCCAGGTGGTGACGTACACGGTGACGGTGAGCAACGCCGGACCGGCCCCGGTCACGGCTGCTCCCGTGGCCGTGACCGCCTCGACCCGCTTGAACACGGTAACCTGGACCTGCGCGTCCGGCTGCGCGGCGGCCAGTGGCTCGGGCAACCTCGCCACCACCGTGAACCTCGGTAGCGGTGGCAGCGCGATCATTACTGTGTTCGGCACGGTCAACGCGAACGCGTCGCCGACCTCGGTGGCCAGCACGGCGACCGTGGCTGCGCCCGCCGGCGTCACCGACCCCGCGGCGGCCAACAACACCGCCACCGATACCGACACGATCTCCACGCCGGCGAACCTCGCCGTCACCGTGGCGGGCAGCACCCCGATCGCGAAGCGCGGCGATCCGCTGCTCTACACGATCGTGGTCCGTAACCTGGGCACGAGCGCCGTCACGGGCGCGACCGTGACCGACAGCTTCCCGACCGGCGCCGGCCTCACGGGCCCGGTGGCCTGGACCTGCGCGACCACGCTGGGCGCGACCTGCGGTGGCGCAGCAGCGAGCAGCGGCAACATCAACCGCACCGTCAACATGCCGGTGGGCAGCACCATCACGTTCACGACCACCAGCGGCAGCGTGGCGACCGCGACCACCGCGACTTCCTTCGCCAACACGGCGAGCGTCGCGGTGCCGGCCGCGAACGTCGACACCAACCCGTCCGACAACAGCGCCACCGTCACGACCGCCGTCGACGGCATGCACGTCGGCGCGCTCTCGGCGACCGCGGTCCGCCAGGGCAACGCGACTTCCCCGTGGAACGCGACCGTGACGGTCACCGTGCACAGCACGAACCACGCGCTCGTGTCCGGCGCCACCGTGACTGGCACCTGGGCCACCGGGGGCGGGTTCGGCTCGGGCGGCTCGGGCGGCACGAGCTGCACCACGAATGCTTCTGGCACCTGCCAGGTGACGCGCACGGGCATGGCGAATGGGCGCAGCTCGATGGTCTTCACGGTCACGAATGCCACCAGCGCGGTGGCGGCGAATGGCGTCTACCAGGGCGCCTACAACGACGTGTCGTCGGTGACCGTGAACCGGCCGTAAAGGACGAGGACGGAAAGGGCAGGCGGGTGGCAGCACCCGCCGGCACCCGGGAAGCCAACAGGAGATTCGAGATGAGCAAGCGTTCAGATGACAAGGCCGTGAGCCGCCGCCACTTCTTCAAGCTGACCAGCGGCGCCACCCTGGCTGCGGCGGGCATGGGCCTGCTGCCGTTCAAGCGGCTGCTCGGGCCCCTGGCAATGTCCGACGCCATGGCGCAAGTCACGACGAACCCGCTGCCAGACCTGTTCTTCGGCGGCACCGATGGCTGGATCAGCCTGCCGCCCACGCCGGTGCGCACTTCCGCTTCGCTCGGCGGCGTGCAGACGCATCCGGATCCCTACGCGCCGGACGGATTCACCACGTACATCTTCGGCTTCCGCAACATCACCAACCTCAACGATACGCAGCGCGCCGCGCAAAAGAACCACGCGCAGCACAACGCGCCGATGTTCTGGCTGGACCAGGTGAATCCGGCCAATCCGCGCGACTTCCGCATGAACCTGACCAACCTGGGCCTCGCGCAGCGTCCTGACCTGTTCGATGCGCACACGATCCACTGGCACGGCTTCCGCAACGTCATCACCTTCTTCGACGGCGAGCCCACCGGCTCGATCGCCGTGACCACCGGCCGCGTGTTCCAGTACGTCTACCGTCCGCGCGACCCGGGCACCTACATGTTCCACTGCCACGTCGAGGACGTGGAGCACGTGCACATGGGCATGACCGGGCCGGTGTGGGTGCGGCCGCTGCAGAACGGCACCAGCAAGACCTACCTCGGCAAGGCCTACACGAAGTTCGCCTACAACGACGGCGACGGCTCGACCGGCTATGACCGCGAATTCCCGATGTTCTGCTCCGAGGTCTGGGGCGACTCGCACTGGGCCGACGCGCACATCCAGCTGCCCGAATGGAGCGACTACGACCCGGACTTCTGCCTGCTGAACGGCCGCGTCTATCCCGACACGCTCGTGGCGAATGCGCCGCTCGACGTCGCCCACTCGACCAACACGCTGGCGATCCAGACCGATGCGGCCGGTGACCTGGTGGCGCCCGCCGGCCGTCCCGACCTGCAGTACCAGCCGTACTCGGCGCTCGTGAAGTGCAACGCGGGAGACCGGGTGCTGCTGCGCTTCGCGAACCTGGGCTTCAAGGAGTCGGCCATGACACTGGTCGGGCTGGCGATGCGGGTCGTGGGCAAGGACGCCACCCCGATGCGCGGACGCGACGGCACCGACACCAGCTACGAGGCCACGACGGTTTCCTTCGGTGCCGGCGAGAGCATCGACGCGATCATCACCGCGCCGGCTTTCAGCGGCGGCAGCGGCAGCTCGGGCCAGGGCTACGACGCCTACGTGCTCTACGACCGCGCCTACGAGCGCACCAACAACCTGGGCGGTGGCGGCCGACGCACGGAAATCCGCGTCTACCCGGCGAACACGCTGCCCGCGCAGACCCTGCCCAACACCTGAGCCGGACATGCACGAATTCGCGAGGAGCCTTTCCATGTACAAAGCACTTTCCAGCATGATCCGGGCGAGCGCACTGCGTACTACCGGCGCGACCCTGGCCACGGCCGGCCTGGCGCTGGCGCAGGTCGCGCACGCGCAATCGGCGACCGCCACTCCCGCGACCGGCATTGCCTGCACCACCGGTGCAGCCGGAAGCCCGCACTTCACGCTCGAGGCCACGGACGGCTACATCCAGCTGCCGGACGGCAACACGATGTACATGTGGAGCTACGCGCTGGGCGGCGGCGCGTTCCAGCATCCGGGTCCGGTGCTGTGCGTCACCGAGGGCGATGACGTCACGGTGATCCTGCACAACAGCGGCCCGTACCATATCAACGACCACGTCTCGATCATGTTCCCGGGCCAGGAAAACGTGCTCGCGAACGGACTGCCGGTCCAGCCCGAGGGGAGCGGCGCGACGCTGACCTCGCTGGTGACCAGCGCGGCCCCGGGCGGCAGCGTGACCTACACCTTCAAGGCCACCCGCGCCGGCACCTTCGTGTACGAGAGCGGCACCAATCCCCAGCAGCAGGTGCCGATGGGCCTGTTCGGCGCCCTGATCGTCCGGCCGGCGCAGGCGGACCAGATGAACGATCGCGTCGACAGCAGGTTCGACAACAGCGAAGTGTTCACGACCGGCGGCGCGACGCTCAGCGAGGAGTACATGGTGTTGCTGTCGGAGATCGAGCCGTACCAGCACCACGCCGCCGAGGCGGCGATGAACCTGAACAACATCGCCTCGCCGTTCAGCTACAACCTGGACGACTACCACGCGCGCTACTGGCTCATCAACGGGCGCGGCTTCCCGGACTCGATCTCGGACAACTTCTCCCCGTTCCTGCCCGACCAGCCCTACGGCGCGCTGGCCCGCATCCATCCGTACGACGTGGCCAACCATCCGTTGCCGGGCGCCATCCGTTACCTGAATGTCGGCAGCGAGGAATTTCCGTTCCATCCGCACGGCCAGAACGGCCTGGTGATCGGCCGGGACGGCAGCGCCCTGGCGAACGCCGGCGGCGGCGACCTGTCGTTCGAGAAGTTCGCGATCAACATCGGTCCCGGCCAGACCTGGGACGTGCTGTTCAAGTGGTTCGATGCCGAGAACTACTCGAACAATCCCAACGCCTTCCCGGTCGTGATCCCGCAGGTCAACAACCAGGAATTCGGCATGTTCTACAGCGGCAGTCCGTTCCTGGGCCAGAAGGGCACGCTGCCGCCCGGCGCCTCGACGCTGAACACCTGCGGCGAGTACTACGTCATCTCGCACAACCATGCCCTGTACCAGATCACTTCCTGGGGCGTGAATCTCACCGGGCCGATCACCTACCTCAGGGTCGACCCGCCGCTGCCCAATACCTGCACGCCGTAAGTCCGTGGCTATCGCCGGAATCTAGGGGACCATCATGCTGAACACCTTGCGAATCGAATCGATCCGGACTGCCGCGCTCAGGGCCACGCTGGCGGCGCTGGTGCTGGCCGCAAGCGGCGTATCCGAGGCGGCGAGCTACGAACTGTGCGCCACCTCCGGCACGGCCACGATGCCGGGAACCAACCAGGCGGTCACCGTACTGGGCTACGCGACCGGCGCCTGCCCGGCATCCATCGCGGCTCCTGGCGGACCGATCCTCGAGGCCACGTCCGGTGACGTGGTCACCATCACGCTGCACAACGGCCTGGCTGAATCGACGGGCCTGGTATTCCAGGGGCAAGCGATGCCACCGGATCTTGCCGGCACCGCCAACGGCGTCGACAAGACCTACACCTTCACGGCCACGAGCCCGGGCACCTACCTGTACCAGGCTGCACCACTGACCAATGCGGAACACCAGACGGCCATGGGCCTCTACGGTGCACTGGTCGTGCGCCCGGCGGGCGTGGCCGCACCCTTCAGCCGCACTGATGCGAACCTGGCCACGGTACTCGACAGCCCGGTGGTGGCGGACGCCGCAGCGCTGGCTTCCGATGTCGGCGCCAGCGTGACGGGCCCCGGCATCGCCGCGGGCACGACTATCCTGTCGGTGAATGTCGGCGTGGACATGACGTTGAGCGCGCCCGCCACCGCAGACGGCACGGGCGTTTCCCTGGTCCTCAGCAGGACCTCCGGACAGGCCTATGCCGCCGCGAGCACGGCCTTCGACGAAGAGCGCACGATGGTGCTGAGCGAGATCGATCCGGCGCTGAACAACAGCGCCACGCCCGCCACTTTCGACATGCGGGACTACTCGCCCAAGTATTTCCTGATCAACGGCAAGGCCTACCCGGAGACGCTGCCGATCGCCAGCGCGGTGGGCCACAAGCTGCTGCTGCGCTACGTCAACGCCGGCAGCCAGCACCATTCGATGGCAACGCTCGGCCTGCGCCAGAATTTCATCGCCAAGGACGGCAAGGTGCTGCCGACAGCTGACGTCGCCGTGACGGCGGAGACGCTGGCCGCGGGGCAGACCGGCGATGCGCTGGTCACGATGCCGGCGGTGCTCGCTGCGGCCAGCCAGTTTGCCGTGTACGACGGCAACCTGAAGCTGCACAACAGTTCCGACCAGGGGATCGGCGGCATGCTGACCTTCGTCACCGCGGATGCGGCCTCGACCACGGCCGGGCCGGTCACGAGCGCGGCCAAGGTGGCGCCGAACCCGACCAACGGAGCCGTCGACGTGGCGCTGACCGCCACCATTTCCACCACTGATGCCGGCGGCGTGAGCGCCGCTGAGTATTTCATCGACGCTCCATGCAAGAGCGGCACCGTAGGCGTCGCGATGGCTGGTGGGGCGAGCCCGCTCGCGGCCAGCGCCACGATCGGCACTACGACGCTCGCTTCCCTGACCTCGGGCAACCACACGATCTACGTGCACGGACAGGACGCCAACGGCTGGGGCGCCTGCACCTCGGTGGTGCTGAACCTCGACAAGACCGGCCCGACCACCAGCGCCTTGGTGCTGACGCCGAACCCGAGCAGCGGTTCCGTGCCGGTCACGCTGACCGGTTCCGCCAGCGACGTCGCCAGCGGTGGCGCGAACGTCGCGGCCTTCGAATACTGGGTCGATGCCGGTGCACACACCAGCGTCACGCTGACCGGCACGGCGGCGCCGGTGCGCAGCCTGTCCGCAAGCCTCCCGGCTCCCGGCACCGGTAATCACACCGTCTCGGTGCGCAGCCAGGACGCCTTGGGCAACTGGGGCGCGGTCGCAACGACCGTATTGACCGGCACCATCGGCGGTCCGGTGACGAGCGAACTGGCCCTGCTGCCGAGTTCGGCCAACAATGGCAGCTACGGCGTCAGCAGCGGACAACCGGTCGTGCGCGTGCGCGGCAGGGAGATTAGCAGTGCCGCGAAGGTCACGGCAGCCGAAGGCTTCATCGACGGCGCCTCTTGCCCGGCGACTACGGTCCGCGGCTTCCCCTTCACGCCGGTGGACGGCGCTTGGGGCGGGGCGAACGAGCGCATCACCAGCGACATCCCGCTGGCGACCATCAACAAGCTGGCGGCCGGCTCGCACCCGATCTGGGTGCGCGGCAAGGACTCCACCGGCGCCTGG
>Ga0075355_1000156_pt1 | contig 10641 bp, 10 predicted proteins | sample WestPond_Cattail_6_FD_120069 | JGI IMG/M metagenome (GOLD analysis project Ga0075355, IMG submission 120069) | Natural and restored wetland microbial communities from the San Francisco Bay, California, USA, that impact long-term carbon... | ecosystem: Environmental > Terrestrial > Soil >...
GCAGGAAGCCGCTGCCGCCGAAGATGCCGGCGCCGAGCGACTGCTGAAAGCCGACGCTGATCTGTATCTGCGACGTTGCGCATAGAAATCCGGTGCGATGGATCATGTACTCGTGTCCGGGCGCAACCTCGACCGGAACGATGTGCCCGGGCAGCTTGGTGGCGAAGGCAAGTTCACCTACCGCGCCAATGGCACGATACTCCGTCATGAAAATGGAGCCGCCGCCGGCGACGCGCTTCAGCACACCGAACAGGCCGCCGCCACCGGCGAACTGCGTGTGTGTGGTCATCTGGATGGCGCTGCTCATCCACGACAACTCGCCCGCCTCCGAGATGATGGACTCGTTGGGATCGAGCGCGAACTCCAGGACGGGCATGGTGGTTCCGGTAATTTGGCTGCGCATGAAGGCTCCTCTTCGAGGATGCGAGGGTTCTATCTTACGACCTAAGGTCTTCGACGGTTTGCACCCGTTATAATCGTCTTTCTTATGAAAGCCTACGTTTACGTTTCGCTGAAGAAGACGGTACTCGATCCGCAGGGCAAAACCATCCACGGCGCATTGAAGAAGATGGGCTACAAGGGCATTGACGATGTGCGCCAGGGCAAGTACTTCGAAATTGTGCTGGAAAGCTCCAGCCGGGAAGAGGCGCAAGCCGAGGTCGAGCGTATCGCCAAAGAAGTGCTGACCAACCCAGTGATTGAGGAGTACCGGTACACGCTGGAGGGGTAGCCCAAGGGTTGCTTCTGGGGTGGAGCACCGCTTCAGCGGTGTAAGTGCCGCCTGCTTACCTTTATCAGTTCGCCGCTCGGCATCGTTGCTCACTGGAAACCATCAAATCAGCTAACATTCAATTGCTTGGAACGTCATTTCAGGGCGTAAGTAGCGGTCGGGTTGGGGGCGCTCGGGGGAAGTCATTATGTGCGGAATCGTTGGTTATGTAGGCAAGAAGCAGGTAGTGCCGGTGATTATCGATGGCCTGCGTCGGCTGGAGTATCGCGGCTACGACTCGGCCGGAATCGCGGTCGCCGGTAACGGCGGAGGCTTGCAAGTTCGCCGCGCCGAGGGGAAGCTACGCAACCTGGAAGAGGTCATCCGCGCCAAGCCTCTCGACGGCACCTACGGAATCGGCCACACCCGATGGGCTACGCACGGACGGCCCACGGAGGAGAATGCGCACCCTCATCGCGACTGCACCGGAAAGATCGTTGTGGTCCACAACGGCATTGTCGAGAACTACCTCACCCTGAAGAAGCAGTTGATCGCCGAGGGCCACAAGTTCACCACCGAGACGGACACCGAGATCATTGCCCACCTGGTGGAGAAGAACCTCGGCACGGGTGACAACCGCAAGCCGCTGGAAGAAGCCGTGCGGAAGACAGTGAAGCAGTTGACCGGCGTGTTTGCTATAGCCGTCATCTCTTCCGACGAGCCAGACAAGATTGTCGCCGGGCGTAATGGCCCGCCGGCGGTTATTGGTCTGGGAGACAACGAATACTTCGTCGCCAGCGATGTGCCGGCGATCCTGTTTCACACGCGCGATCTTTTCTTCCTGGGTGACGGCGACCTCGCCACCATCACGCCCAAAGGCGTCGCGTTGACCGATTTCGACGGACACCCAGTTACGCGACAGGTGCAGCACATCACCTGGGACCCGATCATGGCGGAAAAGGGCGGCTTCAAGCATTTCATGCTGAAGGAAATCTTCGAGCAGCCGCGGGCTGTGCGCGACACTACTCTGGGACGCGTCTCTCTCGATACCGGTAAAGTCTTCCTCGACGAAATGGACATCACGGAAGACGACTTCCGCAATTTGAAGAAGGTGTACATCACGGCTTGCGGTACAAGCTGGCACGCTGGGCTGGCGGGCAAGTTCATGATCGAGCGGCTGGCCAAAGTTCCAGTCGAGGTCGATTATGCCAGCGAGTTTCGCTATCGCGATCCCCTGATCAGCGCGGGCGATTTGACCATCCTGATTACGCAGTCGGGCGAGACGGCCGACACCATTGCTGCCATGCGCGAGGCGCGAGCCAAGGGCGCAAAGACGCTGGGGGTGTGCAACGTGGTGGGATCGATGATCGCGCGCGAGTCCAACGGCACCGTTTACACGCACGCCGGCCCGGAGATCGGCGTGGCCTCGACCAAGGCTTTCACCGGGCAGCTTACGGCGTTGTTCCTGTTCGCGGTGTATCTCGGGCAGGTGCGCGGCACGATTACGACCGAAGAGTCGAAGAAGCTGCTGACCGAACTGACGCTGATTCCGGGCAAGCTGGATGCGCTGCTGTCGGGCAACGATGTTACTGAGAAGCTCGCAAACGAATTTCATAAGGCGCACGACTTCCTTTTCCTGGGGCGCGGCATTCACTATCCCATCGCGCTGGAAGGCGCGCTGAAGTTGAAGGAAATTTCGTACATTCACGCCGAGGGCTATCCGGCGGGCGAGATGAAGCATGGGCCCAACGCACTGATCGACGAAGAGCTGCCGGTGGTAATTCTTGCTACCCGCGACCCGAACGACGCCGACTCGGTGCAGCGCTACGAGAAGACGCTGTCGAACCTGAAGGAAGTAAAAGCCCGCTCGGGGACCGTAATTGCGGTGGCGACGGAAGGCGACGAGGATATCCAAGAATCTGCCGACCACGTTATCTACGTGCCGAATGCCCCTGAGTTGCTGTCGCCGATTTTGGAGATTGTTCCGCTGCAACTGCTGGCCTATCACATCGCAGTGCGGCGCGGCTGCGACGTCGATCAGCCTCGCAACCTGGCGAAGTCTGTGACGGTAGAGTAGCCAGACTGTCTCATCAGGGCGCGGCTTGGGCAGCGCCCTTTTTCTTGTGTCATCTTGAGCGAAGGACCGCTTTACTCTCCCCGCGGCCTACGCTTTGACCTGCTGCAGTATTTCCGTGGTGCTAACCACCTCGGCAAATTCGCCGTGCAGATCGCTGAGTGCCGCTGCGTGTACTGCTTCGGCGGGACGCATTGAGCCGTCCAATGCTTTGCGTACGAAGGCCGCCGTCGCGTCGGAGATGACGTAGGTAGTGAAGCCAAGATTCCCCGCCATCCTAACCGTCGTTGATATGCAGTGGTTCGTCGTCAGTCCGACGACGACCAGGGTGTCGATGCCATCCTGCCGCAGGTCTTTTTCCAGAGTCGTGCCGATGAACGCGCTGTTTACATTTTTACGGTAAACGGGTTCATCGTGTTCCGGAGCCGCGGGCGTCTGGATCGCATTGCCGGGAAGGCCAGGACGCAGCAGGCTTTCGGGTTCTGTCGAATCGTGGATGACGTGGCGCACCGGGCGATGGGTGTTGCGCCAGGCAGCCAGCAAGCGAGCGATGTTCTCTTCGGCCTCCGGATTATTGCGCTTGCCCGAGCCGGGATCGGCGAGCCCCTGCTGCACATCCACAACAATCAGCGCGGCAGACTTCGGTAACTGTGGCATAGAACCCCTCTCGATTGCGTCGTTTAAGGATTCGATTCAGCCGCACTGTTCGCGATGCAGAGAGTTGATTGAACCGTCCCCGCTCCTCCCCCTAACTCGCAAGCTCAGGCTGCCCGCTGCTCTCCGGAGAGGAAGACACTTCCGCCGCCGAAGTCTTCCAGTATGGTGCGAGCGTTACTGGCTGCTCCTACACTGTTGCAATGTACGGATACCAGGATGCGTCCGCGTTTGACCTCTTCTTCGTAGCGGCGGGCCTCGAGTTCAGGAACGCCGAGGCCAATGAGGGCGCCGGCGATTCCGCCAACGGCGCTGCCAACACCAGCTCCGGCGATAGCTGCAACGATTGGTCCGGCTGCAAGCAGCGGTCCGATGCCGGGAATGGCGATCATTCCGATACCTGCGAGCCAGCCTAAGGCGCCGCCAAGAACAAGACCTGTGCCGCCTCCGGCTAGAGCGCCTTCGGGGGACTTGGTGTGCTTCTCGATGGCGAATTCCTTGCTCATGTCGCGGTTGGGGAAGACCACGGAAATGTCGTTGCTACGGAAGCCTTCTTTGCGCAGGCGGTCAACGGCCTCTTCCACTTTGTCGCGGTCTTCGAAGGTGCCGTACACGTTGGTCGGGCGTGCACCGATGGTGGTGATGTCGGCGGCGGAGGCAACGACCTTGCGGTCGGCATCGGGACGCGAGGAATAACCACGAAGCCGCTCACGCAGGCGGGCGAGCCGGGTACTCGGCGCCATATGTGCGGGGTCCGTGCCATAGCGCCAGGAGCCCTTGTAAGCGGTCTCGTAATTCGAGAAGTTACTTTCGAGAGCGAGCGTCTGATTGGTGAATTCGGGTAGCGACTCTACATCGGTTTGGCGCAGGTTGGCGTAGAGGTCATCGCTGTCGTTGTAAGCGTAGACTTGATCAACCGGCAGCAGAAAATTCCGCGATTTGAGCCAGCCTGCGTCAATCACGAGATAGCGCAGTTGGCCTGAGACTTCGTCGATCAAGGCATCCTCAACGGTGCCGAGCTTTTCGTCGTTCAGTCCGTAGACAGTGGTTCCGCGAAGGTCGGTCAGGTAGTCGCCATCAAGATTGCTCACCCTGCGCAGCATAGTCGTTCCACTTCCTTTCAGTCGTATGTTCGGTAAGAAAGCAGAGTTGGGGGCGGGGTTGTCTGGGAACGGGCACGGCGTGCAGGTCATCGAATCGCAATCTGCGTGGCTAGCAGGCCCTCATGCTGTCGAAGAACGTTTTATGTTCGGCCACAATCTGGTCGCGCACCTGATTGTTTACGTTTAACGACCAGTCTCCCTCATCATGGGTACCGCCCAGCAGGATTCCGTCCTGGCGGGAGAACATATACCGGCCGTCGCCATAGACCGCCGAGTACTCGACCTCGGGCTGTGGCAGCAGGAAGGTCAGCTGGCCTTTGATGGGCGTAAGTTCCACATCGTTGAACAAGGCCTTGGCGCCCAAGCCGGTGCAGTTGAAGACCAGCTTCTCCGGAAGGCTCGCGATTTCCGCAGGTGTTTGGAACTCGCGAACGACCACCTTTCCGCCGGCGATGCGGAAGTCCTGCATCATGGCCGGCAGGTAGATGGGCGGCTCAATGAGCATGGTGTCGAATTCGCGCGCGTACTCGTAGCCACGGAATGGCGTCTGGTTTCCGGCGAGATAGCGGAATTCGGGCAGGAGACTGCCCACCACTCCCTGGGGGCCGAGGTCGCCAGTGGAGTGGAAAGCCTGATGCGACATCCCGTAACTGTGGGTCCAGCGCACTCCGTAGCGAGCGCCGGCCATGGTCTGGTAGCGCTGGAAGGCGTAGCGGCAGGCCGCGACAAACTGATCGTTGAACGACGGCGTTCGGTACCGCTGCTCGAAGAGCGTCACCGGATACCACCAGCCTCCGGCAATGTTGGAGGTGGTGTTGGGCGGCAGATCTTTGGCGTAAATGGTGACGGTGAAGCCCGCGTCCTGTAACAGGCGCGCGGTGGACAGGCCGACGACTCCGCTGCCCAGCACAGCAACCGGTCCCGTGTAGCCTGGCGCGCCGAGATCGACAGCGAGCTTGGCGGTTCCCCAAGAGAGGGTGATGCCGGCGCCGCCGTGTCCGTAGTTATGGATGACGAGCGTCTCGCCAAATTTCTCGGGGCGCACCACGAAGCCCGACCGGCGGTATGGGCGCAATCCGCAGATGCTGCGGATGATGCGGTCCTGCGCAACGTTGACCCGCGGCAGACACGAGGTCGCAGGCGTCGCGGGCAGCGTGGCCTGGATTCGTTTCGGCGCACAGGATGACAGAAAGGCTGAGGCGCTCGCGAGTGCGAGGCCTTTCAGAAGTTCGCGACGATACATGGTGGGAAAGCGGAGAACGGTAGAGCGGGAGACAGAGTATCACAAGTGCGGAGTTCGCCGGAATTGTGACGCGCATCACGAAATTTTCGCTATCGCGATGTTTTGTTTTCAATACTTTAGCCCACATTTATGCTCCACATAATTGAGCCCTAAGGACTTACAGGCAGATATTTGATTTTAAAGAACTTATTGGCACCACTTGAGTGCCGTTGCTCCGACTTGGGAGCGGGACGCGCTGGGCGTTCTCGCGGGTAGAGTTTATGAGTTGCTGAAGTCGCTCGCACGAAGAAACTGTAAAGCAGAGGTTACGAAGGTCGTAGGCGAGTCTCAAAATGGGAAACGGTGGGGAGGGCGAAGCAGGCGTTCCCATATTTCCCACTGTGGCCCCTGTCGGGCTCAGTACATCGACGGTATCAACAGTCGCGTACCAGGAGCCTCTTCGTAAATCAGACATTCCCCCACACGACGGCTCAACGTCGGGTCATCGCGGGTTGCAGGCGGGTTGCTGTGCGTTGCTAACGCGGCGCACAACGGTGATGGGAATGGAGCCGTCGGGGCGGGCTGCGACCTTCCAAGAAAGCTTGTCCCCGTTCAACTCGTAGTTGCGGACCTGCGTGGTGTCGTCCTGATTGGGAGACGAGGCACGGTCAATGTGAAAGGTGATGGTTTGCTTGGCAGGATCGACCGTGTAATGGCCGAAGTGTGAACTGGTACTGAGCGGGGCTTCCTTGTATTCGTCGGGGGTGCCTTGGAGTTTGTCACCGGAGGAGAACTTCTGACGGGCAGCACGGTAAATCTGCACGGAGTAATAGCCATCGGGGGTGAAGATGATGAGCCCATGTAGGTCGCTGTCGTAATCGGAGACGCGGGTTCCGTCGGGCAACAGCTTCTCGGCTTTGGTGAGAGCCCATGTGCCGGCGATGGAGGGCGTTTGCGCAAGGGCGGACAGGGAAGCGAAAAGGACGGCCGCGAGGAACAAGAGACGGTTGAGGGACATGCCACAGAAGATGGAAGGTAGCCAGGAAAGATTCGAGGATGTGCAAGCGCAAGAGGCTGCTCGGTATCGCGTTTGGGAAAGAATACTTGATTTCAGCTCTGTTTGTGGTCTAAGGTCATTCAATCTTAGATGTGGAGGATGGATGGGGACTGCTGCTGCAGTGCAGAGACGAACGACCTTCTTGCCCGAGCGCGGTACGTGGAGCGCGCGCGACGACCGCACCCAATCGGCCGTGGTGCTCGGACTGTTCTGGGTGGGAGTCATCGCCGGGTTCGGAACGGACTTGCGTCGCTACTTTCACGAGAAGCCCGCGCCGCCAACGGTGGTGCATGTGCATGCGGTGGTCTTCACCATCTGGCTGCTGATCTTCACTGCGCAAGTCTTGATGGTGGTCGGCGACCGCGTCGCCTGGCACCGCCGATTCGGGTGGTTCGCCGCGGGATGGGCGGGCCTCATGGCCATCATGGGACCATGGGCGGCGATGGCAGCGATGGTGGCGCATCGCGGCACTCCGGATTTCGATCCTCCTTTCCTGGTGGTGAACATCCTGGACATTGGCGGATTCCTTATTTTGCTGGGATGGGGGTTGACGTTGCGCAAGAACCCGGCAGCGCACAAGCGAATCATGATGTTGTCGTTGATTGCCATGGCCGACCCGGGCTTCGCGCGATTTAGCTTCCCTTTCTGTAATCCGACGTCCCTGATTCCGTGGTTTGCAGCCATGTTCTACGGCAATGTGCTGCTGATCGCGGTGATGGCAGTGTGGGATTGGCGAAAGGGCCGGGTGATCCGGCAGTTTGTGCTCGGCGCATCGGCTCTGCTGGCCGCCTTTGTGGCGGCTTCCGTCCTGTATTTCTGGGGGCCGTGGAGAGTGGTCACGCTGAGATGGGTGGAAGCGTGGGCGCGGTGGTCGGGGTAGTGGGTGCCCAGGTTTCCAAGGGAGGGAAATGTGAGTCAACCTCGGATTTTCGGGGACGCAGGCGGGCTGGGAATGTGGCAGAAGCATTGCTCCGCGGCAGTCGGCGCACCACACAGCGTGCGAGAGAAGGATGATTCGAAAACTGAAGTCGGGCGAGTGCAGGCTCTATTCGCGGAAGAAAGACGCCAAGACCGGAAAGCGCCGGAATCTCGGAACGTTCAGTTCGCGGGAGAAGGCCGAACAACACGAAAAGGCAGTGCAGTACTTTAAGCGAGCCGGGTAGGGGTAACGACGGCGCTAGAGACGCGACCGTTAAGCTTCACCCGTGTGGTGGTCATTAAACAGCACCGACGTTGCGAACCCTGGAAAATCCCCGCCCAACCAACCGATGGTTGGACGGGGCACCCTCGTGAGCGTTGGCCGGGCCGCTCGCCGCTCTGGCTACTGCGTCTGTATCTGGCTGATGTGCACCGCGCCTGACTGGGTCAAGCTGCCGCTCACTTTTACGTGCTGCCCAATCTCGTTCTTGACTGCATCAGGATTGTCGATGGGGAGCACTTTTTGGTCGCTGTCGGCTACCAGAACGGGCTTTTGCCCCGAGGCAATGCAGGTTTTGGCGCAGCCCTGGTGGCTGGCATTCGCGCCTTTAGCGCCACATTTGGAGTCGCTGATCCATCCGCTCCAACTCTGATCGTTGGGAGCGGCCAAGGCCGTCAAGCTGCATAGCAAGAATCCGATCGCGATGATACTTAGTCTGTTCATCAAATCCGCTCCAATCTTTCTACGTGATGCCCATCCTATTTTGGGCTAGGCAAGCGAACGGTCATTCCGCCCGCCTCTGAACTAATTGAGTGGTACCAAGAAGAATGGTTACAAGAAATCGGCGTTCAGGAAGCCCTGGCCATAGGCTCTCGAACCGCAGGGCCGGCCTGTGAGTTGGCTGTAGCGTGCTTCTCCGCGGCGCGTACTTCGGACAGTTGTGCCAGGGTAAACGCACCCAGCGAAATCAGCACATCTCGCGCCGCGATGTCCAAAAATGCCCGTTGCAAAACTAGATTGAGTGCGATGCCCCACAGCCACACCATGGCAACATAAGCTGCATAGCGGGTGTAGCGCGTCAGCATCGCGATGCCAACCATGATTTCCACAACCCCCACAATGTGCATGAAGGTTGAAGGAGCCATGTGCAGTACCCGAGGAACGACTGGGTTAAGATACATCTCCCACTCCGCGAGAGCGTTAAAGAACTTGTCGGTACCCGACACAATCGGGACGACACCTAACCCTATGCGCAGCACCCACCAGGCACGATTGAGTCTTACGTCCATGATTTCCACCTCTTACTCAATCGAGTGAGCGGAGCCGAGAAGGTTACAAACAGAGTTTTTGTAACCAAATCGACCCTCAAACGCTCATTTGTAGAGAAAGAGGAATATGAGCGCGCGAGAAGCTAATCTCAATTTGGATTTGCAGGCCTGGCCGGATGAAGAAATTGTGCGCCGGGTACTGGGTGGAGACAAGGCGTTGTTCGAGATCCTGATGCGCCGGCACAATCAGCGCATATACCGGATCGTGCAGGGCATTCTGAATAATGACGCCGAGGCGGAAGATGTCATGCAGGAGGCTTACGTCCGCAGCTACGAACATTTGGCGAGCTTTGAAGGGCGCTCCACGTTTGTCACGTGGCTGACTCGCATCGCAATGCATGAGGCATTCGCGCGTGCGCAGCAGTCGAAGAGACAGACGAGTCTTGACTACGACGACGAAACCGCGGTTGTCGGTAGCCCGGAAAACACCCCAGAACGGAACGTCGCCAACATGGAATTACACAACGCTCTTGAATCTGCAATCTCTTCATTGCCGCCGAAATACCGTTCCGCCATCATCATGCGGGATGTGGAAGAAATGACCACGGCAGAGGCTGCCAATCTCCTGGAGATCTCAGAGGAATCGCTCAAGGTGCGGCTGCATCGGGCCCGTGCCATGGTTCGTCGGGCGCTCTACCGGCGGTCGGGACAGGAGGCGCGAGAACTGTTCGCCTTTCCTGCGACGCGCTGCGATCGGGTGGTCGCGGCAGTGCTCAGTCGAATATGAGGGAAGCGAGTCGGCACACTCATTAGTGGGGTTCCTCACTCTGCGCGGCATAGGTTCGCTCCATTTCGTTTCAGTCTGTTCTCGGAAAGAGAGCAGAGGGAGGAGCGGGGCACCCGAACGAGATTTGTTCGTCCCGCCGGGCAAGCCGCTCGACCCAGCTGATAACACCATCAAACCAGTCGTACACCAGTCTGAAAGAGGAGCTATGGCTACCGACTGGCGGCCGAAACGGCTGTCGTTCCCGCGTGGTGGTCCATCGAGATCACGAACGTGCTGACCATGGCGGAGCGAAAAGGCGGAATCACTCCGCCGCAGTCCGACGTCTTCATCGCCGATCTAAGCACGCTGGCAATTGAGCGAGATGACGAGGCTCCTGCCCGTGCCTTCACCCATCTTCTTGCATTGTGCCGAACTCATCGCCTGACCAGCTATGACGCCATCTACCTAGACTTGGCGCTTCGCCGGAGCTTGCCGCTAGCGACACTCGACGATGATTTACGGAGAGTCGCGAAAAAGCTGGGATTACTGTGCTGGGTTCTTAGTCGACTCAGCAGCCCACGAGTAGCGCCCCATGGAATGGCGGGAACCCGGTGCACAGGCTTGCGAAATCCTACGTTAGTGAACCCACATTTCCAAAGAAAGGAAAAATGTGGGCCACGCATTATAGAAGGGCGCCCCTTTCGCAGCGCTCGGGTTCGAGGGTAAGTATCCTGGGCGGGTTAGGCCACGCGTGCTTCGAGGACCAAAGTCTCACGGGCCACCATATGCTCCCTCGGACAACAACAAAGCCATAGCGCCGCCCGCCAGCGGGCGAGTCTCCGATAGAACCATGGTTGGCCATGACCACC
>Ga0075355_1000157_pt1 | contig 10624 bp, 7 predicted proteins | sample WestPond_Cattail_6_FD_120069 | JGI IMG/M metagenome (GOLD analysis project Ga0075355, IMG submission 120069) | Natural and restored wetland microbial communities from the San Francisco Bay, California, USA, that impact long-term carbon... | ecosystem: Environmental > Terrestrial > Soil > Wetlands...
CTATGACACGATCTGGACGGTGAAGATCGACGGATCCGGCAACCTGACGGTGGATAATGCGCTTTGCGAAGGGATCGATTCGACGAAGTTACCGGCGACGGCGCCGATGTTCTGAGAGGTAAAAGCGCAAATACGAAACAAAATCAGGCGGCGTTGAGGCGCGCGATTTTCTTGCGACGTTTTTTGGAAGCTTGCCAAAGGTCGTACTGGGCCTGCATGCCGGTCCACACTTCCGGCGAAGTACCTAATGCCTCTGAAAGGCGCAGCGCCATCTCGGCAGAGATGCCAGCGCTGCCGTTGAGGATGCGGGAGAGCGCGACACGAGTGACCCCGAGATGCGTGGCGGCGTCGGTGACGGAGACCTCGGCGAGGTAATCTCGAAGCACTGTGCCGGGATGAGGTGGATTGAACATGCGCGCATGGCTTGTACAGCGTAACTATTCGCTATAGAACCGCGCAAGATGTAGAAGTTTGTCAACCGCCGATGTGCACCATCGTCCTTGATGCGGGGATGAAGTCGGGTTCGCCGATGTGGTGGCGGGCTTCTTTTTGCATGACTACGCCGCGGATGTAGTTGCGGAGCTCGTCGTCGCTCGCGCCGGTGCGCACGCGCTGGTAGAGGTCGTGCTCGAGCACAGAGAAGAGACAGGTGCGGATTTTGCCGTCGCTGGTGAGGCGGATGCGGGAGCAGTGTCCGCAGAAGGGCTGCGAAACGGGGGCGATGATGCCGATTTCGCCGATGCCGTCGGCGAAGCGATAGCGGCGAGCAGTTTCGCTGCGGGCGTGCTCGATTTCGATCAGCGGCATGAAACCGGCCATCACGCGTAGAATTTCCTCCAGGGTAACGACGACTTCGGGACTCCAGACGCGGTCTTCTTCGAGCGGCATGAATTCGATGAAGCGGACGACGACGCCTTCTTCGCGGGCGAACTTGCCGAAGGGGATGATCTGGTCTTCGTTAAAGCCGCGCAGCAAGACGCAGTTTACTTTCACCGGCGCCAGGCTGATGCGCTTCGACTCGCGAATGCCGGCGATCACGTTGTCGAAGCCGTTGGGGACGCGGGTGATGCGATGGAATTCCTCGGCGTTGACGGCGTCCATGCTGACGGTGACGCGGTTGAGGCCGGCGTTCTTCAGCGGCTCAGCCATATCGGCAAGCAAATGACCATTGGTGGTGAGGGCGATGTCGAGCGGTTTCCCTTCCGGAGTGCGAAGCTGATTCAGCTCGCGAACGAGGTCGACAATTCCCTTCCGCAGCAGTGGTTCGCCGCCGGTCAGTCGGACCTTCTCTATCCCGAGGGACACGAAAATTTGCGCCATGCGCAGGTAGTCGCTGATGGGCAACTCAGGAAATTGGGCGCCATCGGTGCCGGTGCGGCAGTAGACGCAGCGGTAGTTGCAGCGGTCGGTGATGGCGATGCGCAGGTCGGTAATGGCGCGGCCATGCTTGTCGAAGAGGCGCGGCGTGTCGGCCTGCGGGATGTCAGCAAGACTCATAAAAACCTGTATGTCTGGAAGAAAGACGAACGGAGACGGCGGGAATCGACAGCCGGCCGGGACGTTTCCTTTCCAAACGGGAGGCACGATGGTTTCCCGCCGCACCCTTGGCCGGATTTCTCCGGCACCGTCGGCGCTGCCATGGCCGTAGCTGTAGGCGGAGCCGATCGGAAACTGTAGTTACTGTAATAGATTCCGGAAAATGAGGAAAGTGCCGCCTAGCTGAGGTGATTCCCAAAAAAAGAAAACAGCGGCACTGAACCTGAGTAGTCGACAGGCGGCTGCGGCGGGTGAACTATTCTGAGCGGCAAGTACAAGGGTACCTTATGGGACTGATGTCGCTGATCTTCAGCCGTGACGAGCGAGCGATCAAAATCCTGGGATTGCTATTGTCCGAACTCGAAATGAAAACAGAGCATGCCGGAACGCTGGCGCAGGCGCAGGAACGCCTGGCGACGCAGAAGTACGACGGCGTATTCGCGGAATGCGAGACCGAAGACGGGGCGGCGTTGCTGCGGTCGGTCAGGAAATCAAAACATAATCGCCGGTCGATCGTGTTCGCGCTGAGTGCCACCGAATTGAAGATGAACGCTGCTTTCGAACTGGGAGCCCATTTCGTCCTGCAAAAACCGATTGCGGTGGAGAAGGTGAAGCGCACCCTGAAGGCGGCACATGGCCTGATGATGCGGGAGCAACGGTCGCACTACCGGCATCCGACGTCTTCGAAGGTTACGCTGAAGACCGCCGGTGGCAAGACGATTACCGCATGGTTGAAGGATTTGAGTCAAGGCGGGGCCTTGATCGATTCCGACGTGGTGCTGCGAAAGGACCAGTCGATCAGCCTGCGCTTCATGCTGCCGGAAACGTCGATCGTAGTTGAGGTCGAGGGAAGAACGACGCGGTCGGACCCGACGGGACTAACCGGCGTCAAGTTCGAAACGCTTTCGGAAGCAACCCAAAAGCAGTTGCTGGAGTGGGTCATTGCAAGATCAATGGACGTCGAAAAGGCGCCGCCATCCAAGTCAATCGCGGCTGCTGCCGGTGCGGCGCAGAGTACGAGCAGCACAGAAGATGTGGAGATGATGGATCTCGAGGTCGAAGTCATCGAACCGGAAGAAGACATCCGGTTGCGAAAGACGTTGCGTGGCGAGCATCATGCACCAATCAAGCTGTTGTCGTTTGAGCACGGACGGCCAGTGATCATGAGCGGCAAATGCGCGAATTTGAGTGAAGTGGGGCTGGCGGCGGAACTGGAAGAAGACCTGATGCTTGACGGACCGGTGCTGCTGCAAATCGGCCTGCGAATGTCCGCAGCACTGGTTGTGCATGCGGAATTCCGGCAGAAAGAAGGCCGGCGGTATGGGTTCGAGTTTGTGAGTCTCGCCCCAGAAGCACAGAGTATATTGCAGCAGGCGGTGAGAGACCTGCCCGTAGAGGATTAGCACAAATCTATTTTTGTGATGATGGTGCAGGGGAAGGCTGCGGCTGGCTTGGCCGTTGCTGCTGCTGTAGTTGTTTCTGCTGCTGTTTCCGCTGGAATTCCTGGACAGCCTTTTGTTGCAACGCGCGGAGCTGGAAGGCCTTCAGGAATTCGGCTTTGGCCGCCTCTTCCTGTCCAACCGATAGAAGTGCGTTGCCGAGCCAGAGGTGAGCTTCGGGATTATTGGGGAGAAGCTTGGCGGCCTGCTGCAGGGCGGGAACGGCGTCCTTGTTCTGCTTGAGGTTCAGCAGCGCGATGCCGAGTTGATACCAGGCGTCTCCGAAGTACGGATTCACGGTCACGCACTGGCGGAAGGCGTTGGCGGCTTCCTTCTGGCGATCGAGTTGGCGGTAAGCAATGCCGGCGTCAAACCAGGAAATACCGTTGTCCTTGCTGAGTGTGCCGGCTTTGCTGAAAGCATTGGCTGCATCTTCCCAACGCTGCGTGCGGGCATAGAGCGAAGCAAGGAATCGCCAGAGGTTGCCGTTGTTGGGCGCGATCTGGAGGGCCTGCTTGTATTCGGTTTCGGCGGCGGGAAAATCGTTCTTGCGTTCGAGGGATTGCGCGATCAGAGTGTGGACGTAAGGGTCCTTGGGGCGGCGCTGCGCGGCGGCACGAAGAAGAGGAATCGCCTGATCGGGCTTGTTCTCGTTGAGCAGCACGCGAGCGCGCTCGATCTCGACGACATAAGAGTCGTAGCGCCAGACGAAGAAGCAGAAGATGCCGAGCGCCATGAGCGCGTACGTGAAGATGCGTTCGCGCGACTGGCGCGCTGCAGGTGCAGGGCCAAGATGGTGTCCGAGAGGAAATCCTAGAATGAGGCCGGCGATCAGGCCCCCGATGTGCGCGGCGTTGTCGATACCGGTTTTCCAGAAACCGTAACCGAGTTGGAGCGCAGCCCAAAGTACGAGTGTTCCGAGTACGGGGCGAACGACGTGTCTGGGCAGCGGTAGTTTGCCGACGTAGAGCGTGGCGATGAGGGCGGCCAAAATTCCGAAAAGCGCACCAGACGCACCGGCGCTGACACCCATGGGATTCCACAGCAGGCTGGCGACGCTGCCGGCGATGCCGGTCATCAGGTAGACGACGAGAAAGCTAAAACGCCCATAGAGCGATTCGGCAAGGCGTCCCAGTACGAACAGCGCCCACATGTTGGCGATGATGTGGACGATGCCGATGTGGACAAAGATATTGGTGAGAATCCGCCATGGTTGGCCGCCCATGGTGAGCGGGCCGTAATTGCCTCCCCAGGCAGCGATCTGGTCGGAGGTTGGATTGAAGAGCGGAACGTGCTTCAGCACCATCAGGATAAAAATGAGGATGCTGATGGCCATCAGCAGATTGGTCATAAGGAAATGCTGCTGGCTTTCGTCCGTGGCTACTTCTTCCGCGTGCTCGGCGAATCTGCGCTGACTGCAAACGTCGCACAGGGATCCGGTTTCAGCCGCGGTGAGTTGACGTCCACATTGAGCGCATTGGGACAAGGTTAAGCGACAATCCTCATGAAAGCTGAAGTGATGCTAGCACACCTATCCGGCTGGCTCGGAAGTCCGCACTGTAAGCACCGGGCAGGGCGCGCTGGTAACGACACCATACGCTGTCGCCCAACGCAGACGGCGGGTAAAGCTTTCGGGTTGGCGCACGCCGAGAACGATGAGGTCAGGGCGAACGTCCTGCGCGGCGCTGAGAATGCGATCGACGGCAGACCCAAAGCTAACCAGAAAACGAGGCGGTAATGCGAGATGAGCGTCAGCCGGAATAAGCGACGCCAACCGCTCCTTGGCTTTGCGCACGTAGACGTCGCGGTCGGGCACGCTTTCCGCCGCGACATGCAGCAGGATGAGTTCGGCTTCCTGACGCTGCACGAGTTCGAGGGCGAGTTTGCCGGCTTCCAGCGAGTGCGTCGAGAAACCAGTGCAGAACATAATGCGACGGGGACCTTCGGAGGCGAGTTCGAATTCCGTCTTCGGCCCGACGGTCAGCACCGGACATGGCGATTGGCGAAAGATGGATTCCGCAGTCGAGCCTAGCAGAAGCTTGCCGATGCGACTGCGTCCACGAGTGCCTAACACCAGCAGGCCAGCGTTGTGCTGTTCGACGATGCGGCTAAGCACATCGTAAATTCCGCCTTGCTCGACGAGCAGCTTGTGCTTGATGCCGTCGAGGCGACCGGCGATGAAGTGCTCGGTCATGCGGCGATGTCCTTCGCGCCAGGCGTCATCCACGGCGCGCTGCTGGGTTTCGGAGGAGAAGAAGGTGTCAGCCACGACGTGAACGATCCAGACCATCGCGTTGTAGCGGCGCGCAATGCCGAGGGTATAGAGAAGAGCTGTGTCGGAAACCGGAGAGAAATCGGTAGCGATAACGATGTTGCCGAGTCCTGCGGGCGCTGGGGGTTGAGTAATCGACATGGATGACTCTATTCGTGCGTTATTAAGGCGGATTGAACATACCATTGACGTCAAGGCGGCTCAAGGACGGGAATCACTTTCCGAAGCGCAGGACGCGGTTGTTTCATCCTAATAGCAGGGGTGCAGGATGAGCGAAAAGACGCCTGAGGTGGTCATTATCGGCGGCGGGTTCGGCGGATTGAATGCCGCGCAGAAGCTGAGCAAATATCCCGTGCATGTGACGGTTATCGACCGCAAGAACCGCCATACCTTTCAGCCATTGTTGTACCAAGTAGCGACAGCAGGGTTGTCGCCGGGGGAGATCGCCGCGCCGATCCGTGGGATATTGAAGAATCATAAACGGCTACGCGTACTGATGGGCGAGGTGGTGGGCTTCGACCTTGCGCGAAAGAAAGTCAGCCTGCGGGACGGCTCGGACATTCCATACGACTACCTGGTGGTAGCGGCCGGGGCGACGCATTCGTACTTTGGTCATCCGGAGTGGGAAGAGTTGGCGCCGGGATTAAAGGAGCTGGAGGACGCGACTGAAATCCGGCGGCAGGTGCTGCTGGCGTTTGAGTTGGCGGAGCGGCGTGCAGCGATGACGGGCAAGGCGGAGCCGGTGCACTTCGTGATCGTTGGTGGCGGACCGACGGGCGTGGAACTCGCGGGCACGCTGGCGGAGATCGCGCGGAAAACGATGGCCGGCGATTTTGACTACATCAATCCGAAGGACACCCGGATTCTGCTGATCGAGGGCGGCCCGAGACTGCTGGCGGCGTACACGGAAGATCTATCCGAGAGCGCGAAGCGGCAATTGATGAAGCTGGGCGTCGATGTGATGACGAGCTCGGGGGTGACATCGATTGAGCCGGGACAGGTGAAGGTCGGCGAGCAGGTGTTTCCGTCGACGGTGACGTTGTGGGCGGCAGGTGTAGCAGCATCGCCACTGGGGAAGGCGCTCGGAGTTGAGACGGATAAGCCGGGAAGGGTGATTGTGAATCCGGACCTGAGCGTGCCGGGGCATCCGGAAGTGTTCGTGATCGGCGACCTGGCGAACTTCAAGGACCAGAAGACCGGAAAGCCACTCGGAGGAGTGGCGCCGGTGGCCATCCAGCAGGGACAGTTCGTGGCGAAGAACATCGGGCGCGCCGTGAGAGGCGAGCCAATGCAGAAATTCCATTACTGGGATAAAGGGACAATGGCGACGATCGGGCGCGCGGCGGCGGTGGCGCAGATCGGGAAGCTGCACTTGTCCGGATTCGTCGCATGGTTCATGTGGCTGTTCGTCCATCTGATGTACCTGGTGGGGTTTAGAAACAGACTGCTGGTGCTGATCGAGTGGGGATGGGCGTACCTGACCTATCAACGGTCAGCGCGCTTGATCACGGGATCAAACCGATTGCCGGGATGGATAGCGCAGCAGGAGATGCATGAGGACAAATTGCCGTCGGCAGAGCAACTGCACGAAGAGGCATCGAAAGCTGCGGACTAGTTGTGGCGTTCGTGTCCTCCGGACGAGGGGGAACCTAACAGGTAAGAAATGGTGATCCCTCCGAGAACAAGCCACCCTATGTTTGCTCGGGCACCCTTGTTGGCGACCTGCGGACTGCCGAGCGGAGCGTAAAGGAATGTCGCGAAAATGAGCGCAGCCGCCGCGGAACCCAGCACGCCAGCTGAAATACCGAAACGGATACTAACCAACACCACGATTCCGAGGAACACGACCGGAACAATCGCCCTGGAGGTCGTCCCATGCAAGAGGAAGGAGAGCAGGGCTGCGCTCCAGGCACAAATCAAAACACCAAGCGCGGAAACGACCCTGGCCTTGAGCACGCGATGAGGCTTTGCAGTCACGATCACGTGGTTGGATGCTGGTAGCAAAGCCCGAGCGAGGAAAAATCGAGAGCTGCTGGATGGGAAAATTCAAAGCCAGCAGCAAAGAGGAAAGGCCGGATGCGAGGCATCCGGCCTTTCCGTTGGAGCAGGTTAGAACGTGAAGCGCAGAACGCCCTGAGCGCGACGGGCGGTGGTACCGTCCGGCGTGGCCTGGGTTGTGGTCAGCGCACCGTAAGACGAACGCGGCGTCAGGACACCGAAGCCGTAGTTCGGATCGGTGGTTGCGGTCGGGATCGAAACCGAGTACTGCGCGGCGTCGCGACCACTCGGGATCAGGTGGTTGAAGATGTTGAACGCTTCGAAGCCGAGCATCAGGTTGAACCGCTCCGTAATCGGGAAGTTCTTGCTGATGCGGGCATCCGAGCGCGAGATGTTTCCTACGTTGAGCAGCGACGTAGACTCGAACGGAACGCGACTGCTTCCCCCAAGGCCGTTGATGCTGAAGCCACTGACCACACTCTGAACTCCGAGCAGGGTGCGAAGAGGCGCGTTGGCAGTACCCGAAGGAATACTCAGGGTGCCGCTAACCGTCGGCGTGATGGGTTGCGAGGTCGCATATTGCGTGATGCCAGACAACTGCCAGCCGTTCACGACGTACTTGGCGAACGCACTGCTGCTGTGCATGAAGGTCGGCGCAATCACGTAATTGAAGATGATATTGTGACGACGGTCAAGCTGACTCGACCCTTTGTCACACTTGTAGCAACCGTTGTAGAAGGACGACGGAGTGGTGCTGCCGAAGGTGGGAGCAAAACCTACGCCCTGGTCAATGGTGTGACCATAAGTGTACGAGGTATCGAACTGGAACCAGTTTGTACGACGCCACTTAAAGTTCAGCAGCATGGCGTTGTAGTAGCTGTTGGCCGCAGCTTGCAGGACACTGACACGGCCGGTGTACTGCACGCCACCGAAGGTGTAGGCCGGGTTAAAGGCGGTGTACACCGGAGTGGTGAAGGTTCCGGCAACGGCGTTGCTCGAATTCAGGATGTGGTAGCTCAACTGGCTCGTCGGAGTAGAGACGTTGGTGTCATAGCTGACGGGAAGGTGAAGCGAACGGCTCCACACATAGGAGGCCGACACGCTTACGTTCTTAACCAACTCGCGTTCGACAGCCAGATTGGCCTGCTGCGAGTACGACGGACGGTAGTTCGGATCCGCCGACAGGATGCCCGGCGACAGTGTCTTGGCGCAACCTGCGGGAGGTGTCCAGTTGAAGGGATTCACTTGCGGGAAGGACGGCAAGCACGCCAGGGTGTTGGCCGTACTTGAACTGATCGAGTACGAGTAACTGTTCTGGTAAGCACCGTTGGTGACGAAGAGGTTCTCCAGCGCGGAAGTGATGAAACGGTTGTAGAAGATACCGTATCCACCACGGATGGAGGTCTTCGGATTCAGAGCATAGGCAAAGCCGATGCGAGGCGCCCAGTTGGTGCTGTACTTGGTGGAGATGCTGCAAGTTCCGGGGAAGTTCGGGTTGCAGATCTTCGGCTGCGGCACATCGGTGTGCTCGAAACGCAAGCCCGGGCTGAAAGTCAGCTTGGGCGTTATGTGCCATTCATCCTGTGCAAACCAGGAGATCTCCAGTTGGCTGAGGTCAACCTGGCGGTTGCCCGTGGTCTGCGAGTAGGAGGAGTACGCTTGATTTCCTGCGGTAGTGCCGCCATTGAAATCAACCGCAAGAAGAGTCAAGGCATTAGCGGTGATGGTCGAGTTAGCGACGCCGTTAAACGTCACGCCAGTTTGGCCGCCAGTCACAGGACTGTAACTATAGCTCGGGTATTGGCTCAGCATGCTCTCTACGTAATCTTCCAGATGGGTGAGATCAACGCCGAACTTGAGGGTGTGCTGCCCCTTCGTCCAGGAGATGCTGTCCGCCCACTGGAAGCGCAGTTCGCTGGGGTTGATGCGCGGGTAGTTCGTAGCATAACCGAGGTTGCTGACGCTGTTGACGCTAAGAGCAGCCGGCTGCTGGCCTGCGGCTCCGTAGTTCGGAAGCAGACTGGCGGAAGCGGGATCCTTCTGGCGGTCCTTGAACACGCCAAAACGGAACTCGTTGATCATGTTCGGGGTAATCACGCGAGTCCAGCTTGCACGACCGGTGCGATCGGCGACGCTGGTATCGGCGTTGTTGCCGATGGCGTTACCGTTGGTGAGCGAAAGCTGGGTCTGAATTCCGTTGTTGGAGTAAAAGTCAAGGAAGTTGCCGCTGAAGCTGACCGAGTCCTGCTCTGTCGGATGCCAGTCGATCTTGGCAAACGCCAAGTTGTTTTGCATGCCACGGTCGATCAACTGAGGTACCGCGCGACTGGTGATGTAGGCCGAAGCTTCCTGGCACTGAGCGGCCGTCGGGCCGGGCACTTTCACGCCGCTGGGCAGAGTGAGCGTCCCCCCTGGCACGCAAGCCTGGTTAGTGGTGCCGACCGTGGTCGTCTTGATGTTGCCGGATCCGTCGAACACGTTGTTGCCGGCGCCGGCGTTGATGTTGGAAGAAACGATCGGAGCATTGCGGCGGAAGAGTTCGCCGTTGAAGAAGAAGAACAGCTTGTTCTTCACAATGGGACCGCCGATGCTCGCACCGGCCTGGTGACGCCATTCCGGAGGATTGATGCCACCGGGATAGAGTCCATTGACGGTGGTGCGGTCGACAGCGTTCAGGGTTGCGGTGCGGTAGAACTCGTACAGGCTGCCATGATAATTGTTCGTACCAGAGCGGGTGACGGTGTTGATAACGCCGCCGGAAGCCTTGCCGAATTCAGCCGCATAGTTTGAGCTAACGACCTGGAATTCCTGGACTGCGTCCTGGGAAATATTGTAGGTACGGGTACGACCAGCGTTCTCGTCGTAGTAGCTGTTGGTGGTGTCGTTGCCGTCGGTGAGGAAGTTGTTGCCACCCGGATTACCACGGAACGAGAGCAGGCCGAATGCGCCGTCGTTGGATACGCCCGGCGTGAGGTTAACGAACGCGTCCACGCGGCGGCCGTTGATGGGCAGGTCAAGAATCTGCTTGCTGCCGACGACCGCAGAGGTGTCGGTCTTGGTGAAGTCAACGGTAGGCGCTTCGCCAGTGACCTGAACTTCCGTACCGGCCGCCCCAACTTTCAGCGCGACGCGCACGTCGACGCTGTTACCGACTTCGACCTGGACGTCTTTTACCAGGTAATCAGCGAAACCGGCCTTGGAAACTTTAACCGTGTAACCCGTTGCCGGCACGAGCGCCGGAGCATTGAAGATGCCTGCGGTGCTGGTTACGAGTTCACGACGAATACCCTTCGAGGTATTCTCAACCACGACTTTGGCGCCATCAACAACGGCGCCGGTGGAATCTTGTACAACACCGGTGATGCTGCCGAAACCAATA
>Ga0075355_1000158_pt1 | contig 10620 bp, 10 predicted proteins | sample WestPond_Cattail_6_FD_120069 | JGI IMG/M metagenome (GOLD analysis project Ga0075355, IMG submission 120069) | Natural and restored wetland microbial communities from the San Francisco Bay, California, USA, that impact long-term carbon... | ecosystem: Environmental > Terrestrial > Soil >...
ACATGTTTACTTCGACACCGCTGCCGCAATCGTAACCCTCGTGTTAGCCGGCAAGTTGATCGAGAAGGCTGCCAAGCAGCGCGCCGCAAGATCGATTGCCTCGCTTTACCGGTTGATGCCACGCAAAGTCCGCATCATTGCCGATGGTATTGAACACTTCGTGTCGATCGACGCTCTGCAACCGGGCGAAGAGTTTATGCTCAAGTCCGGCGAGCGAATCCCGGCCGACGGCGTAGTTACTTCGGGCGAGACGCATGTGGATGAATCGCTGCTCACCGGGGAATCGACCCCCATTGCAAAACGGGTTGGCGACGCAGTCATCTCCGGCAGCCTGAATACCGGCGGCGTGTTGCATGTGCGCGCGACCAAAGTGGGCTCGGAAAGTGCGCTCGCGCAGATCATCAAATTGGTCGAGCAGGCGCTTAGCAGCCACGCGGGAATTGCGCGAACGGTGGATGCAGTGTCTCGCGTGTTCGTGCCGGGCGTAATCATCGCCTCAATCGCCACCCTGGCATTCGGACTGGCGACTCATATTCCACCCACCGAGGCCGTGATGCGCGCCATCAGCGTGCTGGTAATTGCCTGTCCCTGCGCGCTCGGATTGGCCACGCCGCTGGCGATCACGGCAGCCGTGGGGTCGGCGTCGCAACGCGGGATTCTCGTCAGCAACAGCCAGATGCTGGAGACGATTCGAAAGCTCGATGTTGTCGTGCTCGACAAAACGGGCACGGTGACCGACGGAAAGTTCGAATTGCTCGAACATTTTGTGCGAGCGGATGTCCATGAGCCAGTGGCGGCCCTGGTGGGTCCACCGCAACCAGAAGCACCGGCAGGATCGCCCTCCGATCATTTTGAACAGGACTATCTTCCCCTTCTCGCCGCACTCGAGTTGTATTCCGAGCATCCACTTGGTGCTGTCGTGGTCGCGCGCGCACGTGAACTCGGCCTCGAGACTTCGCCGGCCACGGAGATAGAGATCCACAAAGGCGAGGGCATCACCGGTATCGTGCAAGGCCTTTCGGTCTTCATGGGCAATCAACGGCTGGCCAACACGCTGAGCCATCGTCTGGAGGCCGACATCGAACAGCGCGTGAGCGACTGGCAGAGCGCCGGATATACCGTGGTCTACTTCGGCTGGAACGGCGAAGTTCATGGCGCACTTGCGTTCGGCGATCGCATTAAGCCCGAGGCGCGGGAGATGGTAAGCCAACTCCAGCGGCGAGGCTTGAAAGTCCATCTGCTCTCGGGGGACGCCGCAGCGACCACCGCATTTGTTGCCAGGCAGATCGGGGCGGACGAGTACACGGCCGAAGCATTGCCCGACCAGAAGAGTGCGATCATCGAACGACTGCAACAATCCGGTCAGTGTGTCGCGATGGTCGGTGACGGCGTGAACGATGCCCCGGCGCTGGCGCGGGCCGATCTCGGAATCGCGATGGGAACCGGCACCGACATCGCGATGCGCGCCGCTCCCGTCGTCCTGATGAGCAGCTCTCTGTTGAAGGTCGGGGAGACATTCGATCTCGCCGAGCGTCTGTCGCGGGTGGTGCGACAAAATCTGTATTGGGCATTCCTTTATAACGTTCTCGGAATGACACTGGCGCTGGCGGGCATCCTCACGCCCATCTTCGCCGCTGGCGCCATGCTGCTATCGAGCACGTCGGTGGTACTGAACTCCATGCGGTTGACGAGGCGAAACGCCGGTTAGTCCGGGAAGAGTCGCAGCATCCCCATTCTGCACCAAGGTAATCCGCGGTCGCAGCCCGGTGGCGGCTTGTATCACGATGTTCTGTGATTTCCCGCCATAGGTTGTTAATCCGCTTGTTGTGAAGCGATTTCTGGAATATTCTTCCCCGCGTCATGGCATCATTTGCGTTAGCTCCCACGGTGGCCACCCGCCGGGGCAAAGAACTGCTTGTACCGCGTTCGGCGTCGTTGCCGCCGGTGTGCATGAAGTGCGGCACGCCTGCCAATACGCCGTGGCGCAGGAAGTTCTACTGGCACTCGCCCTGGCTGTACATCATGATTCTTTTCCCCGGCTTGCTGATTTACGTCATCGTTGCCCTCATCGTGCGCAAGCAGATGGAACTCAACTTGCCGATCTGCGAAACACATCACGCCGACCGTAAGCGTTACAAGCTACTCGGTGCCATCATGCTGATTGGTTTCATCCCCGTCAGCGTGATTCTCGGTATCTATGGCTCGGAAGCGCTGGGCTGGATAACCTGCCTGGTTATGTTCGTCGCGGGGATCGTCTTTTACCAGATGTCAATGCTCGGCCTGCACGCCACTAAGATCGACGACCTTGGCGGTAGCTTCCGCGGCGCATGTGACACCTTCCTCAATCAACTGCCGGAGCAAACATAACGCGCATGACGCAGAACGAGGGCTCCGTGATGAAGGTTATTGTCAGCGCGTCGGAAGTCGATTCCGTCACGCTGTCTTCCGACCCGCTTCAGCCCGCCAAGGTGCAACGACCGATTCCGATCTGGGCGCGCCTGGTGATGCTGCCGCTCGTTCTCCTGATCCCCTTGTTGGCGATCGTGGCGCTGGTGATGCGCATTGCATTACGTGCAACGCCGCCTCGAACCCAGCAAGCCTGGCACTCGTACCTGATGGCGTTGCTGATCGCTTCGTCGCTGGCGTCCACGCTGGGCGTCATTCTGCTCTTTTCCTATGTGCCATTGCCTCCGCAGGCGATCAGTCTGGGTCTGCCCGAACTCGACGAGCGTAGTGATTTTCCTGCTCTGCCAGTATCCGACGCGATGACCGGCAAGGATGTTGCCCACACGCTGAAACCACTGGTAATGGTGGCTTCACCGGCGGCTCGCCGCTGGTTTGGGCGCGGCGATGTCATGTCCAACATGATCGGTGCGGCGGTGCTGATCCACGCCAACGCCAACGGGTACTTGTTTGCGACCGCGCGGCACGTGGCCGGCGAAGCGAAGGCTGACTTGGCAAAGCATCGGGTTCTACTGACTACCGGCGCCGGCGGATGGGCCGGAGCCGACGTAGTGGGGTGGCACAAGACAGCAGATGTCGCCCTGCTGTGGATTGCGCGGCATGATGGTTCCGCCGATTTCACGCAACCGCTGGTGCTGGATTCCGACAACGAGGTGGGCGGCAATGTCTTTGTCATCGGCCACCCGGAGGGATTGAATTTCACCATCTCAAGCGGCATCATCTCGCGCCTCGTTGGGGACACGGTTCAAATCTCCGCGCCGGTAAGTCCCGGCAACAGCGGTGGACCGGTGTACGACGACCGCGGCGATCTGGTTGGCGTGGTCACCGCAAAAATGGACCGCAGTATTGCCCCCAATGCGGAGAACCTGAGTTTTGCTGCCAGCGCCAAGCTGCTTAGCCGTACCGCCGGATGGGAATTCTCCTCCGGTGGCCAGCAACATTTTGAAGATTACCTGGCTGCCCTGAAGCGCAGCGCAGTGCCGACCAAGAAAGTCGATTAACAGGACCGAACCGATGCCTACGTTGAACGTGACCGTATACGACTCAACCGAGAACAAGCGCGTACCCGTCGAACTGCCTGACGACGCCCCTGCCAATAAGATCATCGCCGTTCTCGTGGACAAACTGATGCTTCCCAAGAACGGCCCCGACGGTGCCCCGCTCAGTTACAAGTTCCATCACAAAAATTCCGGGCGTCAGATCCATGATCTGCAAACGCTTGGCCAGGCAGCGGTTAAGGACGGAGACATCCTTCGGCTTCAGCCCGAGATCACGGCGGGCTAAATATGTCAGCGGGTGCTAGCACCAAGGTCGAGATTCCCACCGAGGATCGCTATAGTCGTCTGCGCCTGATTACCTGGTGGGATCAGGAAAAGATTACGGCCGCGCGCGTGCTGGTGGTGGGGGCCGGCGCACTAGGTAACGAAATCCTGAAGAACCTGGCGCTGCTCGGTTTTCGGAATATCGTAATCATCGATCTCGACGCTATTGAAATCACCAACCTGTCGCGTGCCGTCCTGTTCACCGAAGCAGAAGTGGGAACGGCCAAGGCTTCGGCCGCCGCTGCCGCAGTCAGACGGATTTCCCCTGATTCTGGAGCCGTGGGAATTACCGCCAACATCGTTTCTCAGATCGGCCTCGGCGTTTTTGACTGGGCGGATGTTGTGCTCGGCGGACTCGATAATCGCGAAGCACGCCTGTGGATGAATCGAGCCTGCTGGCGAATGAACAAGGCCTTCATCGACGGTGCCATCGAAGGCATCAACGGCATCGCGCGCGTCTTCCTGCCAGGAGTTCCTCCCTGCTATGAATGCACCCTCGGTGAAGTGGACTGGCAGATCCTGCAGCACCGGCTGGCCTGCAATCTTCTGACGCGTGCCGAAATGGAGTCGGGCAAAGTTCCAACCACGCCAACTATTGCTTCCATCATTGGCGGCATTCAGGTGCAGGAAGCGGTAAAGCTCATCCATGCCGAAAGGACTCTGTCGGGCGAGGCCTTCGTGTTTGAAGGGCTGAATCATACGTCTTACCGCGTCTCGTACACCGAAAGTCCGGACTGCATGAGTCATCACACGCATAGGGATATCGTGCACCTGGAGGAGAAGTCTGGTGCCTTGCGGTTGCATGATCTGTGGGAACGCGGTGCTAAAGAATTAGGTGGAGAGGTAATTCTGGAATTCAGCCGCGAAGTCATTCACAAGCTGTCCTGTTCTCGCTGTGGCGTCGACGAAGAAGTGTTTGTCGCAGTCGGCAGCGTACCTTACGAAACAGGGCGGTGTCCGTGCTCGGGGGAGATGAGGGTGGTGCACACGATCCACTCCTACAGCGGTACGGAAGCGTTCGGCGAGCGGAAACTGGATCAGCTAGGGTTGCCGCTGTTCGACGTGTTTGTGGCTAGGAATGAAGAGCGGGAGCGAGCTTACTTGATGAACGGTGATGCACATAGCGTGCTGGGCAAACTGGCCGAAGTGAAGGAGCGCCCGTAATGAAGAAGGCTAAGGCCACCGCGGCACACGCCTCGGTCCGCGTCATGATTGAAGCGGAAGTTGCGCGCCAGGTTCGCCAGCACGCGCGTTCTTCGATGAAGACCGAGGTCTGCGGCGTGTTGATTGGGCGCGAAGAAGGAACGAACACCATCGTCGATGCCTGCATCGCGGGTGCGAATGCGGCGCAGGGTGGGGCGCATGTAACCTTCACGCAAGACACCTGGGAGCACATCTACCAGGTCAAAGACCGGGAGTATCCGGAAGCGAGAATTGTCGGGTGGTATCACTCACACCCGGGTTTTGGAGTGTTCCTCTCCGAGCACGATCTGTTCATTCACCAGAACTTCTTTTCGTCTCCACAGCAGGTAGCCTGGGTCTTCGATCCCCACAATGACGAGGAAGGCTGCTTCGGTTGGCATGACGGCAAGATCGAGCGCGTCGGCGATGTCTCGCTGCGGTATGGACAGCCTTGCGGCGATTCCCTGACGGCTCAGTCGGACGAAGAGCCCGAGGTCAAGATCAAAGCCCCAGCCCAGGACGACGAACCTTTGTGGATGACCATTGTTCGTCAGGCTGCCTATGGAGCTCTGTTCGTCCTGCTTGGCGTGGCCGGAACCTTTTACTACATCAACAAAAAGGCACACCTGCTGCCGCGCGAGGGGTCAGGAATCGTCATTGTTCAGGGCGATTCGCTCTTTTTGGTTCCTCCGGAAGTCGCCATACCCATGTTGAATACACTGCAAACCGAGATGCAAAGACGACAACAGGTATTCGGCTCCGGACAACAACCTCCCGCTGGCGCGGTTGGGAACGATAAAGGCAAAGAAGATGCCGGACAGAAATGAATTTGTAATCAAGGTCACGCAGGAAGACCTGGCCGCGGTTGATACTGCTTCGGCTGCCGTCACTGCGGTTGCGCCTGCTGCTGCCGCGGAGGGCGGACGTTCCTACGGAAACATCAACACCGCCGCTGCTGAGGCGGAACCTGCCCTGGCCGAGGAGCGTCCCAGCTTTCTGCTGCAGGGTTGGTTTTATCTGGGCGCCGCCGGACTGCTTGGCGCGGTTGCTGGCTGGGGTATCTGCGAGCCGAGGTTCATTGACGGCGGCGAGGGTTCAAGGTGGGGCAACACGTGGCTCATGCCGGCGGTCACCATGATGATGCTCACCTGCTTTGCCCTCGCGGAAAGCATCGTGGAGCGCTCGGTCAAGAAAGCCCTCACACGCCTGGCGATGGTGATCCCTCTAGGCGTGGTCTTCGGCTTTGTCTTCTATGGTGTCGCCAATTTCGTTTACCTCATTGGCCTGGGGTTAGTTTCTGGCCTCGGGGTTCAGACCTACCGCAATCCCGGCTGGTGGTTTGTGCGCGCTCTTGCGTGGGCGGTCTTCGGCGTTGCCGCCGGACTCACCTACGGCCTGGTCGGGAAATCGAGTAAGAAGGCCAAGTTCGGCGTGATGGGCGGAGCGATCGGAGCTTTCATCGGAGGCCTGGCTTTCGACCCTATTGCCATGGCTTTTGATCAGGGCGCATCAAGCCGAGCTTTCGGACTCGGGATGCTCGGCCTCGCCGCCGGAGCGGCCATGGGATTCGTCGAGAGCGCGTTGAAGGACCGCTGGCTTTATGTCAGCGCCGGCCCGCTCGCCGGCAAGCAGTTCATCCTGTACAAATCCACGACTACCATTGGCAGCGACCAGGGTTCCGATATATATCTTTTTAAGGATACCAGTATTGCGCCGCAACATGCGGTGATCGATATCCGAGGTACGCAGGCGACCTTACGCGCCACCGTGCCGGTTTATGTCTCCGGAGTGCCGACGCAGTTGCGCGTGTTGCTGAGTGGCGACACCATCCAGATTGGCCGATATTCGTTCCGTTATAACGAGAGGCACCGCTGATGGCGTCTGTCTGCCCCTACTGCCGCACCCCGATCGAAGAAGCCGAGGCTGTCTTGTGCGAAGGCTGCGGCACGCCGCATCATTCCGAATGTTTGCAGGAAAATGGCGGCTGTACGCTGTTCGGCTGCAGGTTCGCACCGCCCGATGATCCCAAGGTCCAGGTAACGGTAGGTGATGTAGCCCACGCGGCGGTTTACGCCGGTGCACCGTCATCGTTTTCGACGGCAACAGGCTTCGGCGATGTTAACGCGCCGGCCGTCTTCGCTGCGGCGCCGGGCTTTGACGTGGCTCCGCCGCCTCCACCTCCGCCGCCGGGTATGGAATTCGTTCCACCCGCGGAGCCGTCACCCGTACCGCCAACTTCCTCCACACTCTTCGCGGCTCCGGTACTAACGCCCAAATCGCGGCTCACCTACATCCTGCTGGGAATATTCCTCGGATCGTTTGGAGCTCATAATTTCTATGCCGGATATAGACTGCGCGGCGTGACGCAACTTGGTCTTACCGTAGGCACGCTCTTTTATGGTACGGCTGTCACGTGGATCTGGGCACTGGTCGAGGTTTGTACGGTCGACCGCGATCACGACAACGTTAGCTTTATTTGAGGACCCCATGAACTACTTCATCAAGCGCGGTGACCAGGAGTACGGCCCTTATTCGCTGGCAGTTCTCCAGCAATACGTGCAACAAGGCAATATCTCCCGCCAGGATCTCGCCCGCAGTGAAGCGATGACCGACTGGGTTCCGGTGGGGAGCATCATTGGCAACATACAGGTTCCCGTCAGCTCCGGTTTCGGCGCAACTCCGGGTGGACCGGCTCCGAACATCGTGTCACCGCCGAGCCTTCATTGGGCCATCGTCGTTGTTCTCGGCATCGTCACCGTTGGCATCTTCTGGATCATCTGGCTGTTCATTCAGGCCGCATGGATACGGAAGGTCGTTCCGGAAAGCAAGGCGATATTCTTCCTGCTGGCATACGTGGTATGTATCTTCGCCGCGGTCGGTCTCGAGAGGAGTGGGGGCGGCGCATTGATCCAGTTGGGCGGCATGGTTGTCTGCATCGTGGGCATTTTTAAGATGCGTAGCGACATTGAGGAGTACTACTCAACCTTGAACCCGGTCGGAATCAGCCTGAGCGGCGTGATGACGTTCTTCTTCAACGCCGCCTATTTTCAATATCACCTGCCCGAGGTTCGCGAGGCGCAGAACTTCCGTACCACCGCGGCTGCGGCAGGCCAGTAATGGCGGGGAGTTGTTGAATGAATTCAGTTGGTGGGTCACCGGCATTGTCGCCTCGCGTGCGGCGACTGAAACTCGATTACGAACTGCTCTCGAATCGCTTTCGGAACTGGCCGCTCATCCAGATCAGCGGCACCGCTGGCATGCCGCCGGAGGTGTACCGCATCACCTATCACATACGCGGCCTGTACGTGGCCACGAATGGAGACATCGTGGAGCGCGAAGAGCACGTGATGGAAGTGAACCTGTCGCTCGGATATCCGCGCCGCCCACCGCATTGCCGCATGACGACCCCGATGTTCCACCCCAACTTCGACGCTTCCAGTGTGTGCATCGGTGACTTCTGGGCCGCCTCCGAAGGACTCGACGATCTCATCGTGCGTGTGGGCCGTATGATCGCCTACCAGGAATTCAACACCAAGAGCCCGCTCAACGGACTCGCCGCAAAATGGGCGGCACAGCACGCGGCCATGCTACCGGTCGACACGCGTGAGATCGCTCCGCCATCGCTCGAGAGCACGTCGGTTCCCGCACCTGCGCTGGCGCCAGCACCCATGGCGAGCCCGCCAGCGGAGACGAAAGACGAAAGCTCTCCCCCGAGCGACGTGTGGGCAGGAAAAATCGTAATAAGCTAAAACGGACGACGTTCCTTCGCAAGTTGTTGATTTGATTGGTGGCGGCGGTAGGACTCGAACCTACGACCTACGGATTATGAGACCGTCGCTCTAACCACCTGAGCTACACCGCCACGGGTCGTTGCGCTGGGGACTACAAGGAGGGAGCAGGCGCAAAACTGCCTTCCCTTATGATTCTAAGAGGCTGGCCGAATAAGTGTCAATCCAGCACCCCTTTCGCAACCCGCATCGAACCTCGTGGAGAAGGAGGTTCCATGAAGGGACTCGCAGTTCTACTTGTTACCGGAGCATTGATCGGAGGCGCGGCTGCGCAGACGCAGTCGAGCACCACCACCACAACCACCAGCAGCACGACCACTAAAAAGGAGCAGGGGGTCGGCGACGACATGAAGGATGCCGCTCACGCCACAGGACACGCCGCGAAGAAGACGGGCAAAAAGGTAGCGCATGGGACGAAGAAGGTCGTACACAAGGGCGCCCAAGAAACCAAGAAGGGGGCCGACAAGGTAGAGGACAAAACCGCGCAACCTCCGGAGTAGAACATCCATAACAACAATAAAGGCGGCCCGCGCTGGGCCGCCTTTGCTTTTTCCGGCGACCGACTACAGCGCGCGCTTCCAGAAGTCCAGTTGCGCCTGGCCGACGTGGATCTTCGCCGGCGTATCGACAAAGCCGTGCTTCCGCCACGGGTAGATGATGCTGTCGTACTGAATGCCGGCCCTGATCAGAGCGTCCATGAACGCCTGTTCGTTCTGCGGATGGACGTTGTCATCATAGGTGCCGAAGATGATCAGCAACTTGCCATGCAATTGATCCGCGCGCTTCACCAGCGACGTGCGATCGTAGAGTTCAGGATGCTCTTGCGGCAGGTTCACCAGTGCTTCGGCCCACTTCGAGTCGTAGTAGTGCCAGTCGGTAACCGGCGCGCCCGAGATGCCGGCCTTGAATTCCTGCGAACGCGTCATGCAGTTCAGCGTGTTCGTGCCGCCGCCCGACCATCCATAAACACCGAACCGACCGGGATCGGCCCACGACTGCTGCTTCAGCCACTTAACGCCCGCGACAAGATCGTTCGTCTCGGACACCGACGGATTTTCCACCAGCGTATTCTCCAGTTTCTTGCTGATGGCGGTGGCGGCGCGGTTGTCGATGACGGCGACTACAAATCCATTTTCCGCCAGGATGTTGTAGTACAGCATGTCGCGCTGCCATGCATTGCTAACCGACGGCGCGGAAGGCCCGCCATAAATGTGCAGGATCACCGGATACTTCTTTGCCGGATCGAAGTTACTCGGCTTCAAAAGCTGCGCCGGCATGGGGAATCCGTCGGCGGCGGGAATCGTGAGCAACTCGGGGAAATGCACGTTGGCCGGCAGCAACTCCGGACGCGGGGCCGCCAGCACAGCAAGCTGCTTTCCATCAGACGAATACAACCGCAGCGCCGGAAGTGTCTTGATGTCGGAGAAAGTATCGAAGAAGAAGCGCGTGTCCGGCGACATCGCGATGCGATGCGTGCCGTGCTCCCTGGTGATCGGCTCCATGCCCTTGCCGTCGAGTTTCACGCGATAGAGCTGGCGCTCGGTTGAGACGTCCTTCAGCGTGGTGAAGTACACCCAGCCCGCCTTCTCGTCGATGCCAGTCACCGCGTTGTGTACCCAGAACACGCCCGTACCTGACGACGCTACCGCCCAGTCACCGCTGGTGACGGCGTTCAGAAGCTTCCCGTCGATCTGGTAGCGATAAATGTGCATGTAGCCGGTGCGCTCGGACGCCCACAGGTACTGCTTGCCGTCACTGAGGAAGTGCAGGTCATCGTTGACGTTAACGAAGCCGGGATCCGTCTCAGTCAAGATGTGCAACGCCGTGCCCGATTGCGCGTCCGCAAAGTAGAGCTGCAGATGGGT
>Ga0075355_1000159_pt1 | contig 10605 bp, 8 predicted proteins | sample WestPond_Cattail_6_FD_120069 | JGI IMG/M metagenome (GOLD analysis project Ga0075355, IMG submission 120069) | Natural and restored wetland microbial communities from the San Francisco Bay, California, USA, that impact long-term carbon... | ecosystem: Environmental > Terrestrial > Soil > Wetlands...
ACTACCAGGTATACGCCAGCGTGCCACAGGGCCAGGTGTACACGACGCTCAATAATGTGAACGTCGCAAGTGGCCAGGCCAACGTCCGGGACATCGTTTACCCAGCGCTGGGTAGTGTTTCCGGCAAGGTGCTCTCGGGTGCCGGAACCGGCGTTTCCGGGGTCTACACGCAACTGTATAACAACAACCTCAACTGGGCCCTTTACTCGGATGCGAGCGGTAATTTCTCCTTCGCATTCGTGCCGGCGGGCACGTACACATTGCGTTCGTACGAACCGAACAACGGTATCTATTCCACCTACACGGTTACGTTGAATCCGGGCGACAACGTGGTGCAAAACATCAACCTGGTGGCTCTTGGAACCGTCAACGTGCAGGTGTTCTACGCGAACGGTACGACGCCGGTTAGTGGCGCCTACATCTATCGCATCCTCAATGGCAGCACCCAAACGTACTACGGGCAGACGGACAGCACCGGCAAACTGACGGTAACGGCATTCCCGGTCGGGACCTGGAGCATGCGCGCCTATGATCCACAGCACAGCGGCTATCTCTACACCGATGTGCCGATCAACCTCGTCAATGATGGCGATAGCAAGTCCGTTACCATCACCCTGCCTGCCACCGGTGTGATCACGGGTACGGTGAAGTTTGCGGACGGAACACCCGTAGGCAACCGCACGGTAACGCTTCGGACCACCGCTAACATTAGCTTTGGACCCAACGCCACCACCGACGCGAATGGTACCTTCACGTTCACGGATGTCCCTGCCTGGGGCATACCGCTAACGCTGAAGGTCACGAATCCGAACGACACTTCGTTGTACGCGCAAGTCACCACCTCGGCGCTGACGACCAATGGCCAGACGCTGAATGTCGACCTGACCATGCCGGCAGTGGCGACGTTGCACGTATATGTACAGCATCAGGACCAGACGCCCTTCGGCAATGTGACGGTGTACTACACAGATCCGTTCCACGGACAGAGGAATGCCGGGAAGACAGACGCTACTACTGGGCTGCTTGATATTCCGAATGTCGCGCAGGGTGCAGTATCGGTTCTGGGCATAGACAGTAACGGCAACAGCCTCGGTAGTGTGGCGACAAACATCCAGGCTTCCGACAATGGCAAAACCGTGAATGTCACGCTCACGGCTCCCTTCGTGGGCGGGCAGGTAAGCGGTAAAGTCTTCGCCGGCGACGGCACGACGCCGCTCTACAATGCCTTTGTCGAACTGCTGGATGTAGGAGCCAACCGAATCACCTACGTATATTCGGCGCAGGACGGCTCTTACTCGTTCACTAACGTGATGCTGCCAAGTGGGGGATTCATCATCCGGGCACATACCTATTCGAACTACAGCATCTTCGGGGATGCAACGGGGCAGCCGACGCAAGACAACCAGACCATCACCGTCAACGTGACGGTGCCGGGTACGCTGATCGTCGGCTTGCTCAAGTATTTTGATGGCACCGCGCTCACCTATCCGAGCGTGTACGCTTACTACCGCGACAGCTCCGGCAATCTGCAGACGGTGTATTCGTACAACACTAGTAGTAGCGGGTACCAAATCACTGGAGTGCCGGCAGGAAACTTTGTCCTGCTGGTACAGGACAGCTACTCCGGCCTGTACAAGACGTACCACTTGAACCTGCCGACGGGCAGCTCCGTGCTTGTGCAGGACGTAACGCTGCCGGCGGACGGTTCGGTGCATGGCACGATCAGCAACGCGTTCCCGTCTGGAATTACGGGTAGTTCGTACAACGGATGCGTATACATGACACCCGTGAACGCGCCGCTGAACGGTTATTACAACCAGTACACCAATTTCAACAAGCAGGGCGCCTACAACTTCACTCACGTACCGCTGGGCAACTACACCGTACAGGGGTCCGACTACTATTGCGACATCTTCCAGAATGCCGCTGGGTCGCTGGTCAACGCCGGGGATAACAACCAGACGGACATGACGATTCCGGGTACCGGCACCATTACGGGCACGGTGGTTCAGAATAGCGCTCCCCTTAGTAACGTTTCGGTGCGGGTCGAGGTTTACGACGGCCAGGGTCCCGAGGGTTACTTCTACAACTCGGTATCTGCGGACGCGAACGGGCATTTCAGCATGAACAACGTCCCATTTGGAACGGTTCACGTGACGGTCAACACCAGTCCGCAGGCCTACCAGGAACAAGTGCTGACTTCCGCCAATAGTCCTCTGGATTTCCAGATGGATGTGACTGATCTCAGCCCGTTCACCAACTTCAACGTCAATTTCGAAGGAAATGACGGATACCACTACACGATTAACTGTAACGGTTATATCCAGGACGGTTACCCGGTAGCAGGCGGGTTCAATGACGCCTTCAACCGGGTCTTGTTCAGACGTATCAACGGCGAGACATCTGCGTGCTTCGCCTCAGCGCGGATTGAGGCGTCGGGCAGACAGGTGGTATTCGGCCAGCAGAACATCGGCGGCCTTACCAGCGTGCGCAAAGTGTTCTCGCCACAGCAAGGCGGATACCTTCGCACCATGGACGTGGTCACGAACAATACAGGCGCTGATATCAAAACGACCTTCCAGGAGATCAATGACCTAAACAGCGGTTACAACACCGGCTTACAAGTGGATCCGGCGACCACGAACTACACGTACTACGTTACGAATAACGGGAGTTCCACGACCTATCCGCCGGCGGCGTTCGTTATCGCGGGATCGGGTGCGTTTGCCGGAACTGCGCCGACGGCAACCGTGTTTGTCCCGAACGACGATTCCTTCGACGGATACACCTATCACACTTGGAACATTACGATTCCGGCAGGGCAGACGGTGATCTTCGTGAACTATGCCTTCGCGGCTTCGGATGTGAGTACCGCTGTCACTCGTGCAACCACGCTGGCCGCCGGCGCGGATGCCCACCAGTTCGACAATATGACCGACCAGGAGAAGGCGCTGGTCATCAACTTCAAGGTGCCACATAACTAGGAGAGTACCGATGCGACAAGGATGGCGAATCTTCATGGTGACCGTACTGCTGGGGGCAACATGTCTCGCGGCAGAACCGGCCAAGCCGACAGGAGGCAGGAGCCTGCCCGCGATCCAGTTACCCGACTTGAATGGTGCGGCGGTTAACGTCGCCGAATTGGGAAACACCGGGCATTGGCTGCTGGTTTACATTCAGGCCAGGAACCCTTCCACGCAAATGGTGATGGAGCAACTGAAGTCTGAGCGATTCCGCTCATACGCCAGCGGGTTTGTGATTGTCGTAGGCGGCATGAAGGCCGACGAACTGGCGGAGTGGACAAAGCAGTTTCCAGAGCTCTCCGGTGCGCGTTGGCTGGCAGATCCGCAGCACGCGGCGATGCGCGGCCTCGACCTGCACGGGTTTCCCGTCCAGTTGGGCATGGATAACAACAACGTGGCATGGCAACTCAGCGGCGCCGGCCAGGGGAACGAGATGTTCGAAGCGACGATGTTGAACTGGCTCAAGCAATCGAACTGATTCTCACAGTGCAAGCCTTAGGTCCCGTCCATGCGGCGGGACTTGTTTTTTATCCGCAACCCTCGCCGACAGGCCCTACTCACGCTAAACTTGTTGGTCGTTCATGCCAAAGATCATCATCAACGCCATCCCCGCATTTCTTCTGCTGCTGATCGCGGAAGCGATCGCCGGAGCCGTGCTGCGCCGCGACCTCTACGAGATGAAGGACACGGCGGCAAGTTTGAGCATGGGGATTGGCAATGTGTTCGTGGGACTGTTCTCGAAGGCGATGGTTTTCGGGCTGTTCACTTTCCTGCACAAGTTTGCGATCTTTGACATCGGCTACGCCTGGTGGGCATGGGTGCTGTGCTTCTTCGGCGACGAGATCAGCTACTACGTCTTTCATCGCACGAGCCATGAATGTCGGCTCTGGTGGGCGTCGCACGTGGTGCATCATTCATCGCAGCGGTACAACCTCGGCACGGCCTTACGGCAAACCTGGACCGGATCACTCTACTCTTTTGTTTTCTGGATGTGGCTGCCCCTCGTCGGCTTCCAACCGATGATGATCCTGACGCTGCAGGCCATCAGCCTGCTGTATCAGTTCTGGATCCACACCGAACTCGTCCGGAATATGGGTCCGCTGGAGTGGATGCTGAACACACCGTCGCATCATCGGGTGCACCATGCGTCGAACCCGCAGTATCTCGACAAGAACCACGGCGGCTGGCTCATCGTATGGGACCGTCTTTTCGGTACGTTCGCGAAGGAAGAAGAACCTTGTGTTTACGGGCTGACCAAGAACATCCAGACCTACAATCCGGTGCGCATCGCGTTCCACGAATGGGCTGACATCATGGCCGACGTGGCCGCGGCGAAGTCATGGAAAGAACGCTGGAATTTTGTTTTTGGCCGTCCGGGCTGGAAGTACGAGAGGGAAGAGCCGCAGTGGGCATCTTCAGTGCACGGTTGATAGAACTCGTCCCCTCGGGTGTTCGCCTTGAGTAAAATTGCTGCTTAACGTGTTACAAAGACATCATGCAATCATCCGCAACCGAACCTAAGACAATCATTGCATCTGCGCCCTGCCGCGCCGACCTTGCCGGTGGCACACTGGACTTGTGGCCCTTGTACCTTTTTCATCCCGGCGCGGTAACGGTCAACTTTGCGCTCTCCATCTTCACGACCTGCAAGATCACGCCGACCCCAGGGAAAACCATTCGCCTTCGGTCCATCGATACGCGCAAGGAAGAATCGTTCGCCAGCCTCGACGAACTAGTGAAGTCAAAGCAGCCGAAACACTGTCTGGCCGCCCAGTTGATCAAGTTCTTCCTGCCGGAAGGCGGATTCACCATGGAGACAGACTCGGAATCGCCTGCTGGCGCAGGGATCTCCGGATCCTCGGCCATGATGATTGCCACCACTGCCGCGCTTGCGAAGTTCACCGGTAAGAAGCTTGGCCTCGAGGAGATGCGAGTAATTGCCCAGAACGTGGAAGCACAACTCATCAACGTTCCTACTGGTTGCCAGGATTACTATCCCGCACTTTACGGCGGGGTAAGCACGATTCATCTTGATGCCGGCGGTATCCGACATGAAGCGATCGAGGTTTCGGCCGACGACATCGACTCCCGCTTCCTGGTGATCTATACCGGCGCGCCTCGCCAGTCCGGCATTAACAACTGGGAGGTCTACAAGGCGCACATCAACGGCGACAAGAAGGTCGTAAAGAATTTCGAGACCATCTCTGAAATCGCCCAGGGCATGCACATCGCGATGAAAAAGGCTGACTGGGACCAGGTGGCCTACCTCATCCGCGAAGAATGGAAGCTTCGCCGCAGCAATCACGACCACATCTCTACACCGCTCATTGACCGACTTGTCGCGGTCGCCGCCAAGACTGGTGGACGCGCGGCCAAGGTTTGCGGCGCCGGTGGTGGTGGCTGCGTCCTGTTCATGGTGAAGGACGGCGCCAAGGAGCGCGTGATCGAGGCGATCCGACTGAACGGCGGACAAGTTCTGCCCTGCAGGATGGCCCCCGAAGGCCTCACGGTAAAGGCCGTAGCGACCAAAGCCGCCAAAGCATGAACGCTTTCCTGCTCGATGATGGCCGCCTGCGCAGCGGGTGGAGATTCCTGGTCTCCGTCTTCCTAGTGCTGGTGGCCTACTTCGTTGCAGGGAACCTCTCGGTCCTGGTCGCCGGCAATCACCACCGGGTAGAGGATGTTATCTTCCGCCCTCTGCTGATGGGACTGGAACTCATAGCCTTCCTCTTCATTACCCGCCTCTTCGACCAACCGGAAGGCAGTGCGTGGGACTACATCGGCCTGCGTCGACAACGCTGGCTGCGCGAGAGCGTGCAGGGCGCACTGCTTGGGTTTGGCATGATCATCTCGGCGATGATGTTTATCAGCTTCTTTTTTGACCTGACCCTGAACATCACGATAACTCCCCGCGGACTGCTGGCAGCGGCGGTTGTTTTTGGCGTCCTGGTGACGGCAGCGATGGCCGAAGAGCTCATGTTTCGCGGTTATCCTTTTCAACGGTTGGTTGAGGGATTGGGTACAACTGGTGCAATTATTGTGCTTTCCTTGATGTTCGGCGCAGTCCACATGCAGAATCCCCACGTCTCCGAAAACCGCTGGGTCCAGAACTTCGCGTTCACAAATACGCTCCTGATCGGGATCGTCTTAGCTTTCTGCTACTTGCGAACCCGCGCCCTGTGGCTGCCTTGGGGAGTTCACTTCGGATGGAACGCAGCGCTGGGAGCCGTATACGGACTCCCCGTCAGCGGCATCAGCCAGTTCGCGACGGTCGTGAAAGGGAAGGCCACTGGTCCGGAATGGCTCCTTGGCGGCCGTTATGGTCTGGAAGGTGGCATGCTCGGAACGGTGGTTATACTGCTTGGCCTCGGGTATGTGTTGATGTTCGTGAAGCCGATCCCCATTACGCCACCTCAGGCCATCGTAGCCGAGCCGCAGCTGGATGGCATCCAATCTCCAGCGGTGCCTGAACGGCTCGCCCCAAAGCCAGCCGACGGCCCCGAAACAGATTTATAATCTGCACAGCAGCTCGATCTGGTTACCCATGAAAACGCAGCGCCTATTGGCCTTCGGTTTTGCGCTCGCCCTAGTTCCCAACCTCTTCGCCCAGGTGACTTCGACGGGCCCGCAGGTGCAGGTTTCGCCTCCTCCGAGCCCAGACACCAAGCCGCTGCCAAACCAGATTCCGTCCTCCAAGCCAACCGGCCAGTACAACGCTCCAAAGACGGATGAGAAGAAGCCTGTCGTCATTCCTGATCGCAAACTAACGGCTCCCGATCGCGTCGAGATTATCCGCGGTCTTACAGCTGAGCTGGGATTCGCTCGCAAGCCCTTTCCCATGGGCAAAACGGGCTTGAAACTCGATGCTAAAACTGGAGTGATCACACCCGACGGCGAGAGACTGGAAGCGATCATGGCTGGCTACGGTCCGTCGATCAAGCCCGGGGATCGCGCGCGAATTACCGACGTTAAATTCAAGGACAAGAGCATCATCTTCGACCTCAATGGCGGCCCCGAGCGGAAGAAGAAGTGGTATGAGCACATCCAGATGTCCGGCATGGGTGGGACGATACAACCGGGCCAGCCAGACGATAATGCCAACATTCACGGCACATCACTTGAACTTACGTTCGACAAATTTGTCCCTGATCTCAAGCCCGAGGAGATCAAGCAACTGCTCGATCCGTTACTGAACTTCAACGCCAAGTCGGCCACGGAAGCCTATTTGGAGACGATTCCTCCCGCAGCCAAGCAGGCCATTACCGATCATCGCGCGCTGGTCGGCATGAATCGCGAAATGGTTACCTACGCAAAAGGACGTCCGCCGCAGAAACACCGCGAGCGCGAGGGCGACGTCGATTACGAAGAATGGATCTACGGTACGCCGCCGCAGGACGTTGAATTTGTCCGCTTCGTCGGTGATGAAGTGGTGTGCATTGAGACCATGAAGGTCGACAAGACCAAGGTCGTGCGGACCGACCCGGAGGTGGTGCTCAAGAAGGAAGAACCGGAAGTCGCACAAGGCGCGCCTGGACAACCGGCGCCGGCGAGCACGAGTCCGGATTCCGCTGAGGGCCCGAAGGGTAAGCCGTCGTTAAGGCGCCCAGGTGAAGATGCGGGAGGCGATGATCAACCGTCCCTTGGCACTCCGCCGAGAAGGATTCCGCCGCCGTCGCAACCGCCTGAGACAGAGCATCCGACTGTGCCCGGCACCATACCGCCGCCGAACCTGTAGCGTGCTGATCGTGCAAGTTTTTTACGCGGTCGCGTTCCATCGGCGGTGGTACGCGCAACTGCGAGTGTTCTAAAGGGTTGGTACTAGGGCACTCCACTGACTCTGCGAGGCTCAAAATCCGGTAGAATCAGGGTTACTGCTGATGCCACCGTAGGCCCCGGGCGGTCATCCTATCATCAGCAGGAACACTGATTCGGCTAGAAAAGCAAAGAGGTGCCATGAGGCGTTTTAGTTATCTTCTTAGCCTGGTTTTGCTGGGCAGCAGTTTGTCTTTCGGTGCGGCGTTGGGAACCTCCACGCGCACGGTAATTCCTTCCGATATCCAGCAGATCATTTCGGTGGATTACCGCGCCCTGCGTAACTCACCCACCGCCCTGGCCTTGAAGAACCAGGTGCTGCCGGAAAACCTGAAAGAGTTCGAGACCGCGCTGAAGGGCGTGGGCGTCAATCCTGATTCTGACGTCGAGCAATTGACCTTCGCTTCCTTCCGCAACAAGGGCAAGACGCGCATCATCGGTATCGCCACCGGCCAGTTTCCGACCAAGAAACTGTTGGTGAAGATGAAGGCCAAAAAGATTACAGGCACGAAATACCGCTCGTCGATTCTTTATCCGATGAGCAACGGCGTCCAGACGACCTTTATCGACGACTACACCATGATCTTCGGCGATACCGTCGCGCTTAAAGACGCTCTCGACGCGCGCGACGGTGAGATTGAAAGCCTGAACAGCAATGGCCAGATGGGTGACCTGATCCAGTCCGTCGAGACCGGCACCGTCTGGAGCGTGCTCGACCAGCAGGGAACTCAGAACTTGATGCGCTCGACCCTCGGCGACGCGGCGAAACTTGCTGATTTTGAAACCGTGAAGAAGCGCCTCACCGGTTCGCGTTACACCATGGACTTCAACCAGGGCGTGAGCTTCAACCTCGACGTCGTAACCAGCGACTCCATGACCGCGGCCACGCTCTCCTCGCTCATCAAGGCCGGGCTGCTGTTCCGCAAATCAACCGCCGAACCCATGGAGAAGATGGCCCTTGAAAGCACCACGGTCGATTCCGACAGCGGCGTCCTCAGACTCCGTTTCAAGACCGACGACAGCAAGTTCCAGGCGCTGCTGAAGTCCGACCTGTTCCAGACAGTTTCGCGCTAGATTATTCATTCTGGTTCCCGAGGGCGGCAGCGATGCCGCCCCTTTTCTTTTCCTCCTGATTTTTCATCTACTTACCGCAACTATTCCCGCTCGCAATTGTTCTTGACATAATCGGTCAAATGCATAATTATGCATAGTAATGCAGGATTATGCATGAGCAAGCTGGTACGCCATAAGCGGATCACTGAACTGATCGGCCATGATGCGATCTACACGCAGGAAGACCTGCGGAATCAGCTGCGCCGCTCAGGGATTCACGTGAACCAGGCCACCCTGTCGCGCGATTTGCGCGAACTGGGCCTGGTGAAGACGGTGAATGGTTATGCACTGCCGGCCACCGAAGAAGGCGGCCCGCCCATGCCGGCCCTGGAACACCTGCTGCGCGAGTTCGTAGTCGATGTTCGCGAAGCCGAGAATTTGCTGGTGTTAAAGACCACGCCCGGCAGTGCACAGCCAGTCGCCGCCGCGTTGGATTCGGCCGACTGGACGGACATTGTAGGTACCATCGCCGGGGATGACACCATCCTGATCATCACGGCGGCCAAAGCAATTTGCCACAAGTTGGCGACGAAAGTACGGGAGATCATCGAGTAGAAATGGCAGCGCAGCTACAGACCGCAGTGATCGGACCAACCGGCTACACCGGTTACGAACTACTGCAAATCTTGTTTCGGCACCCGAGTGTAAAGGTGCCAATGCTCTTCGTCCGCGAAGGTTCGGAGAAGACCGGCACCATTGGCGACGTTTATCCGCAGTTGAACGGCAAGGGCTCGCTCCCCATGCAACCGTTTTCCTGGGCGACGGCGCATCAGGCCGGCGTGGATTTGCTCTTCCTTGCTACACCTCATGAGTTCTCTCGCGAGTTCGTACCCGAGGCCATTCGTCGCGGATTCCGTGTCGTGGATCTGAGCGGCGCATGGAGGCTTCAATGTCCCGACAACGTTGCTGTCTACGGTTTCAACGACGCTGACGCCCAACTCGCGAAGCAACTGACCGACGAAGCTGTCTACGGTCTTCCTGAGCTGAAGAAAGAGGCGATCGCGCACGCGCAGCTGGTTGCGAATCCTGGTTGCTATCCGACCTCGATCATCCTCGCGTTGGCACCGTTTGTTTCCGCCGGACTTGTAGATATCGACGCTGGCGTGATCTGCGATTCGAAGTCTGGCGTTTCGGGCGCGGGCAAGGCGCCCAAGGCTGACACGCATTTTGTTGAAGTCGCGGACAATTTCCGCGCCTACAACCCGACGCAACATCGCCATCGCGGCGAGATCCTCGAACAATTAAAGCTCGCCTCGGAAAACCTCGTCTTCACGCCGCATCTGCTGCCGATTACCCGCGGCATGTTCTCGACCATCTACGCGCAACTGGTGCAGCCATTGACGCCGCAGCAGGTTGAGCAGATCCTGCGCGATTTCTACAAGAATGCGCCGTTCGTTCGCGTATTCGCGCCACGGTTGCCGGAGATCGCCTGGTCCGTAAAGACCAACTATTGCGACCTCGGCTTCGCGCTCGCCAAAGATGGCCGACGACTCACGCTGTTTTCCGCAATCGACAACCTGGTAAAGGGCGCGTCAGGGCAGGCAGTCCAGAACATGAACGTGATGTACGGATTTGATGAAAGGGAGGGGCTGCAATGAAAATCGTAATCAAAATCGGCGGCATCGCTCTCGAAAATAAGGAAACGCTGCACGCTTGC
>Ga0075355_1000160_pt1 | contig 10602 bp, 8 predicted proteins | sample WestPond_Cattail_6_FD_120069 | JGI IMG/M metagenome (GOLD analysis project Ga0075355, IMG submission 120069) | Natural and restored wetland microbial communities from the San Francisco Bay, California, USA, that impact long-term carbon... | ecosystem: Environmental > Terrestrial > Soil > Wetlands...
GTTACGCGTTTCCCTCGACGGAATATGGCCGGCTGGACAACTGCGTGATCGCACGCTGGCGGCAGACGTTCGTTGAGGTGAACCGGCTACGCTCCGACAAGCTGCTGGAATCTATCCAACTGGCACGGCACAATCGCCAACGGCGCTGGTAATGCCTTGGTGGGTGAAAAATTCATCGTCTACGGGTTCACGAATTCTGCGAATAACAATATTACTACTGGGTTTACGTGCACTGCCTCGACGGCTACTACGCTGACTCTCAATAATGGCTTTGGAGTCTCCGAGACCAACCCGGGCAATGCGATTGATTCGTCATACAGCGAAACTCTTCCAACCAGTTACTTCTCAGGTTATGGTGCGGGAATGACCGATGTGCTCATGGACCAGGTCAGTACGGCGGTTGAGATCAGCACAAACGCGAACCAGGTATTCGTTCATGATCTCCTTGTGCAGCAGCACTCGGGAAACCCAAGCGGTTCGGCCATTCTAGTAAATGGCAATGGCAATCAGGCGGTTGCCGACTATCTTGATGGGATAGCGGCTGAGGTCACCAACTACAAATACGGCGCGGAATGGTTGAGCAACAGCAACCACAAGGCCACTAATTCGACCATCAGCAACTTCTCCTGCTGGGATGCGACCGCAACTACCACGGCTTGCCTACACTTCGATTCCAATTCTTCCGGGAATCACGGAGACTTGGCGTTCTATAACTTCAACGGGTTTGGAGTTAGCCCGATTGGAGTCAAAGATGACAGCAGTAATAACGATATTTTCGACCCTGACCTAGGATGGTTCGGGCCGCAGTACGCCAAAAATTACATCTATGGCACTTATGCCTCCGACATGAATCACAGCGATACTCTCTCGTCGGGTGTGGCCCAAACGGTCTTGCAGATGAACCTGCCTGCGGGGGCTTTTGCTGGAGGATTCCTGAATTACACCATCCTGGCATCGGATGGTACCAACGTATGTGTAGTGAGCGGGACGACTTCATGGCAGGGCGAAAACACAGGCGGATCATTGGCAACATCGCCTTCGGGAGCGCTCGGACCTACCGCCAGCTGCGGGGGAGGAAAGACGCTGACGCACACATGGACGCTGACAGCGACAAACCCAGCCAAACTTCAGGTAACGGCGACCTCCTCGATTACGCCGACTAGCTTCTTCATCACTTACACGTGGAACAACCAAGCATTCATATCGCCGACCTACTAAGGGAGGGTGGGCGCGGCCCTCCGCTTTCTGGGCACGAGAGAATACAGTCTTTGGCGGACAGCGATCCCAAGGAGTGAGGAGCCGAAAAGGACGAAGGTGCCGGACTCGGGAACGTAAGCAAAGTCGGCCGTGAAGTACTGATTGGTGTCGGGATTCTCACTCCATCCGCCAAAATCTGGATGATAAACCCAGGTGTCGTAACCAGGATACCCGGTTTCGTTGCCTTGGAAATATACGCTCTGACCGCCATAGCCTAACGTATCGATCTCGGCTCCATACAGTTGTCCCGGCGTCAGCAGCAAGTCAATGCCGGTGATGTCGTAGACTTGATCTTGGGTGCTCCAATCCACAGTTTGGCTAAATAGCGCGCTGCCGGTTGGGCCGGTCGGACCCCACGCGAAAACCTCGAAGGTGGCCTGGCCTGGGTCGGTTCGACCGGCCAACTTGAACTCCCAGTTGACGAGCATATCGGTGTTGGTGGGAGCTTCAAAGGTCTGCGCTTCGGCCAACCATCCGGTAGTTATGTTGCCATCCCAGTAGGGTTCGGTGTTGATGTGGTGGTAGTCGTTCGCAAAGCTGCTCACCGCGAGCAGCACGACAACGGACAAAAGCAGGATATTTTTCATAACTCCTCCCGGAGCCAGTTGTGAGTCCTAGACCTGCGGGGGACTAACAGCTTACCAAGAAAATATCGGAGAGCTGCAGCGCTCCGAACTTCCTTTCGACGCTTCTCGTTGGCCGAGTATCGCCTTACCGCAAGTTACAGGTCCGGGAACATTGTCTTGCCAGGTCATGCCAAGGGCGCAGAGTGTCTGCTGCTGAATGATATCCACGTTCGCATGGTGATGAGTCGTACTGGAACAAAAGTGGCGCGACCAAAATCGACCTCCCTGAAATCTATGCCAGCGCGCTTCTCGCGCTACCTTTGCGGCTGGATTGGAACGCCTTTCTGACTCCTGTAAGCCATGAAATACATTTGGAGATGCTGGCGAGCGCCATGGCCAGCGCTGAAGCCATCATGGACGTGGTTCGGTTCGAGCTTTGCAATCCGTGGATGCCACAGACTCTACCGTAGAGCTAGCTTGTTGCAGGGTAGTGGCTTCTGCACTGGGCTCTTCTATGCACAGGAAGATCATGAGAGCTATATCATCGCGAGCGAGATCCTAACCCACCAGGTTATCGCGGGTATCGGTCTTGATATGACCGGCCCTTTCGAAGTCAGCCCAGCGGGAACTGGTTCGATTGCTGCTCACGCACTTCGGATGTATTCAGAAGCTCTTAAGGTGTCAAACGATACAAGCCGATTTGTCCAATTGATATCCCAGATCGAATTCCTCGCTGCCCCAACGCATATGTACAGATGAAAAAAGCCAAAGCAAATGATCGCTCGCCAGATTGCGTGGGACCGGAACGACGAGGGTTGCGACGCCTAGGGGCACGGCGCCGCACCTGACGCCGAGCCCGTCAGCCGAAGCCGATGCAGGTTGTTCCCTACATTGAGCCCCACCCCTTTCGCTTACTGACATCGCGTACAGACTTGCACAGGGTTCGTGCCCGAGCCTTGGCGGCGAGCGCGGCCTGTACGTCAACTTTGGAATCGAGGAATGTCTGCTCAGCCTGCAGCTTGAAGAAGTTCTGCAGTCGGCCATGGTCGAGCAGTCCGGTATCGGTGGCCCGGCGCACGGCACATCCCGGTTCCGACTTGTGGGAGCAGTCGCGATAGCGGCAGCCGGTTGCGAGCTGCTCGATGTCGTCAAAGGCGTTGCCGATCCCATCCTCCATATGCCAAAGCTGGAGCTCACGCATTCCGGGGGTATCGATGACCATGCCTCCCGCAGGCAGAGTGAACAGCTCGCGTGAGGTGGTGGTGTGGCGCCCGCGATCATCGTGGTCGCGGACCGGCAGGGTGGGCTGCACGTTGCTTCCGAGCAGCCGATTAATGATGGTCGATTTGCCAACTCCGGAGGAGCCGATAAAGGCGACGGTCTGTCCAGGAGCAAGGTAGCGTTGCAAGCACTCGAGTCCTGAATTCTGAGCGGCGCTGATCACATGCACCGGCGTGCCGGGCGCGATAAAACCCAGCTCCGCAGTGGTGTCGTCGATGGCAGTGGCCAAATCGGCTTTGTTCAGGACGATCACCGGTCGTGCGCCGCTGCCCCACACCAGTGCGAGATAGCGCTCGATGCGGCGGAGGTTGAGCTCCTGCGTCAGCGCCGAGACGATAAACACGGTATCGACATGGGCGGCGATGACTTGCTCTTCGACTTCGCGACCCGCGACTTTGCGCGAGATTTTGGTTCGACGCGGCAAGACGTGGTGAATCACGGCGCGGCTGGTACCGGCGGCCTTGACGGCTGTCCAATCGCCGGTGGCGGGCAGCTCCGAGCGCCGGGAAATCGCGAACGAGTATCGGCCCGAAAGTTGGGCGAGACGTTCGCTGGTTTCGCAGCGAACGCGGTAATGGTTTTTGCCAACGCTGATGACGCGTGCCGGAATCAGGTCGGGGCGTGCGAGTTGGTCAAAACTATGCTGCAAACTGGAGGTCCAGCCCAGTTCCACTAGAGTCACTTGAATTCTCCCGATGCGCACACGAGGGGCGCGGGTGGAAAGTGGTGGAATGGATAGGCTGTTGGTGAGGTCTAGTTCAGAAAGGAGGCAGACCTATCCGCAGACTTGGCAATCGTGGCAGTCATAGGCACCTCCTGAAAGTGTTGCGGGTTGATTGTATACAGGGACCCGTGATATGGGCAATGGTATAACGGAAGGCCTGGGTTTGACCGCCTCTCTGCACCGCTCTTACACTTAGATTGGATAGCTTGGCGCCCTCGGTGGGCGCGAGGCGCAAGTTCTTCTCCCGTCGCGTCGCATCCAATGAACGGCGGTAGCGATTCGCAATTCTCTGTGAAGGCAATTTATTGACAACCGAAACGAGTACGACTGAAAACAACAACCCGGAAACGGGCGCGAGTGAAACTCCTGCTGCCAGCGAAACAGGCGCAGTCGAAACCGTCGCCGTTGCTGAAGCTCCGAATCCCTGCCAGCGCGAGCTGACGATTGAAATTCCCGCCGACGTGGTGAAGTCTGAGACCGAGCAACTGATCACCCGCTATACCAAGGTTGCGCGCATCCCGGGGTTCCGCAAGGGCAAGGTGCCGGCTGGCGTCATTCGCCAGCGCTTTGCGAAGGACATCGAGGGTGAGATCGTCGAACAGTTGGTGCCCAAGTACTTCCGCGAAGAGGTGCAGAAGCAGGGCATGTCGCCGGTGTCGCAGCCGCGGGTAACCGATCTGCATTTTCACGAAGGCGAGCCTCTGAAGTTCACTGCGAAATTCGAGGTGTTCCCTGAGTTCAAGGTCACGCCCTACGACGACATCAAGGTGGAGACCATCGACACCAACGTCAGCGACGAAGAGGTCGAGACGGCGCTGAAGAACCTGCGCGAGCAGCATGCGACCTACACTGCGGTGGAAGAAGATCGGGGCTTGGCCGACGGCGACTACGGCGTGGTGAGCTTTAAGGGAACACCGAAGGAAGGTGAAGCCGAAGCCGATGCCGAAGCCAAGCCGGTTGAAGTGGACGAAGTGATGGTGGAGATCGGCGGGAGCAATACGGTCGCCGAGTTTTCCGATAATCTCCAGGGCGCCAAGGCGGGCGAGACGCGTAGCTTCGAGGTGAAGTATGCCGAGGACTTCAGCGACAACCGGCTGGCCGGCAAAACCATGTCGTACGAAGTTCAGGTAAAGGGCATCAAGCACAAGAATGTTCCTGAGCTGAACGATGACTTTGCCAAAGAGCTGGGCGCGGAGATGAATACCATCGACGAGTTGCGCACTCGGCTGCGCGAAAACATGGTGGCGGAGAAGCAGCACGAGGCCGAGCACCAGGGCAAAGACAAGATCGTGGAAGAGCTGGTGAAGCGCAATGACTTTGCCATTCCGGAAGCCATGCTGGACAGCCAGATCGATCTGCGGCTGGAGCGCGGGCTGCGGGCCCTGGCTGCCCAGGGCATGACGACCGAACATATGAAGAAAATGGATTTCGGGCGTTTGCGGACGGGCCAGCGGGAAGGAGCCTTGCGCGAGGTGAAGGCGTCACTGATCCTGGAGCAGATCGCCGACACGGAGAAGATCGAGGTCAGCGACGAGGAGCTGGGTCGCGAAGTGGAGATGATGGCATTGCAGGCCAAACAACCGATTGAAAAGGTGCAGGCTCGTTTGACCGAGGATGGTGGGCTGGATAGAATTCGGCATCGCCTGCGCAACGAGAAGACACTGGAGTTTCTGTATCGCAGGTTCGCATAGGGCGGACTGCTTTGAACAGGGCACCCTCGGCTTCGCTCTGGGAAGGCCCTTTGGCCGCGTCGTAACGAGAGATTAAGCCGCGAGGTTTCAGGCCCTGAGGGAAGGTTTCCGCAGCGGCTGGAGCCGAATTCATATTTCACTTTTCGGCACGCCGGAAGGCGTGCCCTTGCAAGGGAAGTTTCAAGGAGACCCAACAATGCTTGTGCCGATGGTGATAGAGCAGACCAGCAGGGGCGAGCGGGCGTACGACATCTATTCCCGGCTGTTGCGGGACAACATTATTTTTCTCGGCACTCCTATCGATGACAACGTCGCAAACCTGATCATTGCCCAGATGCTGTTTCTGGAGGCGGAAGATCCGGAGAAGGACATTTCGCTGTACATCAACTCCCCGGGCGGGTCGATCACGGCAGGGATGGCGATCTATGACACCATGCAGTTTATCCGGCCGGATGTGACGACCATCTGCATCGGACAGGCGGCCAGTATGGCGGCGCTGCTGCTGGCGGCGGGAGCTCCAAAGAAGCGTTTTTCGCTGCCCACCTCGCGTATCCTGATACATCAACCATTGATGTCAGGGCTGTCCGGGCAGGCGACCGAAATCGACATTCATGCGCGCGAGATTCTGCGCATGCGCGAGATCACGAGCCAGTTGATTGCCAAACATTCGGGTCAGCGGCTGGAGAAGGTGGAACGCGACGTAGAGCGCGACTTCATCATGAACGCGCAGCAGAGCAAGGAATACGGAATCATTGACGACATCATTTTTAAACACAAGTAGCAGCTTCACGGCAGGGGCTCTGACGGGGCTAAGGTTCTAAGGCGTAAAAAGGTATATCTCTGGTTCCAAAGTTGTACCCGATATTGCACTTACGGTGCGCCACGCCGAGCAGAGTTGTGGTTCAATAGGGCTCATAAACGGTTGCGAAAGCGCCGATGGGTCAAGAGGGCGGATTCGGAAACGCGAATAGGTCCTCAGCGGGGGCGGCACGGCTCCTTCCGGAACGGGTAACGGAGAAGCGGCATGGGGCGAGACCTGGCTGACGCGTGCAGAGTAAAGGAGCCACTTGTCTGTGAGAACCAGAAACGGGAATGATGAAGTACTGCGCTGCTCGTTTTGCCACAAGTCGCAGGATGCTGTTGCCAAGCTGATATCCTCACCCACCGACTACCCCCGCGCTTATATCTGCGACGAATGCGTTGGCGTATGCAACAGCATTCTGGAAGACGACCGCAGTGAGACTCATCCCGCCGCCACTCCGACGCAACTGCCCAAGCCGCATGAAGTGAAGGCGTTCCTGGACGAGTACGTCATCGGGCAGCAGCAGACGAAGAAGAAGCTGGCGGTCGCGGTTTACAACCACTACAAGCGCGTGTACATGAACCGGCAGCGCGGCGGCGAAGTTGAACTGGCCAAATCGAACATCATGCTGATCGGCCCGACCGGCACCGGCAAAACGCTGCTGGCGCAGACGCTGGCCGAGATGCTGGACGTTCCGTTCGCCATCGTGGACGCGACCACGCTGACCGAAGCCGGCTACGTGGGCGAGGATGTCGAGAACATCATTCTGAAGTTGTTGCAGGCTGCCGAAGGCGACGTCGCCCGGGCGCAGACCGGCATCATCTATATCGATGAAATCGACAAGATCGGCCGCAAGGACGAGACCCCGTCGATCACTCGCGATGTCTCGGGCGAAGGGGTGCAACAGGCGCTGCTGAAAATTCTTGAGGGCACGGTCGCCAACGTTCCTCCGCAGGGAGGGCGCAAGCATCCGCACCAGGAATTCACCCCGGTCGACACCACTAACATCCTGTTCATTTGTGGCGGAGCGTTCGTCGGCCTGGAGCGCATCATCGGACGTCGCATGGGCAAGCGGGCGATGGGCTTCCGTACGGACGAGAGCAAGGAAGCCGCTTTCACCGAAGCGCAGAAGCGCGATACCGAGTTGCTGGCGCAGGCGGAACCCCAGGACCTGATCAAGTTCGGACTGATTCCCGAGTTTGTTGGGCGTTTGCCTGTCGTGGGCGTGCTCAATGATCTGGATGAAAACGCGCTGGTTGAGATCCTGACCAAGCCGAAGAATGCGATCGTCAAGCAGTATCAGCGGCTATTCGAGTTTGAGAATGTGAAGCTACGCTTCAGCGATGAAGCGTTGCGCTATATCTCTCGCGAGGCCATGCAGCGCAAAGTGGGCGCTCGCGGTCTGCGCATGATTCTCGAAGAGTTGATGCTGGACTTGATGTACAACCTGCCTGGCCAGAAGCGGGTGAAGGAGTTTGAGGTGACCGCTGAGATGGTGCAGAATCGCAACGTCAATCTGCCACTGATGGAGAAGGCGGGGTAGCTTCCAAACCAAGATGGATCTTCGTCTACGGCGCGGCTTCGGTCGCGCCGGTTGTTTTTGGAGCCGCAATGCCTCCCCGGCAATAGAAAACCAGAATAAATATCACGACCGGCACGATGAACTCCAAGGCGAGAAAAAGACCAGCGTTATTGGCGGCGTGGTTGTTGTAGAGAACCATCTGCCGTAAGTGGCCGAAGGCATCTCCCAACAGCCACACGGCATTGGCAACGGCCGTGGCCAGCCAGAATTCTCCGCGGAAGACTAGACAAAGAACTCCCAGAACGCCGACTGTCAAATCGGCCATGCCTACTTCGTATTCGTAAGGACTGGTGGACCAGCCGATGGAGGCCGAGGTCTGGAGCGGACGGAAGACATGAGCGTAAGCAGTGAGAAGGCCCATCATACCGACATAAAGAAACAGCAGGTACAGCAGATAGGTTGCGGCAATGCTACGGCCGGAGCGTCGCCGCTCCGGCGAAAACGCCAGGTGAAGAGTAGCCGCAATGATGGCGAGCGCCGCAAAAACTAGCTGTAACAATTTTCCCTCTCGCGGCAGATACTAACAGAGTGCGGAAACTACTACCGGAGTTTAATGCGGAGGCTACGCCTGTACGATGCCGTTGCGGATGGCATAGCGGATCAACTCAGCGAGCGAGCCGAGTTTCAGCTTTCGCATGATTTCGCTACGATGCCCCTCGGCGGTGCGGGGCGAGATGCCAAGCCGGTCTGCGACTTCTTTATTGGACTTACCCTCCGACAAGAGCTGAACCACTTCTCGTTCGCGGGATGTCAGCGCTGCCGGAGCGGAAGCACCATCGCCACTGGCGGTGCTTCTTTTCGACAGGTAAGCCTGCACAACCGTTTCGGCTACGCGCGAGGTAAAAAACTTGCGTCCGCTGGAGATGCTCTCGACGGCCGCGACCATGTTTTCACCGGCGTCCGACTTCAACACCACGCCACTGGCTCCGGCATCGAGAACATCGACGATGATCTTCTCGGTCTCATGCATGGTGTAAATTAAGATCCTGGTCTGAGGATGATTTCTGAGGATCTGGCGGGTGGCTTCGAGCCCATTCAACTCAGGCATGCTCATGTCGAGGATGGCGAAGTCGGGTTTGAGCTGGTCTGCCATTTCGACCGCCAGCCTGCCGTTTGAGGCTTCTCCACAGACGGCCCAACCTTCGTGCTTTTCCAATAAGTAGCGGAGGCCGGCGCGGGTGAGGTCGTGATCATCAGCCAGTAGAATGCGCAGCATAACGCTCCTGGTCCAGCGGCACAGTGGCCGTGACCATCGTGCCTTGTGTACTGGATTCGATTGTGAAGTTTCCGGCGAGTTGCCGCACTCTTTCCCGCATCCCGGCTATGCCAACGCCCAGCGCCGCGGCGCCTTCCACCTGTGACAATTGCGCGGCGCTCATGCCCTGACCATTGTCTTGTATCTTCAGAGTGACGATCCTGGCACCGTTCGATAGCTCGACTTTCATGACCGTTCCACCGGAATGACGCAGAACATTGGTGACGCTCTCCTGCACGATGCGAAACATGGCGCGTTCAGCCTCGGGAGAAAGGCGATTGAGATCATCGGGCGCGGTGAAAGTAATCTTGAGCTTGGTTCGTTTCTGCAATCCCTCGAGATACCAACGCAGCGCAGGAACCAATCCCAGGCCATCGAGTATCGGCGGATGGAGGACGTAGGATACGGTGCGAATTTCTTCCAGCGCCTGACGGCTGGCCACATGGGAATCCTGGAGAAGCCCGCGCAGACGGTCATGTCCGGGCGGAAAATCGGCGAGCACCTGGCCGATGGTGAGCGCCATGCCTGACAGGTGCTGACCGGTTCCGTCGTGCAGATCGCGCGCTATGCGGCGGCGCTCTTCATCCTGCGACTCCAGCAGGCGTCCGGTCATGTCGCGCAACGATGCCTCGGCTTTCCTGCGATGCCTTCGGTTGATCAACAGACCAACGATCAGAATCGACTGCAACACAACGAGAGCGAGTACGCCAACAATTCGCCAGCGATACTCCTCCCACAGCGTGGGAGTCCTGAATTGGACCGTACTGTCTGGGGGGAGATTCTTTTCGCTCAGTCCCCAGCGTTTCAGTTCGCGCCAATCGAAGACATAGGTAGCGGTTTTATCGGCCGTTATCAGTAGCTGTGAGGGAGCCGTGCCAGCCAGCGCCAGGGCGGCGATATCGGCTACCGTCGTACCCACGGTTTCGAATTTAACGACGAAGCCGCCCACCGCTCCATGACCGATCGAGGTATCGGCAGCGACGTAGATGGGAGCTTTCGACAGCGGCGACAACGAGGCAACAACGTTGGGAGTGTTGTAAATGTTGTCATGGCCGTCGTGCGTATAAGTGACGAGGAAGACGATAGTCTTGCGCGATAGTTCAGCCACCATCTTTTTCAGCGCGTTTACATCGGCATCGGCCACATACTGAACCGGGATGTTCAAGCCCATGAGCTGGCCGCGAACCTCGTCAAGCAGTCCCTGGTCACCGTATCCGGCACCGGCGATGACCACCACCTGCTCGGCATCAGGCTGCAGGAGGCGCGCTGCCGAGATGGTTTTCCTAAAATCCGTCCGGAAGTGTACGGCAACATTGCCCGGTTGATGCAAGGGCCCAGTGGAGGGATCAACCGGCGAGAACAGCATGTACACGGTGGGCACGCCCGGAATGATCGCCTTCAGGTCTTCGCCCACAAAGATAACGAGGTCAATATTTTCGGAGGA
>Ga0075355_1000161_pt1 | contig 10594 bp, 9 predicted proteins | sample WestPond_Cattail_6_FD_120069 | JGI IMG/M metagenome (GOLD analysis project Ga0075355, IMG submission 120069) | Natural and restored wetland microbial communities from the San Francisco Bay, California, USA, that impact long-term carbon... | ecosystem: Environmental > Terrestrial > Soil > Wetlands...
GCTGAATTCACAACGGCGGGCAGCATGCCCGCCGTTTCTTTCGCTACCGTGGCTAGCTGCTAACGCCGTAGTTATACATATCACCCTGCATCTCTGCTTCGCTCACGACCGGCAACTGCACCGCACCTTCCACCGGCAACGCATCGACTGGCAATCCATCCCGCCACAGGCTAAAACGCAACTGGATCGTCGTCCCATGTTCCGCCCGTAGGAGACTCAGGGGGATTTGAAACTCGAACATCTTCGTCATCGCCACCCTCACGCCATCCACCGGTTTTTCTGACGCGGCCAGAACTTCGCCGTTGCGGAGTTCCCAACGTCGCAGGCCATTGCCATCAAGTTCAGCCGCAATTCGCCACCTCAAGTGCGAAGCCTCTTCAGCTTTCGCACCTGTGACTTCCAGGTTCACCACCATCTGTATCGAATCCGTTGGCTTCTCGCAGAAATCCAGGCGCCCGTAGACATACTCCTCACCCACACCGGCGTAGATCGCATCCAACAGGAACTGCTTCCCATGCATGGCGCTGGTGTGACGATCGGCGTTATAGACGGCAGCTCCCAGCCAGTCGAAATACCGCACCACTCCCGACCCAACGCGCGGCGAGATCAGCACCGTCTGCGGCGCGTAATTCGGACGCACCATGGCTCCCGCGATCGGTTGCGCCAAATAAAGCGGCACTTCCGTGCCGAGCAACTGGTACACGTTCGACAGATGCTTGCGATAGAGTTCGTCGAAGTCGCGATCGTTAGCCGAATGATGCTCCGGCCCGTACCACCAGTTCCAGTCCGAACCCTCGGCGATCAACAACTCCTCGAACGCCAGTTTCGCCTTCTCGGGATCGACCTTGCCCTTCACACGCTCATACAAGCTGCGTGCGTCGTAAAGGTAGTCCCACGACTTGTTGTCTTCTGGCGCTCCAATCCACACATTAAAGTTCGCATTGATCCACGATCCCGGCACCAGGTGGTCGAGCACCGGAGCCGCCTTATGCTCGCGCATGCCCTCCGACATCGTCACCGCCTCAATCGCCGGATCCTTCTCCATCGCCTCGTACACACGCCGCAGGAATTCCCTGCCCGACTCGGGATAAAACTCCCACGCATTCTCGCCGTCAAGGATGATCGGCACGAACGCGTCCTGCCCTTTATCGGTCAGAGGCTTGGCCGATTCCTTGATGCTCCGGATGAAGTGCGCCGCCGCGTCTTTCGGCGGCATGCCTGAGTACACGAAGCCGATCAGGTCGCTCAGCGTGTGATCACGGAAGGCCAGCTTCATCTCCGTCTTGCCATTCCGATAATGGTATGGCGTGTACAACTTCGCCGCGTGTTCAGGCCGCAACCGCCCCTCGTTCGGACGCTCGAAGTGAACTCCTATGGTTCGCCCGAGTACGCCTTCGTCGGTTGCCATCCACTCCACACCTAGCTCAGCAGCGATTGCCAGTGCCTCCTCTGACACGCTTCCTTCCGACGGCCACACGCCCACGGGACGCTTGCCAAACACCTGCTGGTGCAGGTCCAGGCCGCGCATAAGTTGCTCCTTCGCGTCTTCCGGACGACGAAATCGATTCGCGGGCAACGGCAAGCCAGGCACCGACACGCCACCTTGATTCGTGTCGCAAACCAAAGGAAGAATCGGATGGTAGTAGGGCGACGTCGACAACTCGATCGACCCATCCTGCGCCGCCGCGGCATGTGCCGGTATCACCGCCGCCAGTATCGTCTTCTGCCATTCCAAAACTAGTTTCTGATCCGCCGCCGTATAACCACGCCCCTTGCGAACAAGCGCCGCAACTTCGGGTTCATGCAGGAAGTACTCGTCGAACCACGCGATCTGCGACAACACCTGCAGGTCCGCCAGGTCCTGCGTCTGAAACATCCCGATCGCCCGCTCTGGGTTCCTTCCCACCGACTCGAACCGGTGCCACAGCTCGTTATATCGCGGATACCGTCCCACCAGGTGTGTCGTGTTCGCCTGAAACAGGTATGCCAGCGCGAATTTCCGTTCCTCCGGAGTAAGGTCCGCCGCCGGTTTCGAAGCCACCTTCAAAAACGGATCGCTCGCTTCCCCCGAAACATAGTCCTGCAGTTGCCAGATCAGGGAGGGAACCAGGTTGAATGTCTGGCGAACGCCCGGAAATTCATCGAGCAGTTTCACCATGCCGTAATAGTCTTTCAGGCCGTGCAACCTGACCCACGGAAGCCGGTACTCCCCCGTAACGAGGTCCTTGTAGAAAGGCTGGTGCTGGTGCCATAACAGTGCGACGCGAACAATAGGCATGGGTTAATAGGTGAGACCACAGTTTCAACATCCGCGCCATGGTTGGCAAGTCCGGCGGTAAGCCCCACTCGTAACCTCCGGAATTCAGCCGGACGCAGGACAGTCAATTGACAGAAGAATGGCACTGTTAAAAGCTATGCTCAAGGGTGGTGTTGCGTGAGTGTTGATGCCCGCTTGGCGGACACGGTAAAGCAGCTGCAGCGATTGGAACGCTGGGAGTGGTGGAGGTGGGGCACTGTCTTCGTGATCAGCCTGGCCCTCACCGGCGGCCTTTTCTCGCTCAAGTACCCAAATCTTCGTCCCGACATCGTCTCCGTCAATCAGCTCGATCAGTTCCTATGGGGACTCTTGGGCCTCGTCCTTCTCTTTGACATCTTTGCGTTCTATCAGCAATGGAAAATTGCCACGATGCGACGCGAGCTCTCCACCCAGATCGCCATGCTCGCCACCCTCGAAGTTTTGCGTCCCGCGAATCCCGCTCAGGAAGTTGAAAAGCGTAATCGCCGCCGCAATCCGCGCTTCTATCTCGATCAGCGCCTGAAGGTCGTTCTCTCCGATTCCGACCGGAAGGCGGTGTTTGGTCGTACTCGAGACATCAGCGAAGGTGGCATCGGCGGCGTGATTGCCGACCCGCTCGAACCGGGCACTCGCGTCGAACTGGAATTCCCTGTCCCCGTCCAGGATCTGCCCCTGAAGATGACTGCGATCGTTTGCTTCCGCCGGGGATTCCATCACGGGTTCGAGTTCCTCGTCCGCGACACCAACGACATCGCTGTCATCAAGAAAATCTGCGCCGAAGCCGCGCTCGTCCCTTAGTCCTTATTTAAACTGAATCACGAATACCGCCGCGGTGCCGTTTCCCGTGTTCGTCAACCGGTGCCTGGCACCTGCCTTCATGTACTTCACGTCACCGGCTTTGAAATCGATGTCCTGCGGCGCCTCGTTCACCACCTCATCGCGCCAGGTGAAATCCGAGGTCGCAACGATCAAGTAGTCATCCGTATGCAGGTGATACGTGGAAATTGCGCCGGGCTCCATCGTCACGTTCTCGGCACAGAAGCGATCAGTGCAAAACATGTAACGCTCCGTCACGCACGCCTTGCTCGATCCCGAGTTGCAGTAATGCGTCGCGGGAACATCAAACGCCACGTACTTCCCCACCGGGCGCAGAAACTGCACCAGCACCATCGGAACCGCCGTATTCCCAGCACTTTTCACGGACCGCTTCGATCGTGGGACAAAAAAGTGCACCTGCCCAACCCCCTGCGGCTCCGTCTTTGCCAGTTGCTGAGGATCAAGCAACTGCGTCTCGCCCTTCCCCACCTGAACCGTCACCGCTTCATACCGTGTATCGGTGGGAATAGTTGCGTCCTTCGTCAAATCGATGCGCGTCACGCGCACCCGATGGTTCTCGAGCACCGGCTTACTCTTGTTCTCTGCTCCGAATGCCACAACACCAGCCGTCGCAATACCAATTACAGCTAACCACCACAGGAAAGATCGAAGCATGCACCACCTCGATTGAAGTCCGAACACTTTATTGCAGACTCTGTCCACCGTCCACTGTTCACTGCTTACTGTTCTTGGGACAAAACAAAACCGGCGGCCGCAGCCGCCGGTCTTTTTCCTCACCATTGAACTAGTCACGCCGTTTCAGCACCGGTGGTCCGTCACCCGACTGCTGCTGGCCATTGTTCGTGTTCGTATCGCTTGGCTGTGCCGTACGACGAAGTGTCGGAGCTTGACTGCCCTTCTCGTCGACAATCTTGCGCTTGTTCTCGATCCTCGCCAGCCGCGACTTCACGTCGTCGAATTCCGACGTGTTCACCACGTATGTATCCTTCGCCGGCAGCACCTTGGCAATTTCGTCCTGGCTCTTGGTGATGCGGTCAGGGGTTAACGGATGCGTTGAAAACGCCTTCGCCAATGTTCCCGGTTTCTTCTTTTCCTTCGCCTGAATCTTCTCGAAGAAGGAGATGAACGCCTGCGGATCGTAGCCCGTCTTGTACATGTACTGCAGGCCAAGATAATCGGCTTCCGATTCGAATCCACGCGAGAACGTCAGGAACGTCATCGGCAGCGCGAAACTCGCGGCACTGCGAATCGCGTACCCAGCCCAGCCGCCGACAAAAATCAGCGGAATGCTGCCCAGATTCACCATTTGTGCGCGGGTCATTTGCCGTGTCGCGTGGCGTGCGGCCACGTGCGCGATCTCGTGCGCCATCACGCCGGCCAGTTCGGCCTCGTCATCCGCGGCCAGAATCAAACCGGAATTGACGTAGAAGAACCCACCCGGCAACGCGAACGCATTGATCTCGTCCGAATCCACCACCTTAATGGTGAACGGAACTTTCGCGTCCGAATTGCGCACGATGTTCTGCCCGATGCGGTTCACGTACTCATTTACTACCGGATCCTGCACCAGCTTTACGCTCGCCTCGACTTCCTGGGCGTACCCCTTGCCCATGGCAATTTCCTTCTCGTACGAGTACCAGTTGCCCAACCCTTTGCCGCCGACGTTGCGGTTGCCGATCGCATCGACGTCGTTCTTACTGCCCTTCTTGACATCGCTGTTGTTCGTCGAGCTGTTTGTCTGGTCGTTCAACTGCGGCTCGTTCGCCGGCGTGGACGAAGAAGGCGAAGACGACGTCGAACTCGTCTGCGCATTCGGCGTGGACGCCGCCGCCGGTGCAGTCGCCGGTTGGTCGGCAGGCTGAGCCGGAGTACTGCTCGGGGTCTGCGCAGGTTGGGTCTGTGTGGTGGTTGCCGTGTTCGATTTGTCTGTGGTGCTCTGGCTTTGCTGCGCGAGTGCGTACGAACCTAGGCAGGAAAGGTACAGGGCAGCCACGAGCGTCATTGCGCGAAACTTCATACGCGATACCCTCGCAGGCTCATCCTGATTTCGTGTGCTACGGATGACTCCATTATAAAGCCGTTTTGCCGGCTCGAAACTCATTTGGGACGGTCGGAACGAGAAAAGCTCCCCTCTATTGGACGCCATTCCTTCCCGTTCGGTTACCGCAATTTTCCTCATTTATATTGCCCTGTCTACAGGCATAACCCCATTTCGGGAAAAAAGTCGCAACTTGTTAACCATAGACATTCCCCCTCTCCCTGTAGACAATGTTGCCGCTTCTCAGGGGAAACGTCATGCCGAATCGCCGTCATTTCCTTCAGGGCTCTCTAGGATTGGCCGCCATCGCCGGAACTTCATCTCTGCTTCCATCGGCTCAGGCCCAATCTGCCTCCAATCAGCCCTACCAGCTTTCCGTTCCGCCCCTGCCTGACCGCAGCCTCTACGACCGCAACGAAGACGCCTACTGGGCCGACATCCGCCACCAGTTCGTCATCCCCAAGGACGAGATCTACCTCAACAACGGCACCGTCGGTTCCTCGCCCTTGCCCGTCCTCAAGGCCGTCTTCGACTCCTACTTCGACTGCGAGCGCCTCAACTGGGAAGACCCCGAGCGCTATCCCATCTGGGGATACGAGCCTTGGAACGAATACCGCGACCCCCTCGCCCAATTCCTCGGCGTCACCCGCGACGAACTCGCCCTGGTCCGCAATGCCACCGAAGCCAACAGCTTTATGGCCAATGGCTGGGACATGAAGCCCGGCGACGAAGTCCTCATGTCCGACCAGGAACATCCCTCCGGCGAAGGTCCTTGGAACCTGAAGGCCAAGCGCTACGGCATCGTCGTAAAGCAATACAAGCTTCCTAAGCCTACCAACGATCCAGCCCAAATCCTCAATCTCATCAACGACGCCATCACCCCGCGCACCAAGGTTCTCTTCACCAGCCACATCACCACCGAAACCGGGCTAATCCAACCCGTGAAGGAAATGTGTGATCTCGCTCGATCAAAAGGAATTGTTTCGATGATCGATGGCGCCCACGCGCCTGGCATGATGCGCCTCAACATCAAGGAACTCGGCTGCGACATGTACGGTGCCAGCCCGCACAAATGGCTGCAGGCTCCCAAGGGCACCGGCTTCCTCTATGTCCGCGACGAAATGATCGACCGACTCTGGAGTTCCACCACAACTCATGGCTGGAACGATCCGAAAATCCGCGCCGAACGCTTCCAGCACATCGGCTCTTCCAACGTCCCAACACTCGCCGGCATGAAAGCTTCGCTCGAGCTTTGCAATCAGATCGGCCTCGACCGCATCGAGAAACGTCATCGCCAACTCAACCAGTACATGTACGACGAAATGCAGAAGCGCGGTGCCGAACTCTGGACTTCCACGAATCCGAACATGCGTTGCGCAATTACCTCGTTCACGATCGCGCCGGTGAAAATTACCGATTTCGAACGCGACCTCTGGAAGCATCAGAAGATTCGTGTCCGCGGCGCAGCACCCCACAAGATTCGCCTCTCCACGCCTTACTACTTGCAAAAGTCGGACATTGATCGCTTTCTGGCGCAGTTTGACGACTACCGGAAGGCTTACAAGCCTTCCACTTAGAAACGGTATTCGTCCCAGTTCCGGTTCGTCCCAGAAGCCTCGTAATACGACCAACACCGCGCGGAACTGCTGTGTTTAGTTGTATTTCGAGGTTTGTCCACGATAATTCTGTAACTTTCCTACCCGCACCTTATCTCACCAGCGTCCGACATTACTATTTCGGCACTAGCGTTACGGCAGCAAAATCCGTATTCTGCCTCTCACGCAAAGCCGCATGGGGTGTGCGGTTGTTAGAAACCAATCACAGTGTTCGTGATCACCGGACGTGGCACATTCACGTGTCCGACGGCACAGAAGCAACATCGCTTTCGATTGCGATCATGCGGATGCAACAAAATCTGAAAGGACATTAGGACAGAACATGAAAAATTCCGTGAAGTCTCTGCTCGTTGCCGCCGCTGTGACCGGTCTTTTGGGAGGTGCCACTGTTGTTCCGGCCGCCGCCGATGATCAGAAGCCAGCTACAACCCAAACCACCGATAAAGACAAGCACAGCTGTAGCGGCGCCAATGGCTGCTCCGGCAAGGACGCCAAGACGACCAGCACCAAGAAAACCACCAAGTCGAAGACGACTGCGACCAGCAAAGACACCGCCGGCAAGGACAAGAATTCCTGCAAGGGCGCGAACGGCTGCAGTTCCAAGGACGACAAGAAGAACTAACTTCTTCGCATCCGGGGACGAGGCCGCGCGGCTTCGTCCTCTTAGTTTTTACCGGGCACCGTTCAAGCCGCTGCCTGAAACTTTCACCGTAGCCGCGTATCGGAAGAACAACCTGATCCGGACTGCAATGGTTCACCGTCGCAGCCGAAGTGTAGCGCGGACACTCTTGTCCGCGGAAAAGGACATAAGAATGCGTTCACTTTTTCGGCTCTACGACAGCATCACCCGCCCGATCTTCCCTTACGCCCAATCGGCGCTCCTGCTCTTCGTACGCCTTTACTGGGGCTGGCAGCTCACCCAGAACGGCTGGGGCAAACTGCACCACCTCGACAACGTGACCGAATATTTCCAGAGCCTCAATGTGCCGATGGCGTCGTTCAACGCGCACTTCGTCAGCGGACTGGAGTTCGTCACCGGCATTCTGTTCATCATCGGATTCGCGAATCGGCTCATCGCCGTTCCCATGACGATCAATCTCTGCGTCGCGTACTGGTTCGCCGAGCGCGAAGCCTTGATGTCGTTCTTCTCGGATCCCGGCAAGTTCTACGCGGCCGATCCCTACACGTTCCTGTTCGCGTCCGTGATGATCCTGATCTTCGGACCGGGCCTGTTCTCCATCGACGCCGTTATCCGCCGTGCTCTCGCTGATCGTAAGCGGGGGCGGGTGGATTCCATCGCCGCTTGAATTCCTCGGCTCGCCTCACGATATTTTTCCACCGGCTTGCCTTGAACATTCGAAATGCAGCCACTATCCTTGCTTCCCTCTATTGCACACGGGGATTCTCCCCAAGGAGCGTGCTGCAAATGAAACATCCAGTTTCCCTCGCCTCGCGGCGGAGCTTTGCTCTGCTGACAATCATCTTCCTCGCCGCCACTGTATTCGCGCAAAAGTACACCTCCCCCAGTCAACCAGTCATCGGATCGCAAAACACCGTCACGGCAGATCCGACCGTTCCTCGTCCCTCTACCACGCCGTGCGTTGTTCCTCTTTTTGACAACTACACCTTCGCCGATTTCTCGGCCAAGACTTTCAACTTCGTTCCTCCCGCATGTCCGGGACCGTGGGCGAAGGTCGTGCTTGAAACCGATTTCTCCATCACCGCCGGGCGCCAGTACGATCGCACCGCCAACATCTGGATCGGCGGCGTGAATGTCTACTTCGGCACCACCGCTGAACCCTCGCGGACCGTGAGCCGCATGTGGCACACGGAAAGCGACCTTACCGATTACTCGCCACTCTTCACCGCTCCGCACGATGGTCGCGTTGACCTCGGCAACCTCGTCAACAGCACTTACACCGGTGTCCTTTATGGCAGCGCGCGCTTGCTTTTTTATCCCGTCGCATCAGGATCGACTGCTCCTACGACCGCCGACGCCGTTTACCCGCTTTCCGGCGGCCCCACCGGCGGAACTGTCGGTCTCGGCACTCCGAACAATTATCTTTCCCGGACGTTCACTCTGCCGACCAACATCGAACGCGCTTACCTCGACGTGATCGCGCAAAGCCAATCGGGAGACGAGTTCTGGTATACCTGCGTTCCCAATGATGTCGCCAACGAACTCGAAAGTTGCGGCAACACCGCTTTCCGCGAAACCGAGGTCTACATCGACGGTGTTCCCGCTGGTGTCGCTCCAGTCTATCCGTGGATCTACACGGGCGGCATCGATCCATATCTCTGGCGCCCAATCGTCGGCATTCAAACGCTTAACTTCCCTGCTTACCGTGTCGACCTCACTCCATTTGCCGGACAACTCAGCGACGGCACGCCGCACGCCGTTTCGCTCAACGTCTTTAACGTGAACGGCTACTTCTCGACGACGGCGACGCTGCTCGTCTACCAGGATCACGCTTCGGCGCAGGTCACTGGTGCTGTAACTGCCAACACGATTGGCGCCGCAAATCCGGTACTGGCCGAGAACGTCAACACCGATCCTGCCGGCAACGTCACCGGAACTGTATCCGTGACGTCCCACCGCGACTTCAAACTTGCTGGCTACGTGAATACGTCGCACGGCCAGGTGAACACCCAAATCACGCAACAAATCGCGTTCACCAGCAACCAGAACTTCAACATCACCGCTGACGGCAACAAGTATGTTCAGAACATTCAGCAGGACACCACTATCAGTTCCAACACGGTGACCCGTGCAAAAGGCGGCGCGCAGGTGGTGAATAGCGAACAAGAGTGGCCGCTCAACCTGAGCTACCAGTTCTTCGTCTATCCTGACGGTTCCTATGCTCAGCCCGTCGTTGTTTCTCAAGGTTACGTGCGGCACGACGTAACCACCGCTCCCGGCGGACCGGCGTACGTCTCTGACGTGAACGTCACCAGCAACCACAATGACACACTCACCCCAAGCGGCCCTGTGGATCAGAGCGCGTCGCAACGCTACCAGTTGAAGGACAACCGCGGTGCCTGCTGGGACCGCAGTATTACCGCCTCTGGCGGCGCCCTCGCGACCGTTAATGACGGCTGCAAGAAATAGCTGCGTTCGCTCGAAAGCCCCACTCGCCAAGAGTGGGGCTTCTTCATTCCAACCGCAGCGAGGAACGTTACCGCCTATTTCGGCGCCATCTTCACGATCTCTACCGACGATGCCTTCCACTCGCCTTGTCCATCCTGAGAGGCAGTTACCCGGAGTTCGGCGCCTTCGCGTACGGCATCTTCCGGCTTCGCAGCTTTGTCCTGCTTCTTCACGGCTGGTGCGAAGCTGATTCTCGCGCCATTGATGTCGACGCGCCGGACCGGTCCGCGCGCTCCCTGGATGAAAACCCATTTTTTGTTCGCGTCGAGGTTGGGGCCATTAACGACTTGGCCGGTAAAGCTGCCCTCGGCGGCAAAGGCAGCGGCCACGAGAACGAAGAGGCAGAGTAGCTTTCTCACGGAACAATAAGATGCGGGATGAAGACCTGCAGGCGACTAGTACGTCGATCTTTTCTCATCGCCTGATCGACCCGGTCGCTTGAAGGTGGAACGGTCTTATCGACCGGACGTTTGGCCCTTCTTGGGTGCCGGTTTATCCGGCACCGTGTCGTCCACGATCCTTTTCGGAACCCGGGCACTCGGAGCGGAGGACGAGGTGTACATCTGCGGATTCCGATTCTCATACGAAACCGCTGCCCGCTCGATGTAGGACGATAGCTCTTGCTTGAGCCGATTCATGTCGGCAAGGTCGTTGTTTAA
>Ga0075355_1000162_pt1 | contig 10584 bp, 7 predicted proteins | sample WestPond_Cattail_6_FD_120069 | JGI IMG/M metagenome (GOLD analysis project Ga0075355, IMG submission 120069) | Natural and restored wetland microbial communities from the San Francisco Bay, California, USA, that impact long-term carbon... | ecosystem: Environmental > Terrestrial > Soil > Wetlands...
ATGTGGCCTACACCGACCATGAGATTGGCCGGGTCATCCAGGCGGTCCAGGACCTCGGCCAGCTCGACAACACTCTCATCATCTACATCGAGGGCGACAACGGGAACAGCGCCGAAGGCAGCATGGTGGGCACGCCCAACGAGTACACCTCGCTGGGAGGGCTGCCGAACATCCCGATCGCCGAGCAACTGAAGTTTTATGACGTGTGGGGTTCCTACCTGACCTATCCGCACATGGCAGTGCCGTGGACCTGGGCCTTCGACACGCCGTTCAAGTGGACCAAGCAGGTGGCGTCGTTCTTCGGTGGCACCCGGCAAGGCATGGCCATGTCGTGGCCGGGACACATTCCTGCAGGCGGTGGAATCCGGACCCAGTTCCACCACATGATTGACATCACGCCGACAATCCTCGAGGCCACCGGCATCAAGGCCCCCTCGATGGTGAACGGCGTGGCCCAGCGGCCCATCGAGGGCGTCAGCATGGCCTACAGCTGGCCGGCCGAAAGCGCCCACGTCAAGTCGCACCGCGAGACACAGTACTTCGAGATGTTTGGCAACCGGGCGCTCTACCACGACGGCTGGATTGCCGTGACGGTCCCGCCGGCGCCGCCGTGGCTCATGGGCCAGGCCAAGATGCCCGACGTGGTGAACGGCTACCCTTGGGAGCTGTACCACATCGACGAGGACTACTCGGAGAGCAACAACGTAGCCGCCGCCAACCCGGGCAAGCTCAAGGAACTGCAGGAGATGTTCATGGTGGAGGCGGCCAAGTACAATGTGTTCCCGCTGGACAACTCGATTCTCGAGCGCATCGTTTCGCCGCGGCCCAGCGCCACGGCCGGCCGGAACACCTTCACCTACACCGGCGCTCTGGCGGGAATTCCGCTCAGCGACGCGCCGAGCGTTCTGACACGGTCGTTTACGATCACCGCCGAAGTTGAGGTGCCCAAGGACGGCGGCAACGGCATGGTCGTGACGGCTGGAGGGCGCTTCGGCGGGTGGGGATTCTACGTGCTCAAGGGCAAGCCGGTCTTCACCTACGACTTGGCCGACTTGCAGCGCTTCCGCTGGGCCGGCGCCAAGGCGCTCACGCCGGGCAAGCACACGCTCGTATTCGACTTCACTTACAAGGGCCCCGGCTTCGGCAAGGGCGGCGACGGGGTGCTGTCCGTGGACGGCACAACAGTGTCGACCCAGTCCATTCCCGCCACCATCCCGTTCCTGATGGCGATCGACGAGACCTTCGACGTCGGGTCGGATCTCCGGACCGGAGTCAACGACACGGACTATGCCGTCCCGTTCACCTTCACCGGCACAATCGGCAAGGTGACCGTGAAGCTTGGGGAGCCGCAGCTGTCGGCGGCGCAGGTGCAGGAGCAGAAGTCGCACCTGGCCAGCGTCGGCGACTAGCCGGAACGAGGGCAGGAAGAGACCGGGGACCTCGGGGCAGTTGCCCTGAGGTCCCCGGTTTTTTCGTGACTTTCCCGCGTCCCCGCTTCTCCGCGTTCCCGCCTTAGATGTGGCCCTCGAGGTCGATCTTCCGGATCTTCTCCTCTTGCTCCGCCCGGAACGCCTTCAGCTTCTCGGCCAGCCCCTTGTCGGTGCGGGCCAGCATCGCCACCACGAAGAGCGCGGCGTTATGGGCGCCGGCGTCGCCGATGGCAAAGGTGGCCACCGGGATGCCCGCCGGCATCTGCACCGTGGAAAGGAGCGAGTCCATTCCCTGGAGGTGCTGGCTCGGCATCGGCACGCCGAGCACCGGGATCGTGGTGCCGGCCGCCATGACCCCGGCCAGGTGGGCCGCCCCGCCGGCCGCGGCGATGATGCACGCCAGGCCGCGCTGCTCCGCCGTGGCGGCGTATTCGTGGGCCAGGGCGGGGGAGCGGTGCGCGGAGATGACCCGCGATTCGCACTGAATACCGAAGCCCGTGAGCCGGTTGGCGGCGTGCAACATGACCGGCCAGTCCGAGGCACTGCCCATCACGATGCCCACCAGGGGAGTCGCCATTCTTACACCGTCGCTTTCGTGCGGTCCATGGTGCCGCGCTTGGCCAGCGCCGCCTGCGCGGCAGCGAGCCGGGCGATCGGCACGCGGAAGGGGGAACAGCTGACGTAGTTCATGCCGAGGTCGTCACAGAAGCCGATGGCGGCCGGCTCGCCGCCGTGCTCGCCGCAGATGCCGAGCTTGAGGTCCTGCCGGGTGCGCCGGCCGAGGTCGCAGGCCATGGCAATCAGCTTACCCACGCCGGACTGGTCGAGCACCTGGAACGGATCGTCGGGAATGATGCCGTGCTCGATGTAGTACGGCAGGAAGCTCCCCGCGTCGTCCCGGGAAAGGCCCCAGGTGGTCTGCGTCAGGTCGTTGGTGCCGAAGCTGAAGAACTGCGCCTCGCGCGCGATCTCGTCGGCGGTGAGCGCCGCCCTCGGCAGCTCGATCATCGTGCCGAGCAGGTAGGGCACCGTGAGCTGGCGTTCCCGGAACACCTCTTCGGCCACCTGGCGGATGATGAGCGCCTGTCGGCGGAACTCGACCACCGTGGAGGTGAGCGGGATCATGACCTCGGGCTGGACCCGGCCCTTCCGCGCCGCGACCGTGCAGGCCGCCTCGAAGATGGCCCGGGCCTGCATGGCGGTGATTTCAGGATGAATGATGCCGAGCCGGCAGCCGCGGAGGCCGAGCATCGGGTTTTGCTCCTTCAGGCGATCCACGATCCGGTGCAGCTCCCTGGGGTCCTTCCCCATCTCCTTGGCCAGGCCGGCGAGTTCCTCCGGATCGTGCGGCAGGAATTCGTGCAGCGGCGGGTCGAGGAGCCGGATCGTGACTGGATACCCCTCCATGGCCCGGAAGATCCCCTCGAAGTCTCCCCGCTGCATCGGCAGCAGTTTGGCCAGGGCCTTCTTGCGGCCCTCGTCATCCGACGCCACGATCATCTCGCGCATGGCGGAGAGGCGGTCGCCCTCGAAGAACATGTGCTCGGTGCGGCACAGCCCAATCCCCTCGGCGCCGAAGTCCCGGCCGCGGTGGGCGTCGGCCGGCGTGTCGGCGTTGACCCGAATCCGGAGGGTCCGCACCTTGTCGGCCCATCCCAGGAGCCGGTCGAAGTTGCCGGTCACTTCCGGGCTCACCAGCGCCGCCTGCCCCGCCAGCACCCGGCCGGTGGCGCCGTCCAGCGTGATCCACTCGCCTTCCTTCACCCGCCGGCCGTTCACCGAGAAAGAGCCCGCCTCCTCGTCGACGGTGATTTCCTGCGCGCCCGCCACGCAGGGCTTGCCCATGCCGCGGGCCACCACGGCCGCATGCGAGGTCATGCCGCCGCGGGCCGTGAGGATGGCCTTGGCCTGGACCATTCCGTGGAAGTCCTCCGGGCTCGTCTCCCGCCGCACCAGGATGACCGCGTCGCCCTTGCGCCCCCGCTCCTCGGCGTGGTCGGCCGTGAACACCACCGTGCCCGAGGCGGCGCCCGGCGAGGCGGGCAGCCCCGTGGTGAGCAGGTCAAGATCCGCCTTCGGGTCGATGGTCGGATGGAGCAGCTGGTCGAGGTCCATCGGGGGGATGCGGGCGACCGCCTCCTCCTGCGTGATCAGCCCCTCGTCCACCATTTCGCAGGCGATTCGCACGGACGCGTGTCCCGTCCGCTGGGCGCGGCGGGTCTGCAGGAGGTAGAGCTTGCCGTTCTCGATGGTGAACTCGAGGTCCTGCACGTCGCGAAAGTGCCGCTCCAGCGTGCGCGCGACCCGCTCGAACTCCGCGAACGCCGCCGGCAGGGTCTGCTTCAGCCGCTCGATTGGCTCGGGGTCCCGGGAGCCGCTGACGACGTCCTCGCCCTGGGCGTTGAGCAGGTACTCGCCGTAGAGCACGCGCTCCCCCGTGGAGGGGTCGCGGGTGAAGGCCACGCCGGTCCCCGATCCCTCGCCGAGGTTGCCGAAGACCATCGTGACGATGTTGACCGCGGTGCCCATCGAGTCCGGGATGTCGTGCAGCCGCCGGTAGTCGATGGCCCGTTTGGTGTGCCAGCTCTCGAAGACCGCCTCGATGGCGCCCCAGAGCTGGTCCACCGGCTTGTTCGGGAACTCCTTGCCGGTGGCGGCGGTGATGTGCGCCTTGAAGTCCCGCACCATCCCCTGCATGTCCTTGGCCGGGAGGTCGATGTCCCGGGAGACGCCGGCGGCCTGTTTCCGCTTCTCGAGCATCTCCTCGAACGGCGCCTTCGGGAGGTCGAACACGACGCAGCCGTACATCTGGACGAACCGGCGGTAGGAGTCCCACGCGAACCGGGGGTTCTTGCTCTGCCTGGCGAGCCCCTCGACCGTCTCGTCGTTGAGCCCGAGGTTGAGGATCGTCTCCATCATCCCTGGCATCGACACCGCCGCGCCCGAGCGAACCGACACGAGGAGTGGATCCTCGGCGCCGCCGAAGATCCTGCCGGTGGCCGCCTCGAGCCGCTGCAGCGCGGCCTCGACCTGCTGCTGCAGGCGGGGCGGGAAGTGGCGGGACTCGAGATAGGCGATGCAGATGGAACTGGCGATGGTGAAGCCGGGGGGGACGGGGATGCCGATGTTCGTCATCTCGGCGAGGCCGGCCCCCTTCCCGCCGAGGAGGTCCTTCATGGCGGCCGTGCCGTCCGCGCGGCCCTGGCCGAAGAAGTACACGAGGGGCTGGGTCATGCCACCGGTCATGCTGGGCTCGCGGTCAGGGGGGACGCGTGCTGGATCTCGACGATCTGCGGCGGAACGGCGGTGGGATACTGGCCCGAGAAGCAGGCGTGGCAGAACGGCCCGCCGCCGGCGGCGCCGATCATGCCCTCGAGGCTGAGGTAGCCGAGGGAGTCGACGCCGAGGTACGACTTGATCTCCTCCATCGAGTGCGTGGAGGCGATGAGCTCCTCGCGCGTCGGGGTGTCGATGCCGTAGTGACAGGGCCCCGTGATGGGCGGCGACGCGAGCCGCAGGTGCACTTCCTTCGCGCCGGCGGCGCGGATCATCTGCACCAGGCCGCGACTCGTGGTGCCGCGGACGAGGCTGTCGTCCACCACGACGACGCGCTTGCCCTCGATCACGCCGCGCACCGGGTTGAACTTGATCTTCACCTTGGCGACCCGCAGCGCCTGCGTCGGGTGGATGAAGGTGCGCCCGACGTAGTGGTTCCGGATCAGGCCGTGCTCGAGCTTGATGCCGGACACCTCGCTGTAGCCGAGGGCCATTGCGTTGCTGCTGTCGGGGACGGAGAAGACCACGTCGGCCCCGGGAGCCGGATGCTCGACGGCCAGGCGGCGCCCCGCCTCGCGGCGCACCCGGTCCACCGACTGCCCGAAGATCGTGCTGTCGGGCCGGGCAAAGTAGATCAACTCGAAGACGCATCGGCTGACCGGTCGCGGGCGGAGCGGCTGCAGGTCCTCGACCGCGCCCTCGCTGATGCGGACGAACTCGCCGGGCTGCAGTTCGCGGATGAACGTGGCGCCCACCAGGTCGAGGGCGCAGGTCTCGCTGGCGGCGACGATGCCCTTGCCCAGGCGACCGAGCACCAGCGGACGGAAGCCGCGCGGATCCACGACGGCGTAGAGCGTGCGTCCCACGCCGATGATGAGACTGTACGCGCCCTCCACCCGTTCCAGGGCGGAGCGGATCTGCATCTCGACGTCCGGCGCCTCGGAGCGGGCGATCAGGTGGACCATCACCTCGGTGTCGCTCGAGGAGGCGAAGATCGATCCGCGTTCGACCAGGGACTGCTTGATCGCGGCGGCGTTGGTCAGGTTGCCGTTGTGGGCCACGGTGAGCGCCCCGGCCCGGTAGTTGACGAGGCAGGGCTGCGCGTTGGCGAGGACGGTGCTGCCGGTTGTGGAGTACCGCGTGTGGCCGACCGCCACGTCGCCGGGAAGCTTCTGGAGTTCCACGTCATCGAAGGTCTCGGACACCAGGCCCATGCCGACCTTGATGCGGGAGTTGCCGTCCGCGCCCACCGCGACGATCCCCGCGCTCTCCTGCCCGCGGTGCTGCAGCGCGTACAGGCCGAGGTAGGCGACGCGGGCCGCGTCGGGTACTCCTGAGACTCCGATGATTCCGCACATGGGCTAGGCTCCCGCTCGGTCGCTGACGACTTCCCGCATCCGGCGCGGAATGGCGTCGTCGTACACGGTCCGGAGCCGGTCGACCGGCCACCGATGAACAGTTCCAAGCATGACGACCTCCAACATTCCTCCCGGGGCGCGGACCTCGCCGGCGAGGTATCCGCGAAGTCCGTGCCGCACGAGCAGCGCCCGGAGCCCCGGCAATGCCGGCGGCGCGACGCTCAGCACCACCCGGCCGTGATCTTCACCGTACAGGACCTGTTCCGGCGCCAGCCCGGGGGCGTAGGTGCGAAGGTCGGCGATAGCCCCGAAACCGCGGTCGGCGTAGGGACCGCCGATGGCCGATTCGGCGAGCGCCACCGCGAGCCCGCCCTCGGAGCAGTCGTGGGCCGAGCGCAGCAGTCGCGCTTCGGCGGACGCCACAAGGAAACGCTGCAGGCGCGCCTCATGTTCCAGGTCCACCGGCGGCGCCTGGCCGCCGATGAAGCCGCAGAGCTCGGCCCAGTAGGCCGAGCCGCCGAGCGCACCCGCCGTGGCGCCGACGATCACGATCCGGTCGCCGACGGCCTGGAAGTGACTGGGCACCCGGTCCGCTGCCCGCCGGAGCAGGCCGACCATGCCGACGGTGGGCGTCGGGTCCACCGCGCCGGTCGGGCTCTCGTTGTAGAACGAGACGTTGCCGCCGGTGACGGGCGTGCCGAACGCCAGGCAGGCGTCGGCGATGCCGCGGCAGGCCTCGCGGAACTGGAAGAACACCTCGGGCTTCTCGGGATTGCCGAAGTTGAGGCAGTCGGTGATGCCGAGGGGGACGGCCCCCGTGCAGGCGACGTTGCGCGCCGCCTCGGCGACCGTGGCCTTGCCGCCCTCGTACGGATCGAGGCCGACGAGCCGGTTGTTGCAGTCCACGCTCACCGCCAGCGCGAACGACTCCTCGCCCACGCGGAAGACGCCGGCGTCGCTGCCCGGACCGAGCACCGTCGCGGCCTGCACCGTCGAGTCGTACTGTTCGTACACCCAGCGCTTGCTTGCGATCGACGGCGTGTCGAGCAGCGCCTCGAGGGCGTCGGTGATGCCCACCCGGGCGGGAGCCCTGGGCCGGGCACGGCGCCTGGCCGCGGCGGCGGGCGCCTCGCGGGACTCGGGCGTGTAGATCGGGCAGTCGTCCACCAGGGGCTGGCCGGGAATCTCCGCCACGGTGAGTCCGAGATGCTTGACCCGGAAGAGTCCGTCGTCGGTCACGTGACCGATCTCGGTGGCATCGAGTTCCCACTTCCGGCAAACGGCCTGGATGGCGGGCACCCGGTGCGGCTCCGCCACCACCAGCATCCGCTCCTGCGATTCCGAGAGCAGGATCTCGTAGGGGGTCATGCCCGGCTCGCGGGTCGGGACCAGCCCGGTGTCGATCTCGACACCGACGCCGCCGCGCGCGGCCATCTCGGCGCTCGAGCTGGTGAGTCCCGCGGCGCCCATGTCCTGGATGGCCACGATCAGCTTGGAGGTGATGAGCTCGAGGCTGGCCTCCATCAGGAGCTTTTCGGTGAAGGGGTCGCCCACCTGCACCTGCGGACGCCGGGCCTCGCTCTTCTCGGACAGTTCCTCCGAGGCGAAGCTCGCCCCGTGAATGCCGTCGCGGCCGGTCTTGGCACCCACGTTGAGCAGCACGTTGCCGACGCCGTGCGCCCGCGCCGTGGCCAGGTCGGCCTCCCGGAGAATCCCGACGCACATGGCGTTGACCAGCGGATTGCCCGAATACCCGTCGGCGAAGGCCACCTCGCCGCCGAGGGTGGGCACGCCGATGCAGTTGCCGTAGTCGCCGACTCCCCGCACCACGCCGGCGAAGAGGTAGCGGTTCCGCGGCTCGGTGAGCGGGCCGAAGCGGAGGCTGTTGAGGACCGCCACCGGGCGGGCACCCATGGTGAAGACGTCCCGCAGGATCCCGCCCACGCCGGTGGCGGCTCCCTGGTAGGGCTCCACGGCGGAGGGGTGATTGTGGGACTCGATCTTGAACGCCACTGCCCACCCGTCGGGCAGGCGCAGCACGCCGGCGTTTTCCCCCGGGCCCTGCACGACCTGTGGCCCCGTCGTCGGGAACCGCTTCAGGACGGGCTTGGAGTGCTTGTACGAGCAGTGTTCCGACCAGAGGGCGGAGAAGACGCCGAGTTCGGTGAGGGTCGGCGTGCGCCCCAGCATGGCGACGATGCGCCCGTACTCGAGTTCGTTGAGGTTGTGCTCCCGCACCACCGCCGGCGTGACCGGACGCTCGCCGGGAAACGACGAGGCGCGGGTGCCGCTCGCGGTCACGGTCACTTCGATCCCTGGCGGTGCCGGTGGAGTGTGGCCCAGAAGTCGTGGACGAACTTCCCGACGTGGCTGCCGTCGTCGCGAGCGACCACCTCGTCGACTTCGTTCGCGTCGAGGAAGATCCCGTGGCAGTGCTCGCAGCGCTCCACGGTGACGGAGTGGAACGGCTCGGTGAGCATGTCGTATCCGTCCTTCGGGCAGATCATGGGGTGCAACCGCCGCTCGGCCTCGGCCTCCGCACTGGCCTCCCGCTCGCGGCGCTGCTCCTCCCGAACCGCCTCGATCTGCTCCCGGCCAGACATCCCGACGTCGGGGTGCCGTCCGAGCGCGGCCCAGAAGTCCTGCACCATCCGGCCGATGACGCCCGGGTTCATCTGGGCGACGACGGCATCGACCTGGGCCTTGTCGAGGAAGAGCCCGCCGCAGTGGAGGCAGCGATCCGCCGTGATGCCCTCGAAGGTCTCGGGCACCAGGTCGTGCTCGTCCTTCGGGCACTTCATGAAGTGGCGCTTCCGTTCGGCGGCCTGGGCCGCCTTCCGCGCCTGTTCCCGCTGCTTCCGGAGCAGCTCCGCGTCTTCCTTGGCGAAGAACTCGTCCTCGTTTTTGCTGGGCTTGTTGGTGGGCATGCCGGACTGCTCCGTCAGGACGTTGAGCGGGCGGCTCCGCCAGGGAGCCAGGCCGCGATGGACCGGAAGAACCCGGCGCCCACGTCGCTCCCGGTCAGGGGATCGGCGTAGCGCTCGGGGTGGGGCATGAAACCGACGATGGTGCCGGCGGCGTTCGAGACGCCGGCGATGTCCGCCACCGAGCCGTTGGGGTTTTCCCCCCGGACGTAGCGCAGGACCACCCGGCCCTCCGCCTCGAGCATCCGCAGGGTGTCGGCGTCGGCCACGTAGCAGCCGTCGCCGTGGGCGACGGGGATCCGCATCTCGGTGCCGCGGGCATAGGCGCTGGTGCAGAAGGTGTCGGTGCGCTCCACCCGGACCCAGACGGGGCGTGACACGAAGGTGAGCCGGTCGTTCCGCACCAGCGCCCCCGGGAGCAGCTGCGCCTCGCAGAGAATCTGGAAGCCGTTGCAGATGCCGAGCACCGCGCCGCCGGCAACGGCGTGTCGCTGCACGGCCTGCATGACCGGGCTGAACCGGGCGATGGCGCCGGAGCGGAGGTAGTCGCCGTAGCTGAAGCCGCCCGGGAGGATCACCACGTCCGCCTGCTGCAGGTCGGTGTCCCGGTGCCACACGAAGGTGGCCGCCGCGCCCGCGCGGGCGACGGCGTGGTAGGCGTCCCAGTCGCAGTTGCTGCCGGGGAACCGAACGACCGCCACGCGGAGCATCAGGCCTCCACCGTCAGGCTGAAGTCCTCGGTGACCGGGTTGGCCAGCAGGCGCTCGCACATCTGGCGGGCGGCGGCCTCCGCCGCCTCTCGGCTTGCAGCGTCGACCGCCAGCTCGATGGCCCGGCCGACGCGGACGTCGCCGGTGCCCTTGAAGCCGAGGACGGTCAGGGCGTGCTCGACCGCCTGTCCCTGGGGGTCGAGCAGCCCGGCGCGCGGGACGACACGGACGTGGACGCGGTACTTCATGGGGCGGGGTCCTCGGTGCGGTCGCCGCCCTGGCGGGCGCGAACGTGAAGGGTCTGGGAGTCGGCGACGTCATCGGGGCGGTCGGAGAGCGCGATGAGCGTGCTCCGCGCGATCCCGAAAAGGAGGTAGCCGATGCCGAGCGGGAAGAGGAAGGTGGAGGGCGCCAGGAGCGAGCCGGCCAGAATGCCGATGGTCACCGTGAGGCCGATGAGGCCGCGCGCGCTGCGAAAGCCGATCCGCGGCGTCCGGGGATACTTGATGGCGCTGACCATCGCGCCGGCGAGCGCCAGCATCAGGAAGGTCAGCCCCTCGCGCTGGAGGTCGAGGTACGCCAGCGAGCGCTGGTACCACTGGGTCTGGCTGAAGACGTAGTAGGTGGCGAGCGTCATCCCCGCGGCGGGCGACGGCAGGCCGGTGAACCATCCCGGCTTGTCGGAGCCGGCGGCGGTGATGTTGTAGCGCGCCAGCCGGATCGCCACCGCGGACACGTAGATGAAGCAGATGACCCACGCGAACTTGCCCGCCACGGCGAACTCGAGGAAGTACATCACCATCGCCGGCGCCACGCCGAAGGAGATCACGTCCACCAGGGAGTCGAGCTCGGCGCCGAATCGGGTCCCCGTGCGGGAGAGCCGCGC
>Ga0075355_1000163_pt1 | contig 10555 bp, 8 predicted proteins | sample WestPond_Cattail_6_FD_120069 | JGI IMG/M metagenome (GOLD analysis project Ga0075355, IMG submission 120069) | Natural and restored wetland microbial communities from the San Francisco Bay, California, USA, that impact long-term carbon... | ecosystem: Environmental > Terrestrial > Soil > Wetlands...
CCGCCGCTGCTGACGGATTCGGCCGCGCGCCAGATCGCCGAACTCGAGCGCAACTGCGCGCAGGCCGGCATCGAGCTGCTGGACATGCACCACGACCTGCGCGGCATCGTGCACATCATCGGCCCCGAGCTCGGGCTCACGCAGCCGGGCAAGACCGTGGTCTGCGGCGACAGCCACACCAGCACGCACGGCGCCTTCGGCGCCCTCGCCTTCGGCATCGGCACCACCGAGGTCGGCCACGTGCTCGCGACGCAGTGCCTGCTGCAGCGCCGCCCCAGGACCCTCGCGGTCGAGGTGACCGGCGCGCTGGCGCCTGGCGTCACGGCGAAGGACCTGATCCTGGCCCTGATCGGCCAGATCGGCGTCGGCGGCGGCACCGGGCACGTGATCGAGTACCGCGGCAGCGCGATCCGCGCGCTCGGCATGGAAGAGCGCATGACCGTGTGCAACATGTCGATCGAGGCCGGCGCGCGCGCCGGCATGATCGCGCCGGACGAAACCACCTACGCCTACCTCGAGGGGCGCCCACGCGCGCCGCGTGCGTCGGCCTGGCAGCACGCGCTCGACGCCTGGCGTGCGCTGCCCTCCGATGCCGGCGCCGCCTTCGACCGCGAGGTCACGCTCGCTGGCGACGCCATCGAACCGATGATCACCTACGGCACCCATCCGGGCATGGTGATTCCGATCGGCGCCTCCATTCCAGCGCGCGCCGACGATCCGGTGCACGCCAAGGCGCTGGCCTACATGGGCTTCAGCGCCGGGACACCGGTGCTCGACCAGCCGGTCAACCTGGTGTTCATCGGCAGCTGCACCAACGGGCGCCTTTCGGACCTGCGCGCGGCGGCACGGCTGCTGCGCGGGCGCAAGGTCGCGCGCGGCGTGCAGCTGCTGGTCGTGCCCGGCTCGCAGCAGGTGAAGCGCGCCGCGGAGGCCGAGGGGCTCGATCGCGTGTTCGTCGAGGCCGGCGGGGAATGGCGCGAATCCGGTTGCTCCATGTGCATCGGCATGAACGGCGATACCGCCGCGGCCGGGCAGGTCACGGTGAGCACCAGCAATCGCAATTTCGAGGGCCGCCAGGGACCGGGCGCACGCACGCTGCTCGCCAGCCCGCTGACCGCGGCGGCGAGCGCGCTGCGGGGACGGGTCACCGACCCGCGCAGCGTTTCCGGAGGCTGACGCCATGGAGCCGTTGCGACAGTTCCGCTCGCGCACCGTGGCGCTGCCCGCGCCGAACATCGATACCGACCAGATCATCCCGGCGCGCTTCCTGCGCACCACCGTGCGTGCGGGCCTGGGCGCGAACCTGTTCCACGACTGGCGCCATGCCGCGGACGGCACGCCGCGCGCCGAGTTCGTGCTGAACCAGCCCGCCAGCCGCGGCTGCGCGATCCTGGTGGCGGGCCCGAACTTCGGCTGTGGCTCCTCGCGCGAGCACGCGCCCTGGGCGCTGCTCGACTTCGGCTTCCGCGCCGTCATCAGCACCTCGATCGCCGACATCTTCACCAGCAACGCGCTCAAGAACGGCCTGCTGCCGATCGTCGTGGATCCCGGCAGCGCGAATTGGCTGCTGGCGCATCCCGGCGTCGAGCTGACGGTGGATCTCGAGGCCAGTTGCGTGCTGCTGCCCGATGGAGCCAAGGTCCCCTTCGTCATCGAGCGCTTCGCGCGCTACTGCCTGCTCAACGGCGTCGACGAACTCGGCTACCTCCTCTCGCGCAGCGATGCCATCGCGAGCTACGAGCAGGGGCGGCTCGGGACGCCGAACGCTTGAAGGCGCGCATCGCGGTGATCGCCGGCGACGGCGTCGGCCCCGAGGTCACCGCCGAGGCGGTGCGCGTGCTGCAGGCGATCGCGCAGCGTCACCACCACGAATTCAACCTGGCCGAAGCCCCCTTTGGCGGCGTCGCCATCGACCTCACCGGTGATCCGCTGCCGCCCGCCACGCTGGAACTGTGCCGCGGCGCGGACGCCGTGCTGCTCGGCGCGATCGGCGGCCCGCGCTGGTCCGCGCCGCAGGCCAGCGTGCGCCCGGAACAGGGCCTGCTGCGGCTGCGCCAGGAACTCGGCGTCTACGCCAACCTGCGGCCGGTCAGCGTGCACCCCGCGCTGCGCGCCGCCTCGGCGCTCAAGCCGGAGATCCTCGAGGGCGTCGACCTGGTGTTCGTGCGCGAGCTCACCGGCGGCATCTACTTCGGCGCCAAGTCGCGCAGCGCCGATGCGGCCAGCGACGAGTGCCGCTACAGCGTCGCCGAGATCGAGCGCATCGTGCGCGTGGCCGCGCGCCTGGCGCGGTCACGGCGCGGCGTGCTCACCTCGATCGACAAGGCCAACGTGCTCGAGACCTCGCGCCTGTGGCGTGAGGTCACCGAGCGCGTGGTGCGCGCGGAATTCCCGGGGCTGCGCCTCGAGCACATGCTGGTCGACGCCGCCGCGATGCACCTGATCCGCCGCCCGCGCGACTTCGACGTCGCGGTGACCGAGAACATGTTCGGCGACATCCTGACCGACGAGGCCTCGATGCTGGCCGGCTCGCTGGGACTGCTGCCCTCCGCCTCGCTCGGCGAAGGGCGGCGCGGGCTGTACGAGCCGATCCACGGCTCGGCGCCCGACATCGCGGGCAAGGGCATCGCCAATCCGATTGGCGCCATCCTGAGCGCGGCGCTGTTGCTGCGGCTCTCGCTCGGCCTCGAGCGCGAAGCCGCGGCGGTCGAAGCAGCGGTGTCCGCCACGCTCGCGGCCGGCGCGCGCACCGCCGACATCGCCGCGTCCGGGGAACGCGTCCTCACCACGCGGGAGCTTGGCGAGGCGGTCCTCTCCGCCCTCTCCTGAGCAGCGACGCCGCCCTGGCGCGGGCGTTCAGAGCATCTTGCGGTACTGGATGAAGCCGCTCTTGTCGGCAATGTGGTCATACAGCCGCATGGCCTGGGCGTTGGACTCGTGGGTAAGCCACCAGACCCTCGCAGCGCCCGCTGCCGACGCCCGGGCATACACGTGTTCGATCAACGCCCGGCCCACTCCCTGGCCGCGGCTCGCGGGATCGACGTACAGGTCCTGCAGGTAGACGTAGTCACCCACGGTCCAGCAACTGCGATGCTGGATGTAATGCACCGTGCCGATCAGCCGGCCATCCAGTTCCGCCACTGCGCAATGCATGGGTTCGCCGGGGTCGTGGAAGCGAGCCCAGGTCGCGGCCGTGGTCGCCGCCGCGATCTCCGTCTTGTAAAAAACCTGGTACGCCTTCCACAGCGGCAGCCACTGGGCGAAGTCGGATTCGCGCGCCGTGCGGATGTCCATGCCCGCGCTCCGGATCAATGCGCCCCGGCCGGCTTGTCCAGGGCATCGAGCGTGGCCGGCGAGGCCAGCCGCTCCTTGCGCAGCTTCGCGGATACCTGCTCCGTGGCCTTGAGCACGCGCAGCAGGTTGCCGCCGGCGATTGCGGCGAGGTCCGCGTCGCTCCAGCCACGGCGCGCCAGCTCCTCGAGCAGCGCCGGGAACTTCGAGACGTCCTCGAGTCCGGTGGGAACGTTCGAGATGCCGTCGAAATCCGAGCCAAGGCCGACGTGCTCGACGCCCGCGACCTGGCGGATGTGCTCGGCGTGGTCCGCCACCTGCGCCAGGGTCGCCTTCGGCTCCGGATGCGCCTTGAGCCAGGCGTCCATCGCGGCCTTGGCGCGCTCGGGCTGGCCGATGTAGAGCCCTCCATACGGCGGGCTGGATTCGCGCGCCTGCTCGGCGCCCTGCGCCGCCTCCCAATCGTAGCGCTCCTGCGAGACGTAGCCCGCGTTGAAGTTCACCATGACCACGCCACCGTTGCGCGCCACCAGCCGCAGTATGTCGTCGGGCACGTTGCGCGGATGGTCGTCCAGCGCGCGCGCCGAGGAGTGCGAGTAGATGACCGGCGCCGCGCTGACCTCGAGCGCGGCGCGCATCGTGTCCGGCGAAACGTGGCTCAGGTCCACGAGCATGCCGAGCCGGTTCATCTCGCGCACCACCTCGCGCCCGAACGGCGTGAGCCCATGGTGCACCGGAGCCTCGGTCGCGGCGTCGGCCCACTCGGTATTCAGCACGTGCGTCAGCGTCATGTAGCGCGCGCCGAGCTCGTAGTACTGCCGCAGCACCGCCAGCGATCCGGCCATCTGGTGGCCACCCTCCACGCCGATCAGCGAGGCGATGCGCCCGGCGCGATGGATGCGGACGATGTCATCGGCGGTGTAGGCCATCTCGAGGTCGTGCGGGTAGCGGTCCACGAGCTGGCGCACGATGTCGATCTGCTCGAGCGTGGCCTGCACGGCGGCAGCGCCCTGCACTTCGGCCGGAATGTAGACCGACCAGAACTGGCCGCCCACCTTGCCGGCGCGCAGGCGCGGCAGGTCGGTCATCAGCGCGACGCTGTCCGGCGGCGGCACGAGCTTGCTGGTATCGGTGGTGAGATCGAGCGCGCCCACCACGCCCTTGAAGCGGCCGTGGATCTGCTCGGGCAGGTCGTTGTGGCCGTCGATCAGCGGCGTCGCCGCCAGCACCCGCGCCACGCGCGCGGCCGGATCGGCCGGCGGCGCGGCCGCATGGACCGATGCACAAGCCAATACGCCGGCCAGCGCAGCCACCACGAGCCTTGCCTTCATGTCCTGGTTCCTCGAAATCATGCTGGTTCTCCCCGCCCGGAATCGTAGCCCCATACCCTTTCATCGCAATCGATCGTTCCGCCCACGAAGCGGGCCGCCGGCTGCCGATCGGAGGCGAGCAGCAGCGGCCCGTCGAGATCGACGACGCGGCAGGCCTGGCCGACCAGCCAGCCCGGCGCCATGGCCACCGAGGTGCCGAGCATGTTGCCGATCATGGTGTCGAAGCCGAGCTGTCGTGCGAGCGCCGACATGCGCAGCGCCTCGGTCAGCCCGCCGCACTTGTCGAGCTTGATGTTGATCGTGTCGAAGCGCCCCACCAGGCCCGCGAGGTCCTCGGGCACCTGCGCGCTCTCGTCGGCTGCGACCGGGATCGGCGCGCGCAGCTCGGCGAGCGGCGGTTCGCGCCCGATCGGGAACGGCTGCTCGATCAGCGCCACGCGCGCCTCGACCAGCGCCGGCATCAGCGCGCGCAAATGCTCCAGGCTGCAGCCCTGGTTGGCGTCGACGCCGAGCCACACGTCGGCGCGCACGGCGCGCACCGCCTGCACGCGCGCCGCGTCCTCGGGCTCGCCCGTCAGCTTGAGCTTGATGGCCGTTGCTTCCGGGAATTCACGGGCGCGCGCCGCCATGGCGTCGGGACCGTCGGCGCCGATCGTGCAGGTGGTCACGAGCGCGCGCGGGCGAGAGAGCCCCGCGAGCTGCCACACGGGCATGCGCGCCTCGAAGGATTCGAGCTCCCAGAGCGCGCAGTCGATGGCATTGCGGGCCCCGCCGGCGGGCAGGAGCCGCACGAGCTGCGCACGCGTCACGCCGGCTTCGATGGCCGGGCGCACCGCCTCGATCTGCGCCAGCATCGATTCCGGGGTCTCGCCGTGGTAGTCCACGCCGGCGGCCTCGCCGCGGCCGGAGAGCCCGCCGCGCGACAGCGTCGCCACGATGACCTCGAGCTCGACGGTGGTGTGGCTGGTGATGCGGAACGGCACGCGCAACGGCCAGCGCTCGTGCGCCAGGCGCAGCTGCAGCGCAGGCGCCGCGGCGCTCACGTCGCGTGCGGATGCAGCTTGAGGAGCCGGTCGACGATCGCCGCGACGCCGTCGCGTACCGGATCGCAGCACGGCAAGCCGTGCGTCGCGGAGATGTCCGCCAGGTAGCGCCGCGCGCGCTCGGCGGGCGCGGCCGAGGTATTGACGGCGATGCCGACCACGCGCGCGTGCGGATTGGTGAGGTGCGCCGCGGCTTCGTTGGCGGCGATCGCCGCGGCCAGCGTCGGGACCGGGAAGGCCTCGTAGCCGTCGATGTGCGCGAGGTCGATGCGGTGGCACAACACCAGCGCGTCGGGCTGCGAACCGTGGATCAGGCCGAGGGTGACGCCCGCGTAGGCGGGATGATGGAGCGAACCCTGCCCTTCGATGCAGTCCCAGTGGCCGGGCCGGTTGGGCGGCGAGAGCAGCTCGGCCGCGCCGGCCACGAAATCCGACACCACGGCATCGACGCTGACGCCGCCGCCGCTGATCAGGATCCCGGTCTGGCCGCTGGCGCGAAAGGTGGCCTCGACGCCGCGCCGCTTGAGCTCGGCTTCGATCGCGAGGCTCGTGAACATCTTGCCCACCGCGCAATCGGTGCCGACCGTGAGCAGGCGCTTGCCGGTACGGCGCACGCCGGTCGCGATCGCGAGTTGGTCGGGCTGCGGCTGGCGCACGTCGTACAGGCGGCGGCCGAGCCGGCGCGCGGCCTCGGCGAGCGCCGGCACCGCGGCCAGGCGCTCGTGCAGGCCCGCGGCGAGGTCGAGCCCCGCCTCGAGCGCAATCACCAGCGTCGGTATCCAGCCCGGGGCGATGCGGCCGCCGAATTCGGCCGCGCCGATGACCAGCACGCGCGCGCCGGCCGCGGCCGCCTCGGCGGGCGAGAGCGTCGGCAGGCCGAGGTCGGCGCTGCAGCCCGGCAGCACGACCTGCGCGATGCAGCGCTCGGGCCGCCAGTGGGCGATGCCAGTCGCGGTCTTGACCGCGAGCTGGTCGCCCGCGCCGAGGAACAGCGCATAGGGCGCCGGTAGTTCGAGGGTGCTCATCGGGTCGCCTCGCGCGCGAGGCTGGCGACCGCTTCGCGCGGCAGTTCCTCCAGGCCCCCGCCGCCCGCGGCGAGGTGCGCCAGGATCTGGCGGCGCATGCGCGGATCCCAGAAGCGGCTGATGTGGCCGGCGATGCCGGCGACCGCGTCGGCGCGCTGCGGCTCCGCGGCGAAGAAATGGCCGATGTCGTTGGCCATCTGCACCAGGCGCTCCACGCTCATTCCGCGCCCGATCCGGCCAACGCCGGCGCGGCGCCGGCGTGCGCGGCCGCCTGCAGCAGCTCCTGCTGGCGCTGGTCGAATTCACGGTAGCGGCGCTGCCACTCGGAGGGTTGCGTCACGCGCGTCACCTGCACCGCCGTCACCTTGTATTCGGGGCAGTTGGTGGCCCAGTCGGAATTCTCGGTGGTGATGACGTTCACGCCGAGCTCGGGGAAGTGGAAGGTCGTGTAGACCACGCCTGGCTGCACGCGCGGCGTGATCTCGGCCCGCAGCACGGTCTCGCCGGCGCGGCTCTGCACCCCGACCCAGTCGTCCTGGCGGATGCCGCGCTCCTCGGCGTCGTGCGGATGGATCTCGAGCCGGTCCTCGGCGTGCCACTGCACGTTCGGCGTGCGGCGCGTCTGCGCGCCGACGTTGTACTGCGACAGGATGCGTCCGGTGGTCAGGATCAGCGGATAGCGCGCGTTGACCTTCTCGTCGGTCGGCACGTATTCGGTCACCAGGAAGCGGCCCTTGCCGCGCACGAAGCTGCCGACGTGCATGAACGGCGTGCCGGTCGGCGCCGCGTCGTTGCAGGGCCACTGGATGCTGCCGAGCTCCTCGAGCCGGGCGAAGCTGACGCCCGTGAAGGTGGGCGTGAGCGCGGCGATTTCGTCCATGATCTCGCTCGGATGGCTGTAGTCCATCTTCATGCCGAGCGCGCGCGCCAGCAGCTGCGTGACTTCCCAGTCGGCGTAGCCCGACTTCGGCCGCATCACGCGCCGCACCGGCGAGATGCGCCGCTCGGCGTTGGTGAAGGTGCCGTCCTTCTCGAGGAACGAGCAACCCGGCAGGAACACGTGCGCGAACTTGGCGGACTCGTTCAGGAACAGGTCCTGGACGATGATGCACTCCATCGCGCTGAGCGCGGCGGTCACGTGCTGCGTGTTCGGGTCCGACTGGGCGATGTCCTCGCCCTGGATGTAGAGCGCCTTGAACTCGCCGTCGAGCGCCGCCTCGAACATGTTCGGGATGCGCAGGCCCGGCTCATCCAGCAGCTTGACGCCCCAGCTCTGCTCGAACTGCCGGCGCACCGCCTCGTCGGCGACGTGCCGGTAGCCCGGGAACTCGTGCGGGAACGAGCCCATGTCGCACGAGCCCTGCACGTTGTTCTGGCCGCGCAGCGGGTTGACGCCGACGCCGGAGCGGCCGACGTTGCCGGTGGCCATCGCCAGGTTGGCGATGCCCATGACCATGGTCGAACCCTGGCTGTGCTCGGTCACGCCGAGCCCGTAGTAGATCGCGCCGTTCCCGCCCGTGGCGTAAAGCCGCGCCGCCGCGCGCAAGGTGGCGGCAGGCACGCCGGTGACCGCTTCCATGGCCTCGGGCGAGTTGCGCGGCTCGGCGACGAAGGCGCGCCACTTGTCGAAGGACTCGACCTCGCAGCGCTCGCGCACGAAGTCTTCCTTGACGAGGCCCTCGGTGACGATCACGTGCGCCAGGCTATTGACCAGCGCGACGTTGGTGCCGGGGCGCAGCTGCAGGTGGTGCGCGGCCTCGATGTGCGGGGTGCGCACCAGGTCGATGCGCCGCGGATCCGCGACGATGAGCCTTGCGCCCTGGCGCAGGCGCCGCTTCATCTGCGAGGCGAACACCGGGTGCGCGTCGGTCGGGTTGGCGCCGATGACCATGATCACGTCGGCGTCCATGACCGAATCGAAGGTCTGCGTGCCGGCCGACTCGCCCAGCGTCTGCTTGAGGCCGTAGCCGGTCGGCGAGTGGCACACGCGCGCGCAGGTGTCGACGTTGTTGTTGCCGAAGCCGGCGCGCACCAGCTTCTGCACCAGGTAGGTTTCCTCGTTGCTGCAGCGGCTCGAGGTGATGCCGCCGATGCTGTCGCGCCCGTACTTGCCCTGGATGCGGCGCAGCTCGCCGGCCGCGTGCGCGATCGCCTCTTCCCAGCTCACTTCGCGCCACGGCTCGCTGATGGTGGCGCGGATCATCGGCTTGACGATGCGGTCGGGATGCGTGGCATAGCCGATCGCGAAGCGTCCCTTGACGCAGCTGTGGCCGTGGTTCGCGTGCCCGTCCTTGTTGGGCACCATGCGGATCAGTTCCTCGCCGCGCATCTCGGCGCGGAACGAGCAGCCGACGCCGCAGTAGGCGCAGGTCGTGACCACGCTGCGCTCGGCCTGGCCCTTCTCGATCAGCGACTTCTCCGACAGCGTCGCGGTCGGGCAGGCCTGCACGCAGGCGCCGCAGGAGACGCATTCGGAATCCATGAACGACTGGCCCTGGCTCGCGGCCACGCTCGAGTCGAAGCCGCGCCCGGCGATGGTCAGCGCCAGGGTGCCCTGCTGCTCGTCGCAGGCGCGCACGCAGCGCGAGCAGACGATGCACTTGCTGGCATCGAAGGTGAAGTACGGGTTCGATTCATCCTTGGGCGCGTCGAGGTGGTTGGCGCCCTCGTAGCCGTAGCGCACCTCGCGCAGGCCGACCGCGCCGGCCATGTCCTGCAGCTCGCAATGGCCGTTGGCCGGGCAGGTCAGGCAATCGAGCGGGTGGTCGGAGATATAGAGTTCCATGACGCCGCGGCGCAGCTGCGCGAGCTGCGGGTTCTGCGTGGTGACGCGCATGCCCTGCGCCACCGGCGTCGTGCACGAGGCCGGATAGCCCTTCATGCCCTCGATCTGCACCAGGCACATGCGGCACGAGCCGAAGGCCTCGAGCTGGTCGGTGGCGCACAGCTTCGGGATGCCGCGGTCGGCCAGCGCGGCGGCGCGCATGACCGAGGTGCCGGCGGGCACGGTGACCTCGCAGCCGTCCACCTGCAGCGTGACCTGCTGCTGCGCATGGCGCTCGGGTGTGCCCAGGTCCTGTTCGGCGATGGATTGCATGGGTTTAGCTTCCGGCTGCCGCGGCAGCCCTCGGTTGGGCGAAGTCTTCGGGGAAATGATCGAGCGCCGAGATCACCGGCAGCGGCGTCAGGCCGCCCAGTGCGCACAGCGATCCGTAGGTGAGCGTGTTGCACAGGTCGCGCAGCAGCGCTTCCTGCTGCGCCGGCCGCTCGCCGGCACGCAGCCGGTCGATGACCTCGACGCCGCGCGTCGAGCCGATGCGGCACGGCGTGCACTTGCCGCAGGACTCTATGGCGCAGAATTCCATGGCGTAGCGCGCCTGCGCCGCGAGGTCGACGGTGTCGTCGAACACGACGATGCCGCCGTGGCCGAGCATGCCGCCGCCCTGCGCGAAGGCCTCGTAGTCGAGCGGCGTGTCGAAGCGCGAGGCCGGCCAGTAGGCGCCGAGCGGCCCGCCCACCTGCACGGCGCGGATCGGCCGGCCGCTGCGCGTGCCGCCGCCGAAATCCTCGAGCAGCTGCCGCAGCGTGACGCCGAAGGCCTTCTCGACCAGCCCGCCGCGCTTGATGTTGCCCGCCAGCTGGATCGGCAGCGTGCCGCGCGAACGGCCCATGCCGAAGTCCCGGTACCACTGCGCGCCGCGCGCCAGGATGGCCGGCACGCTGGCGAAGCTGACGACGTTGTTGATGACGGTCGGGCGCCCGAACAGGCCCGCGATGGCTGGCAGCGGCGGCTTGAAGCGCACCTGTCCGCGCCGGCCTTCGAGCGATTCGAGCAGCGAGGTCTCCTCGCCGCAGATGTAGGCAC
>Ga0075355_1000164_pt1 | contig 10555 bp, 8 predicted proteins | sample WestPond_Cattail_6_FD_120069 | JGI IMG/M metagenome (GOLD analysis project Ga0075355, IMG submission 120069) | Natural and restored wetland microbial communities from the San Francisco Bay, California, USA, that impact long-term carbon... | ecosystem: Environmental > Terrestrial > Soil > Wetlands...
CGAGCGGGCCGGGAGTGAAGGTATCGATGCGCTCGGCCCAGCCGTGCTCGGCGAACTGGATTTCGTCATCCGGCGCGAGGACCGCAACGATACCGTCCGCGGTAGCGATGGCCATGCCCGTGCCGATGACCGGCCAGTATCCAGTGAGCATGAGAACGCTGCTGGGCAGCGTGCAGAGGACGGCGTCCAGATTGGCTGACTTGAGTGCGTCCTGGATGCGCGCGATGCGTTCGCGACCGTCAGGCTGGCGGTTTCCGGCGTGCAAGCTCATTTTCGTCGCAGCAGATAGTACACGCCCGCCGCAACAATCGCACCTGTGATGATGCCGGCACGAAGCATCGATCGCTTCTGCGCACGGATGCGTGGCGCGATGAATTCGTTTTCAGGATAGGCCGTCGGACCTCCGCTCTTCGCGTGCTTCTTCGCGAACTGAATCACTTCCGCCAAATGCAATGCCCCCCGTTGTGTCTGCTGAACGACTTGCTCTTTGCAGCTGAATCCGTCGGCGACGATGATCGTCGAGATATCGGCTTTGCGCACCGCCGGAAGAAGGACGCGCTCGCCAACCGCAATCGAGACGTCGTACTTGTCCTTCTCGTAGCCAAACGAACCGGCCATGCCACAGCAGCCGGAATCGAGTTCCTGGTGGTCGAGCCCCATGGCGGAGAGGAGTTTTTTCTCCGGATCCATGCGCATGATCGCCTTGTGATGACAGTGGCCGTGCACGAGGGCTTTGCGTTTGAGTTTCGGCGGCTGGTATCCTTCGCGATCGAGAAACTCGCTTAACAGCAGCGTTTGCGAGACCATCTTGTTTGCCAGCGGATCGTCAGGCATGAGTTCATTGAGTTCGTCGCGAAACACGGAGGCGCAACTCGGCTCAAGAACTACGACGGGCGTGCAGGCTTCGATGTCATCGCGCAGTGTATGCAGCACTTTTTGCAGGTAGGACTTCGCGAGATCGAGGAAGCCGTAGTCGTAGAGTGGACGCCCGCAGCAGAGATGCTGCATCGGGACCTGGACGTCGCAACCGGCATCGGCGAGAACTTCGGCGGCGGCTTGGGCGGTCTCAGGGAAGAAGTAGTTGTTGAAAGTATCGGCCCAGAGAATCACGCGTTTGCCGTTGCGGTTCTTCGGCCGATTCTTCCGAAACCAGGATTTGAAGGTGTATGGCGCGAAGGCGGGGATCTGGCGTTTCTGCGGCATGCCGGCGGCGAACTTTGCGACGGCACTCAAGCCGGGCAGTTGAGTGAACAGGTTCGCAAATCCCGGCGCAAGGGACGCCAGCCGGGCCGTCTGGTCGATAAGGCCGAATGCGTAAGCGTATCTGGGACGCAGCCGTCCATCCCAGTAGTGGGATAGGAACTCCGCCTTGTAGGTCGCGACGTCGACGTTGACCGGGCAGTCGCCCTTGCAACCCTTGCAGGCCAGACAAAGGTCGAGTGCATCCTTTACCGCTTCGTCGCGCCAGCCGTGACCATCGGGACCGTTCTTCAACATCTCCCACAGCAGGTGGGCCCGGCCCCGGGTGGAGTGCTTCTCTTCGCGCGTCACCATGAAGCTCGGGCACATGGTGTCGTTGCCGGGCTCACCCGCGAGACGACGGCAGTTCCCTACCCCGACACATCGCAACGTACCATGCGACATATCACCGTGATCGTTGGGGAATTGGAAATGCGTCTCCGGCTTCCATGGTTTGTAACTCGGCCCCAGCCGCAGGTTTTGGTCGGGATGATAGGGATCGACCAACTTTCCTGGATTCATCTTCCAGTCCGGATCCCAGATCGTCTTGAACTCGCGGAACGCTTCGATCAACTCGGGTCCGAACATTTTGTTGAGGAACATCGCCTTCGACTGGCCGTCGCCGTGTTCGCCGGAGAGCGAGCCGTTGTACTTCGAGGTGATCATCGTGGTCACCTCGTCAAGGAAGCGCATGTACTTCTCGATCCCCGGTTTGGTGAACAGATCGAAGCTCACACGGCAATGAATGCAGCCCATTCCGAAGTGGCCATACAGTGCTGATTTGTAGTCGTACTTGTTGTAGAGATCGCGCAAGTCGCGCAGGTATTCTCCGACGCGCTCCGGCGCGACCGCCGAGTCTTCCCAACCTTCCCATGTCACCGGCTCTCCGGGAACGAATGCCGTTGCGCCCAGTCCGGATTCACGAACGCGCCAGATCTTCACCTGGTCGGCTTTGTCGGTGAACAGCTTCATTGACGGCGCGTTCGACTTGGACTTTAACTTGTCCATTAGCCGATGTGCCTGGTCCGCTGCTTCCTCGCGGGTGTCGCAGCCGTATTCGATCATCAGCCAGCCCTTGCCCTCGGGCAGCAGTGACAAGTAGGCCGAATGCGGGCCACCTTTTGTCTTGATGTTGCTGTAAAGGACATCATCAATGCCTTCGAGCGCAATCGGCTTCGACTCGAGGACTTCCATGAGGTGATCGGCGGCTTCGTACACGCTCGGGTAGCCGAGCATCAGCAACACGCGTTCGGGATGGCTGTAGACCAGTGCGACCTTCGCTTTTAGGATCGTGACGAGCGTTCCTTCGCTGCCGACAAGCGCGCGTCCTACGTTGAAGCGTCCATCCTCTCCCGGAATGAGTTGGTCGAGGTTGTAGCCGGACACGCGCCGCGGAATGTGCGGATAGTTGTTGTTGATGAGCGGCGTGTAGCGATCGCGCAGCGACTTCAAGCTGGCGTAAATGTAGCCTTCACGGCCGCCTTTCGCTATCTTTTCCGAAAGTTGCTCGTTAGTGATCCAGCCGACATTCATGCGCGTGCCGTCGTAAAGCTGCACTTCCATTTCTTCGAGGTTGTCGACCGCCTTGCCCCCAAACTGAGCGTGCGCGCCACACGAGTTGTTGCCCAGCATGCCGCCCACGCAGCAATGCGTGTGCGTGGAAGGATCGGGACCGTACGTCAGCTTGTGTTCACAGACGGCATCGGCGAGTTGGTCGCGAATCACGCCCGGCTCGCACCACGCCCATTTCTGGTCGGGATGAATTTCGAGAATCCGGTTCACGTACTTCGTCCAGTCCATCACGACTGCGTAGTTGCACGTTTGTCCCGCGAGACTAGTGCCGCCGGTGCGCGAGAGGATCGGCGCTCCGTATTTTCTCGCGACTTCGATCGTGGCCACTGCGTCCTCGACCGAGCGCGGAATCACCACGCCGATCGGCGTCTGCTGATAATTCGATCCGTCGAGCGAGTACATGCCTTTCGAGCCGGCATCGAAGCGCACCTCGCCTTCAACGCTTTTGCGCAGGTCTGCCTCGAGCGCATTGACATCCACGTTCGGATGACGCCAGTTCTTCGGCCGCGATTCGATAACGTCGTTCAGGATCGGAAGCTTGGAAGCAGACATGTTCTCCTCTATTCGTTATGCGGCATAGCGCTGGGCATCGGCGCGCTTGAGTTCGATACCGGCGCCGGGCCGCGACAGGTCCGGACGAATCCCACCATCTACCGGTTGCGGTACTCCGTCGAACAGCATGTTTTCGATACGAACGTGGTCATGGAAATACTCGAGATGGCGCATGGGCAGAGCCGCGCAACCAATATGAACGTGTAAGGTTGGCGCGCAATGTGCCGAGAGCGGAAGATGATGAGCGAAGGCAAGAGCGGATGCTTGTAAGAGTCCCGTGAAGCCAGCGCAGCGGGTCGCGTCCGCTTGCAGGACGTCAACCGAGCCGGCGTCGAGCATGCGGCGGAAGTAGGTTTCGTCGTAACCGTATTCGCCTGCGGCGATGTTCATGCCCACGGGTGCGCGGTCGCGGATGAGGCGCAAGCCTTCGAGATCGTCGGAAGAGACGGGCTCTTCGAACCAGCGCACGTCGTATTCTGAAAATGTTTCCGCCTGCTGTAGCGCCTGCTTGCGGCTATAAGCACCGTTGGCATCGACGAACAACTCAATATCAGGCCCGATCGCTTCTCGCGCCACGCGCACGCGTTCGATGTCAGCCTCGGCATCGCGGCCGATCTTCATTTTCACGCGCGTGAGTCCCTGCTCTGCCCAGCCGGAGAGTTGCTTCGCGAGTTGCTGGTTGGTGTACGAAGTGAATCCACCGCTGCCGTAGATCGCAACCTGATCCCGCACTTGCCCAAACACCTTCACAAGCGGCACGCCAAGCAACTTGGCCTTCAAGTCCCAGAGTGCCGTATCCACGGCTGAAATCGCCATCGAAGCAACTCCTGGCCTGCCGAGATTGCGAATGCTGCGGACCATCTTGTCCCACGCGGCAGTGACATCGAGCGCATCAACGCCCTCGACCACTGCTGCAAGTTTGTCCTGGATGAGCACGGCCGTTGACCCATCGGCGTAGGTGTAGCCGAGCCCGATTTTGTCGCCCCCGCGGGCGTGCACCAGCACCATGGTTGTCGAATTCCAGTCGTAGGTGCCGTCGGACTCCGGCAGGTCCGTGGGAACGGTGAAGACGGAAACTTCGATTTTCGTGATGGGGACGCGCTCGCGGCTCACTATCAAGTGGGATGCCGAGCGGCTGCGGTTGGGTGGGCCGAAATATCGTGTTACGACTAAACGAAAAGGCGCAGCCGTAGCTGCGCCCGTTGAGGAAAGATGAACTCTAGTGCCCGGGTACTCCCGACGTGCCGCGCGACAAGTAGTCCACCAGGCTGAGTCCGAAGAGGATCAGCAGCCAGAACAACCCTGCGCCGAACACTACCCCGCTCAACTTATAGCTTTCATACTTAAGGTGCATGAAGAAGAGCAGGACGAGCGCGGCCTTCATCGAGGCGATGATGAGCGCCACGATGGTGTTCAGGGCATGTCCCATCGGAACGGTGGACAGAAACACAGTCAGGATCATCAGCGCCATGAGCGCGATCCAAACCAAAAAACAAGCGCGAATTGGGAAAATATGTTCCGACATGCTTAGTCCTTATCCGGCAGTATGCTTGTTCGAAATCAGGTACAGCAGCGGGAAAAGGTAGATCCACACCAGATCCACGAAGTGCCAGTACAGTCCGCTTATGTGCACTGGATTGTGGTACTCCGCCGTGTATTTACCCTGCCAGGCCCAGAATGCGACCACCGCCAGAATACCGATGCCAATGGTTACGTGCAGCGCATGCAGGCCGGTCATCACGAAGTACAGGTAGAAGAACAGCTGCAACTGGTGAGGCGCCGGGCGCGTGGTGCCGTCCGGGTTATGGACGGTGTTGTAGGTCCACAGCGGACCGGGGATCGTACCTTCCTCCCAGTGGTTGTGGTACTCGTATGCCTTCACGCACAGGAAGCCGCAGCCCATCAACACCGTCAGGAACAGCAGCAGCGCCGTCATTTTGTTCTGACCGCGCTGGATAAAGTACACCGACGCCGCCACCGTGAACGAACTGCAGAGCAGGATGACCGTGTTGATTGTTCCGGGCCAGAACTCCATGTGCTGGCTGCCCATATCCCAGACATCCGGATAGGCGATGCGGAAGATCAGGTAGGCCGTGAACAGGCCGCCGAAGAACATGATTTCGGTGACCAGGAAGATCCACATGCCGAGAGTGGAGGACTCCCGCTGCTGCTCCATGTTGGCGAAATGATGTTGCAGCGAGTGCTGCGCTACTGCGTCGGTACTAGCGGCCAACGGGGACCTCCTGCGGCACGTCGTCGTACTGGTAGGCTTCCCAGGTCACGACGGGCGTTTCTTCAAAGTTGAAAGTCGGCGGCGGAGAAGATGTCATCCATTCGAGACCGACAGCATTCCACGGGTTGTTGCCCGCGAGTTCTCCGTAACGCAAAGACCAGAGCAGGTAAACGAGCGGCAGCAGGTAGCCGACTGCCAGGATCGAGGCCCCCGCCGTGGAGAGCACATTCAGCACCTGGAACTCGCCGGAGTACGCGTGATAGCGACGTGGCATGCCAACGTAGCCGAGAATGAACTGCGGCAGGAACGTCAGGTTGAAGCCGATGAACACCAGTCCCGCGGCGATCTTGCCCCACGCTTCCGGATACATGCGGCCAGTAATCTTGGGCCACCAGAAGTGGATTCCGGAAAGGTACGCCATAACTGCGCCACCGACCATGATGAAGTGGAAGTGCGCGATCACGAAATACGTATCCGTCACGTGGACGTCGATGCCAAGCGCGGCGAGAAACAATCCCGTCAATCCGCCCATCGTGAACAGTCCGATGAAGCCGAACGCGTACAACATCGGCGTGGCGTACGAGATCTGGCCCTTGTACATGGTGGCGGTCCAGTTGAAGACCTTGATGGCCGAGGGCACCGCGACAAAGTAGCTCAGGAGCGAGAACACCAGCGCAGCGTAAGCCGAAATGCCGGCGACGAACAGGTGGTGCGCCCAGACCAGGAAGCCGAGCACCGCAATGGCGATCGAAGCTAACGCCACGAACTGGTATCCGAAGATGCGCTTACGCGAGAAGCAGGTGATAACTTCGGACATGACCGCCATCGAAGGCAGAATCATGATGTAGACGGCGGGGTGCGAGTAAAACCAGAACAGGTGCTGGAAGAGCACCGGATCGCCGCCGACCTTCGGGTCGAAGATGCCAACATGCCAGATGCGCTCGATCGCTACCAACAGGACTGTAATGGCGATGACCGGAGTGCCGAGCACCTGAATGACGGACGTCGCGTAATGGCTCCACACGAAGAGCGGCATGCGGTTCCAAGTCATACCCGGAGCGCGCATGCGGTGCGTGGTCACGATGAAGTTCAACCCCGTAAGGATGGAGGAGAACCCGTTAATGAAGATTGCGATTCCGGCGAGCACGACGTTGGTGTTCGAGTAAGTGGTGCTGAACGGCGCATAGAAGGTCCAGCCGGTGTCCACGCCGCCGGTGATGATCACGTAGATCATCAGGACCGCGGAAACCATGTAGATGTACCAGCTCAGCAGGTTAATGCGCGGGAACGCCAGGTCTTTTGCCCCCAGCATCATGGGGATAAGAAAGTTGCCCAGGGTTGCTGGAATCGAGGGAACGAGGAAGAAGAACACCATCACGATGCCGTGCATCGAGAACATCTTGTTGTAGGTGTCCGACGTCATCAGGTCGCCCGCCGGCGTGAGCAGTTCCAGGCGGATCATCGTGGCGAAGAAGCCGCCGACGAAGAACATGAACGTGATCGAGATCAGGTAAAGCAGGGCGATCCGCTTATGGTCCGTGGTGAGCAGCCAGGACTTCCAGCCGTAGTTCGCGTTGAGATAATTCTGCCGTTCGATCGGTTGTGCCACTGTGGCCATGATTACTGCACCTTTTCATTGCCAGTATTACTGGCCGCGGGGACCTGTCCGGGACCGGCCGCCGCTTGCTGCGCACTCTGTTGCGGTTGAGATAAAGACTTAACGTAAGCGATCAGAGCCATGAGTTGATCTTCGCTGACTAGCCCACTGAACGTGGGCATGATCGGCTTGAAGCCGGACACCACTTTCGAACCCGGGTTGATAATCGAATCGCGGATGTAGTTGTCGTCGGCCACGACGGTGGAGCCCGTATCGAGCATCACCTGCTTGCCGTAAACGCCGGCCAGATTCGGGCCACGTCCCTGCGTGTCGGAGCGATGGCAACTGGAACAACCGAGTTCCGAGAACAGCTTCTGGCCATCCATGGCCATGCCGCCCTCGCTGGCGCCGCTGGAAAGCCAGGCGGCGTACTCATTCGGCTCCATCACAACGATGCTGCCGATCATTCCGGAATGGTTGGTTCCACAGTATTCGGCACAGAACAGGTGATAGGTGCCGGTCTTGATCGCATGAAACCAGATCGTGGTGTAGCGCCCGGGAAGCACGTCCTGCTTGATGCGGAAAGCGGGAACGTAGAAGCTGTGGATCACGTCCTGGGAGATCATCGTCAACCGGACGTCGCGCCCCACCGGCACGTGCAACTGGTTGATCTCGCGCACGCCCTCGGGATGCTGCAGCTTCCACATCCACTGCTTGCCCACCACGAAGATGTCCATTGCGTTCTTTGGAGGCTGCGCTTCATTCAAGTAAACGCTGGCGCCCCAGACGAACATCAGCATGAAAATACCAAACGGGATCAGGGTCCAGGTTGCTTCCAGGGCGAGCGACCCTTCGATCTGCGTCGCTACCCCGCCCGGCTTCTGGCGGTACTTGATGGCGAACACCGCCACCAGCACGAAGACGAGAAGCGCAAAGAAGCCCGTGGTGACGAGCAAAAAGACGTAGAGCGCGTCAACGTTGTTGGCGAAACTCGAGGCCCGCTCAGGCCACAAAGGAACGTTCTGCCACATTTAGGCGTTCCCTCCCTGGGGTCCCGAACGGTCTTTACGCGGTTCCAGCCGGAACATCATGATGAGAAATCCTCCCAGGATGAGCACCGTTAAGCCCCCCGCAACCTGCAATACACGTGACACGACTGCGCCATACTTACCGGTGCGCGGATCGTAGTGGTAGCAATACAGCAGGACCTGGTCAACGACGTTGCCCACTTTGCCCTGCGATGCCTGCACGATGCCGAAGCGAAGATCTTTGGGCGAGTACTCCACACCGTAGAAGTACTGCGCGATCTTGCCATCGGGTTTCACCACCATGATGGCCGCCGCGTGCGCGAACTGCTTGGTCTGCTCGTCCCAGGCGTACTTGAATCCGACGGCGTCCGTGAGTTGCTGGATGGATTCCTGCGAGCCTGTCAGGAAGTGCCAGCCGTCCGCTCCGCCGGGACGGGCGTAGCGGTCCACGTACGTCCGCTTTTTGCCGCGGGCGAGTTCGGGACCCTCCGTAGGATCAAAGCTCACCGTCACCGCGTCATACTCTTTTCCAATGTCGAACCTCAGCGCGGAAAATACGCTGGCTTCTCCGTTGAGCACCTCGCCGCAGAGCATGGGACATTCGTAATACACCATGCTCAGCACCACGGGCCGCTTTCCGAAGTAGTCGCCCAGCTTTACTTCACGGCCCATCTCATCGCGGAACTTCAAGTCGAGCGGCAGTTGCGCGTTGAGCTTCTGCTCGATCCCGACATTCTTCAGGATGCTCGGCGGCGGCTGCGTTGTTCCGCGCGGCCCACCATTCATGGCCTGTGCCGCGGCCATTGAGTTCAAGCCCGCGGTCATCACCAGCGCCAACAACATCCGGCGCAGGATAAAAGTGCATTTCACTGCTATTCCCTTTCTGCTGCCCGAAGGCAGTTAAAACCTACTGTCTTGCCACTGGACGCGTGCCGCCGGCAATACCTGGAACGGTATCCGCACCCGAACCGAACTGAGCGGCCGTGGGCTGCGGCTGTGCCGGACGAACCGGCAATCCTTTTTGCACGACAAGCTTCATCGCTTCGTCGATCGGAATTCGCGCCGTGCCGGATTTCTGGTCCAAGATCGCGTAGCTGTTCAGGATCTGATCTTCCTGGGCGTTCAATCGGTTCATGTCGGCCACGTCGTCAGGCTGCAGCACCGGACGCGGGAAACGAGTCGTCGGATCCGGGTACTTGGACGGCATGTCTTCAGCGACTTGTGCTCCCGTCGATGCGGGCGCTTCTGCGATGTGTCCGATATGCCATTGGTAGTAGCCCCAGACGATCAACGCGAGAATTGCCGTCGAGACCACCAGCACGATCAGGAAGACGATGATGGCCCGGCCGCCGAGGTCGCGGGGCTCATACGTCACGCCGTGGTGGCTGACTTGTTCGAAATGCAGTTCGCCGCCTTCGTCGTGATGATGCTTACTCATGGGCCTCTCCGTAAATGTCGATCAGCCGCGGATCGTACAGCGCGATCACCGGACGCTTGACGTAGTTGTTAATGAAGAGTGCCACCCACAATCCGACCATCGCAACCGGGATCACCGCATACATCCAGACGCTCGCGGGGACATGCTCCGGATGCCAGGACGGAGCTGCGATCCAGAACAGATCCACCAGGCGCATGAAGATCATCCACGCCGCGACAAGCGCGATTTGGCGCGGATTCTTCTTAAGCTTTTGCGACAGCAGGATGCAGAACGGCACCACGAAATGGAACACCACCAGGAACAACGCGACTGGTCCCCAGCCATTGCGGATGCGGTTCAGGTACCAGCCGATTTCTTCCGGCAGGTTTCCCGACCAGATGATGAGCCACTGCGAGAAGCTCAGGTACGCCCAGAGCATTACGAAGGCGAGCAGCAGTTTTCCGTTGTCCCAGAAAACCACTTCGTCCATCAGGGCATTCATCGGCTCGTACTGAACCACGATGCGGCCCACGATAATCGCCAAGCCCATGCCAAGCAGGCCCTGTCCGATCACGATGATCAAGCCGAAGATCGTGGATGACCAACCCGGCGTCAGCGACATCAGCCAGTCGACCGCCGCGAAGAACATAGTCCAGAAATAGAGAACCATGCCAGCAGAGCTGACGATGTTGAACTTCCGGCCCAGCCACGTGTCGTAAGGGCGGTCCTGAATCGCCGACCAGCGGTTCAGCAATGTGATCAGCAATCCCCAAATCGCAAAGTAGGCGATTGCGCGAACGAGGAAGAACTTAAAATTCAGATAATGTTCGATCAGCGATTTCAAATGTCCGCTGACATCCGCCGCGGGCACTGCCCAAGGATAGATCGACTTGTAGAAGATCAGGATCGGCAGGAAG
>Ga0075355_1000165_pt1 | contig 10504 bp, 10 predicted proteins | sample WestPond_Cattail_6_FD_120069 | JGI IMG/M metagenome (GOLD analysis project Ga0075355, IMG submission 120069) | Natural and restored wetland microbial communities from the San Francisco Bay, California, USA, that impact long-term carbon... | ecosystem: Environmental > Terrestrial > Soil >...
CCGCCGTCAGCGTCGTCTTGCCGTGGTCAACGTGACCAATCGTCCCAACGTTCACGTGCGGCTTGTTGCGTTCGAATTTCTCTTTGGACATGGCGCAATCCTCGATTACTTCTTGATGATGCTCTCGGCGATCTGCGCCGGAACTTCCACGTACTTGGCGAATTCCATGGTGAAGGTCGCGCGTCCCTGGCTCATCGAGCGCACGGTGGTCGCGTAACCGAACATCTCCGACAGCGGCACGTCGGCCGTGATGACCTTGCCCGAGAGCGAGTCGTCCATGCCGGTGATCTGGCCGCGGCGCCGGTTGAGGTCGCCGATGACGTCGCCCGAGTAGTCCTCGGGAGTCACGACCTCGACCTTCATGATCGGCTCGAGCAGCACCGGCTTGGCGCGGCGGAAGCCTTCCTTGAAGCCCATGCTGCCGGCGATCTTGAACGCCATCTCGTTCGAGTCGACGTCGTGGTACGAGCCGTCGAACAGCGTGACCTTGACGTCGACGACCGGATAGCCGGCGATGACGCCGGTCTCGACCGCTTCCTTGATGCCCTTGTCGACCGCCGGGATGTATTCGCGCGGCACGGTGCCGCCGACGATCCCGTTGACGAACTCGTAGCCCTTGCCCTGCTCGTGCGGCTCGAGCTTGAGCCACACGTGGCCGTACTGGCCGCGGCCGCCCGACTGGCGCACGAACTTGCCCTCGGTCTCGACCGTGCCGCGGATGGTTTCACGGTACGCGACCTGCGGCTTGCCGACGTTGGCCTCGACCTTGAACTCGCGCTTCATGCGGTCGACGATGATCTCGAGGTGCAGCTCGCCCATCCCCGAAATGATGGTCTGGCCCGACTCCTCGTCGGTATGCACGCGGAACGACGGGTCTTCCTTCGCCAGGCGCTGCAGCGCCATGCCCATCTTCTCCTGGTCGGCCTTGGTCTTGGGCTCGACCGCGACCGAGATGACGGGTTCGGGGAACACCATCTTCTCGAGCGTGATGACCTTTTCCTCGTCGCACAGGGTGTCGCCGGTGTACACGTCCTTGAGGCCCACGGCCGCGGCGATGTCGCCGGCGCGCACTTCCTTGATCTCGGTGCGCTCGCTGGCGTGCATCTGCAGCAGGCGGCCGATGCGCTCGGTCTTGTCCTTGGTCGGCACGTACACCGAGTCGCCCGAATTGAGCGTGCCGGAATAGACGCGGAAGAAGGTCAGGTTGCCGACGAACGGGTCGTTCAGGATCTTGAACGCCAGCGCCGAGAACGGCTCCTCGTCGAGCGCGCGGCGGGTGGCCGGCTCGCCGTCGGTGGTGCCCTTGACGTCCGGCATCTCGACCGGCGAGGGCATGTACTCGATGACCGCATCCAGCAGCGCCTGCACGCCCTTGTTCTTGAAGGCGGTGCCGCACATGCACAGCACGATCTCGTTGCGGAACGCGCGCTCGCGCAGTCCCTTGCGGATCTCGTCGTCGGTCAGTGCGCCGCCCTCGAGGTACTTGTTGAGCAGCTCCTCGTTGGCCTCGGCCGCGGCCTCGATCATCTTCTGGCGGCATGCCTCGGCTTCGGCCTGCAGCGCCGCGGGGATCTCGCGGTACTCGAACTTCATGCCCTGGGTTTCCATGTCCCAGTAGATCGCCTTCATCTTGACGAGGTCGATGACGCCCTCGAAGGTTTCCTCGGCCCCGATCGGCAGCTGGATCGGCACCGGGTTGGCGCGCAGGCGCGTGCGGATCATGTCGACGCAGCGCATGAAATTGGCGCCGGCGCGGTCCATCTTGTTGACGAAGGCGATGCGCGGCACGCCGTAGCGGTTCATCTGCCGCCATACCGTCTCGGACTGCGGCTGCACGCCCGCCACCGAGTCGAACAGCGCCACCGCGGAATCGAGCACGCGCAGCGAACGCTCGACCTCGATGGTGAAATCGACGTGCCCGGGCGTGTCGATGATGTTGATGCGGTGCTCGGGGAAGTTCTTGTCCATCCCCTGCCAGAAGCAGGTGGTCGCCGCGGAGGTAATCGTGATGCCGCGCTCCTGCTCCTGCTCCATGTAGTCCATGACAGCGGCGCCGTCATGCACCTCGCCGATCTTGTGCGAGACGCCGGTGTAGAAGAGGATGCGCTCGGTCGTCGTCGTCTTGCCGGCGTCGATGTGCGCCGAGATGCCGATGTTCCGATAACGCTCGATGGGCGTCACGCGTGCCACGATGGATTCCTTCGTTTACCAGCGATAGTGGGCGAAGGCCTTGTTGGCCTCGGCCATGCGGTGGGTGTCTTCGCGCTTGCGCACCGCGTTGCCGCGATTCTCGGCGGCGTCGAGCAGTTCGTGCGCCAGGCGGTGCGCCATCGACTTCTCGCTGCGCGCGCGCGCCGCTTCGATGACCCAGCGCATCGCCAACGCCTGGCGGCGGCTGGCGCGCACTTCGATCGGCACCTGGTAGGTGGCGCCGCCGACGCGGCGGCTCTTGACCTCGACCATCGGCTTGACGTTCTCGAGCGCCGTCGACAGCACTTCGAGCGCCTCGTTGCCGCCACGGCCGGTCTTCTCGGTGATGCGATCGAGCGCGCCGTAAACGATGCGCTCGGCGGCGGACTTCTTGCCACTCGTCATGACGACGTTCATGAACTTGGCGAGCATGTCGCTCTTGAATTTGGGATCCGGCAGGATCGTGCGGCTGGGGGCTGCGGCGCGGCGTGACATGGAGCGTTACCTCGGTTACTTCTTCGGGCGCTTGGCGCCGTACTTGGAGCGGCTCTGGCGGCGGTTGCCGACGCCAGCGCAATCGAGCGTGCCGCGCACCGTGTGGTAGCGCACGCCGGGCAGGTCCTTGACGCGGCCACCGCGGATCAGCACCACCGAGTGCTCCTGCAGGTTGTGGCCTTCGCCACCGATGTAGCTGGTGACTTCGTAGCCGTTGGTCAGGCGTACGCGGCACACCTTGCGCAGCGCCGAGTTCGGCTTCTTCGGGGTGGTCGTGTAGACGCGCGTACACACGCCGCGCTTCTGCGGCGAGGCGCCGAGCGCCGGAACCTTGGTCTTCTCCGCCCGCACGCGGCGCGGCTGGCGAATCAATTGACCCGTTGTAGCCATGAAAACTCCAGCAAATTCACGTATTTAGAGCAGAAAAAGACGCGTCGGGCCGCTTTGACCAGCGGCCCGACGCTTCGATTCGTTGTTTTGGGGCTCGGGCGTTCAAGGCCGGGCCGACAAAGGCCGGCGATTCTAGGTACCGGCTGGCCTCAAGTCAACGGTTTGCTGCAGTGCAAACAACACGCTGTACCGGGTCAGTGTTGGGTCCTGGTTGCGAGGTCGGCGAGCAGGGCATTCCAGAAGGCCAGGTAGTTGTAGAAGGAGTCGACCGGGATGCCTTCATTCGAGCCGTGCATGTGGTTGTCGGAGTCCTTGAGGAAGCCGGTCGACACGCCATAGCTCGGGATGCCGATGGTGCGGGTATAGGCCGCATCGGACATGCCGGATTCCTGCATCGGGATCACCGGCACCCCCGGATAGCGCACGTGCAGCGCCCGGGTCACGGCGGCGAGCACGTCCGCGCGGAGCGGCGAAGCGTTGGTCTTCTCGGGCGTGCCGATGGTCTTGACCTCGGCGCCGGATCCGGCCGCCTGCTGCAGGGCGGCGCGCACCTCGTCGGGCGCGACGCCCGGGAAGGTGCGGCAATTGATCGTGGCCGTGGCGAACTCGGGCAGCGCGTTCTCGGCGTGCCCGCCGCGCAGCAGCGTCGGGATGCAGGTGGTGCGCGTCATGCCGACATACTTGGAATTGCCGGCCAGCGCGTCGGCCGCGGCGGCGTCGTGCGGATCGTGGCCGAACCTGCGCATCGCGGCGCCGAGCGGACCCGGCGTCAGCTCGCCGATGCCGCGGAAGTAGGCCAGCGTGGTGTCGTTCCACATCAGCGGGAAGCGGAAGGCCGCAAGCCCGCGCAGCGCGCCGGCCAGGTCGTAGATCGCGTTGTCGGCCCGCGGCTCGGAACTGTGGCCGCCGATGTTGCGCACCGTGACTTCGTAGGAGGCGTAGCCCTTCTCGGCCGTGCCCAGGCTGAAGAACAGCGGCTTGCCGGTCTTTTCATCGAGCGTGCCGTTGCCGGCGTCCGAATTGAGCGCGAAGTCCGCCTCGATCAGGTCGCGATGGCGGCTGGCGAGGTCGGCCGTGGTGGCCTGCGTATCTTCCTCGTCGCCGGTCACCATCATGACCAGGTCGCGCGTCGGCACCACGCCGGCCGCCTTCATGCGCAGCAGCGTCGCCATCTGCGCGACCAGGCCGATCTTGACGTCGACGGTGCCGCGGCCGAAGTAGAAACCGTCGCGCTCGGTGAGCGTGAACGGATCGGTGCGCCACTCGGCGTGGTTGGCCGTGACGACATCCGCGTGCGACATCAGCAGGATCGGCCGCCCGCCGCTGCCGTCACCGCGATAGCGCACCACCATCGACGCGGTAGCGCCGAGCGGCAGGATGTGGATGTCGGCTTCAGGGAAGCCGGCGGCGCGGAATTCGCCCGCCAGGTACGCGAGCAGCGCCGGCACCTTGTCTTCCCCGACCGAGGTGCGGAAGGAGATCACCTTCGCGAACAGTTCGTAGGCCTTGAGTTCCTCGGCGCTGCGCTGCGCGGCTGGCGGCGCAGGCGCGGCCGCCAGCGCCAGCGTGGACCCCAGCAGCGCGGCCAGCGCCGGCCAACGCCGCGCGCCGCGCGGACTCACGGGTACTTGTGCTCGACGACCCCGCGCACGGGATGGGTGTCGTAGACGAGCACGATCGACTGGATGTGGCCCGTGGACGGATCGAAGTTGAACACGTCGGCGCAATCGAAGGCCACGCGCGATCCATCCTTCAGCCGCCAGTCGTAGAGGTAATAGGCGACCGCGCGCAGGTGGCCCTCCGCGCTCACCAGCACGTCGTGCACGGTGAGGCGCGTGCCGTGCGAGGCCGCGGCGACCTTGTTGACGAATTCCCGCACCGGGAGCTTGCCGAGGAACGGCGATTGCACCCAGCCGTCCGGTATGAACAGGGCCGCCGCCTTGTGGGCATCCCCGGCTTCGAGCGCCTGGAGATACTTGCGTACCAACTGTTGCATGGGACCCCTCCGGTTTTCAGGACACTGTACGGCCTGCGGGGAACTGCGGCAACCCGTCGCCCGGCCGGTCCCAGGGCACCGCATCCTGCATCCAGATGTGGTCGGCCGGCGCGGCGCGCTGCGGCTGTTCGAGGGAGCCGATCGTCAGGTCGATCTCCGCCGGGCGCTGCGTGCAGCGATAGCTGAGCGGCGTGCCGCAGTGCCCGCAGAAGCCGCGGTGCACGCCGGGCGAGGACTCGTACTCGCGAAGCGCCGCGCCGCGCCAGCGGATGTCATCGCGCCGGACGGTCAGCCAGCCGACGGCGTGCGCGCCCGCCGCCCGCCGGCAGGACTCGCAGTGGCACAGGGTCGGCGCATACAGCAGCGGGCCGCATTCGTAGTGCACGGCGCCGCACAGGCAGCGTCCCAGGTAGGGCGACTCCATCGGTCCTCCTCTCAGTCACGCGGCAGCAGCCAGGCGGCATGCTGCGCGTAATCCACGGTGATCAGGAAGTGCCGCAGCACCTCGACCCCGACATTCAGGTCGGAGGCACTCGCCTGGCTGTCGACGGCGGCTTCGAGGCCTGCGAAGCGGCGGCCGGCGAGCTCGAATGGCGGGAGCGTGACGAGCCGCCGATCGGCCTCGCCACCGAGGCCCCCGCCCTTCTCGGTGCGCACCGGGCCCGCTGCATCGAGCAGGTGCAAGCGCCGCGCGCAGCTCTCGCTGACCAGCACGTGCGAACCGTTGCCCAGGTCGAAGGTCGCGCGCAGGCTCGCGCCGCCCAGCCGCACCGGCAGCGTCTCGACGCCATGCTCGGTCACGAGTTCCAGGCGCGCGCCGCGCGGCGCGGCCGTGCGCGGCACGACCTCGATCGTGCGCGCCTCGATGTCGATCGCAATCCGCGCGGCGTCGAAGATCTCGCGACCGAGGATCACGTCGAGCCGCTGCTTGAGGAGCCGCCGCCCGACATCGCCGAGATCGGCGACCGCGACGGTCTGCCCCGGCAGCGACAATCCCAGTGCCTCGAGTGTCACGCCCTTGACGAGGCTGGCCTCGAACGACGCCTGGCCCGAGCCCTGCCCGCTAACGGCTGCGCCGCTCGCCAGGCCGAGGCGCCGCGCGAAATCCTGGTCGAGGATCGTGCTCTCGGCGGCCGAATCGAGCAGCGCCGTCACGGCGTGCCCGTTGACGCGGGCCGCAATCATCAGGCGCGAACCGGCGGCGAGCTGCAGCGTGGTCGCGGACGCCGCGGTCGCGAGCAGCCAGGCGCCGCACAGCAGCGCGGCGCCGGCCGCCGTCGCGATGCGGGCTATGGCTGCCATGGGTTGACCCTTATCATAGCAACCGCGGGCAGGGGTCACGGCAGCCATCTTCGCAAGGAAAGGTCCATGGATCGACGTGCAGCATTGATGACAAGACTCGCGCTGGGCTGGATGGTTGCAGCCGGCGTCGCCAGCGCGGCCGCCACGACCTCCGCGCCGCCAGCACCTCCCGCTGCGCCAACGCTCGATGCCGCCGCCGCCGCGCGCTTCGCCAACCTCGCGCTCAAGTGCCTGCACACCGAGTACCCGAACCACATCAGCCACACGCTCGATGGCGATCGCGACGCGCGCGCGCCGCGCGACCTGACGCCGGCCTTCTACGGCTGCCTCGACTGGCATTCGGACGTGCACGGCCACTGGCTGCTGGTGCGGCTGCTGCGCCAGTTTCCCGACGCGCCCTTCGCCGCCGCCGCGCGCGCCGAGATCGCGCGCAGCATGACCGCGGGCAACATCGGCGGCGAACTCGCCTACCTGCGCGCGCCCAACCGCGCTTCCTTCGAGCGCCCGTATGGGCTCGCGTGGTTGCTGCAGCTCGCGGGCGAACTGCGTTCGTGGCCCGACCCGCAGGGGCAACAGTGGTATGCGACGCTGCAGCCGCTGGAAGCCGAGGCCGCGGCGCGGCTGTCGAGCTGGCTGCCGAAGCTCCACTATCCGATCCGCGTCGGCGAACACGACCAGACCGCCTTCGCATTCGGGCTGACGTGGGACTGGGCCGGCGTCGCCGGCGACAAGTCCATGCGCCAGCTGCTCGAGGACGCCGCGCGGCGCTTCTACCTCGCCGACCGCAATTGCCCGCTCGCCTACGAGCCCTCGGGCGAGGACTTCCTCTCGCCCTGCCTCGCCGAGGCTGATTTCATGCGTCGCGTGCTGGATCCGCAGGCCTTCGCACGCTGGCTCGGCGGATTCCTGCCGACCATTCCGCGCGATGGCGGCATGGCCTGGCTGGCGCCCGGCGTCGTCACCGATCGCGCCGATCCCAAGCTCGCGCACATCGACGGGCTCAACCTCAGCCGCGCCTGGATGCTCGAGGGCATCGCGCACGGGCTGCCGCGCGGCGACCGGCGCATCCCGGCGCTGCTCGCCACGGCCAGGCACCATCGCGAACTGGCGCTACCCGCCGTGACCGGCGAGCACTACGAGGGCGGTCACTGGCTCGGCACTTTTGCCGTGTACCTGACCAGCGGCGCGGGACTGCGCTGACCGCGCTCGAGTTCGAGCAGCAGCCGCTTGCGCCACAGCCCGCCGCCGTAGCCGCCGAGGTCGCCGTTGCTGTTGAGCACGCGGTGGCAGGGAACCAGGATGCAGATGCGGTTCATGCCGTTGGCGGTGCCCACCGCGCGCACGGTCCGCGGGTGGCCGACTTCGCGCGCCACGTCCTGGTAGGAGCGCGTCGCGCCGTAGGGGATCCGCAGCAGCGCGTTCCAGACCTTTTCCTGGAACGGCGTGCCCGGATGCGCGAGTGGCAATTCGAACTCGCGCCGGCGGCCGGCGAAATATTCGTCGAGCTGCCGTCGCAGCGCGCCCACGAGCGCCGACTTCCCCGGCACCAGCGTGGCCCGGAACCGGCGCCGCAGTGTCTTGAGCTGGTTCTCGAGCATGCGCCGGTCGCTGAATTCGAGCAGGCAGATCGCCTGCCCGGTCGTGCCCACCAGCAGCGGACCGACCGGGCTCTCGATCCAGCCCAGCGTGACGACCGTGCCCTCGCTGGCGCGGCCCGGCGCAGCGCCGAACACGCGTGCGAAGGCCGCGCGAAAGCCGCTCTCGGATTCGAAGCCGCTGCTGTGCGCGACCGCGGAGACGCGGCTGCCGCCCTTGATCCGTTGGAAGGCCTCGCCCAGCCGGCGCGCGCGGCAGTAGGACTGGAAGGTCATGCCGAAGTGCTGCTGGAAGTAACGCCGGGCCCTGGCCGGGTCGACCCCCAGGCGCCGCAGCACCGCTGCGCCCAGGCGTTGGGAGGGCTCGGCGTCGATCCGCTGCAGCAACTTCGCCACCCATGCCGGCGGCTTGCCGTCGGTATCGAGCGGGCGGCAGCGCTTGCAGGGCCGGTAACCCGAGTACAGCGCCTCGCGCCGGGTCGCAAAGAATTCCACGTTTTCGGGCTTGGGCTTGCGCGCCCGGCACGAGGGCCGGCAGAAGACGCCGGTGGTGCGCACGGCGGCATAGAAGATGCCGTCATAGGACGCATCGCTGCGCGCGAGCGCGCGCTGCATCTCGGTATCGCTGGGGGTGGCCATCAGGTCAAATTAGCACTGGCGGCACGAATCACACACCGAAAAAACGACAAGCAATCCCGCGGCCAGGCGCGGCCGGACTGGATTTCGCTGCGGCGACTTGCCCACAATACCGGCTGATGAAACATAGGTTCCCATTGTGGCGGGTATGCCTGCTCATGCTGGGCCTCGTGGGCCTGGCGGCGACGGCGTCCCCGACGACCGCGGCTGCGGACACCCTGCAGGGCGTCGTGGCGGCAGGCCGGCTCGCCGACCTGCGCTGGCCCGAGTGGCCCGACTATCGCGCCGACGTGCAGTCCTTCTACGAAGCCGGCGACTGGGCGCCGGCCTGGAGCCGGGACGGGCATCCCACTGCGCGCGCGCTGGAACTGATCGCGGTGCTGAAGCAGGCCCGGTCCAAGGGGCTCGAACCCGAAGACTACGACGCCGCGCGCTGGGACGAGCGCGTGCGGCGCTTCGGCGAGCCGGGCGCGGCCGCGCGCTTCGAGGTCGCGCTGACCGTCTGCTTGATGCGCTACGTCTCCGACTTGCACCAGGGTCGCGTCAACCCCGCGCATTTCGCCTTCAAGCTCACGGTGCGCAACTCAAGCTTCGACCTGCCGCAGTTCCTGCGCCAGGACCTGCGCACGAGCACGGACCTGGCGGCCGACCTCGAGCTCATCGAGCCGCCCTACGCACGTTACCGGCTCACGCGCGCCGCGCTCGCCGGTTACCTGGAGCTCGAGCGTGCGGGTGATGGCAGTCCGCTGCCGATTCCGTCGAAGACCGTGGACCCTGGCGACCGCTATGCCGGCGTGCCGCAACTGACGCAACGCCTGCGCCTGCTCGGCGACCTGCCGGCGGACGCGGTGCTGCCCGCGAGCGGCGACGGTGCGGGCGAGGATCTCTACCAGGAACCCCTCGTGGCCGCCGTGCGGCATTTCCAGGGTCGCCACGGCCTGGCGCCCGACGGCCGCCTCGGCGCGCAGACCGCCAGGGCGATCAACGTGCCGCTCCATCAGCGCGTCGAGCAGCTCGAGCTGACGATGGAGCGCTGGCGCTGGCTACCGCACGAATTCCCGCAGCCGCCGGTGGTCGTCAACATCCCGGAATTCCGGCTGCGCGCCTTCGATGAGCGACTGCAGCTCGCGCTCAGCATGAACGTCATCGTCGGCAAGGCGCTGCGACACGAGACCCCGGTGTTCGCCAAGGACATGCGCTATGTCGTGTTCCGCCCGTACTGGAACGTGCCGCCGAGCATCCAGCGCAGCGAGATCGTGCCCGCGATCGCGCGCGACCGCAGCTACGTGGCGCGCAAGGGCTACGAGGTCACGACGCAAGCGGGCGAAATCGTCACCGACGGCACGATCAGCGACGAGGTGCTGGCGCAGCTGCGCAGCGGCAAGCTCGCGGTGCGGCAGAAGCCGGGACCCAACAATTCACTCGGCCTGGTCAAGCTGATCTTCCCGAACGAGTTCAACGTCTACCTGCACAGCACGCCCTTGCAGCAACTGTTCGCGCGCACGCGCCGCGATTTCAGCCACGGCTGCATCCGCGTCGAGAAGCCCGAGGAACTGGCGGCCTGGGCGCTGCGCCACAACGAGGGCTGGGACCTCGAGCGCGTGCGCGCGACGATGCAGGGCAGCAAGGACAATGTGCAGGTCAACCTCGCCACGCCGATCCCGGTGCTGATCCTCTACGGCACCGCGGTGCCCGACGAGGATGGCTCGGTGCATTTCTACGAGGACATCTACGGCCACGACGCCGGGCTCAGGAAGGCTCTGGCGAAGGGCTATCCGTACAAGCGTTGAATCGGCCCCGGGCCGATGCCCAAGGCGAGACCGGGCGGGCCGCGCGCCGCGGCCCGCCCGTTCGGCGGCGGCCTAGCCCGCCGCGGTCTCTTCCTCGCTGACCGGGCTCG
>Ga0075355_1000166_pt1 | contig 10483 bp, 9 predicted proteins | sample WestPond_Cattail_6_FD_120069 | JGI IMG/M metagenome (GOLD analysis project Ga0075355, IMG submission 120069) | Natural and restored wetland microbial communities from the San Francisco Bay, California, USA, that impact long-term carbon... | ecosystem: Environmental > Terrestrial > Soil > Wetlands...
AGCTTGTCTAGCCTGATCTGCGCCGAGTGCAGGGAGCGGTCGAATGCCTCCTGATCGGCGTCATCCAGAGCCTTGATATTGATTCCGTCCACTGCGGCAGCAAGTATCTGCTCGCGCTCGGCTTTGCCGTCGGGATACGCAGCAACCAGAAGCTGCGCCGACAAAAGCTCCAGGCGAAGCACCGCCGGGTCAGGACGGTTCACCGGCGGAGTGAAGAGCACTTGCGCGTGCTCAAGCTTGGCTTGCAGCGGACCACCACAGCATCCCACTCCGGCCGAGGGGAGCACCCGCAGCGCGATGACGATCTTGTCGCCGGGCTGGGCGTTGTTGGTGATCGTGATTGGCACCTGGCCGTCTTCGTCGGTGCGGGCGATCATGTTGCCGTTGGCGAAGGTGGTAATCATCAGGCCTTCGTTGCCGCCCACGTGGATGTCGAGCTTCAGCGTTGAGCCGCGAACCTCATAGCCGCGAAGCTCTTTGGGAATCTCGATCTCGCGATAAAGCCACACCGGCGGTGTGAAGTCGCCCCCCAGGTTGAGGTTTGACGCATTCATGGTCATCGCCGTGTTGGGCGGAACTTCACCATGCGCCATGTCTCCCGGAACCTCGGTCCATGCGCTCAGCGGGACCGCCGTGATCTCGTTCAGGCGATCGAGCACCGCGGCGTAGGGATTGGGAGGGGCGGGCTGAGACTGGGCGAATAGAAAACTGCTTGCAAGAAGAACGGAGGCAAGGAAGAAACGTTTATATGTGTTCATGACGATTGTAAGTGCTGTCACTCTGAGCGAAGCGAAGAACCTGCTTTTGGCTCGCGGCTCGAAGCCGCTTGCCGCAATCACCAAATCGGAGCCGCTTATTTCACAGCCGCATGGCGTGGCCGCACAACAAACAGCAGGTCCTTCGCTTCGCTCAGGATGACAGATCAAAATACAACAAGTTCAACGAAGAGTGTCGCCCTCGATCAGTACTCAATCCCCAGCTTATGCTGCATCTCCTCCAGCGTGATGCCCTTAGTTTCAGGATATGTAAACAGCACGATGAAGAAGAAAACCGCCATCGCGACCGAGAAGAAGATAAACGGCATCGAGCGCGAATGAGCGGCCATCACCGGAAACACGCCGGAGATGATGGCATTCATGATCCAGTGTGCCGAGCTGCCCAGGCTTTGTCCCTTGGAGCGCACGCGATTGGGAAACACCTCGCTGATATATACCCAGATCACCGCGCCGATCGAGATCGCGAAACATGCTATGTAAGCCACCAGGAAGATAATCAGCAGGTTCTGGTGCTGCTCGCTGTAAAACACCATGCCGACGCCGCCCAGGCAGATGGTCATGCCAACGCTGCCGATGAGCAACAGCGTCTTGCGGCCCAGCTTGTCGATCAGGCTCATCGCGACCAGCGTGAACACAAGGTTGGTCGCGCCCAGTGCGACCGATTGCAGCAAGCCCGAACTCTTGCTGAACCCGGCTTTCTCGAAAATGTAATTCGAGTAGTACAGGATGGCGTTGATGCCTGCGAGCTGGCTGAAGCCGGCGACCGTCGCCGCCAGGAACATGGGCTTCAGGTACTTGCGCTGAAACAGCGGCTCGGAGTGCGACATGCCTTCGACGTGGATTGAGTCGACGATCTCCTTCAACTCCGCGTCGGGATCGTCGGCGCCCAGCAGTGCAATAACCTCGCGCCCTTCGGGGATGCGATGCTTCAGCACCAGCCAGCGCGCACTGCGCGGAATGGTGAATAGCATGACAAAGAAGAGCACCGCCGGCGCAGCGGCGATCCCGAGCTGCCAGCGCCATTCGTTCAGCCCCAAGCCGAACAGCGACACCACGTAGTTCGACAGATAGGCAACCAGGATGCCGATGACGATGTTGATCTGGAAGGTTCCCACCAGCAAGCCTCGCCAGCGGGCGGGCGCGATCTCGGCGATGTACACCGGACCGAGCACGGACGAGCCGCCAATCGCCAGGCCTCCGATGAAGCGGAAGGCCAGCAAAGCCGGCCAGCTCCAGGCGAAGGCGCAGCCGAAGGCGGAGATGACATAGCAGGCGGCGAGAATGCGTAACGCCTCGCGTCCGCCCATCTTGTCGCCCAGTTCGCCGGAGAAGATGGCCCCAATCACCGTGCCCACCAGCGCGATCGATACCGTGATCCCGAGCTGACGGTCGTTGAGACCGAAGACCTGGATGAGCTGTTGCTCGGTTCCGGCAATGACAGCGGTATCGAAACCGAATAACAGTCCGCCAAGGGCGCCCACGATGGTGCCCCGGAGAACGTAAGAATTTATGCGGCCACCGGCCATGTCATCTCCACCAAGCGATTAGAGTTATTCGCTCCAGACGGCGAGTTCGTTGCCGTTGGGATCGGCGAAGTGGAAGCGGCGTCCACCAGGGAACTCGAAGATTTCGCGCGCGATTCGCCCGCCGGCACCCTTCACCTTGCTGTAGGTTTCCTCCAGGTTCTTGGTATACAGAACCACCAGGGCGCCCGTGGTTTTGCTGCCACTGGCGACGTTTGCCTCGGTGGTAAATCCGCCGGCAATTTGGCCATCGTGGAAGCTGATGTACTCCGGCCCCCAGTCCTTAAAGTCCCAGCCAAAGACGTCATGATAAAAGCGCTTGGTTGCTTCCATATTGGTTGCGGGAAACTCGACGTAATCCATGGTGTGATGCTGGTGCTGGCTCATTAGCCACCTCGTCAGAACGGTATGAAACAGATGTTCGTTGCGAAGGGTAACACAGGGGAGTAGCAACGACGTAGCGGGACGTGAAGAAGTGCGGACTCTGTTCGTCTGTCATCACCAGCGAAGGAAGGACATGGTCTGTTTTACCGGATGAAGAATAATGGATTGGTGAGTACCGGCACCAGCCGAGGTTTGTGGCTGGAGACGAAAACTGCAGGTCCCTCGGCAAGGCTTCGCTCCTCTCGGGAGGACACACGAAGAGATGCCGCCGCTACGCTGCCGGCGCGGGTGGCAGCAAATGATGGTTCAGAGCAAACAGCGCCAGCTCCAGGCGATTGCCGACGCCCAGCTTGTTGAAGATGTTGGTGAGGTGGCGCTTGACGGTCTCTTCGCTAATCCCGAACTGGGTTGCGATGTCCTTGTTGGTATACCCTTCGGTGATCAGTGTGACCACTTCCAGTTCGCGGCTGGTCAGCCCGTAAGTCTTGCGTGGCGGAGGTGCGGTCTGCGCCGTCAGCTCGCGCAGCACCTGCACCAGATTTTGCACCGGGCGGCCATCAAGCCAGTACTGCCCCTGCATGACGGCGCGGATGCAGGCGGCAAGATGCTCGACCGCGGCATCCTTCAGTACCACTCCGCGGGCCCCGAGTTGCAGTGCTTCGAGGATTTGCTGCTTCTCGATCTTGGCGGTCAGGACGATGGTGCGGGTCTGGGTCTCGTGCGTCGTCAACTCCCGGAGCGCGTCCATGCCGGGCATATTGGGCATGGCCAGGTCGAGCAGCAGGACTTCGGGCTGTAACTTCTTCACCAGGGCAAGGGCTTCGGCGCCATCGCGAGCTTCGGCGAGCACCTGAAAGTGATCGTCAGCAAGCAGCATGTTACGGAGTCCCACCCGCACTACCGGATGGTCGTCGGCAATCAGAAGGCGAATTGGATTGTTGTCTACCATTGGGCCAGAGGCTTACGCCGCGGCTGGAACCACTCGTGGCCCCAGCTTCTTCTCCAACTCCTCTTGAACCAGAGTAAGGAGACTTTCCAGTTCCTGCAACTTGCGCCGTTCGCCACTAAAATCCGCGCTCCGGCCGGCGTCCTGCAATTCCGCGCAAAGTCTTGCCACCGGGAGTATCCCTAATATCAAACTGCTGCTTTTCAGATAATGAGCCTTGAAACGAAGCTCTTCACCGTTTTGCTTATCGCAGGCCAAACGCACATAGTTCAAAGTTTGCCGGGCGTCCGCAAGGTAATCACGGTAGAGTTCGCAAAAGCCGTCTGGATCCGAGGCCATCGCTCGTTGCAGACGGTCGTAAACGTCAGCCGCTACAAGGGTTTGAGTCACAGGTTTTGGGCGCTCACTCGTGTGAACAGAACGTTACCCATGATTCTGTTCTCCGTCAAGCAGGTAATTAACTAAAGTACCTCGGTTCCCCGAATTGTTATCGAAAACGGGAAAAATCAGGTTTACGCTTTTGTAGAAACGCACTTAAGGCTTCTGCCGTCTCGGGCGATTCCAGTTGTTCGGCGATAGCCAGAACCTCTTCCCGAATGACCCGTTCCAGGTCTCCACGCAGATGCTGCTTCATCATTTGCTTGGCCAGGCAAACCGCGTCAGCCGGCTTCTCCGCCAGCGTCTGTCCGATACCCTGAACCGCTGCCAGCAATTGATCGCCCGGCAAAACGCGGTTCACAATCCCCAGTGCGCAGGCTCGTTGTGCAGAAAAAGGCTCCGCTAGCAGTAACAGTTCGGCAGCGCGTTGATGTCCGATCAGGCTGGGCAGAAGCAACGTCGATCCGGCTTCGGGAATGATTCCCAGGTTCACGAAGGGCATCATGAACCGGGTTTCGTCCGCCGCGTACACCAGATCGCAATGCAGCAGGATGGTGGTGCCGATGCCGACGGCCAGGCCATGCGCCGCGGCAATCACCGGCTTACGCGCGAACGCGATGGCACGAATGAACTGCTCCGCCGGCGGCACCGATTGACCGCTCCACGGCTTCTGCACGAAGTCTTCAATGTCGTTGCCGGCGGTGAACGAATCGCCGTTGCCCCGCAGCACCATTACACGAATCGATGCGTCCGACTCGGCGCGCTGCACTTCCGCCACCAGCGCGTCGTACATGGCCGACGTGAGTGCGTTCTTCTTGTCCGGCCGATTCAGGATGAGATGTAATACGCCGTTTTGTTGATCGGTTTGAATGTGGTTCATGACTTTCCTCGATTTTGCAGGGAGTGTCTCATTCCCGCTGCAACCACATCCAATTGTCACGCTAATTCAGCAGAGTTGCTAACAGAATTATTCGCTCAACTCTGAAGCTGCTTCGCTCTGGGGCTTCCCTTTGCGCAGTCGGGAGAACCACCATCCGAGCAGCGCAAGGGTAAGCACCGCGACGATGGCGGCGGTCAGGTGATGACGAAGCACTTCGGCCAGCAATGCGATCACGTGCGGCCCGTAGCGAACCACCAGGATGCTTTCGATGGTAAAGCGGGCGAATCGCCCGATGACGATGGCCGACAGAAAACGCCACGGCTGCATCTCCACCATGCCCGCCGCCAGAACGAACAGCTTGAACGGCGTCGGAGGCGGCAACATGGCAATCGCAGTAAGCAGTAGAAACCCGCGCTTTTCGAACGATGCCGTGATGCGATTGAAGCGTGCTTCTCCCATGCGCTTCTTCAGCATCACCTCGCCACCCTTGTAGCCGATGGCATAAACCACCAGGCTGCCCAGCGCTGAGCCGACGGCAGCGCCCAGCGAGTAGAGCAGGAGATGGCGGGGCTTGGCGTATGCGTATCCGCAAACGATGGCGTCGATGGGCATGCCGAACATGGCCGCGTCGATGAAGGCGAAGCCCATGACGCCCCACACTCCCAGCGGCCCCAGAACGGCGGCAATGTGATGAACCCACTTTTCGAGGAATCTTTTCAAGATGCTTTGACCGGAATTCTTAATTTTACGGGACGCGGGAAGAAGTGGTTAGTGGGTAGTGGTAAGTGGATAGCGCAGAACGAGTCGAAGCGCTTAGAGGAGTCGAGACGGTTTACGGGTATCGAGTCGCCAGACATCGTGGGCACATTGGCGTTCCGAGCGCCGACTTTCCTAACCACTATCCACTATCCACTATTCCCCGCCTCCCTATAATTGCACCATGCCGTCGAGCACCAAAGAGCTGGCCCGCAAGCTGCAAACTCTCCGCGACAACATCCGCCACCAGGAGCATCGTTATTACGTCCTCGATGATCCAGAGATCAGCGATGCCGAGTTCGACCGCCTGATGGACGAGCTGATCGCCATCGAGGCCGAGCATCCAGAGCTCATCACGCCCGACTCTCCCACCCAGCGTGTCGGCGGCAAGCCGAGCAGCCAGTTCGCCAGTGTGCCTCACTCCACACCCATGCTGTCGCTGGCCAAGACGACCAGCGAAGCCGAACTCCGCGATTGGGAACGGCGCGTCCACGAACTTACCGGCACCACCAAGGTCGATTACGTTTGCGAGTTGAAGCTCGATGGCATGTCGATGGCGTTGCGCTTCGAGGACGGCACCTTGGCGCTGGGCATCACCCGAGGCGACGGCACTACAGGCGAGGATGTCACCGCCAACGTACGCACCATTCGCAGCATTCCTCTCAACGTTGCGCCGCAAAAACTTAAGCAGGCAGGCCTGCCCGTCAACTTCGAGGTGCGTGGCGAGCTGCTGATGCCGACCACCTCGTTCGAGCGCATGAACGACGAACAGGAGCAGAAGGGCCTCGCGAAGTTCGCCAATCCACGCAATGCAACCGCGGGAACGGTACGCCAGCTCGATCCTAAAATTACCGCCAGCCGCCGCCTCGACTTCTTCGCTTACGGATTGCTCGCCCATGGCAGAACCATTTTCGACCGGCACTCGGAGGCGCTGAAGGCGCTGCAAACCGCCGGCTTCAAGGTCAATCCCAATCACCGCCTGGTACACAGCATCGATGAAGTCTGGTCGTTCATCGTCCAGTGGGAAGGGAAGCGCGAGAGCCTGCCCTACGAGACCGACGGTATCGTCGTGAAAGTCGACCGCATTGGACTGCAACAGGAGCTGGGATATACCGGCAAGGCTCCGCGCTGGGCCATTGCCTACAAGTACGCGGCGCGCTCCGGAGAGACCCAGATCGAGGACATCCTGGTGCAGGTCGGGCGGACCGGCAAACTCACTCCGGTTGCCGCGCTGAAACCCGTTCCCATCGGAGGCACGACCGTCAGCCGCGCTACTCTGCACAACATGGACGAGATCGACCGCCTCGGCGTGCGCATCGGCGACTGGGTGGTGGTCGAGCGTGGCGGAGACGTCATTCCGAAGGTCGTCAAAGTCGACGAGGACAAACCACGAGGGAGGCGCGAGTTTCACATGCCCGAGCGCTGTCCGGAGTGTGGCGGTCACGTGGTGCGTGCCGAAGGCGAGGCCGATCATCGCTGCGTCAACGCCAATTGCCCGGCCAAGCTGCGCGAGAGCATCCGCCACTTCGCCTCGCGCGGCGTTATGAACATCGAAGGCATGGGCGATGCGTTGGTCAATCAACTGGTCGACAGGGGATTAGTCAAAGATGTCGCAGACATCTACGCCGTGACGGAGGCCGACCTCCTCGGGCTCGATCGCATGGGCAAGAAGTCGGCGCAGAACATCCTGCGCGAGATCGAGCAATCCAAGAAGCTGCCGCTGGAAAAAGTCATCTACGGGCTGGGCATCCGCTTTGTCGGCGAGCGTACCGCGCAGTTCCTGGCGGAGCACTTCGGCTCCATGGACGCCTTCATGAGCGCCAGCGAAGTAGAGCTGCAAGAGGTGAATGAAATCGGACCGCGCGTCTCGGCGGCCGTTCGCGAGTTCTTCGACGAACCCAAGAACGTTGCGCTGGTGAACCGGCTCGGCGACCGGGGCTTGACCTTCACGGGCAAGAAGAAGGAACGCGGCACCGCTCTGGTGGGCAAAACCTTCGTTCTCACGGGAACCTTGGCGCGGCACACGCGCGACGAAGCCAAGGGTCTGATCGAAGATGCGGGAGGCAGAGTCTCCGGCTCCGTCAGCAAGAAGACCGACTACGTAGTGGCGGGCGACGACGCCGGATCCAAGCTCGACAAGGCTCGCCAACTCGGCGTCGCCGTGATCGATGAGAATCAGATGGAGAATTTGATCAAGGGGTGAGGTGTTTATGCCGTTTCCAGAGAAGTTTCGAAGCCTCATCGAGCTTTCCGAAAAGCGGCTTATTGTGCCGGATTTCCTATGGCTGTCCTACGCGGTCTGCGCTGTGCAAGAGGACTCGTGCGGATGGCAGGGCTGGATTCTTGAATCGGTCGAAAAGGGAGACATGGAGTCAAAGGGAACACAAGTGAGCGCGGATACCGAGCAGCGATGCCCCGTCTGCAATCTCCCTCTCTATCGCACTGGAGTCGAAAAGCAGTTCGTGCTGAACCCGAATGCGAGGCCGAAATTGGCTTTCAGTTATGACGTCGTGCCGCCGCAGTTCGAATAACCCGGGAACATTAAACGCAGCGAGGTGACGCGATGTGGGGGCCTTCGTGCAAGATGTTGCTTCGCTCCACGCTTTGCAAACAAAGCGCAAGATCGGACGCCTGGCTTTTCGCCCGCGTGAGACCCCGTTTCTGCCAACAGCGAACAACGAAGAGCGGCTTCTCCAAAAGCGAAGGGGACGCTTGCGCGTCCCCTTCGGTTGGTCATTGCAAAGCTTAATGCTTTTTCTTCTTCGCGGCCTTCTTGGTCGCCTTCTTTGCAGCCTTCTTAGTTGCCATTTTCTATTCTCCCTTTTCCATTCTTCATGGAAGTTTGCGACATCACATCATCGCAATTTGTTCTTTGTATAGAGTCAGCGAAAAGAATAGTCAAGCAAAAAACGCGCACTTTTCTGTGTACCTTGTGAGCGCCGAGCAGCACACGCGCGCTGGTGAATTTTCCAGTTGCATGAACTCGCAACTAAAGCCGCGGTGGACAAAAAAGGCAAGTGCGCGCGAGACGCATAAACACTGGCTATTTCAGCATTCGCAAAACCACGCCGCTCAACGCGTCGTGCCACGCGTGCGCAATCATTCCCGGACGCAGGCTTCTTCGCCACCAGGCGAGTAGCCCAAAGAGCAACCCAAAAATTCCGATCAGCAACATGCGCGCCCCCCCTTCGTAGCCGTGCGACGCGCCGAAGATGACGGCTGAGAGCAACACGCCTCCCAGCATTGAGTGCGTCATGGCGGCGAATTGCAGTTGCAGGTAGCCACGGAAGATGAGCTCTTCGCAGAAGCCCGCCGTCGAGCTCAGCAGAAACCACGCGCCCAGTTCCAGCCGCGTATTCGGCGTAAGGAATCCCAGCTGGCGGCGCATGGTTTCGATCTTCTCCGCCTGGTCCAGATGCATCAGCTTGCCGCATGTCGCCAGCACCATCGCCGCGAACGCCCAGAACAGCGCTGCCATCAGAACATCGCCGAAGAATTCATCGAAGCTTGCCCAGCGTCCGCCGATGATGTCGCGCAGCCGGTAGCGTTTGCGAATGCCCAGCCACACGAAGCCGGCCAGCAGCCACTCCCACGTCATCCCCCAAATGTATTGCGGCAGCTTGCTCCCGCTTCGCGCCAGCAGGTGACGGCTGCCCGCTCCGCTGATCGACACCGCCAGCAGGATTGCGACCAGCATCACGGTATGCCAGACCGGCGCCAGCAGCCGACGTTGCCCGGGTGGGGCTGCCGCTGATTCTTCCGGCGCCGTGGCCGGCGAAATTTCTGGGTCGAGGCTCACCGAGCGTCCATCTTATAATGTTGGGTTTCCTATCCTTCCTGAAAGGTCTTGTATTTATGGCTTCCTTAGAAGATGTGGTCATCGTCTCTGCTGTGCGTACCGCGGTTGGTAAGTTCCAGGGATCTTTGTCCGACCTTACCGCCCCGCAGCTCGGCGCCATCGCGGTGCGCGAGGCAGTGAAACGCGCGGGCATCGATCCCAATACGGTAGACGAGTGCATCATGGGCAACGTGGTGCAGGCCGGGCTGGGACAAAATCCTGCCCGCCAGGCCGCACTCGGCGCCGGATTGTCCTCTGCCGTCTCCGCAACCACCATTAACAAGGTATGCGGTTCCGGCCTGAAATCGGTTGCGCTCGCCCAGCAGGCCATCCAGACCGGCAACTCCGAGATCGTGGTGGCCGGCGGCATGGAGAGCATGACCAACGCTCCTTACCTGCTGCCGAATGCCCGCAAGGGATATCGCCTGGGCGATGGCAAGATCGTCGATTCCATGGTGCACGACGGCCTGTGGGATTCCTACAACGACTATCACATGGGAAACACCGGCGAGAACGTCGCTCAGAAATACAACATCACGCGTGAGGAGCAGGACGAGTACGCGTTGAACTCCCATCGCAAGGCCGTGGCGGCCATGAAGCAAGGCCGCTTCAACGATCAGATCGTGGCTGTCGAGCTGCCGTCCCGCAAGAAGGGTGCGCCTCCGGTGCTGTTCACCCAGGACGAATCTCCGCGCGAGGATTCCACCATCGAAGCCCTGCGCGCTCTGAAGCCCGCCTTCAAGAAAGATGGCACTGTGACCGCGGGCAACGCTCCCGGCGTAAATGATGGAGCGTCGGCGGTGGTCGTCATGTCGGCGGCCAAGGCGAAGGAGCTCGGTCTGAAGCCGATGGCGCGCATCGTGGCCCAGGCCGTCAGCGGACTCGATCCGGCATGGGTGATGATGGCCCCGGTGGATGCCATCCGTCAGATATGGAAGAAGACTGGTTGGAAAAACGAAGAGGTCGATCTGTACGAGATCAATGAGGCATTCTCGGTGGCCG
>Ga0075355_1000167_pt1 | contig 10480 bp, 8 predicted proteins | sample WestPond_Cattail_6_FD_120069 | JGI IMG/M metagenome (GOLD analysis project Ga0075355, IMG submission 120069) | Natural and restored wetland microbial communities from the San Francisco Bay, California, USA, that impact long-term carbon... | ecosystem: Environmental > Terrestrial > Soil > Wetlands...
CCGCAGATCGATTCACATTTGTCGCTCCCTCGGACGCGAAAAAATTGCAGAGCCTTCCGGTCGACGAGGCTGGAGAGATTACGGAACAAAAGGAGGTCAAGTGATGAGGAAATCGACTCTCAGTTTAGTGGTTCTCGGACTTGCGCTGGCACTGGGTATCTTCCCCCTCGGGCAGATTTTCGAGGGTATGTCACTGGTTGTGAGGGCCGAGGCCGTTGTTGGCCGGCCCGTGACGCCGGTGAGCGCTGCAGGTGTGGCTCGGCGCACGACGAGGCGTGTGATCCGGAGAACCACCATCTACGTCGCTTCGCTACCTCCCAAGTGCACCGTTGTCGTGATCGAAGGCACGAAGCTGCAACAGTGCGGTGGAACCTACTATCAGGCCTCCGGCACCCAGTACGTGGTGGTGAATGTCGATTGACGGTTCGCCGTCGCCAAGGAAACCGGCCGCATGGGTGCCTGGACTGAATGGCGACTCTGTATCTGGCATGCACCGGGGGACGAACAGTGAAACGTGGGAGTTTTGCGCTACGACTCTGCAAAACCGCTACTGACGGCGACTTGGCAGACGGTGTTTTATCGCGACAAGAGCACTTTCCCCGTTTTGGAGTTTGTTCGTCAATGCCTAGTAGTTCATACAGTTCATGACCCAACACCGCGATTCGTATGATTGGCAGCGGACAATGGACTGTTTCAGTGTCGATCAGTTTCATCCGCTAAGTTCGCCGGGGAGCAAAGATTGGTCTCGAGCGCTACCGGCGGTCTGAATTGATCCGACTGAAGTAATGGGAGTTGCTAAATGGACCGTTCAAATTTGACCAGCATTGCAGGCACTCTTTTTAAGGAATCGGCGAAATCGACAGGCGCAGAATCAGACAATTTCACTCGCTTCCTGAAAACGCTCGGCATCATCGGTATGGGTGCGGCGCTCGCCGCTCCCGCACTTGCACAAACCGCAAATCCACCCCGCCGCCCGAACATTGTCATCATTCTTGGTGATGACTTGGGTTACTCCGACATGGGCTCATTCGGCAGCGAGATTGGGACTCCCAACCTCGACTCACTCGCGATGAACGGCGTGCGCTTCACCAATTTCTACACGAACGCTACCAGTTCGCCCACACGTTCAATGCTGCTGACGGGCGTCGATACGCACCTGAATGGCCTTGGCAACATGGACGAGTGGGCGGCCCCCAACCAGTGGGGAGTGGATGGCTACGAAGGCTACCTCAACAACCGGGTGGTTACACTGCCGCAGTTGCTCAAAGGCGCCGGCTATCACACCTACATGGTGGGCAAGTGGCACATGGGAAAAGCTCCCGACCAGATTCCGGCCGCACGCGGGTTTGAGCGCGATTTCTCGTTGCTCGACGGAGCAGGCAGCTATTGGGACATGACGAATTTCACGGCTGCTTCACCGAAATCGGTGTTCACCGAGGACGGTCGTTATTTGACGCGCCTGCCAAAGCATTACTACGCAACGAAGACCTACACGGACAAGCTGATCGGATACATCGAGGCTAACCGGCACGACGGCAAGCCTTTCTTCGCCTACGTAGCACATCAAGCGCCGCACGATCCTTTTCAGCTGCCCAAAGAATGGCGCGGTCACCACGTCGGGGAGTACGACAAGGGTTGGGATGCCGTGCGACAGGCGCGACTCAAGAAAGAAATTGAACTTGGCATTATGCCCGCCGGAACACAATTATCGGAGCGAATGTGGTTCGTGCCTGATCCCATCTTGCTCGCTCCAGCGAGCAGGGCATTTCTCGGCAGGAAGATGGAGCTTTATGCAGGCATGGTAGAGACCATTGACCACCACACGGGCCGGCTCATCGAGTATCTCAAGCAGATTGGCGAGTACGACAACACCATCTTCATCGTATTTGGAGATAACGGAGCCGAGGGCACAGACCTGTTCGCAATGATTGCGGGTGGGGCCGGCACGCGGGATAACCTATTTGCGGCCGGCAAGTGGGCGCAGACGGATTTCAATGCCTGGGGCGATCCCGGCTCGTACGTCGGCTACGGCCCGATGTGGGCGCAGGTCTCAATGACGCCCTTCAGCCAGTACAAGGGATGGACGGCGGAAGGCGGCATACGAAACGCGCTTATCGTTAGCGGTCCCATCGTTAAGCGACCTAAGGGAAGCATCAATAACGGACTGATGCATGTAGCGGATCTGATGCCGACACTGCTTGAAGTGGCTGGCGCCAGCTATCCGAAGACTAACAACGGACAAGAATTGCATCCGCTATTGGGAAAGTCATGGGTTCCAATGCTGGTGGGTCGGGAGGAGTCGCCACGGACGGAGCAGGATTACCTGGCGTGGGAAGTTTTCGGAAACCGAGCAGTGCGACAGGGTGAGTGGAAGATTCGCTGGGAATACAAGCCGTTCGGCAAAGGAGATTGGGAGCTGTTCAACCTCGCGAACGACCCCGTAGAGCGCAAAGACCTCGCCGCGGACCAGCCCGAGAAATTAAAGGAACTGCTTGCTGTCTGGGAAGCCTACGTGAAGGCAAACAACGTGGTGGTACCGAGTCGATCCATGTTCGAAACGTTGGAAAACGTTCTCCCACAGCGAGTACCTGACGATCCCGGCTATCCGCCTTTGAACTACAAACGGCAGTTTGTGCCACCCAAAAACATGATGGCTGAACCGAAGAAGTGATTGCTGTTTGATTTGGAGCAAGAAGGAGGTTCGATGAAACCCATTACCAGGTTCTATTCATACGTAGCAATTATGCTCGCGATGATCGCGCTCTGCCCGCTGCAAACTCTGGCACAGGTTCCGGCGCGCTTTTATTGGAAAACACTGTCGGGGGCGAACGCCGTGCCGGTTATCGTTCAGTCATTGAGCGGGAACGCGAATCCTTTTGACCCTGCTCTCATCGTGACACCCGGTGCTAGTTTCGACGCCACGCTAGCGCTCGCCGGCTATGGTCGAATGTTTTCGCTACATGATCGCGCGGCCATGATTGCCGTCTTAGAGCCCATGGGGCGAATTTCGGGTGACGTGACCGTGGCCGGTAAAACGGGCAAGCAATCGGCCGACGGGTTCGGTGACCCAATGGTCGAATTCGACATCAATGTCATCGGACCCAAGGCGCAAAAGACCATCCCAGATGCGTTGCGTTACAAGCCGGGCTTTTCTGTCGACCTGCTTGGGGATCTGGCATTTCCAATTGGTCAATACAACAGTAGCCAGCCCTTGAATCTTGGGCAGAACCGCTGGTATGGGCGAGTCGGTGCGCCCGTAGTCTGGGAACTGGGCCCGTGGGTGCCGGGCAAACGGACGACTATTGAACTCCTGCCCGCAGTGTGGTTGTTCGGAACCAATGACAACTTCGTTGGTCAGACGTTGTCGTCAGACCCCTTGTTCCAGCTTGACGGACACTTCACGCGCGACCTCACGAATCACTTTTGGGCTTCCTTCGACACCGCCTGGTACGCAGGTGGAAAGGCAACTATCAACGGTGTCTCGGGAGACAAGCGCAACGACGTTGCTTTGGGTTTCACCGCCGGGTACCAGATCAATGACAACCTGGGGCTGACACTTGGCTATAAGTCAACAATCAACGACAGCGCTCCCGATGCCCTTCGCATGAACCAGTTCATGGTCTCCGTCGTGTACGGGTGGCACAAGATCATCGAGGGACAGAAACGGATTAAGCACGATTAGAGGGCCAATCGACAGTAGAGCACCATGCCCATCGATTCCTGTTGCTTTCTCCTCAATCCCAACGGTGGCATGAAGCTGGTAGCCCAGCGCCGTTCGGCGGTTGCTTAAGGGCGAGGCCTCTCCCTGGGCGCCACCAGTCCGACGCTCCCGAAGCTGGTAAAGCTCGGGCTTGTGTTCGCTCCAACGAGAAGACGTCGACCAATCGGCCTCGGCATGAATACTCGCTGACCAAGGAAGGTAAACAACAGGCGAAGCTTGGCTGGAAGGCATACCTCGACTTACCGACTCCTCCCGCTGATGTCGACGGCCTCCTCCGTCTCGTCGAGATGGCCACCAGCAACGGTGCCGCAGTCGCGCAGCTAGCCGATCTATTCAAGCGAGCTGCGAAGTCAACTGATCTCAAAGATCACAACGCCCACTCAGTCGCTCAAATTGTCATTCATCTGAGTCCCTGGTATTTTCGCCAGTGCTCCACCACACAGAGCTAGTCTCTGGATCAGAACGGTCTGACTCATGACGCCGTCTTTCTCTCGATACCAGCTTGTCAACTATCGCTGTTGACCTTTGGCGGAAAACGCTTACAGTTGCAGCTCGGTGAGGATGACCACTGATGACAAAGGTCACGAGGCGCGATTTTGCGGGACTATGCATTGGGGCTGCAGCGACAACTACGGTTCTTGTCGGTCAGATTGGCGCGACCGACGCATCAAGTACGTCTCCTCCAACAACGGTTGATCAAAACCCAATTCGCCGCCGCGGGACGGGACTGCGCGCGCTTGACGTTTCTCGTGCTTCTCCCGGTTTCACACTGTTCTCGTCGGCCGGGGACCCGACGGTTTACATGATCGATCTTCGCGGTTCCGTCGTTCACACCTGGAAGATGCCGTACCCTCCAGGTCTGTACGGCTACCTGACCGAAAGCGGCACACTCTTTTACAACGGACAGATTCACAACGATAGCTTTCTGGGGAAAGTACCATCGAAAGGCGGCGCCGCCCTGGAAACAACGTGGGACGGAAAAGTCCTTTGGGAAGTCCGTCACAAAGACCACCATCACGACGGGCGTCTGCTTCGAAATGGAAACGTAATCCTTCTTTGCGCGGCCGAGCTTCCCGCAACCGTGGCGAAGAAGGTGCAAGGCGGCCGGGCTGGAACGGAAGAGCATGGCAGGATCTTCGGAGATTATCTCGTCGAGTTGTCGAAGAGCGGTGATGTGATTTGGGAATGGCGCGCATGGGAACATCTCGACCCGGAGAAGGATGTGATCACCGCGCTGCAGGATAATCGATCGGAATGGACGCATGGGAATGCAGTCATTGAGCTTGCCGACGGCGACTTGCTGGTCAGCTTTCGCAACATCTCCACGATTGTCAAAATTCGTCGGCAAGACGGGGAGATCGTCTGGAGGTTGGGTGCTCCGCCTCTCTCAGGGCAGCACGCTCCGACGCCTCTGCCAAATGGAAACATTCTCCTCTTTGATAATGGTCCACATCGGTTAGACCAGAGCTTTCCCTACTCGCGTGTGATCGAGATCGATCCCGCAACCGACCAGATTGTCTGGAAGTATCAGGAAGCGAATCAATACAACTTCTACAGTCCGCGAATTTCTAACGCGCAGCGTCTCCTGAACGGGAACACATTAATCAATGAAGGATTCTTTGGACGATTCTTCGAGGTCACCGGGGAGGGAGATGTGGTGTGGGAATATGTGAATCCACACTTCGGGCCGGCTAGTGAACCCCCGAAAACCCAGCGCAATCATGTGTTTCGTGCCTATCGTTACACAGAAGCTGAAATCAAGAGGGCGAGACAGTATGCGAGCTGACGGCCAGGAACAGTGACCTGCAGCCTCGGCGTGGCAGCTGTTACTCAACGCGTTCAGCCAGAAACGGAAGACATGCTCAAGGAAATCGGAACTGTGGAGTCACTGCATCGATACCCGGTGAAATCGATGGGCGGAGAACAACTCGAACTTGCCGAGGTGGGCTGGCACGGGCTCGACAGTGACAGACGCTTGGCATTCCGGCGCATCGAGGACCGCAGCGGATTTCCATGGCTGACCGCCACCAAGCTTCCCGACCTGGTCCGATACTCTCCGCTGCGCCGTCAGGACGACGCTCCTTCGCGGCTTCCCACTCACGTGCGCACGCCCGACGGCGAAGAGATGGCAATATTCGGAGACGAATTAGCGGCGGACGTCGGACGCCGCCATGGTGCCCCAGTGCAGATAATGCATCTGAAGAACGGCATCTTCGACGACGCGAGTATATCCGTGATTGCCTCCGCTACAGTTGACGAGGTCGCACGCCTTGCGGGCATTAGTCCGGATGTGCGACGTTTTCGTCCAAACATCGTCGTTCGTTTGTTGGAACCGACTCCTTTCCAAGAGGATCAGTGGGTGGGTGGTGTGCTCTCATTCGGTGAAACAGACAGCGCGCCCGCCATCGCAGTCACAACACAGGACCTTCGTTGTGGGATGGTGAACCTTGATCCCGACTCGGCGAACTCTTCTCCAGAAGTCATGAAAATGATCGTGCGTGCGAATCAGAATTACGCGGGAATTTACGGCACCGTCACGAGCATCGGCACAGTGGCAATCGGGTGTACCGTATTTCTTGACGCGGAAAAGTGAAACTTGAAGGTGCGTTACTGGACTTGGACTTCGGCCGAAACCGCTAGTCATTTAGGAGCTTCTGGTCGGCGTGTTCAAGTGATCCGCTGTCGACCGCTGGGTTTACATGCCAGGCCAAGATCCACGTCCCGCCGTCTTCACAAACTGCCATGAAGAAACGTATCCCGTCACCTTGCCTCTAAAGCGGTCGGCCAATTCAGGACCACAGTGAATGGGGTAGTGTCTCCGGGTGCAGCAGGCACGCCGATAAGAAAGCGGTTGCCATTCGCGGAGATGTCACCAGCAAGGAATCCAGCCGGTAGTTGGAACAAGCGCTTCGGTGCTCCCGCCTCAAACACTTTCTTCGTCTTGACCTCCACGGACATCAAACTCCCGTCGGCGGCCACGTAGAACAACTCTCTGCCATCGCCGCGCCATTTTGGAGAACTTCCGCCACCCTTCGAGATGAGCGATTTGTTCCCGAGTTCCCAAGCTCCTTCAACTGAGGCAGAGGAAAACTCTGCTACGTATATCTCGTCACGACCGGACTCGTCGGAGGTGTAGGCGATCCAATGTCCGTCCGGTGAAAACTGACCCGAGCTTTCGTTGAATTTTGTGCGGAGGAGTGGTGACGGCCTTCTATCGGACTGCAGCGGCAACAACCAGAGGTCACTCCTGGTGTCCTGGTTCTCGCCGGTATACAACAAGAATCGACCATCGCGCGACCAGTTTGTGGCGTATACGTCGGCGTCCGTGGACTTGAGCCAGAGTTGCTCGTCGCCTGGTACGCTGGCCGACTTAAGATAAAGATGAACCTTGCCACTGCGCATGGAACCGAAAACAATGCTCTTACCATCAGCGGACCAGACAGGGAACGTAGCCCTGACCTGATCGTATGTAAATCGTGTGCTCGTGTACCGAACGAGGTCGAGCAGCCATACATCCCAGTTTGCAGTACTCTCGGGGTTAGTGCGGGAGACAGCCAGAAATTTTTCGTTCGGCGATAGTGCCATGCTGTTGTAAGCGCCCGGTTCCGCAACCGTGCCAACTATCTTGCCTTGCCGGTCAAACCAAGTGAGCTGATAGTTTTGTCCGGCAGAGCTCCTATAAGCCAAAACGCCATTATTCGAAGCTGAGAAAAAGCCATAGTCGATGAAGGAGCCTACTTGTGCGGCCACACGAACTGGGTCGCCAAGAAGCTTCATCCGATCACCATCGAACGGCTGGGCCATCAGCGTCCCTTGGCGCAAGAACAGGATCTGGCCAACACCCGAATCTGAAGAAGGCACGTATACGGGCCCCGAGGTTGTTTCCAGCAGCCGATTGGAATCCTGTTCCTCTGGTCTGACATTGAGCGCACCCACATAGACTCCGCTGTTTTCGCGATTACTGGACGCGCGAAGGTAGAGGAAGTGGTTTCCATCGGGGAGAAATGACGGAAGTACGTGGGCGACTTCTTTGCGTGAAGAATCAATCCTGGTCAGCTGAGTCGGCACGCCTCCGGCAGCAGATACCTGCTTTAAGCCGCTGGTATTCTCGGCGAAAACTATCACATCTTCGCGATTCCACGATCCACCCACTACGGTTCCGTCAACATCACACAGCATCTGCGCAGGTCCACCTGAGATGCCAATCTTTGCAAGCTTGAGCCCGGCTTGAAATCCTATGAACCGACTGTCAGGCGACCAGAAGAACGGAGGAACCACACGATTTCTGATTACGGATACAGGGTAGCTATCCGACAGACTCCGAACTTCTAGCGACTCCAGGTCGCGGACCCACAACTTCACGCGTCCATCAGAGCCAGTCGCAGCGAACGCGAGATGGCGACCATCAGGAGACAGCGCAAACGGGTCGCCATGAGACATAGTTCCGGATGGAGATATCTGGAATTGAACAGGCGTCGCCGCCAATGGTTTGTGACGGAAATTGAGGAGCGCTAAACATGCCGCCGCGACGAGCAAGACCGCAACAGCGCTCCACGCTACCCAGACCGGCATTTTACGCGCGGGCGTCGGAGTGGTCTCCAGCAAGAGATGCATGTCTCCGAGATCACGCAAACGACGCTTTCGGTCTTTCTCGAGGCAGCGCTCAACGAGAGAGCGAACGGTCTGCGGAAGTTTGTTCCAGTCCGGCTCGTCCTTAAGTACTGCGGCCAAAGTGTCAGACGCCGTGTCGCGTCGAAACAAATGGCTACCGGTCAACAGCTCGTAGAGGATCACACCGAATGCCCATATGTCCGCGCGCTTATCAGCAGGGAGTCCTTTCGCCTGCTCCGGACTCATGTACGCTGGCGTGCCTACGATAAGTCCATCCAGTGTGATGGGATGCGTAAACACCGGTGAAACAGATGAATCGGATCTTGGATCTTCAGGTCCGTCGAGAAACTTCGCTAAGCCAAAGTCGAGTACTTTAACCGTGCCGTCGTTCGTGATTTTGATGTTTGCAGGTTTGAGGTCACGATGCGTAACTCCCCTCTCATGTGCGTAAGCAACCGCATCTGAGACCTGACGGGCGATCTCCAGCACTTGTTGAACGGGCATGGCGCCTCGATCGATGCAATCGGCGAGTGTAGGTCCCTCGACCAGTTCAAGCACCAAGACCGTGACGCCGTTTGCTTCTTCCAACCCATAAATGGATCCTACATTCGGATGATTCAGAGAAGCCAGTACCTGTGCTTCCCGACGAAAACGTGCCATGCGCTCGACGTCATCGGTAAACATCGAGGGTAAGAACTTCAAGGCGACTTCGCGATTCAACCTGCTGTCCCGCGCACGATAGACTTCGCCCATGCCACCAGCGCCGAGTGGCTCCAGAATTTCAAAATATCCGAGTTTCGCGCCCGATCTGTGCGTGTGTGAAGCCTGCCCCTCCGCTAGTTGCTTTGCAACCATTTCCAATGCGGGTTCTTCCATAAAGCCGTTAGCGTCCTTGTCGTATGCAAGCAACGACTCAACCTCACCACGCAGTTCCTCGTCGCCGCCGCATGCAGCGGAAAGGAATCCACTTCGCTCGGTTTCGCAGTGTTGCAGAGCGGCACGATGCAGTTGTGCAACCCTCTCCCAATACTCAGGCGTCATTGCCCTTGCCTTTTGCAACGCTCAGGTCACGTAGCAGCCATGCTTTCGCAAGCTTCCAATCGTGCATCACTGTTTCTGGCGAAACCCTCAGCACTTCCGCGGACTCCTCCACGCTAAGGCCACCGAAGAATCGGAGTTCGACCACACGGCTTCTTCTCGGGTCGATGGAAGCGAGCGTTTTCAGCGCGTCATCAAGCGCCACGAGGTCGGATCGTGGAGCTGGAGAAACCATCAGGGCTCCCTCGAGTGAGATCACCTGCGCATCCCCGCCGCGCTTCTGGGAGCGTCGCGAGCGTGCAAAGTCCACAAGGATTTGCCGCATAAGCTGCGCGGATACGCCGAAGAAGTGTGCCCGGTTCTTAAAATTGACGTTCTTGGCGTCGACCAGCCGCAGGTACGCTTCATTGACTAGTGCCGAGGTTTGGAGCGTGTGGCCAGGAGATTCCCGGAACATGTAGTGCCTGGCCAACCGGTGTAACTCCTTGTAAACCAAGGGCATGAGTCTCTCCAGCGCGTGTTCATCTCCCTCGCTCCAGGCTTGGAGCAGTTGAGTAACTTCTTGCGCGGGAATGCCTGCCAATGAATCCTCTCGATGAAGCGGGAAGTAGGCCAGACTATATACCTAACGATCCGTCCGAAGAATTAACTTCTCGCCTCTACAGTTTTCGCCTCTCGTTTGCGCTTTAAGAGATGAAGCCCAACAACGGCCCCAGCCGCTGTTAGCTAATTTCAATGCGACGAGGTAGCGATGATGAACTGCAAGCGAAACGTAACAATAACAATTCTTGGGGTTTGCCTGATTGGGTTGTGCGGAATGGCCAGTGCTCAAGAGGGCACGTCTGCACCAGTGCAAGGATCATGGTTTACGGCGATCACTCGCATTAACCAGACAGGCGCAAACTTCACCTCCTTAGTTTCGATCACTGCAGGTGGCGTGTGGCAGGCAACGGGATCCAATGATCGGCTCAACGGTGGCGTCTCACCCCTATACGGCAGCTGGGCGCGGATTAGCGAGAATCGCTACAGCTCAAGAGCGTATTTCTTCGCGTTCGACCCCGCCGGCAACCCAGTCGTCCTGCTGAGAGTGGATGAAGTATTCAAGCTTAC
>Ga0075355_1000168_pt1 | contig 10472 bp, 6 predicted proteins | sample WestPond_Cattail_6_FD_120069 | JGI IMG/M metagenome (GOLD analysis project Ga0075355, IMG submission 120069) | Natural and restored wetland microbial communities from the San Francisco Bay, California, USA, that impact long-term carbon... | ecosystem: Environmental > Terrestrial > Soil > Wetlands...
CGCCAGTCGTTCGGGTCCAGCTTGTCACCAATGGTGAGCAGCCCGATGTCCTGCGTCATCTCCAGCGGGCGTACCTGATCTGCCGTATCCGGCTCCTGATCGATGGAATAAGGCGGCCGGAACAATACGGTCTTCACGCCCAGGCGGCTCGCAAAAAAGAGCTCGGTCAGGTCCAATTCCACGTGTTTCAGGTAGCGTTTGCCGATGTTGCTGATGTCAGGGTGCGACCACGTGTGGTTGCCGATCTCGTGCCCTTCGTTATAAATGCGATCCGTAATCCCCGCGTGCAGTTCCGCCTCTGCTCCAATCAGGAAAAACGTTGCCTTTACGTTCTTCTCCTTAAGCACGTCGAGGATCTTCGGCGTCCATGTGGGATCGGGCCCATCGTCAAACGTAATCGCGATCTTGTTCTTGCTTGCGCCGTACTGGTTGATCACATAGGGCGTCGGAAACTCGGTGACATCCTGATCGGTGATGAGACCGGTAGCCTGATCCACTGTCACCTTGCGTTCACCGTTCTGTGGTTTATTGTCGATGCGCAGGATCTCGCCGCTGCCTTCCATATCGACGTCCTGGCCGGGCAGGAGTTGGCGCAGTTTGTCGGGAGCGTTCGACCCTCCCGGCTGGTCCCAGATCGCCCACAGTGAACGATCCTCCGAGCCCAGCCGCCACAGCGCGAAGGTCTGAATGCCGAGCGCGCGCGCCGCACGCATCTGGTTCAGAACGGTCACTGCGTCCAGGAACCATACATCGTGACGCTTATTGTCTTCCTCGGCGTAGGAAAAATGCGGGTTCAGCGAATCGGAATCGAAGTCGACGTCGGCATCGGAATCGCGCGCTGTCAGCCACGCCTCCTGCACGGAACGTCCCGGCGGCTTACCGCTCTGGTTCTTACCGATCTCCCAGTCATAGCCGTAGCTGCCGACCGCGCAGATGATTTTTTCTTTCGGCATCACCTTGAGAGCACTCACGAGGTTGCGCGTAAACCATTCCTGTGACGCGATCGGCCCGGGTTCGCCGCCGCCGTAGTGCTCATCGTAGTTCATCAGAACCAAGCCGTCGGAGTGGGCCGCGAGATGCTTGTAGTCGAATTCCTTGTCGGAGACAGGCACGCTGATATGCAGCTTCAGGCCTCGGGAATGCAGGTCGTCATACAATTCCGCGACGAGTGACTTATAGGCAGCCTGTGATTGCTTCGGGATATTCTCGAAATCGAGATTGATGCCTTTGAAGTTGTCGCTCGCCAGGAACAGCAGCATTTGCTGCCGGAAATTCTGTCGGGCCGCCGAATCGTTGAGCATCGGCGAGAGGTCCATCCACTGGTCGGTGATGGGGTCGAAATTGTTGACCAGCGGCAACACTTCGGTGTCTGCCTTCTCAAAGCGCATCAACGGCATCACTTTGTCGTCGACGGGCTGCACCTTGCCGTTCTGCACCACGTCGAAAAATTCGTTGAGTTCCGTAACGGCGCGCAACCTGCCATCGTTCGTGGTGACGTGAAGCCATTCCGGATAAAGAATATCGATCTGCGGGAGATACTCTTTCAGTGAAGCGAAGCTGCCGGCGTCCCAGGTAACGTAGAAAGCGGCACGAATTCCCTCACCCGTATTCAGGACAACCTGCGAAGCAGGCTTTTTGGTTTTGCGGTGTGCCACCGCGGGCTTCTTCACGTGGCGGCGTTCGGTTTCCTTCAGCGCATGGATCGGCCGCTTCTGTTCCGGCAGGCTAAGGGTACTCAGGTCCGCGCCCCGCAACATCGAGTAGATGAACGTGATCACTACGATGGTGAACAGGACCGCCAGCGCGTCGAAAATACGGCGCAAACGGCGCCACCGCGTGCGCTGCGGATCATAAAAAATGGGCTTCGCCGTCATGGTTTGACTACTCTCATCCTAAATCAAACGCCTGCCTCGTGACGTTTGCCCGATCACATATGCGAGAATCGAAAGGATCATGCAGAATGCCTCGCCAGCGTTCACGGAGTTCATACGCCGTAACCGCTGGTTCCTGCTTGTTGCGGCAGCGGTGGCATTGGCTTTTCGACTGCTCTTCCTGCTCAAGTTTCGGCTCCTCACTGACGACAGCCTGATCTACGGCGACATCGCCAAGGTCTGGATGCAGCATGGCACGTTCGGCCAGTCCTTCGACCGTGGCCCCGGGCCAACGCTCATCCGCATGCCGGGCTATCCGATATTCCTGGTCCTGACCTGGCTGGTTACCGGGATCGAGCACTACACCGCAGCGCTAATCGTTCAAATCGTCGTCGACGTGCTGACCTGCTTCGTCATTGCTGACCTGGCACGGCGCCTCGCCAGCGACCGAGCCGCGAAGGTCGCGTTCGTCATAACGGCGTTGTGCACGTTTTTTGCAAACTATGCCGCCGTTGCTTTGACCGAGACGTGGGCCATATTTTTCGCCGCGCTAGCGATGGATGCTGCGGTGGCAGCTTTCGAGAATCCGGATAGACGCTCCACCTGGGTCACCTGCGGGATTGCGCTCGCATGTGGCATTCTTCTTCGCCCTGACGGCGGCATGCTGATGGCAGTGGTTTGCGCGTACGCGCTGTTCGTAGCACGGCGCAAACGCACGTTGAAAGTCGCTGTCTATGCAGTGCTGATCGGCGCAATTTCGCTGGCGCCGCTGGTGCCGTGGACGATCCGCAACTGGCGTGTCTTTCACGTCTTTCAGCCGCTCACGCCGGTAAACGCCAACATGCCGTGGGAATTCGTTCCGCACGGCTTCCAGCGCTGGGTGCGGACATGGATCGCCGATTATTCCTCAGTCGAGGATGTCTGGTTCAAGGTGGCGGGAGATGACGTGCCGATCGGTGTGCTACCTGCGCGCGCCATCGACAACGACGCCCAGCGCCAGCAAACCGAAGCCCTGCTTCAGGCGTACACAAAGAATGGCTACGTCATCTCGCCGCAGATTGACGCTGGATTTGATGAACTGGCGCGCGAGCGAATCCGGAATAAGCCGTTGCGTTATTACGTGGGGCTTCCGCTGCTGCGCGCGGCCGATCTGTGGCTACGGCCGCGAACGGAGATGCTGCCCATTGATCCCCATTGGTGGACTCTCAGCGAAGATGATCCACCACAGTTTCGGTGGTCGATCTTGTTGGCCGCCGTCAACTTGTTCTATGTGATCACCGCAATCGTGGCGCTGGCACGTGGCAAGGTTCGGTATGCAGGTTTGTTCCTCGCGTTCGCCATAGTGCGAACAGCATTCCTCGCGTGGATGCCAAATCCCGAGCCTCGCTACGTGCTTGAGTGTTATCCCGCGTTGATCGCCATGGCGGGAGCAGCGTTCGAAAAAAGAAAAGCCGTAAGCTACACGCTGGGAGACTGATTAAGTGGACGATCGCTCATCCGGAACTGCGTACGTACATGCTCGGAAAGCAACTCGACGGCCGGCCGGTTGAAGTCGGGATCCATCTGGAGCAGGTACTTCATCGCTTCCACGAGCAAGCGCTGGCCTTCCACATAGCGCGGATCGGAGTGACGTTCCTTCTTGCGCTCGGGTGGATTCGGACGAACCGGAATCGTGAACAGCTTGGCCATGAGTACCCCTGCAGATTTGGAGATGCGCTTACGTGGGACGCTATCCTGGCGACTATGGTTGCTCAGTATAGCTGCCGCCCATCCCGGGTTCCACCAAAACCTAGCTATTCGGGCGAACCACCTGGGTGTGCGAAGTGGTCTTCAGCTTGAAGACGTCGTCGTTAATCTTGTCGTTGAGTTTGATGTTGTTGTACTTGGCCAGGCGGTAGTTGCCGTCGGCATCGAAGAACTGCTGCTGCACGGAAACACCCCGCGCGGGATCGATCCACAGGATAATCCGGTTGAACATGCCGCGGACCTTCTGCGACTTCGGCGTCAGGTCCAGTTTGGCTGTCTTCACACCCTGAACGGTTTCGTCACCGTCGTACTTCACGTCGAACGACTTGAGCATGTCGTGGCCGCCGCCGCCGAAACCCAGAACCAGGAAGCTCTCGAACTCGGCCTTGTTCTTGCCGGCAGCATATTCGGTGACGCGATCGATCTTCGGCTCGTAAAGGCGGACCATGCCATCGGCGAACAGAACGACTTTCGCGATCGACTGGCCGTTCGCCTTGGTGATCTCGGCGGCCATCTGAACGTCAGTCTTCGATTGCCGGCGGAAGTAGATCGACCCTTCCTGCAGGTCGTGATCGTCCACTACCTTCGTGTACTGGTCCCAAACGAAGGTCGCCTGCGCATTCTTGAAGTTCGCGGCCTGCTGGTCCATCTGGTTCAGGACCTTCTCCAGAGAATTCGCCGGGGATGCGGTTTGGGGAGGAATCGCGGCGGCGACCGCCTTCTCCTGCGGCTTCACGGCCGCGGTTGGCGAGGTTGCCGACACTTTCTTCTTTCCGAGCGCTAAACCCGGCTGCGAAACCACGACCATCAGCAGGAAAATCGGCACACCCGCGACGAGCACTTTCCGTTTCATATGCATGCGATGATTCCGTTCCCGTTCAGCCGCCGGATTTTACCTCACTATCGTTTAACCCGAACCTTATACATATTGACTCGCCCTTTATTGTCGCGAACTGGTTCATAGCTGGCGATTTCGACCTCGCCGGCAATGGGTTCGATCACGCGCAGCAGATCGTCGCGCACGGCGTCATCGGACTGGCCACTGACTGCCGCGGCATCCACCTCATAGATAAAACCATCATGTCCGTCGGGCTGAACGACTACTTCAGTCTGATGCGGCCGATGTTCTGCCGGTTTGTCTCTGAACCAGGCGCGCGGAGTCAGGAAGATGAACAGAAGGATAATGCTGACCATCACATCGTAGTGAAAGCTGCCACGATTGTAGGTCCAGAAGAGATAGCCTTTGATGGTCTGCCACACGCGCATACGTCTCATTGAGTCTAGAAGTATTAAGGTGCAAGTGCAAACAAGTACTTCACTTGTCTCCGACCAGCAGGCCCGTTTGGCCGAGCGGCACGTGGTGAACATTGCGGAAGCCGGCGCTTTCCAGGAACGCCTTGATCTCGTCCCCGGAGTAGGCGGATCCGCCGGGGGTGCCGACCAGCATGTTCAACGAGAAGAAGACAGCCCAGCGCGGCGAGGTCTTGTCGGGATCGAGGATGAACTCCTGGATCACGATGCGTCCGCCTGAATCGAGCGCAGCGTAGGCGCGCCGAAGCAGGTTTCGGTTTTCTTCCGGCGAGAACATGTGCAGGATTTGCGACAGCAGTACGAGGTCGAATCCGGAGCCAAATCCCGCGGTGAGCATGTCGCCGACCTGGGTGCGAATCCGGTCGCCAAGGCCAGCTTGCGCGATGTGTCGGGATGCGATCTTAAGCACGGGTTCGCCATCGAGGATCGTCGACTGAAGTTGCGGATTCGCCTGCGCGAAGGCGATGGAGTAGGCGCCGGAACCGCCGCCGAGATCGAGCAGGTTGTGGCTTTTGCTGGCATCGACGGCGTTGACAACAGCCAGAGCGCGCTCGCTCGCGTTACGGTGCATAGCCGCGATGAACGCTTCGGTCCCGGCTTCGTCGCGCTTACGTTCAAGGACTGAGGTTCCTTGGCGCACACAATCGGTCAGGGTGGACCAACGATGCCAAAGATGCACTTGATGCATCATCGCCATGCGCGCATCGCCGGTGAGATACTTTGCCGCTACTTCGGCATTGGAGTATCGATCGCCTTGCTTGGTGAGCAACTCCAGGCTAACGAGCGCGTCCAGCAGCATTTCCGTCGCTCTTGGATCGGCGTGCACTCGGTGCGCGATCTCTTCCGCCGTCGACCCTTCGCCGATATTGCCGAAAACATCTAATTCGACTGCGGTCATCGCGATGCGAACGTCGCGAAAAGACCAGAACAGTTGCTGCATTTGCGCGAGATTCATACCCAGAGTGAAGCACGGAACCGAGGCGGTGTCAGTGATCAACCGGCAGCGCTGGCTTGGCGCCGGCGAGTAGTGGCAACAACCACGCGATTGCGTCCGCGCTCTTTGGCGGCGTAGAGCGCCTTGTCGGCGGCTTCGATGACGCGGTGAACGTCGTCTTCCGCGGCGCGGGGTTGGGCGAGTCCGATGCTGACGGTCACCGACGTTCCGACTTTCTGGTTCTGCAGGTGGCGCGCGCTGTGACGGTAACGGCGCTCGTCGCGACGGCGATTGCTGCGCTCGGGACCGCGAACCATGAATGTGGAGTCCTCGATACTGCGCCGCAATTGCTCGACGTGGTCGATGACTTCTTCCGCTTTCTTCCCGGGAAAGACGACGGCGAACTCTTCGCCGCCGCAGCGGAATGAGCGTCCGTCACCGGTAACGTTGGCGAGGCGCGATGCAACCATGCGCAGGACCTGATCGCCGACGTCGTGACCGTACGTGTCGTTGAACTTCTTGAAGTGGTCGACGTCCACCATGGCAATCGCATACTCATCGTCTAGCGCGGCGATCGTCTGGTTGAAGGCGCGGCGTCCGGGAAGGCGAGTCAGTTCGTCTTCGTAGGCGAGTTGATAAGACGTTTCGATGACGGAAACGGTGATCGCCACCGCGCCCGCCGCAAGATAGGCGGTCCGAAATGGTCGTCCCGCCGAGAGGCACGCCAGGAACGATGGCAGTAATGACCAGGCGAGTCCGGCATCGAGCGGACGCTTGTCTTTCGCAAACTTCAGCAGCAGCGCCACTGCAGCGGCCACAAATGCCAAGACCACAAGCGGGCCAACCGGCAGCGCGAGCCACCACGAAGGCCGCCATAGAAGCCACGCCCAAAACACCGCCGAACTTCCCGAAAAAGTGATGGCGAGGATCCCCGCTTGCGCGGCGGCGAAACCGAGCCAATAGGCCAAAGGCTGAAACGCGAGCGTAAATTCTTCCACCAGCAGCAGCGCCATGATGTTCAGCGGCATGGCGAAGCTCAACGCTGCCAGCAGCATGGCCGACATCGGCACTTGCGCGAAGGCCAGAGCGAAGGCGGCGAACAGCAGCAATCCGGCGATGCTGCGGACCGCATGAAAGCGCCAGGCGGTGAGCAGGCCCGCCGCGATGACGGCGACGGCAGCATAATCAGCGCCACTGACGATCAGTCGATTGAAGAAGCCGCTCGCAATGGCGAGGGCGGCGAACAGGACAATGGTCCCGTTCGGCCACACCAGTTGCGTAAGCGTCCGTTTCAGATCAGTTAGCGACATGGAAGGTTCACGATATGCCAAAGCGACAACGGCGAGGAATGGCTTTGGAGGTGCGGGAAAACCAGTGGACAGTGGTCAGTTTTTAGCCTGGCTGCCAGTCAAGGCCCAGTCTGTACCTGAACGGATACCCACCCTCTCGGAATCCATCCGGGAGCGTTGACGCAGAAAGCGCGGAGAAGAACAGGACAGGAGAAAGCAGTTTAGGGAACAAAAAAAGCCGGGACTGCTGGTTCGCAATCCCGGTAAGTGAGCTGGGGTTTCCAGCCCTGATCCGGATTGGCGAGTTGCGCCCGCCGCGCTTCCCGCCGCCGGATGATCCTGGGGGCAAAATGCCTGCCCTTCGAAATGGATTACAGTCTGATAGAGATAAATCCGCCGTGATGGGGGTCACGTCGGTCAGGTTGGAAAATCGGCAGTCAGCGGCTCATCACGAGAGGCAGACGCATGCGTCACGCCATCGTGGTTGCTTGCAACAAGAGCTGAAGTTGGCTGTGGGCGAGCGATTCCGCTTGCGAAGGCAAAGTTGATGAGACAGCGGTAAGCCGTTCGGAAGAGCTGATGAAAATCACAGCGGCTTGTACGGGGCCGCCAAAGAAAAGATGCCATCAGTATCGTCTGAGTAAAGGGCACCTTACACGATGCAACCGACGTGGACCTGGCAGGCGATTCCTCGCATGTCTCTGATTCTTCGTGAGCATCTCTCCCTTTTTTCATAGGCGAGATGGGCACATCTTCAACATCTGGAAGATTTGAAGGGTTTTTCAGAGGAAAACTTGGGTCGAAACTGCACTTTTTGTGGTACTTAGCGTGCACTATCCGTCACCAATTCCCGGTCTATGCTGAGAAACCGGGTGATTCGAACCTTTTAGTTTGGCTTGGGGCTTTTTCACCTAAACATAGGAGAAGCAGTAACCAAAAACCCGGCTGGGGACAGTCGCAGGGTTGCTATCTGGTTACTAACTACTGGAGACGTGTATGACTCTCTGCTCTTTGCGGAGCCACCGTTCTCTTCCCTGCTGCAGTCTCGGAGTGTGCGATCACCGCAGCAGTGTTCACGACGTTGGGGAGCGTGCACTTTGACCTTCGACACAACAAATTCCGAAGTTCTTGGAGGGAACTACCAATGACACATCGCCAAAGCGTGGGGCAAGGGATGACGAAATTCGTGTTGTTCCTGATCGTGATGGCTGTGCTGGCGTCCAGTGCTGTCGCGCAGTCTACTTCCGCTGTGCGCGGGTCTATTGCTGACCCACAAGGCAGCGTGGTCGCCAACGCCAACATTACTCTTACGAACAACGCTACTAACGAGACACGCACCCAGAAAACCGGATCGGGCGGAACCTTTGCTTTTGACCTTCTCAAACCCGGTTCCTACACAATGAAGGTGGAAGCATCCGGCTTCCGCACCCTGGAACGGCCAGTCGAAGCGCTGGTTGCGCGTCCAAGCGACGTGGGCGTGATCACTCTACAGGTCGGAGCGGCGGAACAGATCGTCACCGTGTCGGCGGAGAGCCAGGCAGTCCAGGTCAACACGCAGGATTCCAGCGTCGGCAGCACGTTCATCTCGCAACAGATCACGCAGTTGCCCGTCGACGCGCGCAACGTTCTCTCGCTGCTCACGCTGCAACCTGGGGCGACAAAGGACGGATACATCACGGGGTCGCGCAGTGATCAATCCAACGTCACCCTCGACGGCGTCAACATCAACGATGCCCAGACCAACGAGATAACCGGCAACATCAACGCCACCGGCGCCAGGATCGGCGCGACATCCGGTCCCGTCCTGCGCTTGAACGCCGAAGCGCTCGAAGAGTTCCGAGTCAGTACCGTCAACGCCAACGCCTTCCAGGGACGCTCTGGGGGCGCCCAAATTGCCCTTGTTACCAAGAGCGGCACCAACAATTTCCACGGATCGCTCTTCGAGTTTAATCGCAATACGATCTTTGAGGCGAACGACTGGTTCAACAACCACTCCGGACAACCGCGCGAGCAACTGAACCGCAACATTTTCGGCGGCACCTTCGGCGGCCCTATCCTGAAGAACAAGTTGTTTTTCTTCTACAGCTATGAAGGCCGTCGTGACGGTTCCAGCAAATCGATTACGCAGTTCGGATACACGGCGCGCATCATTCCGACCGCGTCCCTCGCCGCCGGAAACATTCTGGCCAGAACGTCGACCGGGTCCATCCTCACGCTGACTCCCGCCGACCTGGCTGCCGTTTTCCCGGACACAGGCGGAGAGAATCCGCAGGCACTGGCCGCATTGAAGATTGGAACCCGGTTTGCCCCGAACTCCACCTCGGTGGGCGACGGTTTGAATACCAGCGGCTACCTGTTTAACGCGAAGACGCCGGTCAACCTCAATTCCCACACCGCGAAAATCGACTGGAACGCCACTTCGCACCAGTCACTGTTCGCCCGCATGTCGGTGCAATACGATCACGACGGTTCCGCAGATGCACCCTGGTTTCCAGATCGTCCCGCCCCTACCGTCTGGTCGCACCCGTGGGGATTTGCGGTGGGCCATACCTGGACCATCAACAACAACCTGATCAGCAACTTCAAGTACGGCCTGACGCGTGAGGCATACACCCAGACCGGCGATACACAGCAGAACTACAACTATCTCCGCCTCGTGTACTACGATACCAATGGCACCCGCGATTCCAGTCGCGTGTCCCCCGTCCACAACTTCGTCGAGGACCTTTCCTGGGTCAAGGGCAGGCACACCATCCAGTTCGGTGGCACCGTCGACCTCATCAACAACGGCACGATCCGTTACGGCAGCGCTTTTGATAACGCTTACGCCAATCCTTCCGGATACAAAACCAACCTGATCATCCGGGCCCTCAACAACTACACCTCCTCGACCTACGGCGTAACCCTCGATGGTTCCCAGCAGTCCTTCATCGAAAACGCCGTGACTGCCCTGATCGGCCGTTACAACAACTACACCGCCAACTTCAACTTCGGTGTGGACGGCGCAGCGCTTCCATACGGCACCCCCACCACCCGGCACTTCGCCACCCAGGGCTACGAAATGTACATCCAGGATAGCTGGAAGATGCGACCCAACCTTACGTTGACGGCTGGTTTGCGTTACAGCTTGTGGCGTCCTGTCTACGAAACGCAGGGCTTCGAAGCTCAACCCGACATCACGTTGGCCGAGTTCTTCGACCGTCGCGTCGCCGGAATGAACGCCGGTCAGCCTTACAACGACCTGATCACCGTCAACAAGTCGGGACCCGCCAATGGTGGTCCCCCCATGTATTCATGGGATAAGGCCGTATTCCTGCCCAA
>Ga0075355_1000169_pt1 | contig 10465 bp, 13 predicted proteins | sample WestPond_Cattail_6_FD_120069 | JGI IMG/M metagenome (GOLD analysis project Ga0075355, IMG submission 120069) | Natural and restored wetland microbial communities from the San Francisco Bay, California, USA, that impact long-term carbon... | ecosystem: Environmental > Terrestrial > Soil >...
ATGCGTTTCCCCGGACCTGCACGCGCGCGTGCGGGAGGTGTGGTGTACGTGTGGACTAACAGCGCCTAACGAGCGCGCCAGTGGTGAATGAGCTCGCAGCAGACGAGCACGCCGCTGCTGAAGCAGAGCAGCAAGATGATCACCCGAAGCGCGCGCACCGCGCGCTCGAGCGTTTCCACGCGCTGCGTCAAATCGTGCGTGCTGTCCCGAAGCAGCTGCACGCGGCGCGACTCCGGCCTTCCCGGCGACGTGTTTTCGTTGTCGCTCATGGAGACCCTGCCATCGCCAGTGTGTGGGCTTCGAGGAACCGCGCTGCAGTCGCCGAGTTGCGCGCGTTTTGAATGTCGCGGCGGTGGCACTGCGCGGCGCACGCCGGCCAGTTCTGCGCGCGCACTGCCACGCCGAGCGAGGGCCAGTCGCGCGGAGACAGCAGCTCGCTGGCACCCATGTTGTACCCCATGTCGACAAGCGCGAGCCGCGCCGGCTCCGGGAAGCGTGGCCAGGCGGGCCAAGCATGCTCGAGCGTGTTGATGATGGCAGTGCACCGGGCTTCGAACTCCGCCCGGATCGCCGGCGCGGACAGCGTGGACTTTGTGTGCGGACGGTAGAACGCCGCGACCTTGTTCGGCGGCAGCGCGCTGACCGCAGCAAAATCGCTCGCCACGGCATCGCGCGGCACGAATGGCAGCCGCAGCGCCGCTTCCACGGACGGCAGCATGAAGCCAACGCCGCACGTCACGCGGCCCACGCCGTCGAGGTACATGAAGTTGACGTTGCCCTCCCACGGCGCGATGGCGCGAAGGGCGCGGTCCAAGAACGTCTCCGGCCGCGGTGCGATCGGAGTCACCATGTCGTCGTCGTCGATGTTCATGGTTATCGGGGTTTCTCCAGGTCAGCGCGCCGCTGCTCGGCCTCGGCCTGTGCGCGCTCCACGTCGAGCTCGCCGGTCGACGGGTCCTCGAGCTTGGGCTTGCGGTCTCGAAGCAACCTGATCTGCTCCGCCGCAAAATCGAGGAAGTCTTTCAGTGCTCCCATTACGACGTCCCCGCGCTTGCACGCGGCTGCGCGTCCGTCGGCGGCGGTGTCGCGACCGGCGCCGGGCCACTCGGCTTAGACGCAGCCGTGCATGCACCTCCGCCGCTCATCAAGCGCAGGTCGCCGGCCACCGCGCTCAGCGCGCCATACAGCCGCGGGCCGCCGTGTTGGATGCTCACCACCGCCTCGCCCAGGTGCTGCACCGAAAGTGCGAGGCATGCGGCCATCGCGGAAACCATGTCGCCGCCGTTGGCCTCTGCCGCCTGCCACTGCGACACCGCGAGCCAGTAGATCCGCGCGTCCTGCTGGACCTCTTTCAGCGTGCGGGCCGCCACGTCATACGGCGTCATGGCTTCGGCGTACGCAGCGTTATCCGCGCCGGCTTTCTGCCGGGCTTCCACCGCAGCTGCGACGTACACCGGCGTGATCACCTGGTCTGCCGCTTCGATCACGTGCTTGGCGGTGTTGCTGAGAATGATCGCCGTGTCGAGCGATGGGGCCGTTGCGCACGCCGCACTCGTGGACACAATGGCTAACACAAGCAGCGGCAACACGTGTCGCATGGTCCCTCACCCTCTGTTCGCTGTAAGCTTTCGCCACGATGGAATACGTCAGTACCCAAGAAGTCCCGATGGGGTGCGTCATCTGCGGAGAGGTCACCCGACATCTCTGCCCGTACGCGCTTGCGCCGATCACGCGCTGGGAGTGCGAGCACGCCAGCGAGCACCCGTTGATGCCCGGCAAGCCGCCCCGCTCGAACGTCTATCCGCTGTTCGGCCCCAAGGCCGGCTGAATGCGCCTCACAAGTGGAACAAGGGGTGTCCCGCGTTCTCGCGCACGAAGTCGATCGCCGCTACCCATGGTTTGCCGAGCGAGTTCGAGAGCCTGTAGCCGATGAAAGCGGGCGTCCACGAGAACGAAGAAAACCCGGATGCGACCGGCTGAATGCGCCGCCCGTCGTCGCCGAAGAACTCGCCGTACCAGTTGGCGCTAGAGCCCAGCACGCCAGCTGGATTGCCGATCCCCATATACTCGGGGATGCCCATGCCTTCGTTGTAGCTGACGGTCGAGTTGCTGGGCGTTCCGCTGACGACGAGAGCCCATCGGTAGGTGCCGTTGAACGGATCGATCGCGATCGATACGAGGTTGCTTGGGTCCGGAAGACCGCCGCTGCTCGCCCACATCGTGAACCACACCGTTGCTCCCGTGCCCGGTGTGGTTCCTTGCTTGCGAAGCAAGCTGGAGGCGCGCGTGTAGTAATACTGACCTGCTGCCCATGTGAACGGCTTGTATACCCAGTAGGCCGCCGGCCCGGTCACGGTCGTCTGAACCAACATGAACGACCGGCGACCTTGCGTGTGCAAAGCCACGCTCGGCGGCGTCGTCGCGCCAGTCAGATCGGTGTTCTCGCTGAGCGCGCCAAAGTTTGGCGTGCGATTCGTCGGCCCCGTGGTGACGTCACGAAACACCCAAGATGGATCGATCGTCGTCGAGTCGAACTCGTCATCGAGCCCGCCTGCCGACAAACCTCGCAGCCTCGGCGGCACGTGGATCGGGACCGCGCCGGCCGTGTTCGCCGGACCAATGCCCAACAGCGCCTGCATGTCAGCAACGCTCGCGGCAACGATGTCGCCCGACGCGAGACGCGCGAGTGTCGTCGAAGGCGGCATGTTGAGCGGCGTTGGGACATCGCCCCCGTCGCCCGCGATGCCAACGACCACGTCGTTGGCGGCATACATCGCCGCGAGCGCACCATCACCCGAGACGCCAGGGATGGTGAGCGTCGTCACGCCCGTCACACGGTTGTCGGTGACCGTAGCGCCCGGCGCCACGATGTTGAGCTTCGCGCGCGCGACGTGCGGGCCAACGCCGTTCGCGGTGATGTCCTGCACGCCGAGTAGATCGTCGAGGAAAGGCATGGTTTGTCAGCCGTTCAGATCGCGACGCCGTACTGCGCTCGCGCGTAGTTTTCGTAACCCAGCACTTGCCGGTCGCTGAGAGCATTGTTGTGGATGATCAAGTCGTAGAGGCGACCTCCAAAGAAGGAGCCGGATGTACTTGACCTCCTGAAGAGAGTGAGTGTGTTGCTCGGGTTGGTGGAGGGGTATGGCGGCGGCGATGATGAGCCGCTGTTGCCGCAGTTGGCGACGACGGCACCGTTGCGTCGCAGCGTCATGTCGATCGGCACCGAGCGCGCGCCCGCGGTGACGTCAGTGCTGTACCCAGTGTGGCGGGCCACCACCACCATGAGGTTTGTGTTCGGGATGTAGCTACGGACTGACAATAAGAAGTTGCCTGCGTTGCTGTTCGTCATGGCGACGAGCAGCCCCTGCACTGTGGATGACGTGAATCCGAGGGCCATAAACATGCCGGTGGAGCCCGTCGTATTGTCCGTGGTGTCTACCAGAGACTCGGTCGCGGAAACTGCGACGGTGCGGTGCAGCACCATCATGACGGTCCAGGGCGTGCCGTCGTTCAAAAACTTCCAGTCCGCGGCGATTCCTGCTTGGTAGTAGTCGTTGGCCCCATCCGGCGCGAGGTAGACCTTGCCGTTGGCGTCCGTGGCGACTGGGCAGCGGGGTGTGCCGCTCTGCGTGAAATTCTTCGCGGCCGTTCCCGCGTCGATGATCGTGTCAACGAGCCCGCCCGAGGACGAGACGTTGTCGGCGCGGTACCAGTGGTATGGATTGATGTCTGTGGCGACCGAAAACGTATTGGACGTGAGGCCCAACAGCGCCAGCGCATCGCTCACCGTCATCGCCGCGACGTCGCCGGTCGCCTTGCGGCCGACGAACGACGATGCAGGCACCGAGAGCGACACGGGCGTGCCGGATGACACGGCCGCCAGTACGGACTCCGCTCCCATGAGCGACTTCGCGATCGATGCGGAGTCCGCGAGGTTCTGACCGTTCAGGATCGCTGCAACCTCGGCAGCTGTCGCCGCAACGATGCCGCCACTCGCCTTGCGACCTACGAGCGTCGACGGCGCGACCGTCAATGCAGCCGGTGTGTTGTCGACATCCGCGCTGAGAATCGTGTACGCGTCGTAAAGCGTCTTTGGTACTGCAGCCGCATCGTTGAGCGTCTGCCCGCTGATGATTGTCGCGACGTCAGCTGCGGTCAACGCCGCGACATCGCCGGTCGCCTTGCGGCCAACGATCGAGGACGCGGGAACCGATAGCGACACGGGCGTCCCCGCCGAGACCGCGGCTAGCACCGACTCCGCGCCCATTGTCGACTTGGGTATCGCAGCGTTCGCGGTGGTCTGTGCGGCTGCCGCCGCCGCCGCGGCACTTGCTGCAGCCGCCCCGGCGACAGAGTCGTTGAGCGCTTGCCCGTTGATGAGCGCCGCTACGTCCGCGGCCGCCAGCGCGACGATGCCTCCCGTCGCTTTGCGACCCACAATGGTCGACGCGCCGACCGTCAGCGGCGCCGGCGTGTTGTCCACGTCCGCAGCGAGAATCGTGCTCGTGTCGTAGAGCGACTTCGGCACTGCGGCGTTCGCTGTGCTCTGCGCGGCAGCAGCCGCCGTCGCCGCGGTTGCTGCCGCTGCACCCGCAACCGAATCGTTGAGCGCTTGGCCGTAGAGGACAGCAGCAGCTTCAGCAGCAGTCAGCGCCGCGACGTCGCCGGTCGCCTTGCGACCGACGAATGACGATGCAGGCACCGAGAGCGACACGGGCGTCCCCGCGGAGACAGCGGCGAGCAAAGATTCCGCTCCCATGAGCGACTTCGGCACTGCGGCGTTCGCGGTTGTCTGCGCCGCGGCTGCTGCTGTCGCCGCTGCGGTCGCAGTGCTCTGCGCCGTCGCCGCTGCGCTTGCTGCGGTTGCTGCCGCTGCACCCGCAACCGAATCGTTGAGCGCTTGCCCGTTGATGAGCGCCGCTACGTCCGCGGCCGCCAGCGCGACGATGCCTCCCGTCGCTTTGCGGCCAACGATTGTCGATGGCCCGACCGTGAGTGGCGCTGGCGTGTTGTCGGTTGTCGCCGCGAGGATTGTGTTCGCGTCATAGAGCGCGCTCGGGACAGCGGCATCGGCCGTCGCCTGTGCTGCCGCAGCAGCCGCGCGCGCCGTGCTATCGCTACCATCTCCGAGCAGCGCCTTGATCTCCGTGACCGACGCCGCGACGATGTCGCCGGTGGCCAGCCTCGCTAGCATCGTCGAGGCCGGCATGTTCAGCGGCGTTGGCACAACGCCGCTGACGCCGGGGACGCCTACCACCACGTCATTGGCGCCGTACAAGCCCTCGCCAAGCGGAAGTATGAGCGTGAGCTCTTCGGCGTCAGGATCGTCGACCACCGTAGCGCCCGGCGCCACGATGTTGAGCTTCGCGCGCGCGACGTGCGGGCCAACACCGTTCGCGGTGATGTCCTGCACGCCGAGTAGATCGTCGAGATATGGCATCGCAGGTTAGCAGTCGTTGTTGCTTGGACCCGGATCCGACCAGTTGACCATTCGGACCGCCATCACGGCGTTGGGGCCGACCGATGCGCTCGTGCCTTGCACCACCAAGTAGTATTCCTCGCCGGCAGCGACCGTCACACCTGCACTCGGAACGGACAGCACGTGCAAGCCAACGGCTGACGCGAGTGACGCAGAGCCCACGGGGTCGGTGACAGTCGGCGCGGTGATGGTGCCCGACCACGATGCGCCCGAGCATTTCACCAGTCGCGCGTGCACGTCGGTATCGGTCGCATCGAGCATCACTTCGATGTTGCCCATCGTCGCGCCGACCGGCAGGTGGATCGGCCACTGCAAGCCAGGCACGACGCCCGAACCGCTCCAGACCGGAATCTGGATGCCCGGTCCCAAGAACGGCAACGTGTATGCGAGACCCTGCCAGAGCTGCACGTCCGCGATGTTGATCGGGTTGGTGCGCGTCTTCGCCGACGAGTAGTTGAAGTCGCCGTCCGTGACGCAGTTGCGGTGCGACAGAACGTCACGCGTCGCATTCACATCGCGGCCGGCGTTCACGTCGCTGGACGACGCAACATCGTTGCCCGCGTTGACGTAGCCGGTCGCTGTCAGATCAGCGCCCGCATGCACGTTGCCGGTCGCGCTGACGCTGGCCGCGCTCACGGCACCAGCCGCGGTGACGGTGCCATCCGACGTCAGCGTCGCGCCGTGAACATCGCGGCCCGCGTGGATGTCGCGGCCCATGTAGAGATCGCCGATCAGCCCGGTCGTGAACGCGGGCCACGAACTCCACGTGCCAGACCCGGACGGCATCGCGACGCAGTACAGGTTGCCGTAGTTCACCGAAAACCAGAACGACGCCTTGCTGGCGTTCACCTGGTGCCAGTGACCCGGCGTTCCGTGAATCCATTCCGCGTTGTAGGCGATCCCGAAGCCGCCGATGGCGGCCGCGGGGTTGAGGCTCGTATACATGCGGAGGTTGTCCGCAAGGAAGATGCCCTTCCAGTCGTCGCCGCTGACATCAGGGATGGCGACGGTCTGCGGTCCGGCGGTAAACACGTTCGCCGCCGCCAGCAACGCAACCAAGCTGCCAGGGTCAGTGAGATGGTCCTGCAGCCACTTGGTGATGTCGGCGAGCTCGCGGAACGGCAGATTAGCCGACTCGGCGTCTGCGTTCTCGAGGTCCTCCGGCAACGTGATCGTCGAGTGGAGGGTCGAGCTCGGTGTGTATTCGGTGGTCATGGTTCTAGTTCACGCGGATAAAGATCGCGGCGTCCCCGACGGCCAACTTGCGCGCATGCGGATCGCCCCAGGTGCCATCGGGCGTCAGCGCAGCCCACGCGGCGAGGTCGAACACGATCACTGCGTAGGGGCACACGGTATGGCCCGCCTTCCACTTCTTGATGACGCGCCGGATCGCGCGCGCATCGATCATGCTTGGCGGCGTGCGTCTCGCGCCCCACAGCGACGACGGGCCCCACTTGGAGCCGTCACCCCACTTGCGCGGCACCCACGGATGGCCGGTGATGATCACCCAGAAGCGCGAGAAGTTCGCGGAGTCGCCATCCCAGTTCCACTGCCAGTTTTCTTTGACGCTCGCGGTGAGCCCGAGCGCCGCGAGCTGCTCGATGATGCTCGCCGGCGTGCCCGCTTGCGACCACGCGCGCCATGCACCGAGCAAGCGCTGCTTGTAGCCGTCTTCGCTCTCGCCGAAGTAGCGCTCCATCATGCGCTCGCTGCCGATGCGGCCGAGCGCGTCCGCTTGGAAGCTCGGCGCTTTCATCAGGTTCGAGGCGCCAGCCTGGAAGACGCTCTCGGCGATCACATCGAACACGATCGCTGCGAACGACACGATCCTGCCGCTCCACTCGCCACGCAGCCACGTCGGCGAGAGCGTTCGCGCGTACTGTCGGAAGTTCGCCATGGCTCAAATCGTCTGCACGGTGAGCGCGGACGTGTCGGGCACCGCAACCTGGAACACGCTGAGCGGGACGTCCGTGAGTGGCGCCGTCATGAAGAAGTTGACGACGCCGGGGACCATCATCGCGGCCCGGTAAACCTGCGCGAGCATCACGTATCCGTTGTCGAAGTGATCGCGCGTGCCGCCGATGTCGATCGACTGGAAGAGCGCGTCGATGGCCGCGATCACTGAATCCAAGACGACGGCCGAGTCGTACGCCGCGCTCGTGAATACGGTGCCGGTGATCGTCACCGTGAGGTTGGTGGCCGAGATGCAGTGCACGTTGGCATCGAGCGGTCTGCGCGCTGCGCCGACGAACGGCCCCGTGCCATTGATGTAATCGAGTACCGCGGTCTCCTCGGTCGAGGTGAGCGCGCCGCTGACGCCCGCGATGTATACGTCGAGCGTCCCAGGGCCGCGGGGGTTGGTCGCGTCTGGCCACGCACGTGTGATCGCCGGAGCTGCCGACAGTGCCCAGAGCCGATACGCATCCTCCGGCGCAGCGTACGAAAGCGTGGCCCACTTGGTGCGGTTGCGTGTCTGGAGCTTTGGGTCTTGCTCTTCGTCGACACCCGGCGTCGTGACCTCGCTGGTCTGCACGATGACGCCGGCAAGTGCCGTGACAAGGCGCAGCGGCACGCCGCCGCTGCTGGCTGCGCCTGCCACCTCAGCCTGGAAGTCCAGCGTCCGAGTGCCGCCCTGCGGGAGCGTGGTGTCGGCGCCTTGGTTGCGGAACGTGTGCCCGTCGACGTCGGCGATCACGACCTGCTGGGCGTTCAGCGCGAACGGACCAGCCGATCCTTGGTCGAAAAGCGTGACGCTGAGCACCGTGCGCACCGCGGCGATGCGCTGGTTGTCGTAATGGCTGTCGCTGAACAGCGTGAGCCAAGGGCCCCGCGCCTCGTCGTTGAAGCGGCCCTGCGTGATCGTCTGCACCGTCAGCGTGAGATCCGAATGCAGCTTCGCGATCAGCTGAATCATCGTGCGCGCGATGCCGCCGCTCTGCCATGCCGTGGCAGGGAAGCCGATGGAGTCGAGCAGCGCGAGGACCTTCGCGAGCGACTGCGCCTCGGTCGAGGGCGTAAGCAGTTGGGCGACTGTGAGTGAGGCCATGGTTTAGGGGCTCAAGCGCGCTCGCAGCGCGCTGACAGACAACGTGAACGAGAACGGCCCCGCGCCGTCGTCGAGCGTGATGCGGATGGACAGCGCCGCTCCCTGCTGCTGGAGCACGACAGTCGCGTGATCGACGCGCTCGTCTTTCTCGAGCTCCGTCTCGCATGCGTGCGCCGCCTGGCCCGGCGAAAACATCGGGGCACTCAGGTACTGCCGCACGTCGTGGCCGAAGTTCGGGTCGTACCAGAGCGCGCCGCGACGCGTGAGCAACCGCCGCGCACAGCACTGCGCGAGCGCGAGCCGGCCCGTGACGTGCCCCAAGTTCGGGGATACGTCGTCGACGCCTGAGATATCGATGCCGTACGCGGTGCTAGCCATGGAAATCGTTGCGTTTATTCGGCTTGCCGACCGTATACGAAGCGCGTACGCTTATTTACGGATGCGGTACTTTTCTTGTTTGAGCGCACTTCTGGCCCTTGCCTGCAACACGACGATCCAGCCCGGGGCGGATGTCATTTCGCAGGGTCCAGGCGGCACGGTTGGCAGGCCGGCGGGCAGCGCGTCGCCGTCGCCGTTCACCTCGGGTGCGGGGGAGCCGGCGCCCGAGGTGCGTGACAGTGGTGCGCCGGCAGAGGCTCGTGATGCGTCTCTAGACGCGACGGTCGATGTGGTCGTGGACTCGTCGCTCGGATCCGCGGGCAGCGGATCCGACGTCGACGCCGCCGCCGACGCCGCCAGCGCCGGTGGATCCGGCGCGGCAGGTGCGGCGGGTCAACCAGCAGCCGCGGGTGCAGCGGCCGGCTCAGGAGCCGCTGGGAGCGTCGCGCCGCCGGGCGTGGAAGTCGCGTTGTGCGCGCTGACTGTCCACCAGGACCTCACAAGCGGCGACTCGCGGCAGATCGTTGTCTCGTTGTCGGGTGGATCCTCGGGACCGTCGACCACCGTGTATGCCGTCCCCGGCCAATCGCCGCCCTTCACGGCGGACAAGACGTGCACGGCCGCTGTATGCAGCGGGGTCGAGACGTCTCTGCGCTCCGGATCCACGCTGCGAATCGGCTGGGTGATCGGCACGCAGGGCGGCAACACCAACGAGTCGCAGAGCCATCAGACCACTCCCTGCGTGCTCGGGCCGAGCGATCAAGTCACCGCCTACCACCTGAGCGCCTCGTTGACCTACTCGCACTTCGACATCGTCGGTGAAGTGCGCGGCATCCGCGCGCAGTAACGCGGGGCGTGCGAGCAGCGCGAGCACCAGTGCGACGATCGCGCACGCGAACGCGATCCATCGCGCGTAAGGGCCTGGGATTGGCACGGTCAGCAGCAGCACGGCGACACAGAGAAATATGAATGCCATGGGCTAGACCTCGTGTGTGCCTTCGACGCCGCGCGCCTCTCGCTCTTTGGTGCGCGCCTCGAGCGCATGCAGCGCCATGACGATCGAGTCGAGCGCAGACTGGTTGTAGGGGTTGGCGAACTTGCTCGACTGAAAGCCTTCGAGCCGGTCGATCACGATCGCGAGGAGCACCTCGTTGGTGATGCCGTTGACCCCAACCTCTGCAATCGGCCCGCGCTGGAAGTCGAAGATGTGGCAGACCTTGGCGCAGTCCGCTTCGTAGTGGTGCGACGCGTTCCCGTTGTTCGGGTCGCGGTCGTCCGCCGTGATGGTGATGGCCCGATTGGATTCGTTCGTGTGGTGCGTGGTGATGGTTCGCATCGCGCTAACTCCAGTTGATCGGAGCGCCGACCGGCGGTGCGCCGATGCCCGTGCGCATCCAGGTGTCGATCGCGGTGCTCACGGCATCGGCCGCGGCCGCATGGGTAGTCGGATACGGCTGCGCGAACAGCGTCGCCAAGCCGATCGGCGCCGGCGGCGGCGTGCTCACGAATGCAGGCGCCATCCCGCCCCCGAGGCTGAGCGCGAAGGCCGTGAAAGCAGTCTC
>Ga0075355_1000170_pt1 | contig 10448 bp, 9 predicted proteins | sample WestPond_Cattail_6_FD_120069 | JGI IMG/M metagenome (GOLD analysis project Ga0075355, IMG submission 120069) | Natural and restored wetland microbial communities from the San Francisco Bay, California, USA, that impact long-term carbon... | ecosystem: Environmental > Terrestrial > Soil > Wetlands...
AGGAGGGCGGACGCCAGCACCAGAGACAGGGTGTTCGAGGGGAGTCGGGGCATCGGCTCTCGGTCGGGACACGGGAGGGGCCGCCGGACAGAATGCCGGCGGCCTCTCCTACAGGTGTAGTGGACAATCACCGGACGTGTCGGACCGTCCCGAGGTTTCAGCCCTTAGGAGCCCTTCACCAGGGTGATGCTGCCGTTGACGGTTTCCAGGTCCAGGGTCCGTCCGCCCGAGCCGATCGTGCCGTGGATGCTCCGCGGCCCGAACTTGCCCTGGACGGTCAGGGGAAACTCGGATTCGATGCTGCCGTTGACCGTGCTGCCGTTGATGGTGGCGCTGAAGCTCGGCGGCAGGGTCGCCCGGATGCTGCCGTTGACCGTGCTGAGGTGCACGGCACCGGTCCAGTCTGCGCGCCCCATCGACACGTCGACGGAGCCGTTCACCGTGTTCGCCCGGACGACCCCTGCGGCGATCACCTTGACGTCGCCGTTGACGGTGGAGACGTCGGCGTCGCTCCCGAGGCGGTCGGTCCCCACCGAGCCGTTCACGGTCTGGCCGGAGAACTTCACTCCCGCCGGCACCTGGACCGTGAAGTCGACGGTCACGTCGTTGTCCTTCGTGTTCATGTGGCCATCCTTGCCGGATTCGCAGGTGTTCGGCTGCTTGCCGTCGCCTGGGTAAACCGCGCAGATCGTCACGCCGGCGTCGGTGGTGACCACCTCGATCTTGACGCTCTCCGGGTCGGACTTGCGGCCCTTCTTGACCGCGGAAGCCGTCACCTGGCTGCCGGCGGAGGCCGTGGCGCGGACGTCGCCGTTGATGCCCTTGATCTCGATGGTCTTGCCGCGTGCCACGGTGCCGCTCCAGTTCCACGCCGGCGTCTGGACGGCGGCTACGGAGTGGGACGCGGGGAGGTGCAGGACGTGGTCGGCCGCCGAGTAGCCGGCCCACGCGACGAAGGCGATGCCGAGGGTGGACAGGGTCTGCATGGTGTGGCTCCTCAGGAGGATGAAGTCGCGAGTCACTTTTCGAGGCGGATCTGGCCGTCGAAGGCTTCGAGGTCGAGCCGGGCGCTCCCGGTGCCGACCGAGAAGCTGAATCGCTTCCCGTCCTGGCTTCCGCTGATGGTGACCGGGGACGCGGACTCGAAGTCTCCGCTGAAGGTGGAGACCGACACCGTGGCGTTGAGCGCCCCGACCGGGCGGATGCCGATGTCGCCGTCGTGGGTCTTGAAGCTGTACGAGCCGTTGTTCGCGATCGGGCCGCTGAAGTGGATGTTGCCGTCCACGGTCGTGACCCGCACCGCCGAGGACGTGATGCCCTCGAGGAGCACGTCCCCGTCCACACCCTCCACGGTCAGCGCGCCGACGACGTTCCGCACCGTGATGTCGCCGTCCACGGACTGGATCTCGATGTTGCCGCGCGCGCCATCGACCTGCACGGCGCCCTCGATCGAGTTGACCGACACGTTGTCGGCCCCGCCGCTGAGGGTGATGTCGCCGTCCACCGACTGCGCCCGGACCGCCGCCGCCATCCCGCTCACCACCATGGCCGTCTCGTTCCCCTGGAGCGAGAGCGCCATCCAGGCCGGTGCGTTGATGGTCACGTCGATCTCGGTGGGCCCGTTTCGCATGTCCTGGGCGACGCGGATCTCCCCCGGAGACCGCTGGACGCGGAGGTTCGCGTCGTCGTCAGTCGAGGTCCAGCGGATCTGGACCTCGTCCCGGTTCCACGCCGTGACGGTCACCCGCCCGGAGAAGTTGTTGACCTCGAGCCTGGTCCCCTTCGTCACCGCGATGGTGGTGTCGGTGGCGGGGGCGGCACTGAGGGCGCCCAGGAGGGCGGCGGTGATGATCAGCATGGTCGGTCCTTTCAGCTCTGCGCGTCGGCGAGCGCGGTGGCCTGCCGGAGCAGTTCGAGTTTCTGCTGCATGGTGTTCGCGAGGTGCGTGTTCAGGTACACGTTCGCCGGGTCCGCCTTGAGGGCGGCGCGGGCTTCGTCAATGGCCGCGTCGATCCGGGCCAGGTTCTTCTCGAGCACGAGGACGGTCTTCGGGGCGAGGCGGTGCCGGCCGGCGTCGAGCGCACGCTCCAGGTCGCTCACGGCCGCGTCATAGCTCACCTGGGCCTTGTCGGGGAGCCCTGCCGGCATGACCCGCGCGCCCGGGGAGGCGACAATGCCCTGGCCCGGAACGGCCGGCAGGCGCGCGGTACGGGCCCGAAGCGCCAGCGAGGTTCCGCCGGCCGTCGCCGCGATCAGCAGGACGGCCGCGGCGGCCAGCTGGGGCAGGCTGAGGGAAAACCGCCGGCGGGCCCGCCGGGACGCGAGGTCGATGACCGGAGTGCCGGTCGCCCCGATCCGCTCGGCGATCCCCGGCCAGAGGTCGCGACCGACGGGCTGATCCACGAGGGCGTGCGCGCGGGTGACGACCCGCCGGAGCTCGTCCACCGTGGTCCGGCAGACGGCGCAGTCGGCCAGGTGCGCCTCGAGCGCGGCACGCTCGCCCGGGGCGAGGTCGCCATCGAGGTATTCGGAGAGTCGGTCCATCCACTGATCGGTCATAGGGTCCTTCCCGTCGTTCAATCGAGCCAGGCGCGGAGCGCCATGCGGGCCCGGTGGAGCTGGGACTTCGAGGTGCCGGTCGCGAGGCCGAGCATTTCGGCGATCTCCTCGTGGCGGTAGCCCTCGACATCGTGGAGCACGAAGACCTCCCGGGCGCCTGCGGGGAGCCGGGAAAGCGCCCCCTCGATGTCCATCGCCGCCTCGGGGGAGATCCGCCGGGCCGGTGCCGCCTCGAGGAGCGCTTCATCCTCGCTGTAGCGCGAGCGCCGCCGTCCCCGTTCCTCCCGCCGTGCCAGGATCACGTTCACCGCCAGCCGATGGAGCCAGGTCGAAAACGCCGACTCTCCGCGGAACGTCCCCAGCTTCTCCCAAGCCCGCACGAAGATGTCCTGCGTCACTTCCTCGCTGTCGTCCGCGCCGTGCATCCGGCGCACCAGGTTGTGGATCCGCGTGACGTGCCGCCGGTAGAGCCGCTCGAAGGCGTGCGCGTCCCCACTCGCGGCGAGGGTGACCTCGACGGCGTCTGCTGCGTACCGCGGTTCGGAGGGGTCTCGGGACAGGGCCGGGACTCCGGAAGCTGGGGTTGGCATGCACGGGGTTGGACGGCCCCCGGCCGGAAAAGGTTGCACCCCTCGGGGAAGGGGGCAATTCCCGGCCTTGCGCCCGGGGCACGCGGGGGCCGACCTTACAGCGTGCAACGGAGGCCGACACCTGATGCGGCGTGACCTGCTCCCGATGGTCCAGGAAGCCCTGCGCGATCGCTACACGGTCGAGCGTGAACTGGCGCGCGGTGGGGCCGGGCGGGTCTTCTTTGCCCGGACCCTGGATGGGCAGGCGGTGGCGCTCAAGGTGCTCCACCCGGAGCTGGTGGTCACCGCCACGGCCGACCGGTTCCTCCGGGAAATCAAGACGCTCTCCCGCCTCGAACACCCCCACGTGGCCAAGCTGCTGGACTACGGCGAGCGCGACTGGCTGGTCTACCTGGCCATGGCGTACATCGAGGGGCCGACGCTCAAGGAGCACATCACCCGGGTGGGGCGCGCCACCATCGACGACGCCGTGCGCATCGGGCGCGACGTATTGGACGCCCTGGCCTACGCCCACGCCAACAACGTGGTCCATCGCGACGTGAAGCCCGACAACATCGTCCTCTCCGCGGAGGGCGCCATGCTGCTCGACTTCGGGATCGCCCGGGCCATCGAGGCGGCCGGCGACGAGAAGCTCACGCGCTCGGGCTTCACGGTGGGCACGTCTTCCTACATGAGCCCCGAACAGGTGGTCGCCGTTCGCGACCTCGACCACCGGAGCGACATCTACTCCCTCGGCTGCGTCCTCTTCGAGGCGCTGGCCGGCCGGCCGCCGTTCGTGCACCGGAGCGAGGCCGTGGTCCTGCAACTCCAGCAGACCGCCGAGGCGCCGAGGCTTGCGGAGCTCCGCCCGGAGACCCCCGCCGGGCTGGCGAACGCCGTCCAGCGCGCGCTGGCCAAGGACCGGGAGCAGCGGTGGGCTTCGGCGCTCGACATGCGTGCGGAGCTCGACCGCCTGACCTGAGCGACATCCCCAGGCGAAGGCCGCCGGTCCCGCCGGAGCCTTGGCCCGTGCCGAACCCTGTTCGACCAACCTCCCATCCGGACACCCTCGTGCGCCACCGTCACCTGCTGTTGCTCTGCGGCATCGCCGCGCTGACCGCCTGCCGCTCCACGCCGGAGTTCGACGTCGTCATCCGCCACGGCACCGTGTACGACGGCACCGGCGGCGCGCCGGTGGTGGCCGACGTCGGGATCCGCGGCGACTCGGTCGCTGCGATCGGCGACCTCTCCGCGTCCAGGGGCCGGGCGGAGGCGGACGCCACCGGACTCGCGGTGGCTCCCGGGTTCATCAACATGCTGAGCTGGGCGGTGGAGGACCTGCTGGCCGACGGCCGTTCCCAGGGCGACCTCCGCCAGGGCGTGACGCTCGAGGTGTTTGGCGAGGGCATGTCCATGGGCCCGCTGACCGACTCGATGCGTGCGGAGATGATTGCCCGGCAGGGCGACATCAAGTACGAGGTGCCCTGGACGACCCTCGGCCAGTACCTCGACCACCTCGTGTCCAAGGGGATCGCGACCAACGTCGCGTCGTTCATCGGCGCGACGACGGTCCGGGTCCACGAAGTGGGGTACGGCAACCGTCCGGCGACGCCGGAGGAGCTGGCCCGGATGCAGGCGCTCGTCCGGCAGGCGATGGCGGAGGGAGCGCTCGGTGTCGGGTCGTCGCTGATCTATGCCCCCGCCAACTACGCCACCACCGACGAACTGGTCGCCCTCGCGAAGGCGGCCGGCGAGTCGGGCGGGATGTACATCTCGCACATGCGGGACGAGGGGAGCGGATTGCTCACTGCCGCGCGTGAGCTGATCACCATCGCGAGCCAGGCCGGCGTCCCGGCCGAGATCTATCACCTCAAGGCCTCGGGGCGGGCCAACTGGGGCAAGCTCGATTCGCTCCTGGCGCTCATCGATTCGGCCCGTGCCGCTGGGCTGCAGATCACCGCGGACATGTACACTTACCCCGCCAGTTCCACCGGACTCGACGCTACAATGCCGACCTGGGTACAGGAGGGGGGACACGACGCCTGGGTGGCGCGGCTCAAGGACCCGGTCATCCGGGCGCGCCTGCTCAAGGAGATGCGGGGCGGCGGCGGCTTCGACAACGCCTTCGTGAATGCCGGGGGCGCGCAGGGAATCCTGCTGGTGGGCTTCAAGAACCCCGCGCTCAAGCCGCTGACGGGAAAGACCCTGGCGGAAGTGGCGGCGGAGCGGGGGACTTCGCCGGAGGAAACGGCGATGGACCTGGTGATCGAGGACAACAGCCGGGTCGGCTGCGTGTTCTTCACGATGTCCGAGGACAACGTGCGACGGGAGGTCCAGCTCCCCTACATGAGCTTCGGGTCCGACGCCGGCTCGATGAGCACGGAGGGCGTCTTCCTGCTCTCGGGCACCCACCCGCGCGCCTATGGGAACTTCGCGCGTCTCCTGGGCAAGTACGTCCGGGAGGAACAGCTCGTGCCGCTGCCCGAGGCCATCCGCCGGCTCACCTCGCTGCCCGCGGAACATCTCAAGATCAAGCGGCGCGGCCGCCTGGCGCCGGGCTATTTCGCGGACGTGGTGGTGTTCGATCCGGCCACGATCGCCGACCGGGCCACCTTCGCCGAGCCGCACCAGTACGCCACCGGAGTTCGCGACGTCTGGGTGAACGGCGTGCCCGTCCTGCGGGACGGCGCCCCCACCGACAGCATGCCCGGGCGGGTGGTGCGGGGTCCGGGGTACCGCCCGGCGGCTCCCTGAGCGTGGTTCGGAATCCCCAGCCCGGACGTTAGATTTCCCGGTTCAACTCCGACCGCGACCTGCCCATGACCGTGACGACCGCCGCGCACACCCCGATTCGCGCCCCGCGGGGCACTGCGATCTCCTGCAAGGGATGGCACCAGGAAGCCGCCCTGCGGATGCTCATGAACAACCTCGACCCCGAGGTGGCGGAACGCCCCGAGGAGCTCATCGTCTACGGCGGCGGGGGCAAGGCCGCCCGCGACTGGCCCAGCTATCACCGGATCGTCGAGACGCTCCGCCGGCTGGAGAACGACGAGACGCTGCTGGTCCAGAGCGGCAAGCCGGTGGGCGTGTTCCGCACCCACGAGGAGGCGCCCCGGGTCCTGATCGCCAACGCGAACCTGGTCCCCCGATGGGCCAACTGGGACGAATTCCGGCGGCTCGACGCGCTCGGACTCACGATGTACGGGCAGATGACGGCGGGCAGCTGGATCTACATCGGCACGCAGGGGATCCTGCAGGGCACCTACGAGACCTTTGCGGAATGCGCGCGCCAGCATTTCGGCGGCTCGCTCGCCGGCCGGCTGGTGGTGACGGGCGGCCTCGGCGGGATGGGTGGCGCCCAGCCGCTCGCGGCGACGATGAACGGCGGCGTCCTGCTGGGGGTCGATGTCGACCCGACCAGAATTCAGCGCCGGGTGGACACCGGGTACTGCGACCGCCTCTCGACCAGCCTGGACGAGGCGCTCGACCTCGTGAGCCGGGCCCGCGCGGAGCGGCGGGCGTTTTCCGTCGGCCTCGTCGGCAACATCGCCGAAGTGCTGCCGGAGCTGGTCCGGCGCGGCATACGCCCCGATGTGGTGACCGACCAGACCTCGGCCCACGACCTCCGCGTCGGCTACGTCCCGACCGGGTGTTCCCTCGCGCAGGCGGCGGTGCTCCGGGAGACCGACCCGAAGGGCTACGAGAGCCGGGTGCTCGACTCGATGGTGGCCCACGTGGGCGCCATGCTCGAGTTGCAGCGGCAGGGCGCCGTGGTGTTCGACTACGGCAATAACCTGCGCGGACAGGTCGCGGATCTCCGCGGGATGCGCGAGGCCTTCGATTTCCCCGGGTTCGTGCCCGCCTTCATCCGCCCGCTCTTTTGCCGCGGTGCCGGGCCGTTCCGGTGGGCCGCGCTCTCGGGCAATCCGCGCGACATCGCCGTGACCGACGACGCCGTCCTCGAGACGTTTCCGAAGCACGAGGCGCTCGCCCGGTGGATCCGGCAAGCCCGGGAAAAGGTGCATTTCCAGGGGCTCCCCGCGCGGATCTGCTGGCTCGAGTACGGCGAGCGGGCCGAGATGGGGCTCCGCTTCAACTGGCTGGTGAAGAAGGGCAAGGTCGAGGCCCCGATCGTGATCGGCCGGGACCACCTCGACACCGGCTCCGTCGCTTCTCCCAACCGGGAAACCGAAGGGATGATGGACGGTTCTGACGCCATCGCCGACTGGCCGCTCCTCAACGCCATGCTCAACACCGCCTGCGGCGCGAGCTGGGTGTCCCTCCACCATGGCGGCGGCGTCGGCATCGGGTACTCCATCCACTCCGGCATGGTGGCGGTGGCCGACGGCACGGAGGCGGCCGACCGCCGGTTGCAACGGGTGCTCACGGCCGACCCCGGCACGGGCGTCATGCGGCATGCGGACGCCGGTTATCCGCTGGCCATCGAGACCGCGCGGGAGCGCGGGGTGGACCTCCCGATGATCACCGGGTGATGAGTCCTTCGTGAAAGTCCTCCGGAACATCGGGTGCCTCGCTACCTGCCGGCCGGAGGGTGGGCAGGCGGACATCCACGTCGTGCGCGGCGCGGCGGTCGCGTGGGACGGCGGGACGATCCGCTGGGCCGGTGCCGAATCGGAGCTGCCGGCCGCGTACGCCGGGGCGGAGTCGCTCGACGCCGGCGGCCGGCTCGTCGTGCCAGGGCTCGTCGACTGCCATACCCATCTCGCCTTCGGCGGCTGGCGCGGAGACGAGTTCGAGCAGCGGCTGCAGGGCGCGACCTACCTGGACATCGCGCGGGCCGGCGGCGGAATCATGTCCACCGTGCGCGCCACGCGCGCCGCGGGCGACGAGGAACTGCATCGCCGGGCCATCGCGGCGCTCGAGGAGATGCGCCGGCTCGGCGTCACCACCGTCGAGTGCAAGAGTGGCTACGGTCTCGACCGGGAGACCGAGCTCCGCATTCTCCGGCTGTACCGCCGCCTCGCCGCGGAGACCCCGACGCGCATCGTGGCCACCTTCCTCGGCGCGCACGTGGTGCCGACGGAGTACCGGGCTGATCGCGGCGCCTACATCCGGCTGCTGCTGGACGACCTGATCCCGGCCATCGCGGCGGAGGGGCTCGCCAGTTGCTGCGACGTCTTCGTGGAGGAGACGGCCTTCAGCGTCGAGGAGGGCCGGCGGATACTCCTGGCGGGCCGGGCCGCCGGGCTCGCGCCCAAGCTGCATGCCGACCAGCTCTCCTCGTGCGGAGGGGCGGAACTCGCTGCCGAAGTCGGGGCCCTGAGCGCCGACCATCTCGAGTGCGCGTCCGACGAGGGCGTGGCCGCGATGGCGCGCGCCGGCGTGGTCGCCGTGAGCCTGCCGATCGCCACGCTGTACCTGCGCCAGGCGCCCATGCCGGCCAGGCGGTTCATCGAGGCCGGCGTCCCGGTGGCGGTGGCCACCGACTTCAACCCCGGGTCGGCGCCGAGTTACGACTTGCCGCTGGCGATGATGCTCGCCTGCAACCTCCAGCGCATGACGCCTGCGGAGGTGCTCAAGGGCGCGACGAGCATCGCCGCCCGCGCGCTGGGCCTCGCGGCCGAGGTCGGGGCCGTGGCGCCGGGCTACCGCGCCGACCTCGCGGTGATCGACGCCCCGGACGTCAACCACTGGATGTACCACTTCCGCCCGAACGCCTGCGTCCTCACCGTCGCGGCGGGCCAGGTCTGCTGGTCCGCGCCGGCGTCCTAGCCTCACAGGGAGCTCCATGCCGAACTTCACGACGCCGGACGTGGTCTCCCCGGCCACGACGCCGGGCGACCCCCGACTCGGGCACCTGCTGGGCACGAAGCTCACCGGCGGCGCCGTGCCGCGGGTGGTGCTGGTCGGATTCCCGTCCGACGAGGGGGTGCATCGGAACGGCGGCCGGGTCGGCGCGGCGGGCGCACCGGACGACATCCGCCGGATGCTCTACCGCCTGACGCCGGACGCCGAGCGGTTCGAGGAGTCGGTCGATCTCCTCGAGCACACCCGCGACCTCGGCAACCTGGTGCTCTCCGACGACGTGGAGCGGGACCAGGAGCGCCTCGCGGAGGCGCTCGACCCGCTGCTGCTGGCCGGGTCGTTCGTCATCGTGCTCGGCGGCGGCCACGAGACCTCGTTCGGGCATTTCCAGGCGTACGCGCTGGGCGGACAGAAGGTCGGCATCCTCAACTGGGACGCGCATCCGGACGTGCGCGAGCTCAAAGACGGGCTCGGCCACGCCGGCTCGCCGTTCCGCCAGGCCATCCTCGATCCCTCCGGGTCCTGCCGGCAGTTCGTGGCGGCGGGGCTCCTGCCCCACGTGGTGGCGCGCTCGCACCTCGAGTTCATCGCCGCGCACGGCGGCCGCTTCGTGTGGCGGCGCGACCTCTCCCCCGCCCGGGTGGACGAGATCTACGGGAGCCTGGCGGGGCCGTCCTTCGTGAGCTTCGACCTGGACGCGGTGGAGCAGGCTGCGGCGCCGGGCGCGAGCTCGCCGTCGGTGGGCGGCATCACGGCCGACCTCTGGCTGCACGCGGCGTATCGCGCCGGGCGCACCCGTGCGGTGACCTCGTGCGACGTCGTGGAGATGAATCCGGTGTACGACCGGGACAGTGCGGCGGCGCGGCTGGCGGCGGCGACGGTGTGGCAGGTCCTGAAGGGCGTGGGGGAGCGGGAGCCCTAGCTCAGGCGAGCGCGGGCCACTGCTGGGTGACGCAGTGGAACGCGCCGAGGCCCCAGACGAGGTCCACGGCGTCGATGAGGACGACGCGCCGGGTGGGGAAGAGCGGCTGCAGGATGGCACGGGCCAGCTCGTCCTTCGCCAGGTCGTACGCCGGGAGCAGCACCACGCCGTTGGCGATGTAAAAATTCGCGTAGCTCGCCGGGAGACGCTGGCTGTCCTGGAAGAGCGGCCGGGGCATCGGCAGCGTCACCACGCGGAGCGGCCGTCCGTCCTGGTCGGTCATCGAACCGAGCCGCTTCAGGTTTTCCTGGAGCGGCTCGAAGTTTTCGTCGACGGGGTCGTCCTCGACCACGGTCACCACCGTTCGCGCGTCGGTGAAGCGGGTCAGGTCGTCCACGTGTCCGTCGGTGTCGTCGCCCGCGATGCCATCGCCCAGCCAGAGAATGTGGCGGACGCCGAGATAGTCGCGGAGGTATTCCTCGATCTGCCCGCGCGACAGGTCGGGGTTGCGGTTGGGGTTGAGGAGACACGCCTCGGTGGTGAGCAGGCTGCCAGCGCCGTTCACGTCCAGCGAGCCGCCCTCGAGGACGATTCCCGGGTGAAAGACGGGAATGTGGTACGCGGCACCGATG
>Ga0075355_1000171_pt1 | contig 10447 bp, 8 predicted proteins | sample WestPond_Cattail_6_FD_120069 | JGI IMG/M metagenome (GOLD analysis project Ga0075355, IMG submission 120069) | Natural and restored wetland microbial communities from the San Francisco Bay, California, USA, that impact long-term carbon... | ecosystem: Environmental > Terrestrial > Soil > Wetlands...
CAAAAACGATCGCGGCCTCCGCCAGGGGAGCTGACGGAGGCCGCGTAGAACATCTCACCGCGCCTAGGTTCGCGATGCGATGTGGGAGCTCGTTTTATCCGGGCATCGGCTGAATTCCGAAATCGGGATGGATGGCTAGAACGGTAGCAGCACGTCCATGACCTGTTGGCCGTAGCGTGGCTGCTGGATGTCGGTGAGCTGGCCGTGGCCGCCATAGGCGATACGGGCCTGCGCGATCTTGCTTGAATCGATGGTGTTGTCGCTCTGGATGTCTTCCGGCCGCACGATGCCGGCGACGATCAGCTCGCGCTTTTCGAAATTGACGCGAATCTCCTGCTTGCCTTCGACCACGAGATTGCCGTTCGGCAATAGCTGCGTGACGACGGCGGCGATGTTGGTCTGCAGGGTTTCCTGCCGCACGATCGAGCCCTTGCCGTCGCTGTTGGAGGTGGCGTCGGCGGTCAGCAGGCGGCCGGGGAGGGCGGTTGTCCTTCCAGCCAGCAGGTTGCTGCCGAGGAACGCGGTGATGCCGGAGTCCTCGGTGACGATGCGGCTGCGCTGGGTTTCGTTGGCGAAATTGGCCTGGTCGGTGATGTTGACAGTGACGGTCAGGAGATCGCCGATCTGATGGGCGCGCTGGTCCTTGAAGAACGACCGTGAACCGTTTCGCCACAGGGAATTGGCGTTGTAGGAAACCGCTTCGGGTTTCGGCATCGGCATCTGCACCGGCTTGTAGCCCGGAGCCGCCGTCGGATTGTCGATCGACGACAGCTTGGGTTGCTCGCCGGTCTGCGAAAGTCGGTCGATCGACGAGCAGCCGCCTGCGATGCTGACGACGGTCAGTAGGGTGCCGGCAAGCGCGATACGATTGATACTGGCGGTCAACATTTACGTTTACTCGGCTTTTGGAGACACTTGCGCATGATTGCTGGCGGCGACCGAAACCGGCGCAGCCGTCTCGGCTGCTCCGGTCGCGGAGGATGCGTCGGCGGCGGCGGAGAGCCGCGGCGTGGCGATCGAGATCGCGACCTGCGCGCGGCCGACGACGACGCCGTACACGTTGCGCTTGGATTGCAGGTTGAGGACGTTGACCGTATCGCCCTCGGTGCCGTTTTCCAGCGCCTTGCCGCGCATGGTGAGATAAAGTCCGGTGGACTCGTAGATCAGCGTGACATTTTCGTCGCGCTGCACCAGATCCGGCTTGGAGAGATCGGGTCCCCTCAATGCCTGGCCCACGCGAAGCTGCCTTCGCGCCTGCATACCGACGGCGCGGTTGCGCGCCGCGGCGTCGCCGCCCACTTCTGCTTTCGGGCGCCGCTCCGTGATCACGTCTGAGGACTTGAGGATTTCGTTGCGCTCGACGCTGCGCGTCAGCACGGCTACTTCCACGGTTTCGATCGCGACGCCGGTAAATCGCAGTTTCGTCCGCGCTCCATTGGTCTCGTTGGCGATTTCGAAGCTGACATCGAAGCGCCCGTTGCGCGGCTCGTACCAGACCGAAGCCGGCTGCAGGGAGCCGGTGTTCCACGCCTCCAGCCTGACTTCATGCACGTCGTGGTCGAATGTCAGGCTGAGATTGGCCGCGTCGCCGAGGCCCTTGCGGTGTTCAAGCGCGCGGGCGACCTGAGACTCGATCTCCTTGCCCTCGATCGTGCGCGCAAGCCGGGTGACCGAGACCTCCCTGATGTCCCTGGTGTTGACGCCGATCACCTTGTGGGCCTGCAGGGCGGCGATCACCTGCGCGGTCGGCAGCGACCCGGTGGTGCCGAGATCTGGCGCGCGATAGATCGCAACCAGCGCCTCCGTGCCGGCGTTGTCGATCACGTCGCCGATCCGCACCACGTCGCTTTCGACGGTGACGTTGGCCCGAAGCACGGGAGCAGCGATGGCGTTCTCGCTGGTCTGCGCGAATGCCGTCGCGCAAGTGGCGGCGAGCAGGGCGGCGGCGAGGAGAAGCGAGCGGGCGGTCATCATCGGCTCCCTCAGCGGAACAGCGCGGTGGTGGATTGCATCATCTGGTCGGCGGCGCTGATCACCTTGGCGTTCATTTCGTAGGCGCGCTGCGCGGCGATCAGGTCGGACATTTCGGAGACGACGTCGACGTTGGCCTGTTCGAGGCTGCCTTGCGTGATGCTTCCGTAGCCATCGAGATTGGCCAGACCGTCCTGCGGCGGACCGGATGCCGGCGTATCGATGAAGAGGTTATTCCCGACCGGCTGCAGACCGGCCTTGTTGATGAACCGCGTGAGGGTGAGCTGGCCGACGATGGTGGAGGTCGTCGTCGCGGCTCCCGGCAATATCACCGAGACCTGGCCCTGGGCGTTGACCGTCAGGCCCGAAGCATTCTGCGGTATCGTAATCGTCGGTTGGACCGGATTTCCCTGGGCGTTCACGATGCGCCCGGTGTTGTCCATCTGGAACGTGCCGTCGCGGGTGTATTGGAAGGTGCCGTCCGGCATCAGGATCTTGAAGAAGCCTTCATTGGTGATCGCGAGATCGAGATCGTTGCCGGTTTGCGAAAGCGTCCCCTGGGTCATCGATCGCGGGGTTCCGACGGTCTGGACGCCGCCACCGATATCGATGCCTACCGGAAGGATGGTGCCCTGCTCCGAAGACTGCGCGCCGATCCGGCGGACATGCTGGTAGATCAGATCCTGGAAGGCGGCGTTCTGCTTTTTGTAGCCGGTGGTGCGAAGGTTCGCGATGTTGTTGGAAATGACCTGAACGTTAAGTTCCTGGGCCGCCATTCCGGTCGCGGCGGTATGAAGGGCTTGCATGGATAGTCTCCTGAATCGCCGCTAGGCCGGAACGTCGGCGAGTTGCTGGATTGCGGTCTTCTGCAGGTCGCTCTGCTGCTGCAGCATCGTCGAGATTTGCGTGTAGGTGCGCGTGACCTCGATCATGCGGCTCATCTCGGCAACGGCGTTGACGTTGGACTTCTCGATGAACCCCTGGCGAACCACGGATTTCGTGTCGGGCTGCGCCAGGCCTTCGCCGGCGGCGTAGAGGTTCAGGCCTTCCTTCAGCAGTTTCTGCGCGTCAGGGAAGCTGACCAGCCGAAGCTTGCCGCGGATCGAATCCGTCCTGCCGGAGCCTTCCACCACGGTGATGGTGCCGTCGGGCGTGATGTTGATGTCGTGATCGGTCGGCTGAAAGACGATCGGGCCGCCGGTGCCGAGAACCGGATTGCCCGCGACCGTCACGAGCTGGCCCTGGTTGTTGAGCAGCAGGCCGCCGTCGCGGGTGTAGCGTTCGCCGGCTGGCGTCTGCACCACCAGAAAGGCGGAGCCGTCGACGGCAACGTCCAGCGGATTTTTGGTCTGCTCGGCGGCGCCTTGCGAGAAGTCGCGGAAGGTGCCGCGGTCCTGGACGTAGCTGAGGCGACGGTCGCTCCCCACGAAGTTGTCTTCGTGGGCGACCGGCATCAGAAATTCCTCAAACAGCGAGCTGTCCGTCTTGTAGCCCGCCGTGTTGACGTTCGCGAGGTTGTTGGCGACGACGTCGAGCTGCCGTTCCAATATGGTTTGCCGCGAAAGTCCGATGAGAAGCGCATTCTCCATCGCCCGTTCTCCCCTGAACGATCCGCGGCCCTTGCCCTCCCAGGCTGACTGCGGATCCTGCAAACCGCCGGGCTCTCCCAAGCCGCGGTTCGCAAAAGATCAGAGCGAAAGCCGTGCCAACTTTGGAAGTTTATATTTTTCAATGGCTTGGATGTTTTGAAGGGGTGCCGCCCCACCGGCAATAAGGTCTTGTTGACCATGTTTGCCCGGCAACTTTTTCCTAGCTGGGGGGCAAAAGAAAGGTTCCATTAACCATTGCTGCCTTAGCGTCCGGATCGAGAGCGCAGTCCTGGCGGCATTTGTATCGCGTCATGAGGCCGACTGCCGGCATCGAGTTCACTTCCAGACCGGACCGGGCGGGCGATGGCAGACAACGATCAGGCGGAAGGCGTCGCGGAAGCCGCGGACGTCGTCGCGCCCAAGGGCAAACTCAAGCTGATTATCGCCGCGGTCGCCGTGCTTGCCATCGTAGGCGGAGGGGCGACCTGGTTCCTCTTTCTGCGCCATAGCGGCGAGGAAACGCACGCGGAGGCGCCGCCGGCGAAACCGCCATCCTATGTCGAGGTGCCGGACCTGCTGGTCAATCTGGTCAGCTTGCCGGGCGAGCGCGTGCAGTACCTCAAGGTCAAGATCGTGCTTGAGGTCAAGGAAGAAAAGCAGGTCGAGGCGATCAAGCCCACGCTGCCGCGCGTCACCGACATTTTTCAAACCTATATGCGCGAATTGCGCGCGAGCGACATCAGCGGCTCGGCCGGGTTGTTTCGGCTGAAGGAAGAATTGACCCGGCGCGTCAATGCGGCGCTATCGCCAAGTCAGGTCAGCGCCGTGCTGTTCAAGGAAGTCGTCATTCAGTGACGAGGCAGATTTAAGATCATGGCGGGCAACGATCCAGTCGACCAGGACGCAATTGCAGCCCAATGGGAAGCGTCGCTGGATTCCGAGGACCCGGCGGAAGCCGCGGAAGCGGCTGCGGCCAATGAACTCTCGGAGACGATGGCGCTGCAATGGGCCGCCATGGTCGAGGACGGCAGTCGCGACTTCAGCGGCGGCAAGAACGGCGGCGAGCGGGTTCTGTCGCAGGAAGAGATCGACAACCTGCTCGGCTTCAATGTCGGTGAGGTCAACCTCGACGACAATTCCGGCATTCGCGCGATCATCGATTCGGCGATGGTCTCCTACGAGCGTCTACCGATGCTCGAAATCGTTTTCGACCGGCTGGTTCGGCTGATGACCACCAGTCTGCGCAATTTCACCTCCGATAACGTCGAGGTCTCGCTCGATCGCATCACCTCGGTGCGGTTCGGCGACTACATGAATTCGATCCCGTTGCCGGCCGTGCTTTGCGTGTTCAAGGCCGAGGAGTGGGAAAATTTCGGCCTGGCGACGGTGGATTCGAGCCTGATCTATTCGATGATCGACGTTCTCCTCGGCGGCCGGCGCGGGCAAACCTCGATGCGCATCGAGGGCCGGCCCTACACGACCATCGAAACCAATCTCGTGAAGCGGCTGGTCGAGGTGGTGATGGCGGATGCCGAGCAGGCCTTCCGGCCGCTGTCGCCGGTGACATTCACGATCGACCGGCTGGAAACCAATCCGCGCTTCGCCGCCATCAGCCGGCCCGCCAATGCCGCGATCCTGGTGCGGCTGCGCATCGACATGGAGGATCGCGGCGGCAATATCGAGTTGCTGCTGCCGTACGCGACCATCGAACCGATCCGCAACGTTCTGTTGCAGATGTTCATGGGCGAGAAGTTCGGCCGCGATCCGATCTGGGAAGGTCATTTCGCAACCGAAGTGGCGCAGGCGGAAATTGCCGTGGATGCCGTCCTCTATGAGGCCGACATGCCGCTCAAGCAATTGATGACGTTGAAAGTCGGCGACACCCTGCCGCTCGATATGCGGGCCGATGCGCTGGTGGCGGTGCGCTGCGGCAGCGTGATCCTGACCGAGGGACGGATGGGCCGGGTGGGGGATCGCGTCGCCATCCGCGTCACCAAGCCGCTGCGCAAGCCGAACACCACCTTTGCGATGTTCGAAAAGGCCGATGAGCAAACCAAACTGATGGAGGCCCAATGAGTCACTTATTAGGAGTCGCAATCGAGAGTCTTGTAGCGATTTTGCTCATGCTCACGATAGGTTATTGCATGCTGTTGAATACCCGGTTGAAGCGTCTGAAGGCGGATGAACATTCGCTGAAGGCGACGATCGCCGAGCTGATCACCGCCACCGAGATCGCCGAACGCGCCATCGGCGGCCTCAAGCATACCGTGCGCGACGTCAACGAGAATCTCGGCAACCAGCTGGCGACCGCGCACGAGATGTCCTTGCAGCTGAAAAAGCAATTGCAGGAAGGTGACAATGTTGTTCGGAGGCTGTCCAGGATAGCGATCGCCGCGCGGCCGCCGGAGCCGGAGGCTGCGAACGCCCCGGTGTCGGCCGCCAAGGCCGTTGCCGCGGCAGCGCAGGCGTTCTCCGAACGCAGAAGGCCCGATGGCCTCGCAGCATGAAATCCTTTCGTAATATTCGCGTGCTTCCGGTCGTCCTGGTTGCGATCTTCGGACTTGCCTTGCTGAAGATCGCCGGGCTCGTGATCGACGGCGGCTATGTGTTCGACTATCGGCCGGACTCCGCCAAACCATCCTGGGCGCAGGAAGTCTTCAACTTCCCCGGCGACCGCAGGGATATTACGGGTTCGGTCCAGGAAAAGCCTAAAGACGAAAAGCCCAGGGACGAGAAGCCCAAGGAGGAGGACGCCGCCAAGCCTGCCGCCAGCCCCGAAGTAGCGAAGGCGGACGGCGTCGTGCATCCCGAGCAGGGCCAGTCGGTGTCGCCGTCGGAACGCGCGATCCTCGAGCGGCTGCAGTCACGGCGACAGGAACTCGAAGCCCGCGCGCGCGAAATCGACATTCGCGAGAGCCTTTTGAAGGCAGCGGAAAAGCGGGTCGAGTCGCGTGTCGAGGAGTTGAAGGCGGTCGAATCGCGGATCACGACGGCGACCCAGCAGAAGAATGAAGCGGATGCGGCGCACTTCAAGGGCATCATTACGATGTATGAGGGCATGAAGCCGAAGGACGCGGCCAAGGTGTTCGACCGTCTCGAAATGCCGGTGCTGTTCGAAATTGCTTCCCAGATCGCCCCGCGCAAGATGGCCGATATTCTCGGCCTGATGTCGACGGAGGCCGCCGAGCGGCTCACCGTCGAAATGGCGCGGCGCGCCGGGACGGATAAATCAGCCTCCACGGCCGATCTTCCTAAAATCGAGGGCAGGGTGCTTGCGCCGCAAAAGCTGAATTAGCGAGGATATTTAACAAGTCCTTAAATCGCCAATTCTAGATTCGCATGGGTGAGATGGGCGTATGGCGCCCCGTCGGCGATCGGATCGTTGAACTGAAAGACTAGATTGGAATGGCGCGAACGGCTGCCGCTGGATCCTGGTCGCGAGTGTGCATTGGCGCGCGGACGGTCCGGCGTTGCCTTGGGCGGCCGTTGCGGCTTGCAGCCGGATCATCGTGGCTCGTCGCCGGGCTTGCCCTGATCGTTCTCGCGTTTCCCGCTGTCGGCCGGGCGCAACCCGTCAAGGGTAGTGCCACGTTCTCCGCCAGCGGCGGCTACGCGCGGCTGGTTCTCAAATTCACCGAGGATGTCGACACGCAAGTGACCACGGCCGGCACGATCATCGTGATCCGGTTCAAGCGTCCGGTCGATATTGCCATCGACAGGCTGCCCGAGGCGGTACCCGACTATATCGGATCGGCACGCAGCGATCCGGACGGTACCGCGATCCGGCTGTCATTGGCGCGAAGCGTGACCGTCAACACCATGGCCGCCGGCGAAAGGGTGTTCGTCGATTTGTTGCCGGATTCCTGGACCGGCCCGCCTCCCAGTCTTCCCTCCGAGGTGGTTCGCGAACTGGCCGAGCGTGCACGGGTCGCCGAGCGCGAATTGCGTCAGCAGCGGGCGCTTTTTGAAGCGAAGAAGCGTCCCCCGATCCGGGTCCGCGCCTCCCTGCAGCCAACCTTCGTGCGCTTTTCGTTCGAAATGCCTGACGGGGTCGGTATCTCATCGGTGCTGAACGAACAGAAGCTCAGGCTGCAGTTCAACGCGTTGCTCGTATTCGATCTGGCGGACGCCAAGCTGGCGGCGCCGTCGAACATTGCGTCGATCAACCAGAAGGTCGAAGGCGAATCCTCGGTGGTGGAAATCACCATGGTTGGCGATGTCGATGTCCACTCCTTCCGCGAGGAGAAGAACTACGTCATCGATGTCGCGTTCCAGGAGGCCGAAAAGTCTCCGATGCTGCCGAAGATGTCGGATGCCTCACATTCTCCGGCGCCAGCCGCGCCGGCGACCTCCAACAAGATGTCGTCCGACAAGGTCGCCTCCGATAAGGTCGCTGCTGACAAGGCCGCCTCCGATAAGACCCCGGCCAAGGCGGCGGCGCCGCCGCGGGCCGGCGAGATCGTGCCGCCGACGTCGGAGACGATCGCACAGCAAGCCAAAATCGAGGTCAACCCCGAACAGGCACCGCAGACGCCTCCCGCGCCGGAGGCTCAACCGCCCGCACAGCCGTCAAAGGAGCCGCCGGCTCCATTGATGGCTGCGGCGCCGGAGGCCCGGCCACAGGAATCGCCGGCTGCCACCGTCGAGGCCGCGGCAAAAATGCCGGCCGTCGTCGAGGCGCCGCCAAAAATGCCGCTCGCCGCGCCCGCGCCGCCGGCGGAAATCAAGTCCGCCGACAGCCCGGCCGGCGTGATCGCCAGGCGGGACAGTGACGGCCTGCGCGTAACGTTTTCATTTCCGGCGGCGACGCCGGCGGCGTTGTTCCGTCGCGCCGATACGGTGTGGCTGCTGTTCGATTCCACGAAGCCGATCGATGTCGAGCCCATCCGCGGCCAGGCCGGGTCCGTCATTGCCGACGTCAGCGTGATACCGCTGGAAAAGGGACAGGCGATCCGCATTCGTCTCAACCGTCCGCAATTGCCTTCGCTCGCGGCCGGGGATCAACCGGGCGGCACGAACTGGACGGTCACCTTCGCCGACGCCATGCTGACGCCGACGCAACCGCTCGTGGTGATACGAAACATCGCCGATCCCACGCTGGCCAATGTCAGCGTGCCGTTGCCGAGGGCCGGCGTTCTGCACCGGCTGGTCGATCCGGATGTCGGCGACACCCTCATGGTGGTCACGGCGATGCCGCCGGCACGCGGCTTCATCAAGCGGCAGGATTTTGTCGAGCTGTCGCTGCTTGAGTCGATCCACGGCGTGGCCATTCATCCGAACTCCGATGAGGTCACGGCCGAAATTGCGTCCGACAAGATCATCCTGGGCAAACCAGGGGGCTTGACGCTATCACCGGCCGACACCGGAGCGGAGCGGGCGCCAACGGCGGTGCGGCCGATTTTCGACCTCGGCGAGTGGCGCAGGAATCAGGAAGGCAGCTTTACGGCGCGGGAGGATGCCCTCATCGACGCCGCGGCGGCGGCCGCGCCCGACCAGCGCACGCCGGCCCGGGTCGATCTTGCCCGTTTCTATTTGTCGCGCGGGCTGTTTGCGGAGGCCAAGGGCGTCCTCGATCTCGCGCTCTCCGAGGCCAAGCCCGGTGCCGAAGACCCTGCCGCCCTGATCGTGCACGCGGTCGCGAGCATTCTGATGGGGCGCCCGGAACTGGGGTTGAAGGACCTCGCCAACGCGGCGATCGGGACCAATTATGATTCACGGTTGTGGAAGGCGATGGCCAATGCGCGCTCGGGAAAGTGGGCGGAAGCGCGCGAGAAATTCAAGAGCGAGGAATTCGCCATCACCTCGCTGCCGATCGAGTTGCAGCGCATTGTGATCGTCGATGCGATGCGTGCGGCGATCGAGGTCAGGGATTACCCGGGCGCGGCCAAGCGCGCTGCTGAGCTCGAAGTCATCGGCCCGCCGCCCGAATTGAAGCCCGCGGTTGCGGTGCTGCGCGGCAGGCTCGCCGAGGCGCTCGGGCACGACAAGGACGCGCTGGATGAATTCAGGAGCGCGGTGCAATCGCCGGATCGCGCCGCGGCGGCCGAGGCCAAGCTGCTGGAGATTGCGCTGAAGCAGAAACGCGAGGAGATCAGCCAGGCGGACGCCTTGCGGGAACTCGAGCTGCTCGCGGTGACGTGGCGCGGCGATGCGCTCGAGGTGCGGACGCTGGAGATGCTGGCGCGCATCTATGCCGATACCGGACGCTACGGAGATTGTTTTGCGGCGGTGCGGATCGCGAACCGGCTGGCGCCCAATTCGGAAATCGCGCGGCAGGGGCAGGACGCGGCGTCGGCGCTGTTCGCGCAGATCTTTCTGGGGCCGAAGGGCGACGACCTTCCGCCGATCGATGCGCTCGCCATGTTCTACGAATATCGCGAATTGACGCCGATCGGGCGGCGCGGCGACGAAATGATCCGCCGCCTCGCGGACCGGCTGGTCGCGGTCGATCTGCTCGACCAGGCCAGCGAACTTCTGCAGTATCAGATCGACAAGCGGCTGGAAGGCGCGGCGCGCGCGCAGGTGGCGGCACGCCTGGCGATGGTCTACCTGACCAATCGCAAGCCGGATCGCGCCATCGCGGCCCTTCGCTCCACCCGCATCGCCGATCTCTCCGGCGAATTGCGCCAGCAACGGCTGCTGCTGGAGGCGCGCGCGCAAAGCGACATCGGGCGTCACGACCTCGCGCTCGACATCATCTCGAACCTCGGCGGCCGCGAGGCGATCCGGTTGCGCTCCGACATCTATTGGGCCGCGCGGCGATGGCGCGAATCCTCCGAACAGATCGAATTGTATTACGCCGACCGCTGGCGCGACTTCAAACCGCTGAATCCGGTGGAGAAGGGCGATGTGGTCCGCGCGGTGGTGGGATATGCGCTGGCCGAGGA
>Ga0075355_1000172_pt1 | contig 10404 bp, 5 predicted proteins | sample WestPond_Cattail_6_FD_120069 | JGI IMG/M metagenome (GOLD analysis project Ga0075355, IMG submission 120069) | Natural and restored wetland microbial communities from the San Francisco Bay, California, USA, that impact long-term carbon... | ecosystem: Environmental > Terrestrial > Soil > Wetlands...
CCGCTGCCATGGTCCTTGCCAGTGAGAAGTTCGTAAAAGAGAACAACCTGGAACCGATGGCAAGAATTCTTGGCGTGAGTACTGCAGGTGTCGACCCTTGTTACATGGGGATCGGTCCGGTGCCGGCCGTCCACAAACTGGAAGAAAAACTTGGACTCAAGCTCAACGATTTTGACGTGATCGAGCTCAACGAAGCTTTTGCGGCGCAAGTGCTGTCATGCGATCGCGAGTTGCATTTCGATCGCGACAAACTGAATGTAAATGGTGGGGCTATCGCATTAGGTCATCCCATCGGCTGCACCGGAACACGCATTGCGGTGACGCTGCTGCACGAGATGTTGAAACGGAAGGAACACCGTGGACTGGCCACGCTCTGTGTGAGCGGAGGAATGGGAATGGCACTGGCCCTCGAGAATTGTTCTTAGCAAAGGAAGTCTCTTTCCTCTCGAACGGCTAACAGCCGTTGTTGAATGTCTATTTTCAAGCGGGGACTGAGAGATGGCAGGAGCAAAGGTTAGACGTGTACCAGTTCTGACGCTTCGGCGTGTTCGACGCGGGGCGCTTGCTCTGGATGCTGGTGCAAGCCGTGCTTGCCATCCATGTGGCGCGGGTTGCGAAGAATGAACACCAGCGGTATGACGCCCCAAAAGATCACGGACATCACCCAGAAGGCTTCAACAAAGGAGAGCATGGCGGCTTGCTGCTGAAGGCCTCCATAGAGCGCGCCGAGCGCCTGCTTGGTGGCAGTGACGGGATCGGAACCACGCGAAACGAACCCCCGTCTCATTTGTTCCAGTGTCCGTTGCACGCGGATGTCGCCGAGCGTGATGTGTTCCGCAAGCCGGGTTTGATGGAATTGCGAGCGACGAGCGACTAGCGTGGTCATGAGCGCCACGCCGAAGCTGCCGCCGATGTTGCGCATGAGGTTGAAGATGGCGGTGGCATTACCCATCTGCGGTTTCGGAATCAGCGAAAGAGTCGCCGCGGAGAGGGGAATGAACGTGCAACTCATGCCGACGCCTTGCAGCACCTGCGGCCAGAAGACATCCCAATAACCGGCGTTGAGATTCAGGTGAGATAACTGCCACATAGTGAATCCGCCGATTGCCAGGCCGAAGGCTAGGATCTTGCGCGGGTCACGTTTGCTGGTGAGGATGCCGACAACGGGGGTTCCTAGCAGGGCGCCGATGCCCCGCGGGGAAAGTGCGAGTCCAGCTTGCAGCGCGGGATAGCCGAGGAGCGTTTGGAGGTAGATCGGCAAGAGTAGAAGACTGCCATAAAGGACGAACCCGACCATAGTCATCAGGAACACGCCGGCGGCGTAGGTCTGATTTTTGAACACGTGCAGATCAACGATCGGGTGCTTGGTGGTGAACTCGCGAATGATCATTCCACCCAGTCCCACGATGCAAACGGTGGTGAAGAAGCGGATCCAGTTATCGGAGAACCAGTCGTACTTCTGGCCAGTATCGAGAACCATCTGCAGGGAACCGAAGCCAAGCGAAAGGAAGATGATGCCCGGGATGTCGATCTTGCCTTCCGGTCGCTTGAGGTAGGGCGGATCCCAGACGAACAGTCCAACGAGGATGACCGAAAGCAGGCCGACCGGCAGGTTGATGAAGAAGATCCAGCGCCAACTGTAGGAGTCGGTGATCCAGCCTCCGAGGGTGGGGCCGATGATCGGCGCCAGCAGAATACCGATGGAGTAGGCGGCCATGGCGTGCCCATGTTTTTCCGGCGGAAAGCTCTCGAGCAGGATGGACTGCGCCAGCGGCACCATCCCGCCGCCGGTGATGCCTTGCAGGATGCGGAAAATGATCAGAGCTTCGAGGCTGGTTGCAAATCCGCAGAGGACTGAGGTGATCGCGAAGCCGCCGCAAGTGAACATCAGCATGCGACGGCGACCGAAGTAATTCGCGAGCCATCCGGACATTGGTAGCACGATGGCGTTTGAGACCAGATACGAGGTTACGACCCATGTGCCTTCGTCAACGGATGCGGACAAATTGCCGGAAATGTGCGGGATCGAGACGTTGACGACAGTGGTGTCGAGGACCTCCATGAACGTCGCGAGCATCACGGAGCAGGCGATGATCCATGGATTTACATGGCGGGCTGATTGCTGGCTGGCCACTCATCCCAAGGTAGCGTTGAAGGCGGGAAAGCGCTGTGATGGGTTGGCAGGAGAATCGTGATAACGCACAAACAAGAGCCGCAAACGCGACGTCGACTGCGGCTGTGCCCGGTTTCGGACGATTTCCTCCGGCGCATGGTTTACGAAGATTCCACCGAAACCAAGCGACTCATCGGAATGAGAATTCAGAGTGTTCTCCGCACCTTAGCGCGACCTGTTCTGGTTGACATAAGAATAAACGAGCGGGACGGGCTGTGTGGCAATCGACAGGCCATGGGTTCGACGGTGCTTCGCTCCCAACGGAACGCTTGAACATTGCTGCGAATCCAGCGACCTGCTGATACGCCATGATTCCCTGACGCGGGAGTTTGCGACTAATTTGTGCGGACTGGTGCTGAAGCCTCTAGTTCTTCAAGTGCACATCTAGTCTTTTGCATCATTGGTGGGGACTCAGAACACATTTGCTGCTGTTTGTTCATCGCGTGACACTCTCAACAGTTGTCCGGCAATGGAGAGGATTACCCCTTCGGGAATGGGGGTTTTCTCCTTGGCCATAACGAATGTACCGTTCGTGCTGCCGGTATCTTCCAGGAAGAAGTCTTCGCCGCGGTGATAGACCTTAGCGTGAGCACGGCTCATTGTCGTGTCGGTGGGAAAGACGAAAGTTGCCTTGGTGCGGCCCCAGGTGGTTTGTTCTTCCGTCAGCGGATATTGCCTCTGATCTGTGTTCAAACTGACAAATTCGGCTATCGGAGATTGCATTAAAGCGGAGAGAACGGTTATCGCAGTACCCGTCAGCGAAGCCGTTTGCAGTGCTTCTGCGTCCGCCCGAAATTCCAATAACTGAGATCCGATCTTCACCACGTCACCATGTTGCAATCGGTACGGACCGATCAAGCTGAAGAATGAGACAGAATCTTCGATGGGGTCCAAGAACATTTGTCCATCTTCCACAAGAAGCCTCGCGTGGGGCGAGCGCATGATATCGTCGTGCGGGAAGGTGAAGTCTCCCTTGTCCCGCCCGATTAGCGCTTCGTTGGAACGCACTTCGAACTCTTTTCCGGAACGTCCGTCACTGCGAACCTGAACCAGTTTGAACCGGAACGACGGCAGGTAGTCTGATTTCGAGATGATGACGCTGTGAGACATCGCCGGACGGGTATCGAGTTGGGGCTTCCAGGCGACCTCATACAGGTCCTGATGCGAAGATTTTCCCCGCAATGGAAACTTGCCTATGTGGCGAACACGAAACCGATCGTTGCCGATAAGCGCCTGGTACAGGTTATTGGAGATAACGATCTGACCGGGAGCGGCGGCACCTTCCACCCGCGATGCAACGTTGACGACGTCACCGTAGACGTCATTAGATTTCACGATTCCCGGGCCATAATTGATTCCAATCCTGACCGAAACCCGATGATCTTCTGACTTGCTGAGATTGTCCTCAGCGAGCGCTTGTTGCATCTCGATCGAAGCAACGACCGCATCAACGTTGTCGTCAAAAGCCGCCATGACGGAGTCACCAATCGTTTTGATGACGCGTCCGTTATTTCGCTCGACGCATTTTGACATCATGCCGTTGCAGCGGTTCACCATGACGAGTCCGGCTGCGTCGCCGAATCTCTCGAAATAGGCAGTGGAGCCTTTGATGTCGGTAAAGAGGACCGTGATGCCGCGGCGGAACTTCTCCAACTCACGGGTGCTCTCGAACTCATTAGACGAAGTCAATCTGGCACTGTTATTGCCCGAACTCATGTTGGGACCACCAGTAGGAGAGAGGACAGAACCGCACGGATTCCGAAGGGTTACAAGCTACCACAACATGTCATTGAAAAGAAGGCGCCGTCGCCTTTTCCCATTCATCTGAAATATCGGATTGCGAGGATACGCTGTTGGCCAGTCGTCTGTTTCGTGGTAACGTTTACGGCGAAAACGTGGGGTTTTCACCAGTTTAAAGCGTTGTAGCAAGTCAGTTGTTCCAGTTGAGTGCCGAATGCGCTCTCCGCAAATATTGGCGAGAGCGGGCGAATAGGTCTGCACCATTGGTACGACCGGGCTCTCTTTGTATCCACGGTGTTGGGCATGTCGGAAGGTAAGTTCAAGAAAATCGGTAAGTACGACGTGCTCGATATCATCGGTCGCGGCGGGATGGGCGTGATCTACAAGGCCATCGATCCCGCGATCGGCCGGCTGGTTGCGATCAAAATGATCACCGGAGCCTACTCCGAGGACCCCGACCTGCTGAAGCGCTTTTACCGCGAGGCACAATCCACAGGTACTCTGCAGCATCCCAACATCGTCACCGTTTACGAACTGGGCGACCTTGAGGGGACTCCCTACCTGGTAATGGAATTCCTGGACGGTGAGAGCCTGGATAAAGTCATCTCCGGAAAACGTCCCATGCCACTGGTCGAGAAGCTTGCCCTGGCGGTGGAAATCTGCCATGGGCTTAGTTATGCGCACCAGAAGACCGTCGTCCACCGGGACATCAAGCCTGCGAACGTAATTATCTTGCGTAGCGGCGGAATCAAAATCGTCGATTTTGGAATCGCCCGAATCGGCAACGACCAACTCACGAAGCCAGGGCAAGTAGTAGGAAGCATTCACTATATGTCGCCGGAGCAGATCAATGCCATTCCGGTGGATGCCCGAACTGACATTTTTTCGACCGGTATTCTTCTCTACGAACTCATTAGTTACGCGCTTCCGTTTCAAGGTCGTGACACGTTCACAACGCTGATGAAGATTCTGAACCAGGAAGCCGTACCGCTTGATTCACTGGTGCCCGGACTACCTCCGGAGTTGAACAGCATTGTTCAGCAGGCTCTCGCCAAAGACAGGGAACTGCGCTATGCCTCCATTGATGATCTAGCTTTCGACCTGAACAGAGTGCTTGACCGCCTGAAAGAGGAGATCATCACCGGGTATCTGTCGACAGCTGAAAAGTGTATCCAGCAGGCAGAATGGACTGCAGCCAGAGAACAGATATCGCTCATATTCCGCATCGACCGCCAGCACACGAAAGCGAACATGTTGAATCGCGAGATCACCGCCGCGATACAACGTGAACAGCTGCAGTCACAGATTCATGAGCATCGTGCGATAGCGGAGAAGGAATACGCGCAGAATCATTATGACGAAGCACTGGCATCCTTAGACCAGGCGCTGGCGTTACGGAAGACGGACCCGACAATCATTCGCTTGCGCGATTCGGTCGAAGCCGCACGAAACAAAGCCATCAAAATAGCAGAATTGCTCCGTCGCGCGAACGCTGCGCTCGATTCCAAAGACCTGGACGAAGCCGCCGGACTAGCTGATCAAGTGCTGGCTGTCGATCTGGAGAATTCAGAAGCGAAGGCGCTGCAAGCTGAAGTCCGACGCGAACGAGAGGAGCGCGAAAAACAGAGGCAGATTGAAAATTACGTGGATTTGGGCAGAAAACAAATGTCGGCCCGGCAATACACGGCGGCAATCGAAAGTCTAAAGAAAGCGGAGGAACTTGATCCTGCGGCGAGCCGTGTCCATGAACTCATGAATTTGGCCCTCCTCAACCAGGAGCAGGAACGGCGGCGCCGAGAACTGGAACAAGCTTGCCGCGAGATCGAGGAAGCACTCAATCGCGATGACTACAATACGGCCTCCGCGAAGGCCGAGAGCGCGCTGAAGAAGTTTCCGGGAGACCGCGGCCTACTCAAGCTCAAGACGCTGGCTGATAAGCAACGAGAGCTGGGAGAGCGTCGCGCGTTCGTTGATGCGCAGGTGAAAGCCAGCCGTCGGCTACTCGATCAGCGAAAAAGCGCGGAGGCGGCCTTGCTGCTGGAGCAGTCGCTGCAAAGATACCCAGGCGATGCTGCGCTTGGCTCACAGCTCGGAATGGTACGAGACATCATCGCGCGCGAGCGAGAGGAAGAGCGCAAATCGAGCTTCATTCATCAGGCCAAGGAAGCACTGCTGAAAAAAGACTATGACCATGCGATCTCGATTCTGGAGACCGCGCGGCACGAATTGAAAAGCGTCGAGATCGACGACCTTTTGCAGTTTACGCGTGAAGAGGCAGCGTCAGCGGCGCGACAGGAAAAGATCCAACAAATCAGTGACGAGGCTCGACGGCTTTTGGATGGCGAGGAATTCGAAGCCGCCGATAGATTGCTCGAGAACGCATTGGCCGAGTTCCCTGATGACGAACTGCAAATGCTCCTAGGCGACACTCGGCATGTAGCGGAAAAGTTTGATCAGAGGGTCAAGGATGCAATCGGGACCGCAGATCGGATGGTTAGAGCCCGCAGGACAGCTGATGCGCTGAAATATCTGGAGGGCATGCCCGCGTCGTTTTCTCGCCTCCCAGCATTTGGGGAATGCGTGGCCAGAGTTCGAGACGAGCATTGCAAGCTCGAGTCTTTCATCGCCGCCAAGGCAGAAGCGCGAACTGCGCTCGACAACAGTGATTTCGATCGCGCTTTGGACGTTATCGACAACTCGCAAACCTTCTGCGGTGATATTTCGGAATTTGCAGACTTGCGGCGCGAGATTGAATCGGCTCGGCAAACGACTGCTACAGCAGCGGTCGAGAAGGCCATCCATGACAGCCGGCTTGTGTTGCTAGTCAGGTCGTACGATGCAGCCGTAAAACTACTTCAAGCTGCAGGCCCGATGGTGCTATACACCTCCCCCGACCTGCAGGCACAGTTCGCAGCTCTGCTCAAGGATGCGGAGGAAGGAAAAGAAAAGCAGGACCGCGAAGCCCAGCATCGTCAGGCCCTCGCGCGTAAATCGGAGCAGATTTCGACCCGTATCGTGGGTTCATCCGCTACGACCAGCAGTGAAGACACGCTCTGGGCAGGCGCGGCTACAGCCACGCCGATTCCCCAGGAACTGACAAAACTTGAGTCAGGAATCATTCGCGAGCGTGACCTGCTGAGATTGCATGAATTACTCGCCAGATGCGAATCTGCGCCCGTAGCCGATTGCGACGCCATAGAGCTACAAACCGAATCCATCAGCGACATGTATGGCGACGATGCGGAGTTCCAGACACTAGTTTCGAACATTCTGAATCGGTTGGCGGAAATCGAACATTCGGCTCATGCCAGCGCGCCCGTTGTGGAAGAACGACCGCCGGAACCGGAGTCATCTGACCAGTCAACGGCGCGCATGACGGCGGAGGTATCAAGTCAGCCAGAGCCGCAGATTGAGAAGACCCAGTCGCTGCCGTCGCTCGATGAGGGGGTGGAGGCGGCGGAGTTTCTAAGTGTTCAACCTTCGAGCCAAGTGGCTGATTCTACAGAGACGATTGCGGCCCCTGGGGCAGCGTTGCCGGCCGAACCAGAGACTCTGAGTACCGCAACGTCAGCGCCTGAGACAGAGCACGTAAAACCATCTTCGACATCTCAGGGCAGTGCGAACGTTCTGTCACCTCCGACAAAGGAGGTTCCGAGCAGGAAAGAGAAGGGCAGGAAAAAAGCGAACCGTGCGGAGCCACGCGCGTCCGTAACGGAATCTGAAAAAAATGTCAGACCAGTCCCACCTGCATTACCGCAACCCGCGAAGCGAGCGGTCGCGCCTTTCAGCAAGTACTATCTTTATGCAGCGGGGATCGCAGTAGTTCTGATTGTCGTCGTCGTATTGATTAAAGGCCAGTTCTCATCTTCTCCGAAATCTAAGCCTGCCACCGGTGGCGAAAGTGCTGCGATAAAAACCGAATCGCCTGTGAGCGGTCCGTCAGTACCATCCACCGAGGTCACTAGACCGGCCGAAAGCAAACCCGAAAAACAACCGGAGAGTACTGAGCCGATCTCTGCACCGCAGAAGAGGACCGCAATTCAATTTGTGGGTGCACCAGCAGCAACGATCGTGAAAATAGACGGGAAGTTGGTCGGCCAGATCAACCCTGATGGCGGCTTGATCCATGACCTCGAGCCGGGTACACATAACTTCGAGCTTTTGAGACAGGGATATCAGCCGCTCCACCTGCGGCAGAAGGTTGCGGCGAACCACGTCGCAAGCATCGGACCGAAGCAGCTTTTGTTCCAGCCGACTCCCGTTACCGCGAAGAGTTCACCCCAGGGGCAGCAGCCGCCTGTCGTCATCGCTAAGACTGAGCCAACAACGGTTCCGGCGGTCAGGACTCCTCCACCGGCTCCGCTGCCGGATCCTGCAGCTTCGGAATGGACGAAGATCGCATCAACCCACGACGCAAACGTACTAAGCGACTTCATTCGGAAGTACCCAAATACGGCGCAGGCAGTGGAAGCCAGTCGAAGGCTGGACCAGATACGTGCTGAGGCGTCGCGATTTGCGGCCGAGAAAGCAACTGCTGAGGTGGCCGCGGCCCGGTCATCAATACAGCAAACCCTTAGCCGATATGCACAGGCCTACCACGATCGGGACGCGAGCGCTATCAGTAGCGTGTGGCCCGGATTGAACAAACAGGACTTGAAAAAAATCCAGGACTCATTCAAAGCCGCGAAATCCATTCAGATGAGTTTGCGGCCAGTTAGTGATCCCGAAATTAGCGGTGATGTGGCTCAAGTAGTTTGCTCCCGGTCATTGCAGTACACCTTCCCTCAAGGTGAGCAGAAACCAGTTCAAGACAAGGTATCGGTTCAGCTTCGTAAGCAAAACGGGCTCTGGGTCATCGAAAAAGTCCAATAGAGTGTAAGGAGCTTCAAAAATGTCTCGCCATTTCGTGCTTGTGGTTGTGTGTGCGTTATTCGCAGGGCTGAACGTTACGGCACAAACCGTGCCCAGCAATGGGGATATGGTCTTTACTATACCCGGTCTGTATGGCCCTAATGGACTGACGCTGCCGAACGCCTTTCACAGCGCGCACTTCAACAGCAGCTTTCAGGAGAACTTCACTCCTCTAAATAGCGAGTTGGGGACAGCGTTGACCCGCTTGCCGCTGGCATCGCCTGCCTCAGGTTTTGTCTACACTTTCGATAAATCGTTGGGCGTGTGGAATCAGAGTAATCAGAGCTTCGGCCCCATCCTCTCGGAACGTTCGGAAACGATAGGGCGGCACAAGTTGTTCGTAGCTTTCGGCTACCAACACTTTGGATTCAGCAAGCTGGACGGTGTCAACCTCCACAGCCTGCCCGCAGTATTCGGTCACCAGACAACGGCCGCCAGTCCGGATTATGAAAAGGACTACATCACAACTGTGAACAATATCGGCTTTACCGTGAACCAGTTCACGTTCTTCGGAACGTTTGGCATTACCAATCGTCTCGACGTGTCCGTGGCCATTCCCTTCGAGCAAACAAACTTGAACGTGACCTCCACCGCACACATCGTACGCATTGCGGCCCCCAGCCCTATTTTTGGACAGTTCCATTACTTCGATGCTGCTGATCCTCAGAACAGTGTGGACAAGACTTTCTTTGCCTCGAATTCGGCATCGGGAATCGGCGATGTTATTTTTAGAGGCAAATACAATGCATATAAGGGCGAGCGCTTCGGCATAGCTGCCGGATTGGACGTGCGTGTTCCGAGCGGAGACGCAATGAACCTGCTTGGCTCAGGAGCGGTTGGTGTTCGACCTTTCGCTGCATTTTCGTATCGCGCACGCGTGTCTCCACACATTAACGCGGGGTATGAATGGAACGGAGATTCGGTATTGGCCGGCAACGTCTTAACGGGTGTCAAAGGCAAACTTCCGAATGCATTTCTCTATGGTGCAGGCGTGGATATGGGTATGAATAAGTGGGCGACAGCAGTCTTCGATATAGTCGGGCAAGTGAGCCTTGACACGGAGCAGATCGCAGTTTCTACCTTTACCGCCGCGAACGGCTCGCAGGCGCCCACGTTTACAGTCACAAGAGGGAACGTCGCGATTACGAGTGCGTCCCTCGGAATGAAAGTAAATCCCTGGAAAAATCTTCTGCTGAATGGAAACGTTCTGATCAAGCTGAATGACGGCGGATTGAGGGCCACTGCAGTTCCGTATGTTGGGGTCTCATATACGTTCTGAGCGCGGACTCGAAGAATGCGGGCGAACTGTAAAGCTCAAAAGCTCGACTGGACGGCTCTCGTGGGCCGTAGTGGCTAGCATTAGTGCGCCTGAGATGCGCCGCATTATGCCCAAGCAAACACAGGCGATACCGAATCAGAAGTTGTGATCTTTTGGTCGGCGCAATCGCACTTTCCGAACACTGGGTCAGTTCTGGAAGACATGAGCCAACAGGTGATTCGGTCGGTGCAAGTGTCTGGCAGCAATGGAGGGGAGATTGGGTCCGCACTGATCGCGGCCGGACAATTCGATCCGGAAGTAA
>Ga0075355_1000173_pt1 | contig 10394 bp, 8 predicted proteins | sample WestPond_Cattail_6_FD_120069 | JGI IMG/M metagenome (GOLD analysis project Ga0075355, IMG submission 120069) | Natural and restored wetland microbial communities from the San Francisco Bay, California, USA, that impact long-term carbon... | ecosystem: Environmental > Terrestrial > Soil > Wetlands...
GCCCTTCTGCACGATGATGCGGCTGGTGGCGGTGCAGCGCTGTCCGGTGGTGCCGAATGCGCCCCAGAGCGCGCCTTCGAGGGCGAGATCGAGGTTGGCGTCGTCGAGGACGATCATGGGGTTCTTTCCGCCGAGTTCGAGCGAGCAGCGCTTGAAGGTCTGCGCGCACTCGGCGCCGACGATCTTGCCGACCTCGGAGGATCCGGTCAGCGAGATGGCGCGGACATCGGGATGCTGCGTCAGCGGAGTGCCGACTTGGGATCCGGTTCCGGCGACGATGTTGACGACGCCCTTGGGAACGCCGGCGTCGGCGAGGGCGGAGACGAAGTTGTAAACGGAAAGAGGCGTGTCCTGCGCGGGCTTAATGACGGCGGTGTTTCCGGCGACGAGGGCGGGGAAGAGCTTCCAGGACGGGATCGCCATGGGGAAGTTCCAAGGGGTGATCATGCCGCAGACTCCCAACGGCTGCTTCACGCACATGGCGAACTTGTTTGGCAGCTCGGAGGGGGTAGTGTGGCCGTACATGCGGCGGCCTTCGCCGGCGAAGAAGTTGCCACAATCGATGGCTTCCTGAGTGTCGCCGCGGGTCTCCTTGATGACCTTGCCCATTTCGCGGGTCATGTCGCGGGAGAACTCTTCTTTCTTCTTTTCGAGGATGCGGGAGGCTTCGGAGATCATTTCGGCGCGACGAGGGGCGGGAACGAGGCGCCACTTGGTGAACGCGCGCTTGGCGGCGTCGACGGCGGCATCGACGTCGGCCTTGCCGGACTTCTGGAAAACGCCCACGACGTCGCGGGTGTCAGCCGGGTTCAGGTTTTCGAAGGTCTGTCCGGTCTGGGACGCGACCCATTCGCCATCGATGAAGTTCTTGTAGGTTTTAGGAGTGCTGCCAGACGCGGTACTGGTGCCGCGGGCTACGTCGGTGGTGGCCATAAGAAATCCTCCGGGGGATTAGTCCAAACAACCTATCGTATAGGTGCTGCGGAGAGGCGGGCAAGTGCAGAGGTTTGGGTTGAAATCGGACGACAAAGGCGTGATTTGCCGCGAACCGCAGGTCTTAGTACCAAAGACGTAACCGGTTTTGCGGAACTAGTGCCATCTGCCTATTGTTTGAGGCTTGCAATGTGTTAACTTTACGGCGAACTTTCGAAAGTAGTTATTAGCATCCGTGCCTCCAAAACAACACTACTCGCCGAAGATCCAGGTTGGTTGGACAACTGTTACGTATCGCAGTGTCCTGTTGATCATCCTCATGATCGTGGCGGTGGTTGCGGTGGCGAGCTACATCGCGTTTCCCGATCAGACCAAGAAATATGCCGGGAAGGCATGGGAGTTTACCAGCGGGAAACTCGCTGGTGTGGGCAAAGATAACAAGCCGAGTAACTCGCAGCAGTCGGCCAGCTTCACCCTGATTGACGGAACCGTCAAGGTGAAGAAAGCCAACAGCAACACCTGGGTAAACGCCGATTACCAATTGCCCTTGGAGAAGGGCGACGTAATCCAGACCAGTTCGGAAGGCATGGCGAAGGTGGTATTTCCGGACGGCACGAACTACAACCTGAAGCAGGATTCGCTGATCGTGATCGAGGAGAACTCGGCCAACGAGGCGCAGCAGACGAATGTGGCCGTCCAGTTGACGACGGGCACGGTGGATTTGACGACGGGCACTTACACGCAAGGATCGAAGTCGCAGGTGATTGTGGCCGGCGCGAAAGCGACGTTCTCGCGGGATACTTCGGCGATGGTGCGCAACGATCCGAAGGGCGACCAGCACGAAATTTTGGTCCGGCGAGGCGAAGGCGAAGTCATTCGTGGCAACGAGACGGTGAAGTTGCAGAACTACGAGCAGGTTTCGTTCAAGAACGAATCTACCAAGATGGCAAAGGAGAAGCAGATCGCGCCTCCGACGCTAATTTCGCCTGCGAACATGCTGCCGATTTTCCTGGCTGATCCGAAGGCTCCGCTGCAATTCACTTGGTCTCCGGTCGGCACCAGCGTGCAATACAGGGTTCGAGTTTCACGCAATCCATATTTTTCTTCGACGGTAATCGACAAGAAGATTTCCGGCACCGACACGCAGGTGGCGGGCCTGGGCGAAGGTGCTTTCTACTGGATGGTGCAGTCGGAAGACATCAATGGGCGCGAGTCGGTGGAAAGTGAGCGCAACCGGTTCACAGTGATTCGGAAAGGGCCGGAGAGTGTTTCGATTGCGTTGGAACTTTCACCGATGGTGCAGCATGGGCACGTGATCGAGATCAAGGGCAAGACGGAAGTGAATGCACGCGTGATGGTGAACGGGCAGGAGGTGCCGATCGTGGCATCCGATGGCGGGTTCCAGTACTTCACGCCTCCCCTGCCCAATGGCGAAAACCTGATCACCGTGACGGCGCAGAACAGTCACGGTGGGGTACGGACGTTGCAGAAAAAAGTTGTGATTCAGTAGTTCCGCGACTCCCATCCTGCGGCTTTTCTGGCATGATGGAATGTAGCGGGTTTTCCCGATCAAGTCCTGATACGAGTTGAGCGGGCAGCAGGCTCCAAGGCGTGTCTTTCAAAACGAAGAGACAGGTCTCGAAGTGGCCGGTCAGCCGAAACGAGCAGGACTTCGGTTCCGGCAGGTATCCAACAAGTCTAATAAAATCAGGGTAGCGGGATGTCCCGGTGCAACCGCTAACTCTGCAAAGAGAGCAGAAGTACGAGTATGTCATCGAACGGTTTCGGCACATCGCGGTTTCACAACCTGCGCTCCCTCTTCAGCGTTTTCTCCTCCGATCTTGCCATCGACCTGGGTACGGCCAACACGCTGGTATATGCGAAAGGCAAAGGGATCGTGGTCAATGAGCCTTCCATCGTCGCGATCAACAAGAACACGGGCGAAGTGGAAGCGGTTGGCAAAGAAGCGAAGGAAATGCTGGGCCGCACACCGGGCAACATCGTGGCCATCAAGCCGATGAAGGACGGGGTGATCGCCGACTTCAAGGTGACGGAGAAGATGTTGAACTACTTCATCCAGAAGGCGCACAACCGCAAGATGCTGGTGCATCCGCGGATCGTGATCGGTGTTCCGTCGGAGATCACGCAGGTGGAGAAGCGCGCGGTGATGGATAGCGCGTATCGCGCGAAGGCCAGCGAAGTGCACCTGGTGGAACAGGCGATGGTGGCGGCGATCGGTGCGGGACTGCCGATCACCGAGCCGAGCGGCAACATGGTGGTCGATATTGGCGGCGGCACGACAGATATCGCAGTGATTTCGTTGAGCGGCATCGTTTATTCGCGTTCCGTGCGTATGGCCGGCAACCAGATGGATGAAGCCGTGATGAATTACCTGAAGCGCAAGTACAACCTGCTGATCGGCGAGCGCACGGCGGAACAGATCAAGATGGAGATTGGATCGGCGTATCCGCTGGACAAGCCGCTGACGATGGAGATCAAGGGCCGCAACCTGATCGAGGGCGTGCCGAAGTCGATCACGATCGACGACAGCGAGATTCGCGAAGCGCTCAGCGAGTGCGTGGCGACGATCATGAACGCAATTCGCGTTGCGCTGGAGCGTACACCTCCGGAGTTGTCGGCCGACATCAGCGATCGCGGCATCGTGTTGACCGGTGGTGGCGCGCTGCTGAAGAATTTGGATAAGCGCATCCGCGAGGAAACGGGTCTGCCGGTGTCGATTGCCGACGATCCGCTAGCGAGCGTGGTGCTGGGCACGGGCAAGATGCTCAGCGACTTCAAGCTGCTGCGCAAGATTTCGATCGAGTAGGAATTGAGTATCCAGTAGCCAGTATCCAGTAATCAGTCGCTGGCTACTGGCTCTTATTTTGACTGGATACTGGTAGCTGGAAACTGCAATGGAAAACGTCATCAGCCGATTTCGGAATACCGCGAACCTCATCGTGCTGGCGGCGGTGCTGGTTTTGCAGATCATCGGACTCGCAGCGCAGGTCCAGCGCGAGACCGAGTCTGGTCCCACACGGTTGATTCGGGTCTGGGCTATTTCGATCGTCACTCCTCTCACCCGCGGCGTAGTTCACACCCAAGACTGGTTCTCGAACAACTGGCACAACTACATTTGGCTGCGTGACGTTCGCAAAGAGAACGACGATCTGAAGAACCAGATTGTGCAGATGAAGATGCGCGAAGTGCGCCTGGTGGAGGACGCGAACCAGGCGCGGCGATTGCAGTTGCTGCTCGGGTTCAAGGAAAGCAACATTGTGAAAACGGTACCCGCGCAGGTGATTGCGACGACGGGTTCCGAGTTTTCCCGCGCCATCTACATCGATAAAGGTTCGAAAGACGGCATCAAGACGGACATGCCCGTCGTTGTTCCCGAAGGAATCGTGGGCAAGGTGCTGAGGGTGTTTCCGACGACGTCGCTGGTGCTGTTGATCAACGACCCGACCAGCGGAGCTGGAGTGATTCTCGAAAAGTCACGTTTGCAGGGCAATTTGAGAGGCAATGCGAACGGTGCGACCATTTTGAATAACGTGATGTCCGATGAGAAGGTGGAGCCAGGGGAACGCATTATCACCAGCGGCGGCGACGGAGTCTTCCCGAAGGGACTTCCGGTTGGGACGGTAATGACCGTTGGACCGGGGCAGGACCTGTTCCTGAATATCCGCGTGAGGCCGTCGGCTCCGGTGAGCCGGCTGGAAGAAGTGCTGGTGATCACACAAATCGATCATCAATCGCCGGATGCGGTGATGGCGGAGAAACCAGTGCGCGCGATCGATATCCTGGCGCAACGCCTGCCCACAGTTGAACCTCCGCCGAAGACAGAAAGCGCCGAGGGGGTGGCTTCGACCCCGACCGGCGCGACGGGATCGCCAGAAAAGAAGAACATGACCACCGAACTGACACCGTCAGCGCAGAAGCCCCTAGCGGCCGGCGACAAGAAAGCAGCGACCCCGGTGGGCACGGCAGCGCCGAAACCGGCATCGACGCCGTCCATTCCCGGAGCCGAGAAACCAGTGAAGCAGGCGCAGACTACGCCTGTAAAACCGTCAGATCCGAATAAGGAAACACCTCACCAGTGACGATCGTTCCCTCCAGAACAGACCGCATCGAAGTCTTCCGGTTCAATCCGGCGGTGGTGGTTGGCGTGGTGTTGACGGCGTTGATCCTGCAGGCGTTTCTGCCGGTGAAGCTTCATTTTTTCAGCGCGTTCGACCTGCCGTTGATCGTGACGATCTTCTTTGCCGTCGCGCGCCGCAGCCAAGTCACTGGATGTCTCACGGGTGCGGTGATTGGTCTTCTGCAAGACAGCCTGTCCGATCAACCGCTCGGCGTGTTTGGAATTTCCAAAACGATTATTGGATATGCAGCGTCGTCGCTGGGCGCGAAGATCGACGTGGAAAATCCTGGGTCGCGCCTGCTGATGGTCTTTGGCTTCTACCTGCTGCACGATGCGATCTACATGGTTATCGCGCGCGGGCTGGTGGGAATCCAGCAGCAGTGGCTGTGGGGCCACGAGTTGCGGAATGCGCTGGCGAACGCGGTGCTGGCGATCGTGATCTTCGCGGTGCTGGATAAGTTTAAGCAGCAGTAGTTAGCTAAGCGACGGCGCGCGTGGTTGCACGGACTTTCTCAGACTTCACGGTAAAACGTACCTTCTCCTGTTGCTGCAGATAGGCGACGATCTCCAGCAGGTTGCGTGCTTGCGGATTGCCCCCGGGACCAAACATCCGCATCAAGCTCTTTGGCGACCGCCCAGTCGCTTCTCCGAGTTTGCCGAACCCCAGCGTGGCATTGATGTAATCACGAAGAACGTCCTTGCCGGTTTCTAAATCACCAGAAACGAGGCACTCTACGCCGGCGCGGAGCAGTTCTCTGCGAAATGTTGCACTGCGCTTCACTCGTTCCTGAACGGTTATCCGGAAATCACGAGTCAATGGCATCGTCGTCGCTCCTCTTCTTTCGAGATTTGTAATTCTGCCAATAGGCAACCGCCGCGGTAATATCTCGTTGTTGTCTCTTCTTTATGCCGCCAGCCAACAGAATCACCAACTCTAGGCCATCCCGCCCCAAAGTAGATCCGGTATCCAGGGCCGAAGTCGACCCTGTATTCCTGAACCCCGGCACCAACTCTTTTTACGCTGGAGGCGAAGTCATCTAAGTCGGCATACCAGCGCCCGAATGGACTCCGTCTTCGCTATCCTCGAACTCGCAAGTTCCAGCATCAACAAAATAGTAACATATTTGTTACCATCATGAAGGTAGCTTTACGCCAATTCCTGCAAGTTAATCAACCTTCCATAGATCGCTTTCGTGATCTGTTGGGCGACGTCGCGGGCGCCGCGGTTCTGGTCCTGGTGGGCCCAGCGGAGCAGGTTGCGGGCGGTGCCGTTGGTGAGATAGCCGAACTTTCGCAGGTCGCTGATGACGTGGAGTGGCGTGGAGTCGCCGGCGTCGGCATACCACTGGTCGCACAGTTTGCGGATGGCCATGATGTCGAGGTTCGGTACCTGGTTGATGGCGCCGCCGAGTTTGTGGGAGGCCTGGCCCTCGGCCGGTTGCAGTTTTACGTAGGAAGTGTTGATGGTTTTGCGGCCAACGTGCTCGAAGAGGATGGTGGCGTTGGTTCCCTCGGTGGAGAGGATTTCACCGATGCCCCATTCGGGCTTGGCGGGATGGGTGACGAACTTCATTGACGGTTCATCATAAACGGCGGAAGTACCTTAAGGATTAAGGCTTTCGCCGCGCTTGCAGGAACTCGGAAACTGCTAAACTAGTGGGCACGGATTCCCCCTCCGCAACAGCAAATCTGCCGGAAGATCGGTGTGCGACGGAGCAGGGTGAACCGCATCTAAGTACGCGAGCAGAGCTGGCCCGAAATGGTGTTTGGCCGTGAAGATAAAGTCTCACCGATCCGGATCACGGCGGTCCAATACATCATCCTTGCCGTTTTTCTAATATTAGGATTCGGCTTGTGGCGGCTGCAGGTAGCGGGTTCCGATTATTACAAGAGTCTGGCGGAACGGAACCGAATTCGCACGGTTCCGATCCTGGCGCCACGCGGCAAGATTCTCGACCGTGAAGGGCGCATTATCGTTGACAACTATCCTTCGACCTCGGTGCTGTTGCTGCGCGACCTTTCCCGTGATTTAGCGGCGGATGTAGACCAGATTGCTGCCGGGTTGCATATGGATCCCGACGAAATCCGGGAACGCATCAACCGGTTCAGGAACACGCCGCAATACCAACCGCTGGTGCTGAAGGAAGATATCAGTCCCGACGAATATTCCTTTATTGAAGCGCACCGCAACGAGCTTCCGGAGCTGGAAACGATCAGCGAGCACCGCCGCCTTTATCCCAAAAATGGATTCATGGCGCACGCCATCGGATACGTGGGCGAAGTCAGCGAGGACATGCTGAACCAACCGGCGTTCGAGTTTTACAAGCCGGGCGACATCGTGGGCAAATCGGGCGTGGAGCAGTATTACAACGAGATCCTGATGGGCAAGGACGGCTCCCGGCGTGAAATTGTGGACAGTCGGGGACGGGTTGTCGGACGCATGGATGAGGTTCCGGCGACGCCGGGCAAGCAGCTTCGCCTGACCATCGATCTCGATTTACAGATCGCGGCCGAGCAGGCGCTCGGGGACAAGAATGGGGCCATCATCGCGATGAGCCCGAAGACGGGCGAGATCCTGGCGATGGTGAGTCGCCCGACGTTCGATCCCAACCAGTTTGCCGTCCGTTTGACCAGAGGCTATTGGAACCAACTGGTTACGGATGAAGGCAAGCCGCTGCTGAATAAAGCCATCCAGGCACAGTTGGCGCCGGGTTCGACGTTCAAGATCATCATGGCGACGGCCGGACTGCAGGAAGGCATTGCGCAAAGTTTGCACGTGAACTGCCCCGGTGGCGCGACCTTCTACGGTCGGTATTTCAAGTGCTGGATTGCCGCGCAGCATCATGGTCACGGCGCAGTTGAGATCAGCAAGGGAATTTATCAGTCTTGCGACGTGTTCTTCTACACGCTGGGAGAACGGTTGGGTATTGGCAAAATCGCAAAATGGGCGACCGCGCTGGGCCTGGGGCAGAAGACGAATGTTGATCTGCCGCAGGAAGTCTCGGGGGTGATGCCGTCGGAGGAGTGGAAGATCCGCAACTTCCGGCAGAAGTGGTACGCCGGTGAAACGATCTCGGTCAGCATTGGTCAGGGCGCGATTGCGGCCACGCCGATTCAGATGATGCGTGCGATTGGCGGCATTGCCTCGGACGGCCGACTGGTTCGTCCGCATATCGTGAACTTCGACAACCTGCCGAACGATCTCGCGCCGCATTATAAGCAGATTGCGGCCAAAACACCGGATGAGGAGACGCCGGTTGAGATCGACCCCAACAACTGGGAGACAATTACCGACGCGATGGCCCTGGTTCCGACCGGTGCCGGAACGGCTGGCAGCGCGAACCTGAAGGGTATCGACTTTGCTGGCAAGACTGGGTCGGCGCAAACCGTGTCGAACGAGGCGCGCAAAGTCTTAAAAGGTTCGCAATATAAAGATAACGCGTGGTTCGTGGGCGTGAGTCCGCGACGCAATCCGGACGTGGTGGTTTGCGTGCTGTTCGAAGGCGGCGAGCACGGACAGTTCGCCGCGCGTCTCGCCGCGCAGGTGGTAAAGGCCTACGTCGAGAAGCAGCGCAAAGTGCTGAACAATTACGCGTATGCCGCGCCTCCGGGAACTTCGCCGACCGCTCCAAAGCCTGGGGTAGAAAAGCCGGCGGCCGACCAGGAGACGCAACCTGCGCCGACCACGCCGGCTGCGGGGCAGAGTCCGGTGGCGAAGGCGAAGCCGGGGGATGTGGAAATGGCCGGTGTGTGGGCACAAGCGGCTGAGGATCACGAACAGATGGGCAGCGGAAGATTCAAGGTAGCGCCGGATGCGAAGCCGAGTAAGAGGGTTAGTGCGGCCCCTGGGATCACGCCTTAGCACGAATGGTTAGCTGGTAACGGGATACTGATTTGCAACGATATATTTCATTCCGCGATTTCGATTGGGTGCTGCTGGCGTTCGTGCTGGCCATCTGCTCGCTGGGTGTGGTCGAGATTTACTCGGCCACACTGCACACGAAGTTCGTCGGCGCGCACGTCCGGCAGGTTTACTGGATCATTGCCGGCATCTTCGTGATGATCGCCGCAAGCCGCATCAACTACCAGGCGCTGCTGGAGAACGTGCCGTGGATGTACATCCTGTCGTTGATCTCATTGATCGCGGTGCTGGTGTTCGGGCAGAAGTACCTGGGCGCACGGCGCTGGATTCGCATCGGCGGCAGCACGCATTTCCAGCCATCGGAATGGGTCAAACTGATCCTGATTCTTGCGATGGCGAAGTATTTTTCGGAAAACAAGTACCAGGAGATGAATTTTACCGACCTGATGAAGGCCGGTTCGGTGATTGGCGTTCCCATGCTGTTGGTGCTCGTTCAGCCTGACCTGGGAACGGCGCTGACCTATGCGCCGATCGCGATCATGGGCCTGTTCCTGGGGGGCATGAAGTTCAAGCACGCCGGGATCATTCTTGTTTGTGCGGCACTGGTGGCGATTCCGGCGTATAAGTTCGGGCTGAAGCAGTACCAGAAGGATCGCATCCAGACTTTCATAAATCCCGATGTCGATCCGCAGAAGAAGGGGTACCAGAGTATTCAATCCCAGATTGCGGTTGGGTCGGGTGGGTTGCTGGGCAAGGGCACCACGAAAGGCTCGCAAACACAGGGTTTATTCCTGCCGGTGACGCATACGGACTTCATTTTTGCGGCCTTCTCGGAAGAGCATGGTTTTGTGGGTGCAATGGCGGTGTTACTGCTATACTTTATGGTGCTGATGAGGTTGATCCACAACGCTCAGACGGCGCCAGACCGCGCCGGAGCGTTCGTGGTGATGGGTGTGGTAGCCATTTTGGCGTTTCACATCATCGTCAATGTCGGCATGGTGGTCGGCTTTATGCCGGTCGTCGGGATTCCCTTGCCGTTGATGAGTTACGGCGGGTCATCCGTTTTGTTCATGTTCCTTGCGTTCGGGATAGTAATGAATGTCCGCATGCGCCGGTTCGTGAACTAGGGTTTTACAGCATTGCAAGTGAAGTACCCTCCGCTTTGGCGGAGCAACAAGATTGAATACGCGGCCCTCACGTTACGAGGGAAAAGATTGCCGGCCAAGGTGCCGGGAAGGATTGCAGCAGTGCTTCCCTACGGGGAAGCGGGACGGCGTAAGACAAGGGCGGGTAACGGCCCCCTAGTTGAAACAGAACAGGAAGCATGTGGGGCTTCTGGTTCAACTGAGAGAGCGGTCACAGACCCTGATTACGTAAGGTGCGAAAGATTCCGAAGACTAGTCCAAGGAGTACGCCCAACGTGTTACCCGGGCGCGGAGAACCGCAAATCCTGCCAGATAC
>Ga0075355_1000174_pt1 | contig 10332 bp, 7 predicted proteins | sample WestPond_Cattail_6_FD_120069 | JGI IMG/M metagenome (GOLD analysis project Ga0075355, IMG submission 120069) | Natural and restored wetland microbial communities from the San Francisco Bay, California, USA, that impact long-term carbon... | ecosystem: Environmental > Terrestrial > Soil > Wetlands...
CACCAACCATTTTTCTGGAGTGGCTCATGCTTCGTCTCGGCAACGCTCTTCTATTCCTTGTGCTAATCCTCACCCCTTTCATTGCATTTGCGCAGAGTAATCCCAGCATCACCGTTCCTCGACTTGGCACCATTCGCGGCCAGGTTAAGCTTGCCGATGGACGGCCAGCAGCAATGGGATATGTCGTCTATCTCGAGCAGCGGTCTGGAGGAAACGCGGGCCAGACGCAAACCGACCGCCTCGGGAAGTTCGAGTTTCAGCAGGTCCCGAGCGATATCTATCGCGTCATGGTTCATGCGCCCGGATTTGCGCCGGTCGAGCAAGAAGTCAACCTGCTAAGCATCATGAACAGCTACGTCGAGTTAACGCTACGCCCGGCATCCGGAGGTTCAGCGGACGCGCCCGGCGGCACCATCTCCGCACTCGACGCACAAGCCCCGCCGGAAGCTCGCAAGTTCCTCGAGGAGGGCCAGAGCACGCTTATGTCCGGCAAAGACCTGGACAAGAGTGTCGAGTCCTTTCAGAAGGCGATCCACGCCTACCCGAAGTACGTGCAGGCATACGTGTTGCTGGGTGTCGCGTACAGTTCGCAGAAGAAGTGGGAAGACGCGGAGAAGCCATTCCAGAAGGCCATTCAGTTAGACAAGACCAGCGCGCCCGCATACGTTGGCCTCGGTTCGGTTGAGAACGAAAGGCACAACTTTCCCGAGGCTGAGAAGAATCTGAAGCAGGCCGTACAACTGGCGCCGAATTCGGCTGACGCCTACCTTGAACTCGGCCGCACCTACTGGGGGATGTCGAACTGGGATGCGGCCGACGCTTCGCTTCGCAAGGCCATTCAATTGCGCCCGATCGATTCCGCCGAGCACCTTCTTCACGCCAACGTTCTACTGCGCAAGCGCGATGCCCCGGGTGCCCTGGCAGAATTCAAGGAATCTCTCCGGCTTGATCCCACGGGTCCGTTCGCCGACCAGACGAAACAAATGATCGACAAGATCGAGACCGCCCTCAAGTCCGCCAAACAATAACTCGGGACCTCAGTCGCATCACCGCCGGTTCGCCGGCGGCTCTGCTATGCGGATCGCCCCATTCCGGGCGCAAGTCGAATCCGCAAGCTTTCCAGCCATCCCACCACCGTCCCCAATCCCCGAAGGGTGGCATACATTATTTCCGCTCGACTGCGAGGCTGCATGCGGCCGCTCTTACCCTCACTCTTTGTAGCTGTCCGACTTCCTGCGCTCCTTCTGGTAATGCCGTTGCTCTTGGCAGCACAGATCGGATCAAAGGAAGGCGTTGTTTTGACGCAGATCCGCGGTCAGGTGTTCTACCCCGACGGACGCTCTGCCAGCGAAGGCATTCGTGTGACGCTGGAGCCCTCTGCCGGTGGCGAACGCGAAACGCAGACGGATCGCCAGGGCAAGTTCCTCTTTGAGAGCTTGTCGCCAACTCGTTACACGATTCGCATCTCCATGCCGGGATACCAGTCGGCCCAACAGTCCTTTGACATGAGCATCATGTCTTCCGCCTACGCAACCCTCACCCTGCGTCCTGTGCCCGGCAGCAGCACGAACGCTCCCCCGAGCGGCGTGCTTGCGGTTCTGCCATCCGACATGCCCGCAGCCGCCAAGGAAGAATTCAATGCCGGCTTCACGATCGTCGCGTCTGGCAAAGACTTCGGCAAGGCGGTATCTCATTTCCAGAAAGTAATCGATGCCTACCCGAAGTACGCACCTGCCTACATGCTTCTCGGCACTGCCTACGCTGAAAGCGGAAAGGACAACGATGCCGTCGCGCCACTGCAGAAAGCAATCGAACTCGACCCCAAACTCGGCGACTCCTATACCGTTCTCGGCAAGATTTACAACACCCAGAAGAAGTTCCCGGAAGCCGAGCAAAGCTTGAACAAGGCCGTCGAACTCACACCAACCTCTTACGATGCACAATACGAACTCGGTCGCGCATTATTCCTCCAGCAGAAAGCCACCGTCGCGCAGCCTCATGCCGAGGCAGCCTTGAGAGCGAATCCCAACTCGGCTCCGGCACACATTCTGCTGGGAAACATCATGCTGCGTGAGCGTAATGCCGAAGGCGCGCTCAAGGAATACCAGGAGGCTTTACGACTTGATCCCAAGGGTCCGATGGCCGAGCCTGCCAGGCAAATGGTCGACAAAATCCAAACTGCTCTGAAGGCGTCCAGAAAGTAGGAGTTCGAATGCTCCAGGCCGGCGACTCACCGCCGGCTTTCTTATGCGACTCACGTCCTAGCCATTTCCGAATACATTCCCTACAATTGAGCGCCGCATTCCACAAAAGGCTCCATGGCGACCACAGCCACCTTCGTCGAGTCGCGCCCTCGCTCCTTCCCACGCGTATGGGCGTTGGCGCTCACGGTGTTTCAAAGCGCGTTCAGCGAATATGCGCTTAAGACACTCGTTCTCATTCTGCTGATGGGAACACGTATTCCTTTATTAGGGCGGGAGCAGTCTGCCATCCTCGTGGCGGCCACTTTTGCCGTCCCGTTCGTGTTTTTCTCCGCGCCGGGTGGATACCTCGCCGATCGCTTCAGCAAGCGGCGCATAACCATCCTGACGAAAGTGGCCGAAGTCGGGATCACCGCCGTCGTCGCCGTCGCTATCGCCGGACACAATTTCCCTCTCGCGATCGCGGCGGCCCTATTATTGCGCACCGAAGCCGCGATTTTCGGCCCCTCGAAGTATGGACTGCTTCCAGAATTATTACCTGGATCGCGATTGTCCTGGGCGAACGGTCTGCTTCAGGTCGCTCTGTTCAGCGCCATCGTCTCCGGATCGTGGACCGGCACCTGGATCGCAGCCCGCTTCTACGAACGCCAACTCTGGGCCGGCGCTATCTTGCTGGGCTTTTCCGCGTCTGGACTTGTGGCCAGCCTTTTTATTCCGCCGGTGCCCGTTGCGGATTCTTCGCGATCCATCCCGTGGAATCCGTTCCGAGAACTCGTCGACCGCTTTCACGAAATCAAGCGCGACCGCGCCCTACTGCTCTCGGTGCTGGGCTGCGCCTATTTTTACTTCCTGGCCACTATCCTTCAGTTCAATACCATTGGTTATGGCACGCGACTTCTTGGGTTGACCGAAGCCAAAGCCGCCTTGCTGCTGGGGATACTCGCCGTCGCGGTGGGGTTCGGCAGTCTGGTTGCCGGATACCTGTCGAATAACAAAATCGAATATGGACTCGTTCCGCTCGGCACGGTCGGTGTCACGATTGCCGTTGCGTCGCTCGCATGGACGACCTTCGACGTCCGCTCGTTCGCGATTCGTCTTGCAGTTTTAGGATTTTTCGCCGGCATTTATATCGTTCCGCTCGCGGCGTTGACCCAGCATCGGCCTGATCCCGACCGCTGCGGCGCTATTATCGGCGCCACCAACCTGCTGGCCTTCTTCTTTGTATTTGCGGGAGCGGCGCTCTATTACGCGCTAACACTTGTTTTCCATCTGGGACCGCGCGGCGTGTTCGTCGTGTCCGGCATTCTCACGTTAGCGGCGACGATCTACGCTCTCAGCCTGCTGCCGGAATCGTTCATGCGGTTCTGCCTCTGGGTAATGACGCACTCGCTGTATCGCATCCGTGTCATCGGCCGCGACAACATCCCTGATCGCGGCGGCGCTTTGCTCGTCTCCAATCACATGTCGTTCGTGGACACGCTGCTGCTTATCGCGTCCACCGATCGCGTGATTCGCTTCGTCATCTTCCGCGACATCTACGATCACCCGATCGTCAAGCCGATCGCCAAAATGATGGGCGCTATCCCGATTTCATCCAAGGCACGCCCGCGGGAAGTCATTCACTCTTTGCAGCGGGCGCATGACGCGCTGCAACAGGGCGACGTCGTTTGCATCTTTGCGGAAGGACAAATCACGCGCGTCGGCCACCTGCTTCCCTTCCGCCGCGGCCTCGAGCGGATCATCAAGAACTCCACTGCTCCCATCGTGCCCGTCTACCTCGATGATCCCTCCGGAAGCGTGTTCAGCTTCGAGCGCGGGCGCTTCTGGTGGCGCGTACCACGACAAATGTTCAATCCCGTGACCGTCGGGTTCGGCAAACCGCTGCCGCCGAGTTCGACGCCCTTTGAGGTTCGGCAGGCAGTTCAGGATCTCAGTACGAGCGCTTATGCCCAGCGCAAGCGCTTCATGCGTCCGCTGCACTGGTCCTTCGTTAGTACTGCACGACGACACCCGTTCCGCTTCTCCATGGGCGACGCCCGCGCTCCGCACGTGAAATTCACCACTCTGCTCACGCGAACCATTTTTCTCGCGCGCCGCTTGCGTCCGGTATGGAAGGACCAGCAGATGGTTGGCGTGCTGCTCCCTCCCTCCGTAGCTGGCGCGGCCGTGAACTATGCCGCTGCGCTGATGGGCAAGGTCCCCATTAACCTGAATTACACCGCTTCCAATGAGATCATGGCGGCCTGCGCGGAGCAGTGCAAACTGAAGACCGTTATCACCTCCAAGGCCTTCCTTGAAAAGCTGCCGAACTTAAAGCCGCCGGGCGAGGTAATTTGCCTCGAAGACCTCGCGCTTAATCCGCTCACCAGCGAGAAACTAGTCGCCCTCGCCATGACCTGGCTCTTTCCGATCCGTTGGCTCGAGAAAGCGCTCGGACGCGCAAAGCCAGCGAGCGTCGATGAACTGGTCACCATCATCTTTTCCAGCGGCAGTACTGGCGAGCCGAAAGGCGTGATGCTCACGCACTACAACATTGGCGCGAATTGTCGCCAGATGGGCCAGTTATTCATGTTGAACGGCCGCGACCGTGTGCTCGGCATACTGCCGTTCTTTCATGCGTTCGGCTTTACGGTCACGATGTGGCTGCCGGTGGTGATTGGCATCGGTGCCGTCTACCATCCGATGCCGATGGATGCCAAGACCGTCGGCGAACTCGTGGAGCAGTATGGTGTCACGTTCATGGTGGCGACGCCGACCTTCCTGCAAGCGTACATGCGCCGCTGCACGCCGGACCAATTCCGCAGCCTGCAGTACGTAATCGTGGGCGCCGAGAAGTTGACAGACCGGCTGGCCATTGCCTTCGAGAAGCAATACAACATTCGTCCCCTGGAAGGCTACGGCTGCACCGAATGTGCCCCCGTAGTGGCCGTTAACACCCGTGACTATCGCGCCACCGGCTTCCGGCAGATCGGCGTCAAGCGCGGCCGCATCGGACATCCATTACCGGGAGTCGCCGTACGGGTCGTAAACCCTGACACCATGGAGCCGCTTCCGCTCGGCCATTCCGGTCTGCTGCTCGTGCGCGGTCCGAACATCATGGAGGGCTACTTCGGAAGGCCTGACAAGACTGCTGCCGTCCTGCACGACGGCTGGTACAACACCGGTGACATCGCCGCCATGGACGAAGACGGCTTCCTGGTAATCGCCGACAGGCTGAGCCGTTTCTCAAAGATTGCCGGCGAGATGGTGCCGCATATCAAGATCGAGGATAAACTGCACGAGATCGCGGCACGCGCTGAACAGACCTTCGCCGTCACCGCGATTCCGGACGAAAAGAAGGGCGAGCGCCTCATCGTCCTGCACACGCTTTCCGACGACGAACTCGCCACCATACTGGAAAAGTTCGCAGCTTCCGATCTCCCTGCACTCTGGAAACCCAGGCCCAGCCAGTTCTTCCATGTCGACGCCTTGCCCTATCTCGGGACAGGCAAGATGGACCTGCAAGCGCTTAAGCGTATCGCCGCCGAACTCAACCGACGCTCCGACACCGCTACCCTGGTCTGATTAGCTACCCGGCTCCGCCGCGCCGAAGTGATGGCGCACATCTGCTCCGCGCACCCAGAAGATCACGTCCTCCGCGATGTTCGTCGCGTGGTCGCCGACTCGCTCCAGATTGCGCGAGATCAGCAGCGTGTTCAATGCCTGCGGCGTTAACTCCGGAGATTTCATCATCACGGCCATCATGGCGTGATAGGTTTGCGCGTTCAATTCATCGAGCGTGTCATCCAGCTTCAGCACCGATTCCGCGACATCCGGCCGTGCATAGATGAATGACTCCAGCGCTGTCCTCACCATCTTGGAAGCCACTTCCGCTACTTTTGGAATATCCACCGCCAGATCTGCTTCCGGCAGCTTCGCCAGTTCCAGGACGCGCTGCACTACGTTTACCGCCTGGTCGCCGACGCGCTCCAGGTCCGCATTGATCTTCACCACGGCAATGATGAACCGCAGGTCGATCGCCATCGGTTGCTGCATGGCGAGCAAATCCAGCGCCAGTTCGTCGATCTCGCGCTCCATCACATTGATGGCCTGCTCATCCTCGAGCACTCGCCGGCATAGCGCAACGTCGCGCCGGCGGTAGGCGTCCGTCGCGCGGTCCACCGCCTGCTCTGCCATGCCGCCCATTCGCAGCAACTTTTCTTTAAGCTCGTCGAGTGACTGGTGAAAGCGAGTGCGCATTATCCGAACCTGCCAGTAATATAGTCTTCCGTCCGTTTGTCAGAAGGATTCGTAAATATCTTTTCCGTCTTGTCGAACTCGATCAGGTTTCCCAACAGGAAGAATCCCGTGAACCCCGCCACGCGGGCCGCCTGCTGCATGTTGTGCGTGACGATCACGATGGTGTAGTCCTTCTTGAGTTCGTCGATCAGTTCTTCAATTTTACCTGTCGAAATTGGGTCCAACGCCGAAGCCGGCTCGTCCATCAGCAGCACTTCCGGTTCCACCGCCAGCGCACGCGCGATACACAAACGCTGCTGCTGACCTCCCGAGAGGCTTGCCCCCGACTTCTTCTTCAAGGCGTCCTTAACTTCATCCCACAGCGCCGATTGCCGCAGCGAGCGCTCCACGATCTCGTCCAGTTTGCCCCGATTCCTCACGCCATTCAGTTTCAGCCCAGCGGCCACGTTGTCGTAAATCGACATCGTCGGAAATGGGTTCGGCTTCTGGAAAACCATGCCGATCCGGCGCCGGATGTCCACCGCGGTCACCTTGAATACATCCGTGTCACCAACGATGACTTCACCTTCTACCGTCGCTCCCGGTATGGTCTCGTGCATCCGGTTCAGGCACCGGACAAACGTCGACTTGCCGCAACCTGACGGCCCGATGATCGCCGTCACCTGGTTGGCGCCCAATGACATGTTGATCCCGTGCAGGGCCTCCACTCCACTGAAGAACGCCTTCAGGTTGCGGACTTCAATCCCAACACCCATTACGAAGCTCCTCGATACATTCCGCGACTCGCTGCAATTCGCACCGCCGTGACCGCGCCCACGATCAGGACGATAAGCACCAACGCTCCGGCCCACGCCTGCCGATGCCATTCGTCGAACGGCGAAATCGCGTAAACGAATACTTGCAGGGGCAAAGCTGCCGTCGGCTGATTTACATTCAAATTCCAGAACTGATTTCCAAAGGCCGTGAACAGCAGCGGTGCCGTTTCACCAGCGGCCCGCGCAAACGCCAACATAATCCCTGTGATCACGCCCGCCTGTGCCGTTTTCAGCGTGATACTGAGGCTCGTCTTCCAGTTCGGAACACCTAATCCCCACGCGGCTTCGCGAATCGTCCGTGGCACCATGAGCAGCATCTCTTCGGTCGCGCGCGATACGGTCGGAATCATCATGATCCCCAGCGCCACTCCACCCGCCAGTGCCGAGAAGTGCTTCTGCCGAATGACGATCACTCCATACACCGCAATCCCCACCACGATCGATGGCACGCCATTCAGCACATCGGCGGTGAATCTCACGAGATTTCCGAACTTGTTGCGCCCGAACTCCGCGAGGTAGATGCCTGCGCCAACACCCAGCGGAATCCCCACCAATGATGACAATATAAGAATGATTCCCGACCCGACGATCGCGTTTGCCATGCCGCCGCCGGATTCACCCACTGGTTTCGGCGTCTGCGTCAAAAAGGCCCAGTTGATCGAGCCTATCCCCTTCATCACCAGGTATCCGAAAATAGCCAGCAGGGGGATGATTACCGCCGCCGACGCCCCGACCGCGAACACCGTTACGGCTCGATCGGCCAAACGACGCCCCATGCTGATCCTCTTTACGCCCAGCTTATTATTGGCCATGCGCCCTCGCCGGCATTCCACGCGTCGTGGCCCACACCAGTGCCTGCGCAATGCCATTAACGATTAAGGTAACGATGAATAGCGCCAGACCGATCTCGATAATCGCGCTCAAATATAGATTGTCCGTCGCTTCGCTGAACTCGTTGGCAATCACACTGGCCATCGTATAGCCGGGCGCAAACAAGGACTTCGCGATCTCCGGACGATTGCCGATCACCATCGTCACTGCCATCGTCTCACCGAGCGCGCGCCCCAGGCCGAGAATCACGCCGCCCACAATACCCGCCCGAGCATTCCGCAATACTCCGGTGCGGATCATCTCCCATCGCGTCGCGCCGAGGGCCAACACCGCTTCCCGCTGGTTCTGGGGCACGGCACTCATCACGTCGCGCGAGATGGAAGAAATGATCGGCACAATCATGATTGCCAGGATGATTCCCGCGGCGAGCATACCGATACCGAACGGAGGCCCACTGAACAGTCCTGTCCACCCAAAGTACTTCGCCAGGAACGGCTGCACATGCAGTCGCAGCAAAGGTGCCAACACGAAAATTGCCCATAACCCGTAAATCACACTGGGGATTGCGGCCAGCAACTCCATCAGGAACGACAACGGTGTCTTGAGCCATTTCGGCGACATCTCGGTGATAAACACGGCTGCAGCCAGCGACACGGGAACTGCCAATGCCAATGCCAGGAATGACGAAACCAGCGTTCCGTAAATGAACGGCAGCGCGCCGAACTCACCTGCCACGGGATCCCAGTTCGACGAATAGAAGAACTTGAGCCCAAAGGTATGCAGCGACAGCTTCGATGAGACCACCAACTCGTAGCCAATCAACACCACGATCGCCAGCACCGACATCGCGCTCACGATCGTGATTCCCAGGAACGTCCGGTCGGCAAATCGACTCGCGAAACTGCTCCGTTCCGGCATGATGCGTTCGCGCGATACCGTCGCGGCAATTCCCATTGGCACATTGTTTTGCATATTGTTGGACAGAGCGTTACCTGGGCGCATATAGGCTGGACTGTCTCGACTTCAACCCTATCTGGGAGCCTATCCGAGCCGTGTTACAAAAATATGAACAGCAGAATTCACTTGCCGCTGGCCGTCGTGATCAGCAGCCAGCCGCTGCCTCCTCGAATCTCGATAGCCTGCTTGGAGGCGAGCGTCACTATGCCGGGTGTGGTTGCGATTCCGTTCTGCGCAATCGTCAGGTTCTTCAGGCTATGCGGACCACATGCTGAACTGGAGAATAGCCAAAGTGATTGTTCCTGATCGTATCCGTCGCCTCCAGGACAGCCCGCCTGTGGGTTGGGAGTCAACTTTGCGATCACTTCTCCCGACTGCAGATATTTACCGATCACACCTTGCGATGACTTAACGATTCCTCGGCCCCGATTCACTACATCCCCTCCGATCTGCCGTGTGATCCAATTCTGCGGAGAGTTATCGCCATTCACGGGGAGTTCCGCGTTTGCGACACTTGCCATCGATGCTACGGCAAGCAATCCGGCGTGCAATGATATCGTCTGTTTCTCCGACACAATTCTGTCGAACCTCAGCACCATCTTGTTACCGTCGTCGGGTGTTTTTTCGTTCGAAATGATATGGCCGTAAACGTGGGCGCCGGATTTCAACACGCTGCCATCCTTCAGCCGCACCTCCTGCATGAGCTTGCCCTCGATCATTTCATCCGACTTGGCTTTCTTGCTGTTGATCGTGCTGCCCATCATCACGGGAAGTGCAACTCCTGATGGCAGGCTCTGGGCAGCGACCGCGATTGAAGTAATCAGGAAAACGGCTGGAAATAAGTAGCGCATGGCGTTCTTGTTGGTGATGCTTCAATGATAAAGCGCCGATTGTTAAAGACAGGTAAATGATGATCCATTTATTCCTTCCTGATTCGAGATGCGCACAAAAAAGCGGTGGCCCGTGGCCACCGCGAGAGCAGACATTAATCGTTTAGGGCAGGTAGTACCGGAACGATGTCATGATGATGTTGTTGTTGGTGTTCGGATCGCCACCAATGCCTCTCCACGTGTTGCGAACCACGTAGGCGTATTGGGGACCAAACTGGATCCTGCCCTTCGGACCGTTGTACACCTTGTACCAGAACCCGAAGGTACCTTCGACCAGCACACGAGTGTTCGCCGTACAACTGCCGGTGCCCGGAGGAGTAAAGGCTCCCAGGCCCGTCACTGATTCTGTTCCGCAACCCGAGTTGTTGTTTCCCGTGCCCGGAACTCCATATCCAACTA
>Ga0075355_1000175_pt1 | contig 10332 bp, 9 predicted proteins | sample WestPond_Cattail_6_FD_120069 | JGI IMG/M metagenome (GOLD analysis project Ga0075355, IMG submission 120069) | Natural and restored wetland microbial communities from the San Francisco Bay, California, USA, that impact long-term carbon... | ecosystem: Environmental > Terrestrial > Soil > Wetlands...
CGGAACAGCAGCGATCCCTTCTGCTCCAGTTCGCTCTTAGACCCGATCACCTGTCCCGCATAGCTCTCGCGCCGCAGCCTCTTGCCCGCGAGCGCCACCACCCAGTTCGCCGCCGCAAGAACCAGCGACCCCAGTGTCAGGAACTTCACCATCTCGCGCCGTGTGACGTAGTGATCGCCTTCCCATTCGATAGGGAAGTCCGTCCGCCACTTTGGCGTCTTCTGCTCCGTGCTCATTACACTTCCTCCAGCATCAGCGCGACATCGTAAGGGTCTTCCGGCAGAGGCGCCGGAGTCGGTGTGATCTGCACCAGGTCGATGTCGACGCGCTCCACCTGCCGCGGCACCATGACGTAAACCTTCGTCCGTACCTCTTCGTCGCCGAACTTCCACGAGTTGATTGGGATCCCGCGCCGCGTCCGCTGGATCTCCTCCATCGTCGTGTACGTCAGCGCGCCCGACGGACACACCGTCGCGCACATCGGCTTCTTGCCGATGCTCGTGCGGTCGTAGCACATGTCGCACTTCATCATCTGATCAATTTCGGCACTGTACTTCGGCACCCCGAACGGGCAGCTCACCACGCAGTTCGAGCACCCGATGCAGCGCGGCTTCAGCGAACTCTGCACCACGCCATCTGGCGTCTTCTTGATTGCATCGGCCGGACAAACGCGCGCGCAAATCGGATCCTCGCAATGCATACACACTTGTGGCGCAGTCTGCACGCTGTCACGCCGGTCGATCGTTTCCAGGTGGATCATGCTCGTGCCACGATGCGTGTCGCACTCGGCGCACGCCTGCACGCACGCCTGACATCCGATGCAGCGCGAGTAGTCGATGAAGAACGCTACCTCGCTCATCTGACTCCCCCGGCCTCAACTCCGAGCTGCGAAATCGGGTCCGTCGGCGCCTCGGTCTTCGACACCCGCACCGCGCAAATCTTGTATTCCGGAATGTTCGATACCGGATCAATCGCGCGCACCGTCATGTTGTTGGCCGAGCGTCCCAGTGGCCAGTGATAGGGAACAAAGACCGTGTCCGGTCGGATCGTCTTTACCACCTGCGCGCGCACCACCACATGCCCGCGACGGCTCTCTACCTTTACGAAGTCACCATCGATGACACCCAGCTTTTCCGCCAACCGTGGATGCATCTCGCACAGTGGCTGCGGATATTGATCCATCAGCCCACCGATGCGCCGCGTCTGCGTGCCCGAAAGGAAGTGCGAAACCACGCGCCCCGTCGTCAAAATGATCGGATACTCCGCATCTGGCATCTCCGCCGAGGGCCGCCAATCCACCGGGTAGAAATGCGCCTTGCCATCCGGATGCTTGAACTTCTTGTCCTCGTAGAGCCGCGGAGTTCCCGGATGCCCCGGCTCCGGACACGGCCAGAACACGCCGTTCTCGTTGTCGATCTTCTCCCACGTCATGCCGTAGTAATCGGAGATGCCGCCCTTCGACGCCACCCGCAACTCTTCGAAGATGTCCTTCGGCGAGCCGTAACTGAACTTGTCGCCTTTCCCAAGACGCGTCGCAATGTCGCAGATAATCTTCCAATCCTCGCGAGCCTCGCCCGGCGGCGATACCACCTTGCGATGATGAATCACGCGCCCTTCCACGTTCGTCGTCGTGCCCTCGTCCTCTTCCATCAACGATCCCGCCAGCACCACGTCGGCATAGCGTGCCGTTTCCGAAAGGAAGAAGTCGATGTTCACGTAGAACTCGAGCTTCTCCAGTGCTTCGCGAACGAAGTTCGCATCCGGCAGCGACACCAGCGGATTGAAGCAGATCGACAGCAGTCCCTTAATCTTGCCTTCGTGGATCGCCTCGACCAGCGGCACTGCCGACAGCCCTTTACCGGGAATCGATTCCTCCGGCACGCCCCAAACGCCCGCGATGTACTTCCGGTGCTCGGGATTCGTGATGTCGCGACTGCCCGGCAGTTGATCGCACTTCTGCCCCTGTTCGCGCGCCCCTTGGCCGTTACCCTGACCGGTGATCATCGCGTAGCCGCAGCCTTCCCGGCCAATACGGCCAGTCGCCAGCACCAGTTGAATCGCGGCGATGCAGTTGTCCACGCCCTTCGAGTGGTGCTCGATGCCGCGCGCGTGCAGCAGGAAGCTTGTATCCGCCGGACCCCACATCTCCGCGGCCTTTACGATCAGGTCCGCCGGAACCCCCGCGATCTTCGACGCATACTCTGGCGTGTACCTGTCCACCACGCGCGCGTACTCATCGAAGCCGGCGGTGTACTTCTCGATGTAGTCCCGATCGATCCAGCCTTGTTGGATCATGATCCGCATCATGCCGTGGAAGACGCCGATGTCGCCGCCCGAACGCACGGGAATGAACAGGTCGGCGTTCCGCGCGATGGGCGTCATGCGCGGGTCGAGCACGATCAACTTGCCGCCGTTATCGCGCGCCCGCCACACGTAATCGGTTGTGATTGGCGAGCACTCGGCAATGTTCGTTCCCGCCGCCAATATCACCTTCGCCTTCGGAATGTCGCTCCACGGATTCGCGCTGCGATCCATGCCGAAGACCTTCTTCGACGCCGCGCCCGCCGACACCATGCACAACCGCCCGTTGTAATCGATGTTCGCCGTCTGCACGGCAACCCGCGCGAACTTGCCCATCAGGTAAGCTTTTTCGTTGGTCAGCGAAGCGCCGCTCAGGATCCCGAACGCGTCCTTGCCATAGGTCTTCTGGATGCGCTGAATCTCGCTAACCACACGGGTAAGAGCCGCATCCCACGAAATCGCCTCGTACCCCTTGCCTTCCACGCGCTGCAGGGGCGACTTCAGCCGATCAGGGTGCTCGTCCTGCATGTAGCGCTTTACGCCCTTCGGGCACAGCTTGCCGCGGTTGAAAGGGAAGTCCTCCCACGGTTCGAATCCGACCACTTTGTTTTCGCGCACGCGCAGCTGAATGCCGCACTGTTGGCCGCAGAAACAGCAATGCGTCTTCACCAGTTTGTCGTCTTCACCGGTGTGCTCCCATCCGCCCGGCGGTACGCGATGAAGCGAAGGCCCAAACTGGCCCACGATGGTAGGAATATCAATCGGAAGTTTTGCCATTTACTCAGACCCTCGTGCGCCCAGCGCCTTCCATAATCCATCTTGTGTAAGCGCAAGGTTCTTGCGGCGGCATTGCGGACACACATCCTGATAATGTGATCCGTCCGCCAACTGATATTTGATCGACAGTGCCGCCTGCACCGATTTCAAGTCGTCCATATGCAGTCGCGACCCATAAGGCTGGCCGCACCGGACGCATTGCGCCTGCGGTCCATCCGCTCCGGCCTGCTTATAGAAATCAACTCCCAACTGCGCCGGACGCTGGAAGATGTGGAAGAACTTGCCGAACGGCAGGTACAGCAGCGTCAGGATCACCGAGATTGCGTGAATCTGCGATAGAAATACGTAATGCAGCCCGTTCATCAGGTGCGTCGAGATCGTCAAGAACAATCCCGTTACCGAGATCGCGAACAACAGGATCAGCGGCAACAAGTCGTTAGAGAACTGCTGCACGGCGATTGCCCCGTGATCGCGTCCGCGCCGCCAGATCGCTGCGAAAACGCCAATCAGCACCATCACTGCTGAGATATCAAGAACGTTAAACGCCAGTTCCGCCGTGATCGTCCCCAGGCGGAAGCTGCCCATCGGAATCCCGAACATGAATGCGTTGTAGATCTCCTGGCTGTTTCGCGCTGTTTCAAAGCGCACCCACCCGAAAGACAACGGAAATGTTACTGCCGCGGCGAGCAGACATCCCCACGCCAGGAACCAGTGTGCCGTCCAGCGCAGGTGCGAGCGGCGATCGATGAATCGCTGCAACACGAAGTTGTTGGCAAAAATCTTTACCAGGTGCACAAGGTTCGCCGGCAGCTTCTTCGGATTCAGGAAGATTTGCCATCCGCGGAACCAGTACACGCGCGTCGGCGGACGCCGCAACCACATCGCATAGCGATAGCCTAGTCCGAATGCAGCAAACACCGTCGCTCCCGCATAAGACACGAGTGCCGGATCGAAGTCGCGCAGTCCGCGGCTGCCGACGAAAATCCCTGCAATTACGGCGAAAGCCGCGACCAGGCCCCACGCCATGGCGTGGGCGGTATCGGAACCTTTTACCTGTAACTTGATCGCCTGCATCTCACCCCTTCATCGGTGCCATCGCCATGCGCTGAGTTTGCCCGTTCCGCAGCAACACTCCCAGGCAGCACAATGCAAATAATCCCAGCAGGACGAAGCCGATCGCGAAGCTGCCCGTCTCTTGCTTCACCACACCCAACAGCAAAGGAGGGAAGAATCCACCTAAACCACCTGCGGCCCCTACGAGTCCCGTTACGCTGCCCACTGAATTCGGGAAATGCTCCGGCACCAGTTTGAACACCGCGCCGTTGCCAAGTCCGATCGCTGCCGCCATACCCAGAGCGCCGATGGTGAAAGTCGTCATCATCGGGCATGCCAGGAAAATGGCCATCAGGGCAGTAAATGGGAACACCCACTTCAGGATTGTCCGTCCGCCCACTTTATCGGCGAGCGTGCCGCCGACCGGACGCATGGTCGTCGCCAGCACCACAAAACCTGCCGTTCGCATTCCGGCATCTTGGGGCGTAAGTTTGAACATCTCGGTGAGGAAGATCGGCAAGTAAACCCCCATTGCCACGAATCCGCCGAACGTCAGGAAGTAGTAGAGGCTCAGGATCCAACTGCGTCCATCTTTCAACGGACGAACTGTATCGGAGAAGGATTTCACCGGTCCTTTGCGGGGCGCATTTCTTGCCAGCAACGCGTATACGCCTAACCAGATAGTTAACAGGATCCCGAATGTCCAGAAGCCCCACTGGATTCCCGCCGCGGCTGCGATAAACGGCGACCCGAACGCCGCCAGCGATTGCCCGATGTTTCCCGCACCGTACACGCCCAACGCATAGCCTTGCCGCTCGGCCGAGTACCATCCGCTCACGAATCCCACGCCCACCGAGAAACTCGCCAGCGCCACGCCGATGAAGAACCCATAGGCAAGTAATTCACGGTAATTTGTTACCGTTCCCATCAGGAACGCCGGAATGATCGAGAGCACCATTACCACGCTGAACACGATTCTTCCGCCAAAGCGGTCGGTCAGCATTCCCAGGGGGATGCGGCCCAGGCTTCCGAGCAAAACCGGCAGCGCTACGCCGATGCTCTTTTCCACCGGAGTGAGGTGCATTTGCTTGCTCAGAATCGGCATCATGGCCGACATCGTTCCAAACACGGCAAAGCACAGGGCAAAAGCGCCAGTGGCGAGTGTGAGTTGCAGGGCGGGAGAAGACTTTTGTTCCATAGCGTCCTTGACCCGTAAGTGCGGGCGACCTGCAAGTACAACAAAAGGGGACACATCGTGAGACGACTTTAGTCACACCTGGAATATGGCCCCGCGTTGTTGCCATTCTACGCTTCTGTTTGGATGAATGAATCACTGCCCGCGCGCGTGGGCAAGGCGAACGCGGCTACCTCGTCGGTGCCATCGCACTCATTCGCAGCGCCGAGACTTCAGGGAACGAGACCGGAAGCGCGGCTGTGCGTTCCGCGACCGGCTGTCCGTCTTGCCGGAATTTGCAGTAAGCCTCCAGGGCCAGACCGGCCACAGTAGGAGTGACAATTGTCGCCGCCAGGTTGCCGGCGCGCACCTCTCGCTGGCCGTTGTCCGGCAGCCCATCGCATCCCAGGAATGGTTTGTCGAGCCAGCTTCGCCGTTCGCCAAATTCGGCTACTTCACTGAAGGCCCGGCGGGCACCCATCGCCATCTCGTCATTCTGGCACACGATCCCCACAAATCCGGAGCTCTTGAACGTGCTCAACCGCAGGCACGATCGAATGGCGTTGTACCCGCTCTCTTCCGTCCAGTTGCCCTTTAATCCTTTTACTGTGATATTCCCCGGCTTCGTGGCAAGGAATCCTTCGTTGCGAAGCCGCGCGGTGCTTCCCACCGTCGGTCCGGTGATATACAGGACGGTACCTCCCTGCGGGCACAACGATGCCACCTGCTGCGCCTCGATGTGGCCTGTTTCCACTTGGTCGACGGTCACTTCGAATACCGGAACGTTCACGCTCCGGCGCAGCGACGACAGGTATTCCAATTCCCGATTCAACACGCCCCACGCCACGCCGCCTTTGGTTACCACGTCCGCCACATTGGCCATGCTGGTGCCAACCGGCTGCACAATCACGATATCGATGCCGTGGTCCTTGCGTTGAATGGCCGTCAGAATCTGCTGTACCTGGTTCACTGCGTCCCCACCGGCAAACACCGTCTCGAGCGTTACGCTGCGATTCCTTGCGACCTCCTCCGCCGAGGCTGCCTGGGCACGTTGAAATGCATTGTCATGATTAATTAACGACAGAAAAACTTTGATACCTGGCATGATGTCGTTCTCGTGATGTCTTTCTGAGGACTTCCCGGCCCGCACGGCAGACTAGCAGGCATCATACCGCTGGAGGATCACAGACGACGTTAGTCATTTGATTCGCCTGAAAATGGCAATCGCGTGAGTCTACCAGCGGTGTTCGTGCGCGCGAACCGGTTTGGACTTCTTTTGGCTCACCCGGGCCAATCACCGACGCTGACCTCTGGTCCTTTGATCACCAAATTGCGAAATTCTGCAATTATCAAATCCCTCCATTTCCCATTTCAGGAAAATACTGTCAAGTCCCCCAAAACCTCACTTTCCCGTTAACCCCCTCAAAACACGGCAAATATAAACTTCTCCAAAATGGAAAATAGGCCCCTCGAAATTGGTATCCTGAAAATAGTAGGAGAAGAAATCTCCAAGATCTTTGACAATTTGAGATTGTGCAGCGTGGACACTCTGGTCGGCGTTTAAACCTGGGGGTGGGCATACCACTTTGATCGCCACCGGCCCGTACCGTACATGACTCGGGACCTCAGTCCCAGGCGAAATACACCGGGAAGAAACGGCAGAGGGAGTCGGCCACAGGCGACGAAACCGAGCAAGCGCCTTAACCGATCGATAAACAAGCGGCCATCGATCTATGAGCCGACTTACTTTAACTTTGCCGGGTTAAGCTGCTGAGTCTGTTGAACTTGCTCACAACTATCTTTGTTTGCAACACCAAATGCTTCGTAAGGTGAGCTAAGTTATTGATTCCAAATGGAGCGGCAATAAAAAGAATGGGGGCCCTTTTAGGAACAGGTGTTAACGAGATTGCTAACAGGTAAGCTAAGTCCTTTGTTTAACGGATTTTACCCGCAACTCATTGATTCCAATAGACCGGTGATTTTTTTTGTCCGTCGTTAGCGCTTCTTAGGAACGGGCTTATGGTGATTGCCGTCCTTCTTCACTGCGATTGGCTTCGCAATCATGGCCTGCAACGCCAATGCGAAGATGCGCCGGAAGTCATCGTCCACGTAGTTGGCGGGGAACTCGCGGCGATGAGAAAGGACTTGGTCGCGCATCATGCCTTCCGTGATTCCCATAATGGCCGAGCGCACCGCCTCCGGATTCAGGTCGGGCTTCAAACTTCCCGCCACCTTCATCTGGTGAAGCACCTCGTCCACCATGCCAACGAACTTCAGGTACCCGGGACTGAGAACGACCATGCGGCCTTCGCGCCGCACCCGTCGCCCTTCCAGCAGGAAGAGTTCTTTCAGGTCAGGATCGTCGCCAAGCGTATCGAGAACCACTTCGAGCATCGCCATCAACTTCTTGGCGCCTGGAGACAGGCTCCCGATTTGGACCAGCGCATTGCTCATGCTCTTCCAGCCCTCGTCGAGGATGGCCTCCAGCAAGCCTTCTTTACTGCCGAAGTGCTTCATCATTTGCGACTCGCTGGTTCCGGCGAGCCGCGCAATGGCCATGGTACTGGTGGCTTCGTATCCCTGGCTGGCAAAAAGACGCTTGGCCGCAGCCAGAATACGGTCGTGCGAAGATGCTGGGGGAGCGAGACTTTGAGGTACGTTCGGGAGCACGGTCGTCATATTTTATTTCGCCGCTCAGCCGCGATTTTACACGATTACGACGCGTTCCGAACCAACCATCGCATCGCCAATGCGTTCGATCCGGAGCTTCTGTTAGGCTTCCAACATGCCGGCCGAACGAAGCGAGCCAATATATCTGCACACGGAAGAGCAGGTCGCCGAGCGCAGTTTTATCGCGCGCCAGTTTATCGAGACCAGGTCGCGCCTCAATACCGTTGTCAACAACGCCGACAACTACCTGGTGAAGCGCTTCTACAACATTGATCACAACACCTACCTGGAAGGCGCAATTCCCGCGAAATACAAGGAATTAATGGGACTTGTGGTCTCCGCCGGCCTCCGCTGCGACGACTGCATTAACTACCACATTATCCAGTCGTATCGCCTTGGCGCCTCGAAAGAGGAACAGGAAGAATCGTTGAACGTTGCGCTCGTCGTCGGCGGCAGCATCGTGATTCCACATCTCCGGCGTGCGTACGCATTGCTCGCGGAGCTTTACTCGTAAGACCTATGCTCACGAACAAGTTGTTCCAAAATGGCACTGTCGCTCTAAATTATGTCGAAGGACCCGCTTCGGGACCACCGTTGCTCCTCCTTCACGGCATCACACAGCGCTGGCAGGAATTCATCCAGGTCATTCCGGCTCTGCTATCGACCTACCACGTTTACGCCGTCGACTTCCGCGGACATGGCAAATCCGGTCGCGCCGTCGGCTCCTATAACGGTGAGAACTACAGCCGCGACGTCCTCGAGTTCATCGACCAAGTCGTCGGCGAACCGGTTATCCTGTTCGGCCATTCGCTGGGCGGCATGGTTTCGCTGTACCTCGGCGCGAATTATCAGAGCCGCTTGCGCGCCCAGATTCTTGGCGACTGCATCGTCTTCGGGAGCAAGATGGCTGGGACTGTCCTTCCGAGCATGTTCCAGAATGTCTACGACCTTATAGCGGGCGGCAAGTCGTACGAGCAACTGCGGCGCGAGGTCCCGGAGATGTGCCTGGAATCTCCGCTCTTCGGCAAGGCGCCGTTCAAGATGTTCCCCGGCTGTGATGAGCCGTATCTGGCGGCCTGGGCGAGAGCGCTCTCGCAGCTCGATCCCGACGTGCTGAAAATGACGATCGACGGCCGCACCCTCTCGGGCTGGAACCCCGACGAACTGATCGCCAAAATCGCATGCCCGACGCTGCTGATCCAAGCCGACCCGAAGATGGGCGGATTGATGACGGATAACGACGTCGCCAGGATCAGGGCCGCGAATCCTGACGTCCAGCACGTGCATCTGAACGGCGTAGGACACTCGCTGCATATGTTCGATCCAGCGCCGGTTTTGCGGGCCTTGATGAACTTCCTGGTCACGCTGGAGCCATGAAACAGTGCTTCTACAAACAAGTTTTTGAATCAAATAGTTAGACCATATAGAATCGATAACGACATGAACGGAATTGGCGAAACACGTTTTGAAAACCTGATGGGCAACCATCAGCACTCGAAGCCGACGGAAATCCGCGAAGCCGAGTTCGGGCTCAAGGCGCCGGAAGGCGTAATCATGACGTCACTCGATACGGCCGTGAACTGGATCCGCAAAAGTTCGCTGTGGCCGATGACCTTCGGCTTGGCTTGCTGCGCGATCGAAATGATGTCGATGGGCGCATCGCGCTTCGACATCGCGCGCTTCGGAGCGGAAGTGTTCCGCCCGTCGCCGCGCCAGTCGGACCTGATGATCATCGCGGGGCGCGTGTCTAACAAGATGGCACCAGTCATCCGCCAACTCTACGAGCAGATGCCCGAACCGAAATGGGTGATCTCGATGGGCGCATGCGCCACCAGCGGTGGCGTGTTCAATAACTACGCGCTCGTGCAGGGCGTGAACCAGGTGATTCCGGTGGATGTTTACGTTCCCGGCTGCCCGCCGCGTCCGGAGCAGTTGATCTACGCGATTACGCTACTGCAGGACAAAATCATGAAGGAGCGCGGAAGTTTTAAGGACGCGCTGAACCTTGGCTAACGCAACCGATTTACCACGGCCGTCCAGCAGGACGGCCTTTTTCATTTAACGTAACAGCAACTTACTTCCTGCGACCATCGCCGGTGTCGCCGCGTCGAATGCTCATGGAATTCAGACAACTTGGTAAAAGTGGATTGCAGGTTCCCGTCTTCTGTTTCGGAACTGGAACCTTTGGTGGTAAAGGCGAACTCTTCAGCGCATGGGGCAACACAGACGTCGCAGAGGCTAAACGGCTGATCGACATCTGCATGGAAGCCGGCGTGAACTTCTTCGACACAGCCGATGTTTATTCGCAAGGCGCATCGGAAGAGATACTTGGTCAGGCGATCAAACATCTTCCGCGC
>Ga0075355_1000176_pt1 | contig 10323 bp, 9 predicted proteins | sample WestPond_Cattail_6_FD_120069 | JGI IMG/M metagenome (GOLD analysis project Ga0075355, IMG submission 120069) | Natural and restored wetland microbial communities from the San Francisco Bay, California, USA, that impact long-term carbon... | ecosystem: Environmental > Terrestrial > Soil > Wetlands...
ATTCGGCAACATCGTAATGATGAGCTCGCACTGCAACGCGACGTCCTTGGGAGACGTGCCCGCAGCCGCGCCGGCCTGCACTAGCTCCTTCACCGGCGCATCGATAATGTCGTACACAACGAGTTCATGCCCCGCCTTGAGCAGGTTTTTCGCCATGGGCTTACCCATGATGCCGAGTCCTATAAAGCCGATACGCATACTTCTTTTCCTTTCAAAAGCGTTGTTACGGCATTACTAATTGCGTTCGAAGTGAGCGCGAAGCGTGTGAGTATCTCGTCATAGCCTTCTGCGGATATGCCGAAGCTGTCAGGAATTCCGACGAACTCTACAGGCGCGTGAGTGACTCCTCGAATCGCTTCCACGATGGCGGAGCCGAGCCCGCCGATTATGGAATGCTCTTCGGCCGTAACGATGGCTTCCACCCCGTGCACATAGCGGATTACCGCGTCGCGGTCCAGGGGCTTGAGGGTGCTGACGTTGATGACCCGCACCGATATTCCTTCCTTCGCCAAGGCCGCTGCGGCCTCCAGAGACCTCGACACCATGACCCCGGAAGCAAATATCGCCACGTCGCGTCCGTCGCGGAGCTTCGTGACTTTTCCGATCGAGCAGGGCTCGTCCACCGGAGTGACGAAGGGAAGATCGTTCCGGTTAATCCTGATGTACACCGGCCCTTTCCAATCCAGCAGGCAGTCCATCATTTTTTCCACCTCGATGGAATCTACGGGGCTGAGCACTGTCATGTTCGGAAGAGCGCGCATGAGGGCCATGTCTTCCACGCCCTGGTGCGTCTTTCCATCGCCGAAGTCGGAAAGCCCGGCGCTGGATCCACAGATCCGGACAGGAAGGTTCGGAATACAGACCGAATTCCGGAGCTGATCGTAGGTCCTTCCGGAAGCGAACACGGCAAACGAATGGATAAAGGGGATCATTCCGGCCAGCGCGAACCCTGCGGCCGTCGAGGCCATGTTCTGTTCCGCAATTCCCATCTGGAAATACCGGTCCGGAAACTCCGCCTGGAACATGATGGACTGCGTGGTTTTCCCGAGGTCGGCCTCAAGAGCCACTACGCGCGAGTCCTTCTTGCCCAATCGGACGAGACTGGTCCCATATGCGGTTCTCAGGTTCGGTGAAGTCATTGCACCCTCCTCGCGCTTTCTTCCATTTCAAAAAGCGCCTTCTCGTATTGCTCCTGGCTAAAGGCGGCGTTATGGAACGCCGCGGAATTCTCCGCAAAGGAAAGCCCTTTGCCCTTAATTGTGTCCGCCACGATCACCGAAGGAGCTCCCTTAGTTGCGGACGTCTTGTCGAGAACATCGAGCACCGCGCCGGCGTCGTGACCATACACAGTGAACGCGTTCCATCCGAACGCTCGCCACTTTTCCTCGATGTTGGGAATATCGAAGATCTCTTTCGTCGGACCCGTTGCTTGTATGCGGTTTCGGTCCACGATGCCGGTAATGGAATCCAGCCCGTAACGCGAGGCGGCCATTGCCGCTTCCCACAGCTGACCTTCTGCAAGCTCGCCGTCACCCATGATGACGTAAACGCGGGCTGGACTCTTCGCCAGCCGCAGAGCGAGCGCCATGCCAACAGCGATGGAAAGCCCTTGTCCGAGAGAGCCCGTGACCGCTTCCATCCCTGGGGTCATCATGTCGGGATGGCCTTGCAGTTTGCCGGCAAGGGTTTTCACCTTTTTCAACTCTTCCCGTGGAATCACGCCAAGCTCCGTCAGTGCTGCGTATTGAATAAGTACGGAATGTCCCTTACTAAGAAGAAACCGGTCCCGGTTGGGATCGTCCAGTGCTTTGGGATCGAAGTGCATCTTTGAGAAGTACAGCGCTGCAACGATCTCGGCGAGCGAACTGGAGCCACCCCAGTGTCCCGCTTTGCCCACTCCAATCATCTGCAAGATGTTGGCTCTCAGCTCCCATGCGATCTTCTGGATCCTTTTCACCTCGTCAGGCTTTGCCATTCTTTTTTCCTCCGGCGCGGGGCCTTTCATCCGCGCTTTTCTTTCTTTTCAATCTTCGGATCGTGCGCTCAACATGCTCTTCCATCAGCAATTCCGCACGGCCGCCGTCCCGGGACTTGATCGCTTCCAGAATCATTCGGTGGTAGTGCAGGCCGTCCTTGGTCCCCAGCGAGTCCACGATGCCGTACATCGAAATCTTCAGAATGTCGGTGATGACCGTGTTCACCTTCGCGAGGACAGGATTTCCCGTCGCCTTTGCCAGCGTAAGGTGAAAGTTCAGATCCGCTTCGGCGAAAGCGCGCGCGTCGTTCCGGTGTCTCTCCATCTCGCGGAAGGCTTCTTCAAGTTCATCGATCAGTTCGCGTCCACAACGCTTTACCACCAGTGACACGATGCCCTTCTCCATGATCTTTCTGTACTCGAGGACATGCAGGATGTCTGGCTTGTCGAGCGCGAGCATGGGAAGAAGAGGGTTCAGGAATATCTCGCCGGAATATTCGCGCACGTACGTGCCGCCGCCATGCGTGGTTTCCAACAAGCCCAGCGACGCCAGCATCTGCAGCGCCTCACGGACGGAAACACGGCTCACTCCGAGCATCTCGGCGAGCGCTTTCTCGGAAGGGATTTTCGCGCCGGGCAGCCACGTCCGCTCCATAATCCGGTCGCGGAGTTGCTCGAACACCTGGTTCTTCACGCTGGAGCGTTGCACGCGTATCAGGTTTGGCGTTGTCATCAAGTTGTAGGATGTCTTATGACTTGAGGATCGTCAATACTTCGCGACGGGAATAGCGCCCTCGAATTTCAAATCGGGAATGGCTAGCTTGGGCCTGCGGCAGTTAAGCTGACTGGCTTCTTAGCCGGAATCACCAGCGCCAGAAGCGATGCCAGCATAAGGATCGCAGCTACTCCGAGTAGCCCCAAGCGGAATCCGCCGCTCCTGGTCAGGAGGAAGCCGATCATGTACGGTCCGACGAATCCGCCAAGATTACCGATCGAGTTAATGACGGCAATCACGGTTGCCGACATTTCCTTTGGAACCATGGTCGTTGGCATCGCCCAAAACGGGCCATACATAGAATTCGCCCCTATGAGCGCTAAGCCGATGCAGGTTAGTGTCATCACCAGCGTTCCTGAAAACGCTGTTGCAGCCATCGCCAACGCTCCGACAGCCGCACAAGCAGTCACGTGCAACTTGCGCTCACCCTGCCGATCGGAGTGCATTCCCACCAGCACCATCATCACAGCAGCAACGATGTACGGAGCGGCCGTGAGCCATCCGATCTGGAAATTCGATGCGGTTGACTGGGAGCGAATCAGTTTTGGCAGGAAGAAGCTGATGCCGTAGATGGTTGTGTTCATGCCGAAGTAGATCACCGCCAGCAACCACACGGACCCGATGCGGACAACGTCGGTAGCCCTTGTATTCGTTGTAATCACGTTGCGATGTTCGGCCTCCAGCGTCGCGATCAGCCAGTCGCGCTCCCGATCGGAAAGCCAGGCGGCATCCTGCGGTTTGTCCTTCAGGTAGTACAAAACCACGCCGCTCATCAGGATCGCCGGTATGCCTTCGAGCAGGAACATCCACTGCCAACCGGCAAGTCCGGCATGATTCAGGTTGAGCAGTGCGCCGGAGATCGGACCGCCAATCACTCCGGCCATCGGCGAAGCAGTCATGAAAATTGCGACGGCACGAGCACGGGCGTTGGCCGGGAACCAGAGCTTCAGGTAATAGATCATCCCCGGAAAGAATCCAGCTTCCGCAACACCCAGCAAGAACCGCATGGTGTAGAACGTGGCGACAGAATTGATAAACAGCATGCAGCAGGAGACGATCCCCCACGTGCCGATGATGACGGCGATCCAGCGCCGAGCCCCGAACCGCTGGAGCATAAGATTGCTTGGCACCTGGAACAGGAAGTAGCCCAGGAAGAACATGCCCGCGCCGAAACCGTAGACGGCGTCGCTCAATCCAACTTGCTGTTGCATCTGCAGCGCGGCAAAGCCCACGTTGATGCGGTCAATGTAGGCAATGATGTACAGCAGGAACAGGAACGGCATTATCCGCAACGTCAGTTTCGATACGGTACGGATTCCGATCTGATCGACAGTCTTTAGTTCCATGCTGTGCTCGCTAGGTCCACGCAACGGCGGAGTTCTTCAATCTACTTCTTCGGTTCAGGACTGGGGTCGGGCTTGGGAGTCAGGTCCGTCTTCCAGTTGATCACGTGGTAGACCGCCGGCGTCGTACCCACGTTCCTGAATTCGTGCATTTCGTTCGACGCATTAAAGATGATGGACCCCGGCCCAAGCCGCTTCCATTCACCGTTCGAGAGCGTCTCCACTGTTCCCTCGCGAACAATGATGAGTTCCTCGTTCGGATGCCTGTGAGCGTTATGCGAGTTATTCCCCGGATTCAGCGTGGAAACGTGGATCTCCAACTCTTCCAGTGTTGCGGTTGGGCCCCGAAAGACTTGCCACATGGACCCAAAGTTGTTCGTTTTAGGAGCCCGGTTGTTCCAGTCCCAAACGGTGGAATGCTGCACCGGTCCGCGATCGGCAACGGCAACCACGCACAAGGTAGCAAGGATGGCAATGAAGGCAACAACGACATCTCGACGACTGATCATCTCTATTCCTCTATTAGGCGGTGACGTACGGTGGACGTTGCGGGCGCGACAACAGCGCGTTCGCCGCATCATCGTTCTTGAAGCGTTCCTTGGCCGGATCCCAGTACAGCTTGCGGTTCGCCCGCATCGCCATGTGATGGATCAGGCAGGTGGAGCAGGAGCGATGTCCAATCTCGATGGGAGCAATCGGCTGCTGCCGGCTGATCACGCAATCCAGCCAGTTGGCATGATGCTCTCTGCTCACGTAGAGGTGGATCTCGTCCGGCCCAATCACCGAGGTCAGGATCTTCGGATCGCTTGCCGCCAATTTCTGCCCGCGCACCGACGACGGCGGATCGCTCGGGGTCGCCTTTTCATCGCCGCGCGAAACAAACAGCCACCCGTCTGAACCATAGAACTTGATGCCGTTCGGAAACGCGCCACTGATCGTCATTTTCACGCCGTTGGCGTAAACGGACTCCGTCTTGAAGTCGCCGTGGACATCCCACAGTCCCGATTTTGGAAATTGCGCCGAGCCCCAAACCTCCACCGGTCCTGTGTACTCTGTGTCCATGGCCCAGTGGGCGCTGTCCACGTGGTGCGATCCCCAACCGGTGATCATGCCCGCGCCGAACTGCTCGCACCGCAGCCATCCCGGACGGTCGTAGTTCGCCTGCGGATGCACGCGCTTCTCGGTGTAGTACACCTCGGGCGTCGATCCGAGCCACATGTTGTAGTTAAGGTTCTTAGGAACTGGCATTTCCGGTTCAACGTCGCCGGAAGGATCGCCTGGCAGGCCAATCTCGACCGATTGCAGTTGTCCAATTCTTCCGTTGCGAACCAGTTCCGCGGCGTAACGGAACTGTTCCGTCGATCGCTGCTGGCTGCCGATCTGGAAGATACGTCCGCTATGATGAGCGGCATCGCTCAACTGCCGGCCTTCCGAGATCGTCAACGATGCCGGCTTCTGCAGATACACGTCCTTGCCTGCATTCACCGCATCGATTCCGATCAGCGCATGCCAGTGATCGGGCGTGCTGATAATAACGGCGTCGATATCCTTGTTCGCCAGCAACTCGTGGTAGTTCGTGTATGTGACCACTCCGTCGTAAGCCTTGCCGCTCTGCTTCGCGTAGTATCCGTTCACGAACTCCTTCGCGTCCTGCACGCGCTTGGAATCGACATCGCAGACGGCGACGATGCGCGCCTTGTCGTACTTCCACACGCCGGGCATGTCGTGCACGCGCGAAATGCGCCCCGTGCCAATCGCGCCGACATTGACGCGATTCCCGGGAGACGTTTTGCCGAACACAGTCGCGGGCACGATCGTCGGGAACCCGGCAACGATTGAGGCCGCCACCATGCCCTTCCCTGATTTCTTGAGAAATTCGCGACGTGACGTTCCCTTCTTCATGACCATTCCCCCTAAGATTTGAACGAGACTCGTTGTGCGTTCTTCTGGGCTTTCAACACAAGTTCCATGGCCAGGAAACAATGGTCTTGTGGCATTGCCGTCTGGGTGCGGTTTACCACATCCGATAAGAACTCCGAGCCGAACGGCAGCACCACCTGGCTGCAATCGACGGCTCGCATTCCCTTGTTGTCGGCCATGAACAGATAGCTACCCGGACCTTTTCCAGCGATGTCCGTATTCTTCCGAACTTCGATGAAGCCCTCCGTGCCGATGATCGTGAGGCGCCCGTCACCCCACGTGTCGAGACCATCCGGTGTAAACCAGTCCACCCGGATGTACCCCGCACCGCCGTCTCCGCGCAGCATCAGATCGCCGAAGTCTTCAAACTTCGGATATTGCGGGTGCGCGACGTTGCCCACCTGCGACGCCACCACTTCGCCTTTTGTGGAATTAGTGAAATATAAAAACTGATCGGCCTGGTGGGAGCCAATGTCGCAAATGATGCCGCCTGAGTACTTGTAGTCGAAATACCAGTCTGGGCGCGTCTTTACGTCCATGCGATGCGGACCAAGTCCAACCGTCTGGACGACTCTGCCAATAGCTCCGGCCTTCACCAGTTCTCCGGCCTTCACGGTCGCCTTGTTCTCCAGGCGCTCGCTGTACATGATCATGTAAATGCGCTTGGTCTGTGCCTGCACGCGCTTCACTTCCGCAAGTTGCTCAAGGGTAGTGATGCCCGGCTTGTCGGCTAGATAGTCCTTGCCGTGCTGCATCACGCGTATGCCGAGCGGCGCGCGCTGTTCCGGAATGATGGAGCTAAGAACGAGTTGGATCGACTTGTCGTTCAGGACTTCATCTTCGCTCGTCGCAACCCTCGCCTGCGGAAAACGTTTCGTCATCGCGGCAACGAGTTCCGGCTCCTTGGCGTAGAGGTATACGAACTCGCCCCCACCGCGAATCATGGCGCCGATCATTCCATAGATGTGCGCATGATTGATGCCGATCACCGCGAACTTGACGTTGTACTTCGGCTTTTCCGTGCTCTCGGAAGGCTGCTGCACGGCGTCGTACACGACGTGACCGCTGGTATCGCCCATGCTGAATGCTTGCGGCGGAAGCGCCGACATCACGGCCGCCGATCCGAGTACGCCTTTCATAAACTTGCGCCGATCCACTTCCTGCTTCTTCATGCGAGTCCTCGCTTCTAGCCTGCGGAAAATCGGTAGATGGTGGTCGATCGATATTCCTGACCCGGTCGGAGCACCGTTGTCGGAAAGTGAGCGTGGTTGGGAGAATCCGGAAAATGCTGCGTCTCCAGGCACAATCCGGAACGAAATGGGTAATTCCCGGCACCCTTGCCGGCGATACTGCCGTCAAGAAAGTTGCCGGAATAAAACTGGATCCCCGGCTCGGTGGTCCAGATTTCAACGGTGCGTCCGCTCTGCGGTTCACGCAAGAGGGCCGCGCGTATCAGTTGACCGATTTGCTTCTTGCGCAGCACCCAGCAGCGGTCGTAGCCATTCGCCGACTTGAGTTGTTCATCGTCGACGTCAATATCCAATCCGATTCGCCGCGCCTCGGTGAAGTCGAACGGCGTTCCCTTCACCGGCCGGATTTCACCGGTCGGAATCGAAGCGGAATCGGTCGGCACGTAAAGATCCGAGTCGATCATCAATTCGTGATCGAGAATGCTCGGATTTCCTTCACCGGCCAGGTTGAAATAGGCATGTCCCGTCAGGCAAACGACAGTAGCCTTGTCGGTGATCGCACGATAGTCGAGCCGCAATTCATTGGCTTCGTTCAACGAGTAACGAACTTCCGAGGTCAGGTTGCCGGGAAAGCCTTCGTCGCCATCCGGACTTACGTACTGGAACACAACGTAACGATCGTTCGCCGCGATCGGCTTCCACAACTTCTTGAAGTAGCCATTGGGCCCGCCATGCAATGTATGTTGGCGATTGTTCGCAGGCAGTTGGTATTCCGTACCGTCGAGCGTGAAGCGCGCATTTGCTATGCGATTCGCATAGCGGCCGACGATCGCCCCCATAAACACTTTGTCGTGAAGATAACCGTCGAGCGTTGGGAATCCAAGCACGACATCGGCAGGCTGGCCGCTTCGATCGGGCACCTTGATTGAGGTGATCGCGGCAGCGTAGTTGGTGAGTGTTACTTCCAGGCCGTTGGCGTTGGACATCATCCAGCGCGAGACTTCGCGGCCGTCCGGCATGTTTCCGAATTTCTCTGTCCGAGGCATTACTTGGCCCTTTTCAGGCTTTGGCGGCACTGACCGCCTGTACGGTCTTAAGTGCCGGATAGAGTCTGCGAAACGCTGCATAGCTCTCGCGCAAAACGGGAGCGTTACGCGGCTGCGAAGGAACCTTCTTCTCGACTTTGACCGCCGCACTGCACGCGACGTCGACGTCCGGCCACAATCCTCCGCCAACGCCTGCGAGCAAAGCCGCGCCGTAAGCAGCGCCTTCATCAGCGGCAATAATCTCGACTTCGTGCTCGTAAATGTCGGCTTGGATCTGACGCCACAGCGGAGACCGCGCGCCTCCGCCTCCGAGACGAATCTGCCGCACTGGAACATTCATCTCCGCGAAGATCTGCAGCGTGTCTTTCAGACTGAACGCAACGCCTTCCATGATTGCCCGGACGACGTGTGCTCGTGTGTGACTCGCGGTGAGTCCCACGAGCGCTCCCCGCGCGTTCGGATCGAGGTGCGGCGTCCGCTCGCCCATCAGATAGGGAGCCCACAAAACGCCGTCGCTTCCCGCCGGCGCATTCGCGGCTTCGGCAGAAAGATATTCGTATGCGTCTGAAGTCGGCGGACCGAAAGTATCGCGGAACCAGCGCAGCGACAGCCCCGCAGCCTGCGTCACACCCATCACATGCCAGCGTCCGGGAATCGCGTGACAGAACGTATGGAGCCGCCCTTGCGGGTCCATGGCTGGACGATCGGTCGAAGCAAACACCACGCCTGACGTGCCGATCGTCGCATGAATCGTGCCCGCACCGACCACGCCCATGCCAACGGCTCCGGCAGCCTGATCGCCAGCACCGGCAACGACTGGTGTGCCGACCTTCAGCCCGGTGTGCTTCGCGCCTGCTTCGTTTACCCGCCCGCAAACTTCAGGCGACTCAAAAACTTTCGGTGCACAGGACTTGTCCAACTTCGTTGCGGCGAACATCTCCTCGCTCCACCGACGATGCGCAACGTCGAGCAGCAAGGTACCCGATGCGTCTGCGACATCAATGGCGTGTTCGCCCGTGAGCCGGAGTCGGACGTAATCCTTGGGCAACAGGAAACTGCGAAAACGCTTCCACAACTCCGGTTCGTTGTTGCGCACCCACATCAGCTTGGTGAGGGTGAAGTTCGTGAGCGCCGGGTTGCTCGTGTACTCGATGAGCCGCTTCAGCCCGATAGTGGAGTTCAATTCCGCGCACTCGGCCGCGGTGCGCTGGTCGCACCAAATCAACGCCGGACGAATCACCTGGTCGTGTTCGTCGAGCAGCACCGCGCCATGCATCTGTCCCGAAAATCCGACACAGACTATGTGGTCAGCCGTGATCCCTGCCTTCTTTAACGCCGCCGGTATGGCGTCGCCGGTCGCCTTCCACCAGTCCTCCGGATGCTGTTCCGCCCACCCGTTGTAAGGAGAAGCGAACGGCTGATGTTCGCCCGTTGCTGCGCCCACCACCGCGCCATTCCGATCGACAACAACCGCACGTGTACCGCCTGTCCCAACATCAATACCCAGAACGTAGCTCAAGGAGCCTCCTTCAACGCGCTACTGCTTCTGCATCTGCTGGCGCGTCTCGCGCACAATCGCCACGAACTTGCGCGCGTTTTCAACGATCTCATTCGTATTGCCGGATGCAAGCGCCGCAGCCGAAACCAGTTCGCCACCCACACCCAACGCCGCCGACCCCGCCTGGATGAACTCAGCGGCCGTGTTGAGGTTGACGCCGCCGGTAGGAATCATTGGGATGTGCGGTAGCGGCGCCTTCAGCGCCTTGATGTACTTGGCCCCACCCACTGTTCCGCAAGGAAATACCTTCACCAGATCGCTGCCGGCCTTCCATGCCGTAACGACTTCGGTCGGTGTAAGGCCTCCCGCCATGATGAGTTTCCCTACGCGGTTCGCGAACTTGACAGTTTCGAGATCAAATCCTGGGCTCACCAGGAACTCCGCGCCGACATCCACGCATCGCTGTGCTGTGCCGGCGTCAAGGATCGTCCCGGCACCGACCAGCACCGTAGATCCCATGCTCCTGGCCAACTGCGCGATGAGTTCGATGGCACCGGGCACGGTCATGGTGATTTC
>Ga0075355_1000177_pt1 | contig 10322 bp, 6 predicted proteins | sample WestPond_Cattail_6_FD_120069 | JGI IMG/M metagenome (GOLD analysis project Ga0075355, IMG submission 120069) | Natural and restored wetland microbial communities from the San Francisco Bay, California, USA, that impact long-term carbon... | ecosystem: Environmental > Terrestrial > Soil > Wetlands...
GTTCTGTTCAATACCACCTTGGGCCGCCGCGCTAAGGTCGGAGAGATTCAACTGGAAGGCGCCAGCCCCGACGAAACCGCCTACCTGCGCGGCAAGCTGCATTCCTTCATGGCGCGTTTGCGCGCCAGCTATCTCAAGCCGGGCATGACTTTTTCCCATTACCGCCTGGGCAATGCCACGCGCTACATGGAATCTGCGCTCACCAAGCAGGATTACGCCACCGGAACCGTCAAGCTGGTCTCCGCCGATTACGATCCCACGACAAATCGCGCCGACGTCACCTTCCACGTTGACACCGGCCCCGTCGTCAAAGTCGAAACCACGGGCGCTCATCTCAGCCAAGGCAAGCTCCGCAACTTGGTGCCCGTCTATGCCGCCAACTCCGCCGATACCGACCTGGTCAACGAAGGCGGACGCAGCATTCAACTGTACTTCCAGAACAAAGGCTTCTTCGACGTTCAGGTTGCCACCAACATCCAGAACACGCCCAGCGGCAAGTTGATCACCTATGGCATCACCAAGGGCGAGAAACACAAGGTCAAGGAGATAGCCTTCGCCGGCAACAAGCATTACAGCGACCAGGAACTGGAATCGCATGTGCCGGTCCAGGAAGCGCACTTCTTCTCCCACGGCAAGTACACCGACAAGCTGGTGCGTACCGGCATGAAGAACCTAGTAGGCCTTTACCAGGCTGCCGGCTATTCCGACGTCAAAGTCGTGCCCGACGTTAAGCGCCAGGGCGGCAATATCGAAGTCAGCTATCACATCACCGAAGGCCAGCGTGATGTCGTGCACGATCTGCGCATTGAAGGCAATACGACGCTGGCGGAATCGCAATTCGCCCCCAATGGCCTGCAACTCGCTCCTGGCAAACCCTATTCGCAGAAGCTTCTGGATGAAGATCGCAACCACATCATCGCCCGCTACCTGGCGCTGGGCTACCTGAGTCCCGCTTTCCACGCCACTGCTTCGGCACCCAAAAATCAGCCTCATGAACTGTCGGTCGTCTATCAAATCACCGAAGGCCCGCAGGTGAAGGTGGCTGACGTGATCACCGTTGGACGCAAACACACCCGGCCCGAACTGATCGACCGCCAGGTTCCCTTCACCACCGGCGAGCCGCTCAGCGAAAACGAGATGATGAAGAGCGAGTCTCAGCTCTACAACCTCGACACCTTCGACTGGGCCGAAGTCGATCCCAAGACGCCGGTCACCGACGCCACCACCCACGACGACGTCCTAGTGAAAGTCCACGAGCGCAAGCGCAACTCCATCCAGTATGGCTTTGGCTTCGAGGTAATTAATCGTGGTGGTGCGGTCCCCAGCGGAACCGTGCTGGTTCCCGGCATCCCGCCCGTCGGCTTGCCCAACGATTTCAAAACCAGTCAGCAGACTTTCTGGGGACCGCGCGGCCTCTTCGAATACACCCGGCGCAACGTTCGCGGACGTGGCGAAAGCTACACTGTCACCGCCTACGCAGCCACCCTCGATCAGCGCGTCGGCTTCGTCTATACCGATCCCTATTTCCGCGGCACCAGGTGGAAGGGCAGTGCGCTGGTATCGATCGAGCACAATGCCGAAAACCCGATCTTCACCGCCCGCTTGGCCAACGCCGGATACCAGCTTGAAAGGGCGCTGAACGCGAAGAAGACCACCAACCTTTTCTTGCGCTATAACTTTCAGATCAATCGCATCAGCGACCTCCTGATCCCCGAACTGGTGCCCCCCAACCAGCTCAACGTCAGGCTGTCTACTTTGTCAGCCAGCCTCATTCACGACACTCGCGACAACGTGCTCGACGCGCACCGCGGCTGGTATGAAAGTGTTGAGTTCGACGTAAACCCCTCGTGGCTCGGCTCCAACTTCAGCTTCGCCAAGTTTGTGGGTCAAATCGCCCACTACAAGAACATTGGCAAGGGAATCGTCTGGGCCAACAGCCTGCGCGTGGGATTGGAGCAGCCCTACGCGGGTAGCGAGGTCCCGGTCAGCCAGAAGTTCTTCACCGGCGGCGCCAGCACTCTACGAGGATTCCCTCTGAATGGCGCCGGTCCCCAGGAGACCATACCCGCCTGCGGTATTCCCACCGATCCCTCTACCTGCGTCAAGATCACCGTCCCCCAGGGCGGCAACGAGCTGCTCATCATTAACTCTGAGCTGCGTTTCCCGCTGGACGCCGTCAAGAAAGGATTGGGCATCGTGGCTTTTTATGACGGTGGCAACGTTTTTCCCTCTGTCGGATTTCACGACTTCACGTCGCTTTACACCAATTCCGTAGGCCTGGGTTTGCGCTACGCCACTCCCATTGGCCCCGTTCGCATCGATCTCGGTCACAACTTGAATCCGGTGCCCGGAATCAAATCCACACAGTACTTCATCACGATCGGCCAGGCCTTCTAACCTATGGCATCCCGCGATTACAGTTTCCCCCCAGAGCCGCGCGACCCCAGGGAGCCTGGACCGCCCGTGCCAATTCGCCCTCCGCGCCAAAGCCGCATATGGCGCATCGTAAACCGCGTCGCCGGCATTTTCATGCTGCTGACGCTGCTCATCACCATCGCGGCCATCCTGGTCGTTCGTAGCTCGCGCTTTCACAATTATGTTTTACGCACCGTCGACTCCAAGGCCAGCGCCGCTTTGAACACCCCGGTGCATTTGCAGAATTTCGCTCTGCGCCTTTCGACTCTGTCGCTCGATCTATATGGCCTCACTATTGAAGGCCAGGGCCCCGGAGCCAACCAGCCCTTGCTGCAAGCCGAACACGGTCACTTTGACATCGGCGTGACCTCGATTTTTCATCGTGAGTGGTATGTTGACGAGATCACCGTCGACCATCCCGTGGTCAAGCTGCTCGTCGACCAGAACGGCAACACCAACCTTCCCAGCCTCCCGCAAAGCAACGGCAGCTCGAATACCGATGTCTTCGATTTGGCTATCCGCCACCTGCTGCTCGACCGCGGCGAGGTCTACGTCAACGACCAGAAGATGCCGTTGTACGCCGACCTGCACGATCTTCAGTTGAAAACGAGTTACGACAAAACTGGCGGCGGGCGCTACTACGGCAACCTGGGCTATCGCGACGGACACCTGACCTACGGCAGCTACGCGCCCATTACGCATGACCTTCAAGCGGAGTTCGATGCCCGGCGCACCGGCATGGCGCTCAACAACGTAACCCTCACCACCACGCCGATGATCGCGAAGCTCAACGCGACCATCCAGAACTACAGCGCCCCCACGGCACATGCGAATTATTCCATCACCCTAATGGGTGCCGAGCTGCGGCGAGTGATGAATGACCCCTCCTTGCCCACTGGCCAGGTCCTCATCAACGGCACAGCCGACTACGCCAGTCAGCCCAACCAGCCTCTGCTCGATTCCATCGCCTTGAGCGGCGATGTGAGCAGCAAGGAACTTCTGCTGCGTTCGCCGCAACTTAACACCACGATTCGCAACCTCGGCGCTCACTACCAGGTAGCCAATGGCGACGCCATGGTGCAGAACTTGCACGCCAGCCTGCTCGGCGGAGAAATCACCGGCCAGGCCACCGTCAAAGATCTTTCGGGCAAAGCACCGGGACACGCCACGCTCGATCTGCACAACATCTCGCTGGCTGATGCTAAGTCGCTGCTGAACGCCGCTTCCGTGCAACAGGTTTCCCTGCGCGGCGCTGTCAACGGAAAACTAGACGTCGCCTGGAATGGCGCGATGCAGGATCTGGTCGCGCGGGCCGATGCCACCGTGAATTCCACCGTAGCGCCCCTCCAGACCGGAGTTCCCGCGCAGAGCATTCCCCTCAACGGGGTGATTCACGCCATTTATAACGGCGCCAGCCAGTCCATCGCTCTCAACAACAGCTACATCCGTACCCCTGAGACCACGCTGAATCTGAACGGGAATCTCAGCAATCATTCCGCTCTGAAAGTTGATCTACGGGCCAACAATCTGGCCGAACTTGAAAGCATCGCCCACGTCTTCCAGCCGGCGAAGCCCGGCCAGCCCGCACCCCCTCCCCTTGGGCTCAGCGGCAAGCTGTCGTTCAACGGAACCGTAAGCCGCTCCATCTCCGCCCCTGAGTTGCAAGGCCGCTTGAACGGAACCAACGTCCAGATACACGGCGCAAGCTTCAAGTTGTTGCAGGCCGATGTCGACGCCAGTCCTTCGCATGTCGCGCTTACCCACGGACTCATTCAGCCCGTCCCGCAAGGTCAGTTGAACTTCGATCTTCAGGCCAGTCTGAAGGATTGGTCACTCACGCCGCAAAGTCCCGTACAGGCTCAGGTGAACGCGCGCAATGTTGCCATCGCTCCCCTCGTTCGTGCGGCTGATGTCACCACTCCGATCTCCGGCACGCTCAACGCCAACATCAATGTGCACGGCTCGCAAGAGAATCCCATCGGCCACGGCACTGCCACTTTGACCAATGCCAACATCAACGGTCAGACCATTCAGGCGGTAAATCTGGACTTCCAGGGCACCGGCGATGTGGTCAATTCGAATCTGTTGGTGCGCACCGCAGCCGGTAACGCTACTGGAAAGCTGGCCTACTATCCAAAGACCCAGGGCTACGACGCGGCCCTGCAAGCCACCGGCATTCAACTCGCCAGGCTTGAGGCGGTCAGTGATCGCGACATGGGCATCGCCGGCACTCTGAACCTCACCGCCAGCGGCAGAGGTACCCTGAAGGATCCCGGCGGCCAGCTTTCGCTGACCATCCCGCAGCTCACCGTCAAGCAGCAGCAAATCAACAACCTGAATCTGCAAGCCAACGTCGCCAACCATGAAGCGACCTTCAACCTCGGCTCGCAGGTGGTCAACACACCGCTCACCGCCGATGGCAAAATCGCGCTCACCGGCGACTACTACACCCAGGCGCGTCTCGATACCCCCGTCATCGCTTTACAGCCGCTGCTCGCCGTCTATGCCCCCGATCAGGCCAACCAGGTCAGTGGACAGACGCAGATTCATGCCACGCTTAGCGGCCCACTCAAGAATCCCAGGCAGCTTAACGCGCACCTCAGCATCCCGACCTTGCAGGTCAAGTACGGACAGATTGAGCTTGCCGCTGTGAGGCCTATCCTTGCCGACTACATCGACGGCACCGTGACCGTGCAGCCCAACCAGATCAAAGGTACAGGCACCGACCTTCGCTTCCAGGGCCGCATCCCCATCACCACCGATGCCCCGGCGCAAATCACGCTCCTTGGAAACGTCGACCTGGCGCTAGCTCACGTTCTCGATCCCGACACCGATGCCAGCGGCGAGTTGCAGTTCAACGTCAACGCCGCTGGACGCAGCGCGAATCAGGATGTCCAGGGACAGATCCGCATCGTCAACGCCAACTTCTCCACCGCCGACGCCCCGGTGGGCCTCTCCGAAGCCAACGGTGTGCTTACTCTTCGGGGCACCCGTCTCGATATCACCCAGTTCGCCGGAAAAGTCGGCGGCGGCACCGTTACCGCATCCGGCGGCATCATCTATCGTCCTTCGCTCCAGTTCGACCTGGCTCTCAAGGGAAGCGACATCCGCATGCTCTATCCCGACGGCCTGCGCACCGACCTGGGCATGCGACTGACCATGACAGGTACGCCCAAATCATCGCTTCTCTCCGGCCAGGTAAATGTCGATCGCCTCAGCTTCACTCCCGACTTCGACCTCGCCTCGTTTGCCGGACAGTTCGGTGGCGAGTCCAGCCCGCCGTCGCGTGGCGGCTTCACCGACGACCTGAAACTCAACATCTCTCTGCGCACCACCAACGGCATCAACGCCTACAGTCGCACCGTCAGCATTCACGGTGATGCCAACATGCGGGTCATCGGTACCGCCGCCGACCCCGTCATCGTAGGACGTACAAATCTCACCGGCGGTGAAGTCTTCCTCCTCGGGAATCGCTATGAAGTACAGGGCGGAACCATCGCCTTCGTGAACACCACCCGCACCGAGCCCGTGCTGAACTTGCAGGTCAACACCACCATTCAGCAATACAACATCGCCATGCGCTTCCAGGGATCGCTCGACCGCCTGCATACCAATTACACCTCCGACCCCGCCCTCCCGCCGGCCGACATCATCAACCTGATCGCCTTCGGCAAAACTCAGGAAGCGCAAGCCGCTCAGGCCCAGCCTGGCAACCTCGGTGCCGAATCGGTGCTGGCCTCCGGCGTCACCAGCCAGGTCACCGGCCGACTGGAGAAGGTCGCCGGCATCTCGCACTTGTCGGTTGACCCGGTGCTCGCACAGAACGGTAATCAGAACCCCGGAGCCCGTGTCACCATTCAGCAGCGCGTCACCAGCAAGCTCTACGTCACCTTCTCCACCGACGTCACCCAGACCCAGACCCAGTCCGTGCTGGTGCAATACCGCATCAACCGCAAGTGGTCCGTCAGTGGAGACCGCGACCAGACTGGCGGCTTCGGTGCCGACGCCCGTTTTCACAAGGACTTCTAGCGACAAACTTCCGGCCGGTTTTTGGGTTGCGGTATTCTTTATTTTTCCCTTAACCGATGCACCTCGCCCACGCTGGCCTTCTCTTTTTCGCTGCAGTGGTCGCCGGAGCCATCAACTCCGTCGCCGGCGGCGGCAGCTTCATCTCATTTCCTTCCCTGCTCTTCATCGGAATCCCGCCCGTCAACGCCAACGCCACCAACACCGTCGCGCTCTGGCCCGGGCAGGTCGCCAGCATCGGCGCCTATCGTGGCGAACTGCGAAAGCTGCCCTGGCGCAGCGTCACCCCTTTGCTGCTGACCGGCATACTCGGCGGCATCCTCGGCGCCTGGGTCCTGCTCAAGACTCCCCAAAAAACTTTCATGAACCTGGTGCCCTGGCTGATGCTGATCGCCACCCTGATCTTCATGTTCAGCGGAAAGATTACGCAGTGGGTACGGCAGCGCACCGCCCAACATCGCACCACCGAGTTCGCCACCGGACGCGGCATCGTCATTCAAATCTTCATCGCCTTCTACATCGGCTACTTCGGAGCCGGCGCCGGCATCCTTATTCTTGCCATGCTCGCCTTGCTCGGTATGGACCAGATCCACACCATGAACGCGCTCAAGGCGCTGCTCACGACTGTGTCCAATGGCGTAGCCCTGCTGCTGTTTATTGTTTCCCACGCGGTGTATTGGCCCGAGACCATTCTCATGATCATCGGCTCAATCCTGGGAGGCTACTTCGGAGCTCACTTCGCGCAGAAGACCAAGCCGGAAAACGTGCGCCGCATCGTAATCGCCATCGGCTTCATCCTTGCCGCCTACTTCTTCGCCCAACAGCTACGCGGCTAGCTGGCCCTTTAGCCCCTGCCCGCCGCGCCATTCAACGGCGATTCACCCTTGTGAAATCGCACCTTCATCACCAGCAAAGGAAATGCAAGCACGAAGGTCAGCACGTTCGTCAGGATGAGCGGCCACGAGCGAATGCAAAATCCGTACACCGCCCACAGCAGCAGCCCCGCGTTCAACGCCACCAGCATCGTCATCGACAAATCCCGCACCGAGCGGGTGCGAAACGAGTGCAGCGCTTGCGGCAGATAGGCCAGCGTAGTCAACGTACCCGCAGCAAAGCCAACGGCAGGAGCAACGCTCATACCTCAGGCTAGCATTTCCAAAAGCGCATACAGTTTCCGGATGGTTAATGCGGTCGCCGATTCAGCACCCATATCCCGCAATTCAGATACGACGCGTAGGTCACCCAGAGCAGATATGGCACCAGCAAATACGCCGCCACTACGTTCAACGGGTAGAACAGGAAAATGGTAAACACGATCGCCAGCCACAGAATCACAATCTCAAACAGCGCGAACCCCGGCATCCGTGCGCCAAAGAAAATTCCCGACCATGCCAGGTTCAGCGCCAGCTGCGCGCAGAAGATGAGCAGAGCTCCTCGCGCACCCACTCCGTACTGCTTCCACACCAGCCACGCCGAAATCGCCATCACCACATAAAGTGTCGTCCACACCGGACCAAACACCCAACTCGGCGGCGTACCCGGTGGTTTCTGCAACGTCGGATACCAGCCGCGAACGCTCTGCGCCGTAGGCACCGCCCCCAGCCCGCCAACCCCCAGGCACACGGCGAGGAACAAAATCAGCACCAGCCATTGAGTCGTAGTAGGCATCGATAACCGAGCCGCCTGCAGAAGCCTTTCTGTTTTGTCATCACCAGCGAAGCGAGGGTTCTCGTTTTCCCAACCCCGAATTCATCCCCGCCACAAAAGCGGAAACCGCGAATTGCTAGTCCCCAACTTTCAACACGATCTTCCCGTAGTTCGACCTCTGCAGCATCAACCGATGCGCCTCCCCCGCCTCTTCCAGCGCCAGCACGTGCCCCACCTCCGGATGCAGCGCCCCACTCTCGATCCACGGCTGCATTGCCGTCAGCGCCCCGCGAATCAGCGCATGATCGCGCGCCAGGTACGTCAACCACAGTCCGTGCGCGCTCAGCCCCTTCGCCATCATCGCGCCCACGTCGAACTTCTGCCGTTCCCCCGTCGCCGTCCCGTAGATAATCACCCGCCCAAACGGACGGCAGCAGCGCAGGCTCTTCGCCGTATTCTCCCCGCCCAGCATTTCAAATACAGCATCCACGCCCTTGCCATCCGTCAGCTCACGCACCCGCTGCTCGTAATCAACCTGTTTGTAGTTGATACCGTGTTGCAATCCCAGCTTCTGTACCCTCGCCAGCTTTTCGTCCGATGACGACGTGCCGTACATCTCCAGGCCCAACTGTTTTCCGATTTCGACTGCCGCCGTGCCCACCCCTCCGGCCACGGCATGTATCAGCACGCGAGCTTTATATCCCGCCTCACGATGCACCGGCTCTTTCGCGTCCGGCGTCAAACCGGCCTTCCAGTACGCCAGGTATGCGGTGAGAAAGGTCACGGGAAACGCCGCCGACTGCACCGACGTCCACTGCTTCGGCTGCTGCCACACCATGTCTTTGGCGACGGCGATCTTCTCCGCTGCGGCGCCGTACTGCGTGTAGCCCATCACGCGCTCGCCCGTAGTTTCGTCAATGCCGGCAAATTCGCGCCCCGTAATCCATGGCGGATCAGGCGTCCCAGGATACGAGCCGCGCGTCGCATGCGTGTCGGCAAAGTTAATGCCAACGGCTTCCACCCGCACCAGCACTTCTCCAGCTTTCGGTTGCGGCTCCGGTATGTCGCGGAGTTCGATAACTTCCGGCCCGCCGACGCGGGTCACCACCATGGCTTTCATAAGCCGAGTGTAGCGCACAGCATCGCCGATGCTGCGGCAATTCGCGGCGCCTGGGGTGGGCAAGGGTAATATCGAAGATGCGGTTTGCTTATGAGCGCTCAGTCCAAGACCATGCCCAAAAAACCTACGTCGACGAAGAAGCCTCGGCACTCAGGTTCGCTCGACGTCCTCCATGCCCCGCTCTTCGCCGGCCTCCCCTGGCTGGCCCACGGCTTCAGCACGCGCCCCGGCGGAGTTTCCGACTGCTACGGCGGAAAAACGCTGAACCTCGGCATCACCCCTGAAGACGACAAGCGATCCGTGCTTCGCAACCGCGAACTCTTCGCCCACGCCTTGGGAGCCATCGATTCGCACGGCAAGCCGTGGCCGCTGGTGCAGCTCAAGCAAATCCACTCCGGGCTGGTCCATCGCATCGATCAGGCTCCCGCGTCTCCGCTCGCCGGCGACGGCATCATCACCGCCACGCCCGGCCTCTTGCTCGCCGTCAAGACTGCCGACTGTACGCCGGTCCTTGTCCTCGACGTCAAACGTAAAGTCGTGGGCGCCTTCCACGCCGGCTGGCGCGGAACCGCCGCGCGCGTCGTCGAGAAAGGTGTCGGAGAAATGCGCCGTCATTTTGGCAGCCGCCCGAGCGATCTTCGTGCCGCCATCGGGCCCTGTATCCGCCGCTGCTGTTACATCGTCGGCGATGAAGTGGTTGCCGAATTCGACTCCCAGTTCACCTACTCTGCCGAACTTTTTCACGAAGTATTCAACTACGATTCCCTGCATGTCCGGTATCCCATGCTTTTTCTTAATCAACGTGCGCCCGGACACGGCGACCCCGCATCTGAAATTCATCTCGACTTGGTGGACGCCAACCGCCGTCAGCTTCACGCCGCCGGCCTCAGCGAAGAGCACATCGAGGTTGTCGAAGGCTGTACTGCCTGCGACACCCGGCGCTTCTTTTCGCATCGCGCCGAATTCGGCAAAACCGGCAGGATGATGGCCGCCATAGGCATCACAAGTAGGTGAGAAAAGCGCTTCACTACAGAGGTCACGCAGAGCACCGGGGAAGGCGAGTCATAAACTTTTGCGTGCCGGGGTCATGCGGTTAATCACACACTTCGCCGCA
>Ga0075355_1000178_pt1 | contig 10317 bp, 12 predicted proteins | sample WestPond_Cattail_6_FD_120069 | JGI IMG/M metagenome (GOLD analysis project Ga0075355, IMG submission 120069) | Natural and restored wetland microbial communities from the San Francisco Bay, California, USA, that impact long-term carbon... | ecosystem: Environmental > Terrestrial > Soil >...
GCACGATGCGGCCAGGGGCAGCCGCAGTGGCCGCCGGAATGGTAGCGGCGGCAACAGTCAGGAGGAGGGCCGGGAATCTGCGCCCCGTGGTATTAGACGACAGGCCAGGCGCCGGTGTCGTGGAGATAACGCAGCTTTGTCTGCGTCCGCCACATCCCCACGTACTCTCGAACCTGCAAGCTTATTTTGGCGTCGGCACGGCTTCGGATTGAGCGGCTCCGGCATCCGGCGGTTCGACGCGATTCTTGAATGACGTGAACAACTTCTGGGCGCACTCAATTTCATTCTGGGTGCGATTGGCTTCTTTCCATGAGTTTTTGGGACGCAGCGTATCCATGAAAAGCATGGCATTAGTCCTGGCGTCCATGGCCGTCAGACGAATGAACTGGAGGGTGGCGTTTTCCTTGCTCGTTTCCTTTTTCGAACTTTTGCCACCGTTTTCGTCTTTATTGAGATTGGTGGAGTTCGGGTCTTCCGGGGCGAGGACTTCGAGGACGATGTCGGCCTTATCCGGGGAGTTAACGATCTGGTAGCGAGGCCAGCTTTCCATTCCCGCCTGGATTACGTTGAAGGGGATGTCCGTCACACTTTCGTTCTTCAGGAACACGGTCTTGGCGGCTTGCAGACGGGCAACTGTGGAGACGGGCTTCTTCGGCTCGGTGGATGGTTGGTCCTGCGCGAACAGGGGCGAAACGAACGCAAGGATAGCGAATATGAACAACAGCCGCAGCTTCATAGGGAAATTATAACTAGCTCCCGTTCGCTTGCTTAGCGTCGGATTGAACGAGGTAGGCCAGGGCTTCGTCGCGGGTGGAAAAAACGGGAATTTCACGGGTGGAAAAGCGCTCGACTGAGTTGTGGGCCGGCTTGGGGAGATTGCCGGTAAGTACCCAGGCCGAACGTTTCAGGTGGCGCCGGTTGAAGGCCGCGGCGATTTTGATGCGCTCCATGGCTTCGCGCGAGAGTTGGGTGTTGGTGAAGTCGGCAAGAAGAAGGACGGTGCCGGAGGGTTCCTGCTCGACGGCGTTGGGAACGAGGTCGGCGATTTTGGCGACTTCGTCGGCCTGACAATCGGTGCAATCGACAAAAAGGATGCGCTGGCCCTGGTGCGTGATGACGCGAATGCGATCCATAGCCGCCCCCACAGGTGACGGGCAGTTTAGCGCAGCAAATGAGCATGATCAAGCGGGGGGTGAGATTCCTGACCTGAGGACGGACGGTTCTGCATCAGATAGAAAGTACGGAGGGGGCAATGAAGTATCTGGTTGCGATGTTTCTGGCGTTGTTCTGTGTGGGCTCGCTGTGGGCGCAGCAGTCGGTAACGATTAAGGAGCCGGCGGAGCAGTGCTACCAGGATTTGAAGGCGAACCTGCCGGAGGCCGTGCGGTGGGACGACAAACAGATGATGGTGACGAGCCGCCCGCTGGTGACGCTTACTACGGGCAACGTGCAGTTGTTAGCGCGAGTGTTCCAGGAACAACAGGACACTACGTGCAAGATCGTGGTGGCGATCGATGCGCCGACCGGTTCCCCCGCGTGGAATGCCGAGAACAGCAGCTGGTTGTGGCGCAATGCTCACACGTTCAAGGCGCGGATCGAGAGCACGATGAAGGCGCGGGAGAAAAAGGCGAAGGGATGAAGGCGGCCAGGGCGCCGTCATTTTATCGCTTTGCGAGATAATCGATATGCTGGAGTTTGTCGCGGGACAGACCCTCCAGATCCCCCGGTTCTAGCCAGCCGTCCCGCAGCAACCGTGCGAAGACGAGGATCAGCCTGGAGTAGCGGTATACGTAGACCTGGTCGACATGGTTTCGCTGGTCGGTGAGGTAGTCGTGGATCCGCCAGACGCTCGTGGAATCGGAGCCGATCATCTTCCTAACTTTCACACGGATGGCGGCGACCTCTCTCGCGAGCGCGGCATCGAAAGCGCGCCGCGCAATCTTCTTTTCCGCTGGGGTCCATTGCAGAATCTCGATAGGAGACAGAAAATTGGTGCTCATCGACAATCTCCTTTAGCCGGCAATGCGCACATTTTCGCGCCAGCTGGAACGGTAATCAATCTTTCCTTTCGAGGTTTGGCGACCGCAAGATCCGAGAATTCAAGGAAGTGCCCGTGACAATTCTCTGTTAAAGGCACATACTGACAGGGATTGTAGGTTCACCTCCCGACCATGCACCACGGGGCATAAGCCCAGATAACGCTTCTTAAGCGTAAGTAGCAGTTTTCACCCGTCCCAAGTACTGCGCACGGACATCCATTATCTCTGCCGGATGCATCTCACAAAGTTAGCCGAAGGAGCAATATTGCGAGTTCACCTCGTCCATCCCAGTGACACTGCTTTTGGAACTGCCGTTATCACCCCGCGATGGCTGTTCGTTCTCGCGGCCGCAACCCCCGAGCAGTATGGCGATCCCTGCCTTGTAGACGAGTCGCTGGCACCCTTTGACGCGGCGAAGATCGAAGCGGGCGATGTGGTCGGCATCGGCATTCACACGGCCAACGCGCTGCGTGGGTACCAGGTCGGGAAAATTGCGCGTGAACGCGGCGCGTATGTGGTGTTCGGGGGAATTCACGCGAGCCTCTTTCCGGAAGAGGCGACCGAACTCGGCGGCGCACACGCGGTGGTTAACGGCGACGGTGACGTGGTATGGCAACAAGTATTGGCCGACTGCGAAAAAGGAACGCCATTGCGGCTGTATCACGGCGGCAGAGTTGACGCCGATTCGTTCAAGCCGGCGCGCTGGGATTTGTTACCGGCGAGGAAGTACATGTGGGCATCGGTGCAGACGATTCGAGGATGCCCGAAGCATTGCTCGTTCTGCTCGGTGTGGCGAACGGACGGGCAGAAGCCGCGACAGCGCGGCAGCGATGCGGTTATTAAAGAGATCGTTGAGTTGCGCCGCAAAGGATTCCGCTACATAGCGCTTGCCGACGACAATTTCTATCCGGTGAGTTTGCACGATATCGAACTGGCGAAGAAGAACAATCCCGAGCGATTGAAGGAACTGCAGGATATTCGCGCGGAACGTTTTGAGTTGATGGAGCGGATGGCGAAGCTTCCTCCAGACATGATTTTCTTCACGCAGATCACGATGGAAGCCGCGGAAGACCCGGCGTTCCTGACCGCCATGAAGAACGCGAATATCAAAGGCGCCCTGGTGGGCGTGGAATCGGTGACGCCGGAAGGCCTGAAAGATATCTATAAAGACTTCAACTTCGCAGGCGAAGCACTGGTGCACCGGTTGCGCGCGTTTCGACAGCACGGGGTCCACGTGCTCGGTTCGTTCATCTTCGGGCTGCCGAGTGATCGAGTGGAAACCTTCGCGGCCACGGCCAGTGTGGCGGAACAGGCTGACCTGACGTTTGCGCAATTCGTGATGCTCACGCCCTTTCCTGGCACGGTGGATTTCATCAAGTGGGAAAAAGAGATGGGCGGGAACATTACGCAGATCGGTGGTGTTCCGATCACGAGACGGTGGCTGATTCCGCATGAGAACCGGCCGAAGCTGTATTGTGAGCACCCGGTGATGTCGGCGGAAGAGATTCGCGAGCACACGCAGGAAGTGTGGGACCGGTATTACAAGCTGTCGGCGATCTGGCGACGAGCGCGTTTCCTGAAGTCGATGAAGAGTCGCCTGGCGTTCCTGCTCATCTCCAAGATCTATCGTCAGATGTACGCCGATACGGGGATCGCGAGCGACAGCGCGAGAGCGTCGCGGTCGAAACGGTATGTTCGTTGGATGGCGGTGCCGTGCCAGCGGTTATTCTCGGCAAAGCCGATGCCGCAGTTGCAGGTGCCGTAGGCGGTAGGCTCCGCGCAGAGGACACAAAGAGACAGAGAAGGCCGAATGAACGCTGGTGGCAGGCCGGCTTTCGGGAACAGCGCGGAAAGACCGGGCACCCGAATCAGTCCTGGCGGAAAGGCTCGGCCACCCTCCGATCCTTTCAAAACGTTGCAACCAGCGCATTCGTATGTGAGTACACCGATCTGCGATCTCCAAAGCGGACGTCAACAACGTCCGATTCCCATTGTTCTGGGCTTCTCAGCCATTCGTAGAGATAGCTCGACACCTCTTTCGCCGGTTTCAGGTGTTTACTCGGTCTGATTCGGTATTTCAGTACGCCGTCAACTTCGACAGAAATGGACGATGCGAGACGCTCCACCTTCAACTTGCGCTTGAGTATCGCTTCGGACGGGTAAAGAGCTTTCTCTGCCAAGAAATGCTTTGTGAAAGTGACCTCATCAGGAGTAGCTGATGAATCAACGTATGCCACAAGCGGAGATGGCGCGGCAAAATCGTAGCGTGGCGAGTTTAATAGTACGATCGCGAAGTCCTTAACATTGCTTCCATTAAGGGTTCCCTCACTTATCCAGAATAGCTGGACATTCATGCACATTGGGGTGCGAGAACGACGAGTCTTCCAACAAGTACATGAAATCGTGCAAGGACAAGCATCTGACCACATCCCGTGAGCACGCCGAACCGGCCCAAGACCCGCACTGATAGTGATTGTCACGAGCATTAGGAGCGAAATCGTCACCTGCTTGATGCTCATGTACTTCAGTGCGCTGGCGCTACGTCGGCCTGGATGCTGGACCAATAGAGCGTTGGCGTACCGTCCTTCGTATAAACGAGTAAGTCGCCGTCATTACCGTACAATCGTCCGATTGGACCAGCGCCGCCCTTTCCGAGTGTGCCGATAACCGCTGTCCATTTCGCGATTCCTGTACTTTTGTTTCTTTCCAGCCGAAATAGTCCAGTGAGCCCTGCGCCGCGTGCCTGATCATGCAGAGCGCTCAAGAGTTCACCGCTTTTCATAAAGGCCGAGCCTGCCAATCTGACGGTCGAAGGGAGTGGCGCGACCTTCACAGTCGTTAATTGTTTATTCGCAAGATCATATTCAAAGAGCTCACCGATGGAGCCCTGGTAGAGCGCTATCTTAGTTTGAGTACATCGGAGGAAAACCTGTGCCGGATACGCACCTCGGACGAGAAAGTTGTCTTGATTCATTTCAGCCCGATCGAGCAGTGCAGTCTGTAGCCCACCCCGTAGGCTATATTGGCGAAGCATGGCACCTTGCCTTTTCTCCCTTCCGTCTGCCTCTCGATCAAACCCGTAAACCCAAACAGTGCCATCGTCCGCTGCTGAACATATATGAACCGGGACGAAGGGGCTCGTACGAACGATCTGATCCAGCTTTCCCGATTTATCTACGGATGCCACAAAATGAGCTATCGCACCCTTTGAATCCGCCGCGCCGCCGGAAACAAATAACGTGCCGGATTCTGAGACGGCCGCGTCTGTCGTGCTCACCTCGCTGGAATCTGCAAACCAAACAGTAGCTTCGCGCACTAGGCTGCCGTTGTTGTCGTAAAGCATAACTGCAGGCTTGTCGGCTGCAACCTCGATCGGCAGATGGATGAGGAAGGCTTTGTCCCATCTCGTAATTCCGTCTGCCATCAGCGAATCCGCGAAAGCTTGGTGCGACGCCGCTGAAAGGCTTGGGACTCTTTGCAGGGATGTCTCCTGAGAAACCAAGGAAATCGCAGTCATGCCAATAAGAATCGAAAGAGCGATACGCTTTAACAATGTCATTTGCATTGACCTCAATTGTTAGTGCATCCACCCGCATCCCAACAGCAACAGCATGGGCAATACCAATCTGTTTCCCCTGATGAATAGGGAGCATTGATGGTGTCTTCTCTGAAATTGTGAACTGGGTTGCAGACGACCGTTCCTTGACACCCACTGGGGGCCTCATACACCACGACGAAGTGTCCAGCGCACTGAGTGCCGCCTGGGTTGCACTCAGGACAAAATGGCGGATCCGGAGTGCAGGCACACGCCTGCTTCACCGTCGCGCGTCGTTGGCCGATAATTGGAAAATCTGGTAACGAGAGGGGTGATTTCGCCTGAAGTGGCGATCGATGAACGACATTACGCTTGTAGAAAGAGCTCGGCGCAATCGATTCGAAGAGACCCTTGAGTTGAGTTCCGTCTGCGCTAACGATTGAGATGTTTTTTGCGAACGCTTGCTGAGGGTCGCCGAATTGCTGCAATCCGACAAAAAGTACTAGCAGGGCAGTGAGCAATTTGGGAAGCTTCATCCCTCACTCCTTCTCGAAGAGTTATCGCGTGTACCCCACACGTTCGCTGCATTCTGGCAGTTCTGCTGCCCCTTGCAATAAGAAAATATTGGCGATTAGAGATTTTTGTTGGCTGATTCTATCCTAATCGATAAACGGGACTGAGTAGGCGTTTCGCCAAAGGCCGTCTTGTAGTCCTTTACGAAGTGGCTCACGTCGTGGAATCCCGCCTTGCTCGCCACTTGTTTCACTGAGAGCCGTGTTCCGATCATCAACTCTCTAGCCAAAGCCAACTTTCGCGACTTTACATACCTTGAAAAAGGGATGCCTTTGGTGCTGCGAAAAAGCTTTTTCGCATAACTCGGCGAGATGTTTAGCGCTTCAGCAACAGACTTAATATCGTCGGAAAGGTCTAGTGCTGCTAATAATAGACTAGTGGTACGCTGAGTGCGGTTCTCTTTCATTAGGCTCTTTCCGAATTGTGCGCCCCATTGCTGGAGACATCGCCTTGAAGCCGCGATTCTACCCGCTCTGTTATGACAACTTAAAATAATTCCGAACTTGTCCGTTTTTTGGAAAAAGAGAATCCCGGTTCACTCGACAGAGAGCGTATCCACCGATACCAGAGTCGATGTGGATCACCCTGGTAAACATTTTTCCGGGAACGTGCGGTTCGGAAGCTCCGTCCGACTACTTCTTCGCCGACTTATTTTTCTTCGCGGGAGCGACGGGGGCGGTTTGCTTTGCGGCGGCGGCGCGATTCTGGAGTTCGTTTACAACGACGTGCTGCATGTCGGCTACAGGCGCGGGTTTGCCCGTCCAGATTTCGAACTGGCGTGCACCCTGGTGGACGAACATTTCTACGCCGGTGATAACCGCCATGCCTTTGGCGCGGGCCATCTGAAGGAACTTCGTCTCGACGGGGTTGTAGACGAGATCGAACGCGAGGCGCGCGTTCATCTCTTTTTCTTCAAGGATCGTCTTGCCGCCGTTGCCCATGCCGACGGGCGTGGCGTTGATGATGACGTCGAATTGCAGCTTCTTGAGGTCGTCGCGCTTGATCGCTTTCGCGCCGGATTCGCGCGCGAGTTTCTGCGCGGTTTGCGGCGTGCGGTTGAGGATGAAGACGTTGGAGCCACGCTCGCGGAGCCCGAAAACGGCGGCGCGGGCCGCGCCTCCGGCGCCGAGGACCAGGACCTTCGATCCGGCAATCTGCAGGCGCTGATCGAGCGGGCGGATGATGCCGGCAACGTCGGTGTTAAAGCCGTAGAGCTTGCCGTCCTGCGAGCGGATGACGGTGTTGCAGGCGCCGACCTTCTGGCAGAGCGGCTCGCAGTTGTCGAGGTGCTCGATGATGTCTTCTTTGAACGGCATGGTGACACTCATGCCGTGGATGGGGATCTCGCGCGCGCACTTGATGACGTCTTCGATCGACTTCGAATGCAGCGCTAGATAAACGGAATTCAGGTTCTCGCGGCGGAAGGCGGTGTTCATCATCACGGGCGAGAGCGAGTGCTCGAGCGGATCGCCGGCAACGCCGTAGAGACGGGTGGCGGCATCGACGTTGTCGATGCGATAGAGATCGCGCAGCGCCTTGACGGTGACCTGGCCGGGAGCGGTTTCTTCTCCGGGGCTGAAGGCGCCGAAGGTAAACAGGCTGCCAGCGCGGAGTCCGAGAACGCGGCTGATGATTCCCTGCTCTCCCATGCAGACGCCAACCATCTTGTTGGCGTGAGAGGCCTCTTCGAGGAAGCGCATCATGAGCACGTTGTCGTGCAGCTTGGTGGCCGTGCTGACGACCTTATAGATGTCGGCCGGGTACTCCTTCATGGAGGCGAAGACTTCTTCGAGCTTCTTGGTGGCCTTGAAGTCGTGATAAGAGAGGATCAGCCCGGCGTGCGCCCGTATCTTGTTGAAATCAGGGATCTTCATGGCCTGGGCGGTCTGGAGCTCGACATCTACCAGGTGGCAACCGGCTTGTCCGGCCTTGGCCAGCATGTCAACTTGGGAAGCGACAGAACCCTTGTATTTTCCGCCGTTTACGGCGCGGCGGCAGGTTCCGATGGCGGTGACGTAAGTGTGCGAGCCGAGGAAACTCTTGATCCTGGGAAGGGCGGAGGCGTGGTCTTTCAGGTAGTCTAACCTGAACTCAACAAAGGGGTTATCGCGCGCGACGGCCTCGGCTTTTTCGAGCAGATCGGATGCATTGGTGCCCGCCACCGCCACGCAGATGCGGGGCATGCGGAGAGGCATGAGCCTCGAAGGCAAATTGGGCAACACAGAAGCCATGGCCTAGGTATAAAGACGGCCCATATTACAGATGCACCCATGCAGATGCAATGCTAACTATTACCAGTATCAGCTAAGCCTCTGATGGCGTACATCTTCGGTAACTAAGCGGACCATTGAATCCGCGGCGACAGTTTGCTACTTTCCGACCAACCGGACCTCGTGTCTGCCGACGCCGAAACCGGCCGTACCCACTTGTGTTGGTGGCGTTTACCGGTGGGCGAAGGAGGAGTTCATGAAAAAGATTCTAACGGGCGCGCTGGTGCTCATCGCGATAGCGGCCGTGGCGCAGGATTCAGCGCCAGTGCAGCAACCGGCACCACCGGGATTCAGAACGAACCTGGTGGAGCGAACCGACGCACCGACCTATTCCGATATTTATTGTGCCGGCTTCATCAGCAAGGAAAAGCTCAACCAGACGAACCAGATCACCGCGACGGAGGCGGCGCCGAACGAGACGCTGGCGGGGAATCCGACGCAGATCGTGCTGCTTTCCGGCAGCGGCTACCAGGAAGGCCAGCGGTTCACGGTATTGCGGGAGTTACGGGATCCGAACCAGTATGAGCCCTACAAAGGCCAGCGGCGCGAGGTATCGGAAGCCGGACAGCCGTACGCGCAGTTGGGCCGGATCAAGGTATTGGCGCTGCGGGGCAGCCATGCGGTGGCCGCGGTGGAGTTTGCGTGCCAGCCGATGACGACGGGCGACTTCCTGGTTCCGTTCCAGGAACATGCTCCGGTGTCGTACAAGCAGGACACGATCATCGAGAAATATCCGTCGGGACCGGGCAAACTGGGCGCGAGGATCATCATGTCGAACGAGTTCGACTTCCTGGTGGCGCGCGGGATGAAGGTGTTCATCAATGCCGGCAGCGACAAGGGCGTGAAAGTGGGCGACTACTTCCGCGCGGTGCGTGGGTATGATCCGGACAAGATTGATCCGGTGGAATCGCTCTCGTATAAATCGCCGGTAGCAGACGACACGCAGATGCATCCCGGAAAGGTGACGCGCGAGGAGGCGAAGACGCTGCCGGTGCGAAACCTGGGCGAGATGATCGTGCTGAGTGTGACGCCGACGAGTGCGACGGCGATGATCACGCGGGCGTGGGAGTCGATTGAAGTGGGCGATCACGTGGAGTTGGAAGGCCAATAGCAGTTTTATCGTCTGAAACGGCGCCTGCGGGCGCCGTTTTTCTATTTTGGGAATATCCACGAAAAAAGAAGGAAGAAGTGCATCGCTGGAACAGCGATCGCGCTATAGTCGCGGATTATGGCGTACACCATCGTCCCCCTGAACGATGAGCACGCGGACGCCGCGCTGGCGGTGTTCAACGAATATGTGCCGAACTCGTTTGGCGCGTACCTGGAAACGGCGCTTTCGGCAGAGGCGTTCCGTGCGCTACGGAAGAGCTGTCTGGCCGAGCTGGTGGTGTTGGACGGGAAGTCGGTGGCTGGGTTCGGGCTGTTGCGGCCGTATCATGCGGCGGCGACGTTCAAGCGCACGGGCGAAGTGAGCTACTTCATTGCCAAAGGACATACGCAGCGCGGACTGGGATCGGACTTGCTGGATGAACTGATTCGGGCGGCGCGCAGCCAGGGAATCGATCATTTGCTGGCGAATGTGTGCAGCCTGAATCCGGAGAGCCTGGCGTTCCACCACAAGCACGAGTTCACGCAGTGCGGCGTGTTCCGGAATGTCGGAAAAAAGAACGGACGCGACTTCAGCGTGGTGTGGTTCGAGAAGAAGATCTAAAAACGAAGTACGAAGTTAGAAGTGAGAAGTCCCGGGGTCCTGGGGCCACCTCGGAATCTGCATCGCACCCCCCCCTCCCCCCCCCCCCCCTCCTCCAATCAAAAACTTACCCGCAATTCATCAATAACGATCAAAACAACAAAAAAATAAAATAATAAAAACTAAAAAAAAAAGACATAAAAAAACAAA
>Ga0075355_1000179_pt1 | contig 10310 bp, 17 predicted proteins | sample WestPond_Cattail_6_FD_120069 | JGI IMG/M metagenome (GOLD analysis project Ga0075355, IMG submission 120069) | Natural and restored wetland microbial communities from the San Francisco Bay, California, USA, that impact long-term carbon... | ecosystem: Environmental > Terrestrial > Soil >...
CGAACGAAGCCGAACGAATCAGATCGATGAGCCCAGGACACGGACGATTCGACGGCCAGCTGATGAACGCTATGTCGACGGATATATCTTCCGTCGCTGCCAGACTCTCGAAGTAGTTTCGGACGTAACTCACGCCTCGCGGCGTGGTCAGCGGCGGCGGATACGTATCGACGGCAACGACCTCCGTGGCACCAAGCTCTACGATGGAGCGAGCCAAGTTGAGCTCGTCTCCGGAGCCCAGATCGAAGACCTTGCGTCCCCGCACGTAGCCCGCGACGCGTTCGGCCTGGATCGGGGAGAGGCGACCGAAGCTCACGGTTTCCTCGCGGGTTCTCGGATGTGCGCCTCACTCTCCGCGCGCCTGCGGCCCGACCGGTACAGGCGATCGGCGAACTTTTCCTCCGGAGACAGCGTAGTCAGCGCTGCGTCTTTCTTTTTCAGTCTTCTCTTCTTGGTCATTCTGCCGCCGTCAACATTTCGTAATCTGTCGCCACCGCACAGCGATGATCAGGAGATCGTGCCTTGCAGAAAGGACAAGTCGGGAGCCTCTTCGGCGCCGGCAGGTAACTCAGCTTGAAACGTCGCGCGCGTTCCCGCTCTCGACTGCGGATTCGCCATTGCTCTCTTTTTTGATCGTCCGGTGGACGTTGAACGGCGCAGGAGAATCCCGCCGGGGGCACCTTGTCGGACAGCACACATCGGTGTGTTTCGCTTTTCGCTCCGCAGATTTCGCACTGGTATTGGGATACGCCTCTGCCTCTTCGGAAGGCAAACTGATCTCGCTCTCGGTAGTCACAGAAATAGTTTGAGAGCTGCTGCGCCTCTCCGAAGAGCTCAAGAACGCCCAGGCGCAGATCATCCGAGGAGAAGCTCACGAGGTGGCCGCCGGACGCGCGTCGAAGACACTCATCACCGTTCCTTCTAAACGACCGATCGCTGGGTCGTCAAGTTCCATGGTCGACTCTCGGAAAATACGCGACCGAACGGGTAGTGCTTGTCATACAGCGCAAGATTGGCGTAGAGATGATGACCGTGGAAAACGACGCCATCGTCAGTGTCCGAATGCCGAAAACGCTGCGTAAGGCCCTGGAACTCAAGCGCCAGAGCATGAGCAGGGCCGCGGGGGCCGAAGTAAAGGAGAGCGCCGTCATCCGCGCAATTCTTGAGCGCAATCTCAAGCCTTTTCTTCGACGCGGACGCGCAACGTGAAGCCCCCGTCCCGCCGTCGCCCCTCCGCGCGCCGCAGTCCCACCGCCGGCAACCGGAACCAGGGAAGCAAATGGCTGCACCCGCCGACACGTCGGCGCATCTACGAGCGTGATGGCTGGCGCTGCGTGTGGTGCGAGTCGCCCGTGGCCCGACAGTCACGGTTCATCTCTGTGGACGACAACAATCGACCGATTCCGCAGGCCACGATCGATCACGTGGTCCCACGCTCCCGTGGCGGCACCAACGACGCCAGCAATCTGATCACCTGCTGCTCGGACTGCAACGCGAAGAGAGGGGATCGAGGCGTGCTCGCGTTCGCTCGGTACTTGTTTGGCTCGCAGCCTCCAGATCTGTCGCAGGCGCTCGTGCATTCTACCGTTTGCGCGGTCCGCGCGGCGCGACGCCGCAAACTCCCCGCGGTGCCCAAAGCCGCATGACGCGCACCTGGACACCGACGCGACTCGAGAAGTCGCTGCGCATCTTGCGCGACGTGACGGCTGCGCGTCTCATCCGTGCCCCCGAGCTCATCCGGAAGCACGAAGCGATCCTGCGACAGCACGACTACGACTCGCGCGACAGAGTCGATCCGAGACAACTGAATATCTTCGAAGCAGGCAACTCCTCAGCCAAATCATGAGCAACGTGGATATCGCCCCCTCTCGTCTTTCGCTCCCCGAGTCTTTGCTCACCGTTCAATCGGTGGACGACACGATCGTCATTTTCACGAACATCGGGTTCAAGCTCGTCCTGCTTCATGCGCCCACACCGGAGGGCGGATGCTCATGCGGCAAGGTGCACGACAAGACCGCCAGTGGTTCATCGTCCACGGGGAAGCATCCGATCCTTCCGAACTGGCAGAAGCGCGAGTTCACTCTCGACCAGCTCCGCGATCAGCTCGCGCGCCTGAAGTTCACACCAAACGTCGGACTCGTACTCGGTAAGCAGCCTGGTACTGACGAATACCTCATCGCGGTCGACGTCGACGACGCTGCTCGCTTCGCGGAACTCGAAGAGGAGTTTGGGCCCCTTCCCGAAACGGCGCGCTGCGACTCGGGGCGCGGCTACCGACTTTTCTACAGCGCACCGCCTGAGATCGACGTCTCCAGGCTCACCAACGCTACGGCACTCGGCAGCAAGCCAGGAGAACCGAAGCCAGGCGTCGACGTCAAAGTCGAGGGCGGGCAGGTGGTCATCGCGCCGTCGCTTCATGCGAACGGTAAACGATACGTGTGGACCGTCGTCGGGCCTATCACGCCGATGCCCGTTCACTGGGCGATGCAGCTTCTGAAGAAGCCCGACACGCCGAAGTTCGTTCAGAAGTACACGCCGACTGAGATGAATCGCCCGGGCGCTCCGCGCAAGCGAGCCGAGCGATATCTGGAAGTCACCGTCGGAAACGAGGCGCGCGCGCTGGCTGCGTGCGGACAGGGAAATCGGAACAACACGCTCTACAGCGTCGCGTGCCGCATGTTCGAATACTGCGGCGGTCTCCATCAGTCTCATCGGTGGCAATGGGTCCATGACGAGCTCCTAGCGGCGGCGCGCGCCTGCGGACTCTCAGAACACGAGTCACGAAACACGCTTGCCAGCGCGGAACGTCGCATTCGAGAGACCGGAGGCACGAAGGTGCCGATGGTACTCGCGGATCCGGCCAGATCCCCTTCAGGGCCTGGACAGCAACTCGAATCGGCTCCGGCTCCGGCAGGCGACCCCTGGCAACTCGCCCCCGAATCTCAAGGAAGACCAGAAATCAAGGTCACAACGGAACTGTACGACAATGTTCTTGAGGCGATCCTCGCCCTGCGCAGCGACACCAACCTTTACCAGCGGGAAAAAAAACTCGTCTGCGTGAATCGCGTATCGCGCGAGCAGAGCAACGCCTCTGCTCCGGTCGCCACTGATGACGGCAAGATCCATCATCAACTCGTCGAGGGCACACCTCAGATATGCGAGCTCGCGCTGCCTACGGTTCGGGAGCGGCTCACCAAGATCGCCGTCTTCAAGAAGTGGGTCGAGAAGAAGCAGGAGTATGTGAGGATCCTGCCAACCGACGAGATCGTCAGCGCTATTCACAAGCGAGAAATCTGGGACGGGATCCGTTCAATCGTCGGAATCGTGGAGACGCCCACGATGCGACCGAACGGCACGATCGTGCAGGAGCCCGGATACGATTCGCTGACTCACTACCTATACATGCCGAGCGAGAAATTTCCGGAAGTCAAAGATCATCACGCTGACCAGGGAAACGCTAGATATGCGCTCGAATTGTTGACTGAAGCCTTCGTGGATTTTCCGTATGTGAACGAAGCGCATCGCATGGTGCCGGTCGCTGCCATTCTCACTCTCGTCGCGCGTCCAGCGATCCTGGGATCGATCCCCGCATTTCTGTTCGATGCCTCGACACGCGGCTCTGGAAAAACTTTACAAACTGACGCCGTCGCGATGGTCACCACGGGGCGCGGAGCTCCTCGAATGAACTACACGAGCGACGACGTCGAACTTGAAAAGATCCTCGCAGGCTACGCGCTCAAGGGCTCGACATTCATCTGTCTCGACAACATCCCCGCGATGCGACCGTTCGGCGGAGGCCCAATCGATCGCGTCATCACCGCGAAGGACGAGGTCGATCTGCGCGTGCTTGGAGCCACCAAGGTGCTCACGCTCCCGTGGCGCGCGCTTCTCATGGCGACCGGAAACAACATCAGTCTGCACGGCGACACGAGCAGGCGTGTGCTCATAGCTCGCCTCGAGCCCTCCGAGGAGAACCCAGAACGCCGAACGAAGTTCAGGCATGACGATCTGCTTGGATGGATTCGAAAGGAGCGTCCCAGACTCGTCTCGTACGCGCTGCTGCTCCTGCGCGCCTACATTCTGGCCGGCAGCCCCGACATGGGCTGCGTGCGGTGGGGTAGCTTCGAGGAGTGGAGCCGCCTCATCCCGCAGGCGATCAAGTTTGCCGGTGGCGCCGATCCGATGAAGGCGAGACCGGAAGCGGAAGAGGAGGTCGACGATGGGCTCCGCAGTATTCGGCTGTTCATGACTCGAATGCGGGAAAAACTGCAAGACGACGACTTCCGAGTCAGCACCGTGATCGACATTTTGTACAAGGAGCGACGAAGAAACCCTCACACCGGAGAACTGGTCGCGGACGAAATGGAGGACATCCGAGACGCCGTCGAATCGCTCGTGGGACGCAGGGGGCTCAAGTACGACGGGAAGCACACGGCGCCCGATCCAGTCGAACTGGGGAGGCGCCTGGGAGCCTTCAAGGGGCGGGTCATCAACGGGCTGAGGCTCACCTCCAAGACCGGCCACGGGGGGGCGATGCGCTGGCGCATCGAGCAGATCTTGCGACCAGGTGATGGCACGAATATTTCCGAATCAACCAAAGACACCGAGGGGGGCTGACGACTCAACGTTCGTAGAGTGGCACGAAATCATCCATGCAACAGATTTCAATACTTTACAAAAAACAGGTGGTGACATTGGAGAGGATCGGTGAGTATCTCCCCGGTGCCGTACCGAATTTCAACAAAAGTATATGCTCAGACTCTCGTCTGAAAATGGACAGAAGTGCTCTCACACAGATTTATGTGAAAAAGGGAACGGGCACCGGGGGAGACCCCCACCGTTGTCACCAACCCCACCGTTACCCAGATGGCAATTTGCTACTGCTGCGAGAATCGCTTCTACGGATTGAGATGTGGCCGGTGCGGGACCGAGGCCAAGTACCACTGCTGGGCGTGCAAGCACCCGGTGTCCCCGATGGACTCGGAGTGCATGCGATGCGGCTGGTTCGTATGCCCCGGATGCAGGGAATGCGGTTGCAGCGCACGGAGGCCACTTTCCCTGGAGGAAAGAACGGATCCCAGGCTGGCCCCGCCAGTGACTGCGGAAAATTTCGGGGATCGAATCCGAGAGCTCGAGATATCGATCGAAGCAGCGAGAATCAATTCGAAAATCGGTAAATTCAAATGACCTTCCGCGACTCAGCTCGAGACGCCGCCCTCAAGGCAGCGTCCGATCTCTCCTTACTGTCCGACCAGATCGGCATCCTCCGAAGCGTCGACGCCACCGAGTCTGCGCGCTGGCTGAAGGAGATCGCTGAGCGTCTGCGCGAGGCCTGCGACGACGAGCCCCGCCAGGTGGCAAGCCCTCCGGGGGAGGCGGGCGGCGGTCTGTGCGCAGAGGCGGCGCGGATCCCCGGCGTCGACGCTGTTTACCTGCGTCCCGACGGGCTGGAGTTTGTGATGACTGGCTCCGATCCGTCTCCCGACATGTACGAGGCGTGCGCGGACGTCGCGGTGCGGCTTCACATTGAGGGCAGGTGGAGCCGTGATCAGTCGCCTATCGAGGACTGGCTGGTGGTTTACGTGCGTGCGGGGAAACCATGAGCAACCAGTCCGAAATAGAAAACCTCCGCGCCTCTGTCGCCAAGCACGAAGCGGACATCTCCCGCATGGTCGATGCCGTTCGCGGCTACTGCGCACAGGGCATGGCTCTTCCGATCGAGAACATCGGAGGCATGGAGGGGGCCGTCATCGCGCTTGCGGCGGAGGCCATAGCGCTTCGCGCCAGGGTCGAGAAGTTGGAGAAGGCGCTGCGCCCGTTCGCTCGTCTCAACGTGCTCGGCGGACTTCCGGACCGTCCGGAGTACAGGAGCGTGGTGCGGGCCCGAGAGGCTCTCGCTGCCGCGGAGGCGAAGCCGTGATCGTCGGAAGAGTGCGGATGCGGACGCAATCCAGAATCCCGAGCACATGGAGTGGGCGCTGCGGGTTGCTGCGCTTAGGGACTACGCTGCAAAATGCCTGAGGCGACCCATCCGGCGACCGGAGAAGCGAGAATGAGCAAAAAACAGATCGTCCGCGTCCAGGATCTCCGCGCAGCGCTGACCGACGCGCTGGAACGACTCGAGAGCAAGGCCGAGGCGCAGCGAGGATTCGTCATCGTCGATCACGATCCGACGGGTCGCTATCTGCAATTCTGTACGAAGCCAGAGACGCGAGAGTTGCTGTTCGACGAGGGCGGCTTCCGCGGCGTTCCGAAGTTCGAGTTCGACATGAGGCCCATGCCGAATGCTCGCGCCGGGGCTGTCGTCGCTGAGGAACTCATTCGCGGTTACGCTGGCTGGGCGCTCTCGAGCGAGGACATGGTCTCGATCACTGAGGACGACGCCGAGGGAAGAGGGCGACGTGTGTTTCGTAAGGCGAAGGAGTGGATCTCTGACTTGTTTGAGGCACCGGCGAAGCCGGCGGAGGCCACCTGATGACGACCGCAGAAATGCAGTTTCGGACGTCGGAGTTGATCGGCCTGATTGAGCTGGCCGCAGACGATCTTCGGGGACTGCGCGACGGAGCAAGATACGACGAGGACTACAAGATCGAGCGGTGGGGCAAACAGCTCACGCTGACCAATTTCGAGGAGGCTCGGCGATTGGTCGTGGAGCTTCAGGCGGCTATCGATCGCCTGACGTAGCGATCATCCCGGCAAGCTCCCCGATCCACCGTTCCACCGTCTCCTCAGCCGTCTCCCCCCTCTCCGCCCGCAGCACGACGTGCGGGACGCTCCACTCGAGGCACCAGGCCTGCCAGAGCTTCTGCTTCGGGTTGAGAGGGCGCCCGACACCCTTGAGCTCGATCTCGAGCACTCTTCCCCCGCGAACATACCCGTACAAGTCCGCCTGCCCCGCGATGCCGGCGTGCACTGTCCGCTCCTCGACGCGTACGGCAATCACGTTCCGCCGGAACAGGCGCAAGTCAGGGAGGCGCTTGGGCGCCTCGAGCAGGAGTTTGACCTGGAGGGTGGACTCGAGGCTCATTCGCTGCCCAGGAACGCCGCCAGCGCGCGCCGCGCGTACTCGTAAGGAGTGTGCCCCCCGAGATCGGCCGGCACCGAGAATGAGGCGGCCGCTTGGTGGCCCCCTCCCCCGTTCGCTTTTGCGAACGCGCACACGTCGAAGCCATGGCTTCCTCGCAGCGAAAAAATCGCTCGAGGGTCGCCTCCGGGCTTGTCGACGAAGAAGTAGAAACCGACCACGAGATCGACGTATTTCCAGTCGGGATCCGTCCCTCGATCCTCGTCGCGCTCGCGCAGGAATTCAGCGACGTCGCTGTTCAGGCGGAAGCCGCTCGACTGCTCTTGGTAGACGGCCATGTGGACCTGGGCGCCGGCCTCGCTCGGAACGAGGTAGTAAACGCACTGGTCGACTGCTTCGCGCACGGCGTTCATGTGCGCCTCGAAGAGCGCTCGTCCGGGGATGTAGTCACCAGGAACGAGGGCTGGCCCCAGATCGAGCCAGTAGTTCGCCGTTTTGCTCATCAGTAATTTGCAGGCCCACTGCCCCTTCAGGAAGAGGGGATGACTCGTCTGCCAGGTATCGCGAGCGCCGACACTCTCGGCGAATGTCTTCACGTCCTGAACAGTGACGGGGGCCGTCCCGCAGTCCCGTCGAGCGTCCTCTCTGTGCTCTTGCGCAACCATCCAAACTTCGCGGAACGCGAGCACCGCCCCCGAAACTCCCGGCTCTTTCTCCGCATCTGCGTAGATGCCGAGCTCGCCGAACGCTTCAACGATCTCCCTTGCGCCCTTGTGATGATCGAGGACGATTCCCGGCATCTCTCTCAGAGGCCCAGAAAACTGCCCAATCATCCTGCCTTCCACCGCCTCGGGATGCGGGGCGATGTCGCAGAACAGCGCGAACATGCCATCCCCCCAGCCAGCGAGCCGATGTTCAGGCGTGTCGTGCGCGAGGAACTCGATCCGCGGGCTCATGCCCAGCATGCGGAACGCGTCCTTCAGGATCATCGCGCTCGCGAGTCCGTCGGGACAGTGCGCGTGGACGTAGACGACGGTGACCTGTTTCAGGATCTTGATCGGAATCATTTTTCGTTTCCTTCCAGATGATCGATTCTATCCCGCAAACGCTTGATCTCATCGTCTCCGTCCTGAACGACTGCAATCGAGAGCGCCGCCAAGTTGCTCAAGGTTCTAGTTTGATCGCGGAGCGCGCTAGTAGTGTCAGATCCTCGCTGATAGAGCCGAGCGATCTTTCTTTCGGCACGTTCGAGCGCTTCCGTCTGCTCGTCGATGACGGTTAGGAGCCACTCGATCGAGACGCACGAGTAACAGCGCTGACAACTGGCGCGTTCGCCGTCGCGGGGCTTGTTGGTGATGACAACGGTCCCGCCGCAGGAGCACCTCATCCTCGAACCATTCCCATTCTACCGAGCGCATCTGGATACCGATCCAGGATCGCCTTGGCTCTCTTCTCCCACGCATGCGCCGCCTCGGTTCCGTCCGGAAAACCCCACGAGGCCCAGCTCAGCGGCGCGGACTCGCAGATCAGATCCTCCAGCTCACGGATCCGCTCGAGAGCGTCCGTCAAACGATCGGAGTCGACGGCGGCGCCGCGCTTGTTGAGGACGAGCAACCAGTTCACGAGGGCGACGAGCTCCCCTTTGCCGTGACGGTTCCCGACCATCTTCATTGCCACTCCGTACTCGTGGTGCGACCCGCTGCGCGTCGGAAACTCTGCGTTGATGGCGTCGGTCCACTCGTCGGCGGCGTCTTCCCATTCGGGCTTGTCTTCTGGTTTCATTTTACGATCCAGGCTCCTCTTCAGACCAAGGCGGTTCCTTGCCCGCGTTCCGCTCGCTCCACGCCCGATGCTGTTGAACCAGGTCGCAGTGCCTGAGGCAGAGACATTCGCGGAGGTAGAGCGTGTAGGTGTCGTGTTTTTGGACGGAAATGCCGAGCGAAAGCCCGCGAGCGAACGCCAACGCGATCGAGTTCGACTCTTCTTCGCACGAGCAAATCGTGCACTCCGCCTGTTTCATTTCTCTCCCACCCACCCGCACTTCTGACACTGCCCCATCTTCACCGGCCCTGTAACAAATGCCAGCGCGCGCGTGAAATCCTCGATGAGCCGACAGCCGCAGCCTGGGCAGGTGTTGCGGATCCGCGACTCTATCGGCAGCCCCATGAAGCGCTGGCGATCGTGCTGACGCTCGAGAGAGGCGAAGACGGCCTTGATGTCGTCGCTCACTTGGTGACCACCTTCGTCGGGATCCCCGCTTCCCGCGCGCGCTCCATGCAGTCCATCGTCCCGCCCCACTGAATCGTGTTCTTCGGGAACGCGAGACACAGATCGAAGGGCTCATCGGATCGATGCTCTTCGTCGATCATGCGCTGGTTCCGAGCGTTGCCATCGTACCCGCGCCGGTACGTGCCCCAACGAGCGGGGTACCGGCGCACCTCGAAGCCGAGCTCGCGGGCGATTCGATCGACGATGGCATCTGCTCCCCACGGGCAGTGACCGTGAACGATGATGGTTCCCGGCGGGAGAAGCGAAAGCTCGCGCCGAATGATCTCGTCGTTCGTCCACTCGCGGGAGCCGGTGCAGAGGACCTTCATTTCTTCAGTCCTAAGGATGCCGTTTCGCCACTAGTCATCTTCCGGCTCCTCAATCTTCGCAAGCTCCTTCGCCATCTTCGCCGCCTCGACTTTCGCTCGTCGCTTCTGGTTCACCTCGAAGTTTGCCTGCCACTCCGGATCGCTGGCGAACGATGCCTTCACGTATTCGCTCCACTCCCACGGAGGCCACGCGCCGTACCGCTGCTTGTATCGAGCGCTAGCAAATCCGGCCTTGTAGCCCTTCGAACGCGCAACCTGGACGATCATGTTGAAGTACATACGCTTCATCTCCTCCGGCGTGCCGGAGAGATCTCGAAGCCGATCCTCGCTCTCCTTCGGGAGCTCGGTCGTTTCGGGCGGCGGAGCTTCGGCGCCGCAGTACGGACAGACGCGCTTGTACGCAGGCAGGTAGGCGTAGCAGCCCTGGCAGATGCGGGTTGGGGGCTTTCTCTCGTGTTGGCGAGCTCGCTCTGTCAGCGTCCAGTGCAGATCTTCGTGAGGGAAGCCGTGACGAGCGATGTTGCCCGCATGGTCTAAAAAGAGCGGCTCGACGCTGGGATGCTCCATGCACCCTGGCTTGCACCCAGGATGCCAGGGACGAAGGATTCGTCCGCCGGACTGTCGATGCAGCACCAGTGACTGCGTGGGCCTGGCGTGCACGACGCACTTCACGCTGGGCACATCGACTC